>Ga0136557_1000610_pt1 | contig 26310 bp, 21 predicted proteins | sample AntRauTorckE6832_FD_104796 | JGI IMG/M metagenome (GOLD analysis project Ga0136557, IMG submission 104796) | Saline lake microbial communities from Rauer Islands, Antarctica - Metagenome Torckler E6 #832 | ecosystem: Environmental > Aquatic > Non-marine Saline and Alkaline > Saline | place...
CAAAAATACAACGGGCAGTTCATCCAGATCCATGACCGCACCAGGTATTAGGTGGCATATGTACCCTGTGACAGGTCATTTGAACCAGCTCTGGATATGCTACTTTTGCCGCAAACGCTCTAAAACTCGGGTTTTTCTTTTTTTTAAACCTGATTACCAATAAAACTCAGCCGGTCGATCCATGAGTCTGCCGTGTAGTACTTCGAGCTGAGCTTTGTTTGTAATCATATTTGTATCACTGAGTCTTCTCTGTACCAACGAAAAATCAACAGTCAGGAGGGGAATATGCAAAAATGTAGTTATTTCGTTCTCGCTGCTTTGTTGTGCTTCATTACCATCATCGGAAGTATTCCGAAAAATGCCAATGCCGAGCCCATCCTTATTCGTTTTTCCCATGTTGTCGGAGAAAAAACGCCTAAAGGTGTTGGAGCTCAAATGTTTAAGGAGCTGGTTGAAGAACGGCTGGCAGGCAAGGTCGTCGTGGAGATATACCCACGCTCATTGAAGTTTACCGATGAACAGGCCCTCCTGGGGTTACTCTTCGGCGATGTGGAAATGGCAGCTCCGAGTTTCACCAAATTCCGCAAGTTCAGCCGTAAACTCCAGGTTTTCGATCTTCCTTTTCTCTTTGAAAGCGTGGAAGAAGTCCACAGGTTTCAGCAAAGTAAAGCCGGGCAGGAGCTACTTGTGTCCATGGAAGATCGAGGGATCAAAGGATTGACCTATTGGGATAACGGTATGAGAGTCATTTCCGCGAACACACCCATTTGTCAACCGGCGGATTTAAAAGGCCTGACCTTTCGGATCGAACCTTCATATGTGTTTCAGAAACAATATGAGATGTTTGGAGCCATCGCCACACAAATACCGTTTGGACAGCTGCCGGATGCGCTTCGGGTAGGTATCGTTGATGGATACGAAAATGCCTGGTCAAATGTGCTTTCGAGAAAAATGCATTTTCTGCGTCGGAACTTCACGGAAGTGGACCACAGTTATCTTGGCTATATGGTGGTGACCAGTGTGTCCTTCTGGTCTGGTCTACCGGATGATATACGTATGGAGCTTGAAGAAATTCTGGCAGAGGTAACCGAGGTCGTTAATAAACTGGCCCGGGAAAAAGCGCAATCAGACAGGAAGACCATTGTCGACACCTCTGATGTCACGGTAATCACCCTGGATGCCGAAGAGCGGGAACAATGGCGCCAGGCGTTGCTGCCGCTCTGGAAAGAGTTTGAGAAACAGATTGGACCAGAACTTTTAGATGCTGCTAAAGCGTCAAAAAGCGCATCAAAATGATCGCTGTGGCGCGGAAACGTCATTCTTGATAGGGGGGAGTGGGGGACGGATCCACTGGCGCCGCAAGTTCGCTGAAGGTAACAACTTATGGAGGAGGCGACGTAATGTAACTACCCCCGGCATTTGTAACTGCTTGCAGGGTGCCGGAGACTACTTTTTTTCGGCGAGCTGACTTTTTATTGCCGCAATTTCCTTTTCGAGCATCTTTAATTTTTTCTGAGACTCCGGCAGCTTGTGGATAGCCGCTTTTTCTTTTAAATCCTGTTTGAGGGGTTTCGCCGGCACACCCCAATACTGTCCCGGCGTGGTAAGGCTTTTTGAAACACCGCCCTTGGCACCCACCACAACATTGTCGCCGATTTTTATATGGCCGACCACACCAACTTTCCCCGCCAGTATGACATTTTGACCCACTTCAGTGCTTCCGGAAATGCCTACCTGCGAGACAATGACGCTGTTTTCACCGATGACCACATTATGGGCAATCTGGACTAGGTTGTCTATCATTGCGCCTTTTTTGATGACGGTTTTGTCAAAACGCGCCCGGTCAATGGAGACATTTGAGCCGATTTCTACGTCATCTTCTATCAGGACGGTGCCCAGTTGGGGTATTTTTTTGTGTTTGCCGTCAATGGTTACAAAGCCGAAGCCGTCTGCTCCAATGACTGTTCCCGAGTGGATAATCACCCGGTTGCCGATTTCACATCGTTCTCGTATGGTGACATTGGGATACATGATCGTATCTTCGCCGATACGGGTGTCATGGCCGACATAGGTCCCTGCATATATTATGGTATTGTCGCCAATAACTACACCAGCCTCAATTACGGCACATGCACCAATGGCCACATTCTCTCCTAAAGTGGCGGTTTCATCGATAACCGCTCGGGGATGAATATTTGCGGGATGTTTTTGCAGATCTGGATGCAGTGCCTCCATGACCAGCGAGAAGGAATAGGATGGGTCACTGGTCTGTATAAGTGTTTTATCGGTTGCCGTGTGGAAATCCGTGGGGACCAGGACGATGGAGGCTTTTGTCGCTTGAAAAAGCGGCATATATTTGGTGTTTGCCAGGAAGGTTATATGGCCGGCGGTTGCTTTTTGTATATCAGCACAGCCTGTAATTGTTGCTGCTGCATCTCCTATGACAATACCATCTACCAGTTGGGCTATTTCGTGTGCATTCATAGGCTCAAATCCAGCTGAATTATTCTGTTTCCTCACTTACCATAATCCGAAATTTACGATATTCACAATCAAGGCTAACTACTTATGGGGGAAGCGACGTAATGTAACTACCCCCGGTATCTGTAACTGCTTGCAGGGTGCCGGAGATTCTCGCGATCAGACTGGTGAAGCGTATTGGTCATACGTAAGTCAGGCTGATCGCGAGAAGATCTGGTGCCCTGTGAGCAGTTACCTTCAAGGTTGTGTTGACATATGCTCTTGTGACCATCCTGCGGCGACTATTGAAGCTACCAGAGGCAAATCAACTTTTTATCGCTCTGCTTGGCCGCCCTGATCTTTTCCATATGGCGCAATGTGGCGATCTCTCTTTGCAATTCATTCGACTTCAGGCCTACACGAGATGCCAGCTCTTCGGGTTCAATGCCATTTTCTTCTTTAAGGGCCGCAAGGATGTCCTTCTGCCGCTTCGTCAATATATATCCGTCTTGAGACAGTGACTTCGCTGTATAAACCGCCCAGGGGTCACAGGGCTTCGACGGAGAAAGCGCATCCGTGTAACAGTCCAGGCATACGGGTTGCCCCATATGCATAGCCTCGTCACCATATTCGATTTTACATCCACATTTTGTACAATCCATATTTCTTCCTAACCTTTATTTTTTCACAATCACAACAGTAACGAGAATATTGCCTTGTAGCGTGATCGTCAAGCATGATCGTCAAGCATGTTTAAACTTTGGCCATAATTACATGGCAAAGACTGCTGTAGAGTACATTTTTTCTCTTCGGGAGACTATTGATTTCCGGCTTCCTTGAAGGTCACCATGAAAAATGGTTCGAATGTTTATCGAAGAAGTTATAAGCCCTTACAATCCATCCCCGAAAGATACCACGACACGGTATTGTTCTGAACCTGGGCTGCCGGGTAGCGCCCGCTGCCGTCAGCAAGCACCGCTCGAACAATCTCTTGCTTGGTCCGGCCATGGACCAGAAAACAGATATGACGGGACAGCATAATACCGCGAAGGGTCAAGCTGATCCGCGGGAGTGCCGGAGTCATGGTCCGCGGAGCGGCGACAGCGGTGACCAGGGCGCTGCTCTGCAAAGCCGCATCACCAGGAAAAAGGGAAGCGGTATGACCGTCCTCGCCCAGACCCAGGAGGACCAGATCAAAAAGGGGTTCATCGGGTGAGATCATTGCCAGCGTTGTTTCAATACGTTTTTGGTAGATTGCGGCCTCCTCACCGGGATCCGCCTCGCCATGTATTCGATGAATATGCTGCGAAGGTATCGGCACTGCCGACAACAGTGCCTGACGGACCATCCTGTAATTGCTGTCATGGTGATTGGGAGGAACGCACCGCTCATCACCAAAAAAAACATGGGCTCGGGACCATGCTATTCGGTCCCGCCAGGCAGGTCGTGCCAGCAGTGTATAGAGATCGCCGGGGGTCGAACCTCCGGCAAGCACCAGACTGAAGCCGGGGCGTCGCTCCAGGGCTGCAGAGCTGATAGCGGCAATTTTCTCGGCAAGTGTGGTAATGGATGCCTCTTTTTCCGTGAAACAGTGCAGGTTCATTTGACAATCTCATTAATAATGGCAAGAATCTCTTGCGGCCCCCAGCTACCGGCCTCATAGGTGTGAAGGCGCTGAATGCGGCACTCGTGCCCTTCGCAGTTTTCCAGGATCGGGGTTAACAGCTGCCAGCTGGCCAGAATGCCGTCCTGTCGCCAGAACAGAGTGCGATCGCCCAATATGCAATCAAGCAGCACCTTTTCGTAGGCATCCAAGGTGGAATCATCATATCCCTGCGAGTAGTAGAAGCGCAGGTCACCTGTCCTCAGGCAGAGCCTGGGGCCTGGTATTTTGGCCTGGATGGACAAAGTGATGGACTCCTCCGGATAAATGGAGAGCACCAACCGGTTGCCGGAGATATGATCGCCCATTTGCCCTTTAAACATGGACAGGGGGGCTTCCTTAAAGCGGATTACCAGCCGGGTGCATTTTTCCTTGAGCCGTTTACCGGATATAAGATAGAAAGGAACACCCTGCCAGCGCCAGTTGTCGATATCGAGCTTGAGAAAAGCAAACGTCGGGGTACGCGAATCCGCTTTGACTCCTTCCTCGTCAAGATAGGCTTTGAGCCGCTCTCCTTCACTGCTTCCTTTGCCATACTGGCCCAGAACAATATCGCTGTCGTTGCCGCTGAAGGGAAGAACGGAAGAGAATACTTTGATTTTTTCGTTTTGAATGGCTTTAGCATTGAAACGTGCCGGAGGCTCCATGGCGATGAGGGAGAGCAGTTGCATCATATGGTTTTGAAACATATCCCTCAGTACTCCCGAGGCGTCGTAGTAGCCGGCCCGTTTTTCCACCCCGAGTGTTTCCGAGGAAATAATGCCGATCCAATCGATATGGGTTCTGTTCCAGATGGGCTCAAAAATCTGATTGGCAAACCGAAACGTCAGAATGTTCTGCACGGTCTCCTTGGCCAGATAATGATCGATGTGAAACAGCTGCTCTTCATCAAAAAAGGTGTGCAGACTTTTTTCCAGTTCCAGGGCGCTCTGGTAATTGTGGCCAAAGGGTTTTTCCACCACCAGGCGCACCCAGGCATCCGGGACGGTGGGCCTTGCCAGGCTGGCCAGGCCCAGCATTTTCCCTATCCTGGCATAGAGCATGGGAGGCACGGCAAGGTCAAAGAGGATATTGCCTTCGGTAACAAATTTTTTCTGCAGTTCCTCTATCCTGGCGTGCAAAATGCGGTAGGAATCTTCCTGGTCGTATTCGATCGGCTGATAATACAGCTTGTCGGCAAAGAGCGCCCATACCTCATCGTTGTTTTTGCCGGAACAGCATTTTGAGCGCATGGCCTCGCGAAACTCTTCGTTATCGATCTCGGTCCTGGCACAGCCCAGGATAGCCAGCTTCTCCGGCAGATAGCCCTTGCGAAACATTCGAAACAGCGACGGCATGAGTTTTCTTGCCGTCAAATCACCCGAGGCCCCGAAAATGACGATAATGCAGGGATCGGTATGGACGGGATTGGTGCAGTCTGGTGTTTGTGACATATACTCTCCTTGTAATTCTTCAGCGACACAACCGGGCGGACCCGGCCTTTATTCTAAAAGTAACTTGTTACTTAGCAGCACCCGGAGTTTGCGCTTACCTCCAAACCGTTATCGTCGCAGGGCCATGAGCTTATGGAATATCGCCTTGACTGTGGGAGTGAGCCGTTCCCGGTTGTAGGCATCACCACATTGCCGAATAGCCTCGGCCAATGTGGGATACGGATGGATCACCCCGGCAAGCTGACCAAGGCTCATCCCCGCCTGCATGGCCACACTGATTTCGCTGATCATGTCACCGGCGTGACTGCCGACGATGGTGGCACCCAAAATCCGGCCCTTGCCCCTGGCCACATGAATTTTGACAAAGCCTTCCTCTTCCCCGTCGACGATGGCCCGGTCGACTTCGGCAAAGTCGCGGCGAAAAGTGGTGTAGGCCATACCGCGTTCTTCGAGGTCTTTTTCATACAGGCCGACATGAGCCACTTCCGGATCGGTATAGGTGGCCCAGGGAACAAGCAGGTCGGAGACCTTGTCGCGACCGAAAAAGAGGGCGTTCTTGATGACCAGGCGTGCCATGAAATCGGCCATATGGGTAAACTGATATCTGGAGGCAACATCTCCCACGGCAAAGATATCGGGATTTGTGGTCTGCAGATTGTCATTGACCGTTACCCCCTTGCGAACATCGAATTCCACACCGGCCTCTTCCAACCCCATATTGCTGACAGCCGGTTTTCGGCCGGTGGCAACCAGCAGTCCATCAAATGCAAAAACCTTTTCCTTACCGTTGTCATCGAGAACCACGCGTATCTCGTCTTCGCCGTGCCTACCCTCGACACGGGTATAGCTGGAGTTTAAGGCAAAGGTAACACCGTCATTCAGCATCGATTTCATGATAATGTCGGCAGCATCAGGGTTTTCTTTGGGCAGGATCAACTCACTGCGCGAAAAGACCGTGACCTGTGAACCCAGCCGCTGCATGGCCTGGGCCAGTTCCAGGCCGATGGGCCCGGCACCGATGACGCCGAGGCGCCGGGGGCGACTGGTCAGATTGAAGATGGAGCTGTTGGTCAGATAAGGGGCCTGGGCCAGACCGGGAATATTGGGAATGGCGGCGGTTCCCCCCGTGGCAATCACCGCTTTGGCAAAATTCAAGGTGGCTCCATTCACCTCAAGACTGTTTTCCCCGGTGAAAGTTCCCCTGCCCATGAAGACATCGACACCGAGTTGATCAGAAAATCTTTGCGCGGAATCAACAGGCGAGATGTGGCTGCGCAGGCGGCGCATCCGCTCCATCACTGCACCAAAGTCAACGTGAACCTCACCATCGATTGTGATTCCGTAGTGATCTGCATCACGGATAGCCGCGGCGGCCTTGGCGCAGCGCAGCAGGGCCTTGGAAGGAACACAGCCGACATTGAGGCAATCACCGCCGAGAAGATGCGACTCAACAAGGGCCACCCGTCCGCCGACCCCAGCCGCACCGGCCGCGGAAACCAGTCCGCCGGCTCCGGCACCGATTACCACCAGATTGTAGGAGGTCTTGGGCTGCGGGTCGACCCACTGTTTCGGATGTACATTGTCGAGCAGCATGGCATTGTGCTCATCAAGGGGTGAAATGCCCACATTTGCAAGGTCGATTTGCTCCATGGCGGCCAGCTCGGGGGCCGGTCCGGGGACGCCCGGCTGCAGGGATTCCTCACCATCCTGCCGCGCGGTGAGTGTGCCCAGGAAGTCGGACCACCTGACCGCGGGGCCGCCTTTGGCAGCAGGTGCCAGACTGCCATGATCCTCACCGGTGGCGAAACGATAGAACAGGTAGTCGTTTTTAAAGGAATGGTCCCGCTGAACATGGTGAAATACGCCGGCTTGAAGCATGATATTGCCAAGCTGGATGGCATCCTCTTCGTCGGCGGCCAGTCCAGCTTCGATCATTTTTGCCACCGCTTCGCTGCCGACAAAACAGTTATCGTAGCTCTTTGGTGGAAAACCGTATTTGCGTTGGCGAAGATCGACAATCTCACGCAGGGAGTTTTTCAGCTCCTCAAAATCATCGGTTTTAAGCGATACTTTTTTGGAATTATGTTCCTTGGGGCTCACGGTGCGCTCCTTGTTGAGTTCACGCTATTGGACAGTCCACCGGAAAAGACTGGTTTTCAACGAAAACATTGCGACTTTTTCCGGATTTGTCAAAAGGGTGTGTGCCGCGACCGTACCGACTGGGCGCCCCTGATAGTTCACAACAGCATTGTTTCGTCGCTTCCATGCCTCTCTCAATAGCGTATCATTATCTATCATTTGAAGTTTATCTTTTTTGAGCAGAAAAAAATTGTTTTCACTATATTTTTACTTTACAATTAATGTATACTAAATGTATATCAGTGTTAAGGTAGTAGTAAGCTCGTAAAGTGTTGGTGATCTGGTGTCGGTATATGGGCGAAGGCAGCGTTTACGAAGATTTAAAGAAAAAGATCATCCTGCTCGATCTTCGGCCGGGATCCGTGATTCGTGAAAAGGAGCTCATGGAGCTCTATGGCCTCAGCCGCACACCCATTCGCGAAGCGCTTATCCGTCTTGAGATGAACGGGCTGGTACGAATTGTTCCTCATATAGGGACCTTTGTTGAAGAGGTCAGTTTCCGAAAGCTTAAAGAGGTGTTTGAGGTTCGCTCCTGTCTCGTGGGTTTGACCGGCAGGCTTGCAGCGGAGAGAATCACCGAAGATGAGTTGCAGGCTATTCGCCTTAGAATAGATCTGATGAAGGCGGCTGATGACTACAAAACCCTGATTCAACTTGACAGAGAAGTTCATGGAATCATCAACCATTCCTGCAAAAATGATGTCCTCGTTAATTTTATTAACGAGCTTCTCGATCAGGCTGTGAGGATATGGGCTTTTGCGGGAATCACAGAGAATTACAAATTGGATTTAGTAGAAGAATTTGAAGAGATAGCTGAAGCGCTTGACATGCATGACGGCGAGGCTACGGCGCATCTTCTTAAGAAGCATACAAGGCGTTTCGTGGAAAATATTAGCAACCAGCTAACATTTTAACATTTTTTTTTCGTAACTACTTATGGGGTAAGCAATTTGGTTTGGCTAACCTCCGTACTTGTAACTGCTTGCAGGGTGCCGGAGATTCTCGCAAGCAGACTGGTGAAGCGTATTGGTCATACGTAAGCCAGGCTGATCGCGGGAAGATCTGGTGCCCTGTGAGCAGTTACTTCCTTTTCCAAACACACATTCGTAGGAGGTCTGTCATGAGTCAGTTTCCGAATAAGGCCAAGGTCGTTATCATTGGTGCCGGTATCGTGGGTAATTGCGTTGCTGGTCACCTTGCCGCGAAAGGCTGGAAAGACATGGTGATGATCGATAAGGGACCGCTGCCAAATCCCGGCGGTTCAACTGGCCATGCGTCCAACTTTCTTTTTCCGGTGGATCACGGTCGAACAATGACACAACTTACTCTGGACAGCATGCGGCAGTATGGAGAGCTTGGCGTGCAGAGAACATGCGGGGGCATAGAGTTGGCCCAAACCGAGGAACGCATGGAGGAACTCAGGCGTCGCATGGCATCCGCGAAAAGCTGGGGGGTCGAGTCGGAACTGCTTGATCCCGATGGTGTTTTAAAACTCTTTCCCTGGATTAAAAAAGAAAAAATCCTGGGCGGCTTTTATACCCCGTCCGTCAGCGTTGTCGATTCGCTGCGTGCCGGCACGATCTTCCGGGAACGAGCCCAGGAAATGGGTGCCTTGTCGGTATTTGCCAATACCGAGGTGATGGATGTCGATGTTGAAGACGGCCGTATACAGGGTGTGAAGACAACCAAGGGTGATATCAGTGCCGAATATGTCATTGTCTGCTGCGGTGTCTGGGCCCCAAGAATCGCCGAAATGGCAGGCGCTTCCATTCCGTTGGTGCCGGTAGCCCATCAGATGATAGATGCGGGACCCGTTGAGCAGTTTGCCCAGGCCAAGAGTGAGATTGAATACCCGATTATCAGGGATATGAGTACTCTGATGTATGAACGCCAGTCAGCCTATAATATGGAGGTTGGCTCATACGCGCATCGCCCCATTCTCTATGATCCCAATGAACTGCCTTCCAATGAGCAGGCTGCGTTGTCGCCCACGGAAATGCCGTTTACCCATGAGGATTTTGAGCCGCAGCTGGAAGATGCCCTTGAGCTGCTGCCCGATATGCTCGACAATGATAAGGTGGAAATACAATATGCCATCAACGGCCTGATTTCTTTGACCCCTGATGCCGGACCGCTTATTGGCGAAACACCCGAGGTTAAAGGATTGTGGTCGGCAGCCGCGGTCTGGATCAAGGAAGGCCCTGGCGTTGGCAGGATGGTCGCCGAATGGATGACCGATGGGGCACCGGAAATCGATCCCAATGAATGTGATATCGCAAGGTTCTACCCCTATGCCCGGACAAAAGATCATGTCTGGGCCAGGGCCTTCGAGGGCTTCCCCAAGACCTACGGAATTGTTCATCCCATGGAGCAGTGGGAGTCTTCCCGCGGCAATCGGCTGAGCCCGTTTCATCAGCATACCAAAGATCTGGGCGCGGTCTATTACGAAACCGCCGGCTGGGAGCGTCCACACTGGTATGAAAGCAATGCCGGCCTCCTGGTAGAATATAAGGATAAAATCGCCGATAGGCCGAATGAATGGGATGCACGCTGGTGGTCGCCAATCATCAGTGCCGAGAATCTGGCCTTGCGGGACAGGGTTGCCATGGTTGACCTCAGCGCCTTTGCAATCTTCGATATTACAGGGCCTGGAGCATTAGAGACGGTGCAGAAGGTTACTGTTTCCCAGATGGATCATCCCGTGGGAAAATCCTCCTATACTCTTCTTTTGAGTGTTAACGGAAATATTCGCAGTGATCTCATAATTGTACGCACGGGGAAGGAGTCTTTCCGGATTGTAACAGGGGGAGGCCACGGGGGAGTGGATAAAAAATGGTTCATCGATCATCTGCCTGAAGATGGTTCGGCGCAGCTTCACGATCAGACTTCGGCGCTGTGCACGGTGGGAGTCTGGGGACCATCGGCGCGGGCACTGGTGGAATCGGTGACCGAGGATGATATTGCCAACGACGTGTTTCCCTATGGCTATGCCAAGTCCTTCAGCATAAAAAATATACCTGTGTGGGCCATTCGAATGTCCTACGTCGGCGAGTATGGCTGGGAAATTTACACCGCTGCTGAGCATGGCGCAAAATTGTGGGAGATCCTCTGGCAGGCAGGCCAGAAGCATCGTGTCGTTCCCGTGGGTATCGGTGTTTACGGAACCACCGCCCGTATGGAAAAAGGTTACCGCCTCTTCGGCAATGAGCTGGATACGGAATTCAATCCGGTTGAAGCTGGAATAGCATTGCCCAGGGTCAAGAAGCAGGATTTTATCGGCAAGGATGCCTATCTCAAAGCAAGAGATGAGGAGCCTGCCGCACTTCTCTGTACCCTGACAGTGGATGATCACACCACATCCAGCGGGGAAAAACGGTATATGATTGGCCATATTCCAGTGCTTACAGAAGATGGGGAACCCTTGATCGATGGCAAAAACAGGCGTGCCTACGTCACCAGTGCAGGCAATGGTCCCTGCGTCGGCAAATACCTCCTCATGGCGTATCTACCGCCACAATATGCAAAAGTCAGTACCACGCTCAAAGTGGAATATATGTTGGAGCACTTTCCGGTGACGGTGGCTGCGGTTGGATCAACTGGACTTATTGATCCGGAAAATGAGAGAATGAAAGGCTAATCGTAACTACTTATGGGGGAAGTGACGTAATGTAACTACCCCCGGTATTTGTAACTGCTTGCGGGAAGATCTGGTGGCCTGTGAGCAGTTACGGCTAATCAGGAGAAATGGTATGAACATTCTTGTCTGTATAAAAAGGGTTCCGGATATAGGCTCCCGCATAGATTTGACTGAAGATAAGCAGGCTATTTCGACCAGGAATCTGGGCTTTACCATCAGCCCACATGAGGAATGCGCAGTGGAAGAGGCTATTCAGCTGGTGGAAAACCGTGGCGGAGAGTCTGTGGTGCTGACGCTTGGTCCGGCTAAGGCGGATGAACAGGTTCGTGACTCCCTGGCGCGGGGGATTGATCGCGGCATAGTGCTTGAGACCGGAGAGGGTGAATGGGATCCTTCCGAGACCGCGGCGGCTATTGTCGCGGCGATTCGTAACGAAGAGGAGAAGGCACCTTTTGATTTGATTCTCTTTGGCAACGAGTCTGCCGACAGCGGCGGCTGTCAGGTCGGGATACGCGTGGCGAACGCTTTGGATATGCCGGTTGTTGCAGCAGTCAAAAAACTCGAGATCGATGGTGAGACCGCCGCTGCCTGGCGTGAAGTCGACGATGGCTGGGAAATTTTCGAATTGCCCATGCCGGCGGTGGTTGCGGTGAAAGAAGGTATCAATCTGCCGCGTTATCCAAGCCTGCGGGGGACAATGAAGGCCAAAAAGAAAAAAATTGACCGCCTGGTGCCGGAGAAGAAAGGTGCCACTCTGCAGATGCAGGAACTGGCCAATCCGCCCGAGCAGAAAAAGCAGGTTGAAATGTTGGGTGACGGGCCGGACGCAGCGGCCAGGGTCATTGATGTACTTAAAGCTCTGGAGGTGGTGTAGTCATGATACTAGCATTCATTGAATATGAGAAAAATGCGCTAACGGATGCGTCTTTGCAGATGCTCACCTTTGCCCGTGGTATCGCAAAAGATCATGGAGCAGAGCTCACCGCTCTTGTGATTCGCGGCGAAGAAACGGCAGACTTTGTCAGTGAGCTGGGCAAATATGGTGTTACCAAAGTGATACAGGCCGGCGATACTCAGTTACCGGAGTATGCACCTCTTGCCTGGGCTAAAATCATTGCACAGGTAATGGCGGCCCAGTCACCAGCAATGGTTGTTGCTGCCGCAACGGATAGGGGCAACGAAGTCATGGCGCATCTCGGAGCAATTTCGGATTTGCCCATGGCAGCCAACTGTTCTGCCGTGTCTGCCGATGATCCCTCCAGGGTGACCAGGCTGCGCTGGGGAAGCAGCCTTTTAGAGGAGGCGGTTATACAGGGTGAGCCGCGTTTGCTGACTGTGGCGCTTCATGTGGTGGAGGCAGAAAAAGTTGCCTCGGCACTCCAGCCGAGCGTGGCAACCTTTGCCCCAAATCTCAGTACCAGGGACCTGCGGGTTCGTCTGGTTCGCAGGGAAAAGGATGAAGCCGAAGGTATTACCCTGAAGACAGCATCGGTTGTGGTCGGCGGTGGCCGAGGTGTCGGCGGTCCGGAGGCCTACTCTCTGTTGGAGGAGCTGGCAGCCGAGCTTGGTGCGGCTGTGGGGTGTACACGAGTTGCCACTAACAACGGCTGGCGACCTCATTCTGATCAGGTTGGACTGACCGGAACGCGCATTTCACCAACGCTGTATATCGCCTGCGGTATCAGCGGAGCGATTCAGCATCTTGTCGGCTGTAAGGGAGCGAAAAATGTCCTGGTGATCAATAAGGATCCGGAAGCGGCTTTTTTCAGTAAGGCTGACTACGGAGTGCTTGGAGACCTGCATGAGGTGCTTCCCGCCATCACTGAACAGTTAAGAAAAGAAAAAGCCTAGGAGCCTGCCGGGAAAAAATCCCCCGGCCGGCGCCGGGGGCCTTGCAGTATATTATGCTGGAGATAAAATAGTATGGAAAGGAAGATGACGCTGGAAGAAACAATAGCTGCAATTCTGAAAAAAGAAATTGTTGATTACGAAATCTACGAACACCAACCGGTGTATACCAATCCCGCCATGGCGGAGGAGCTTGGAGTGAGTGAGGCGAAAACGGTCAAATCGCTTGTGCTTGTAACAAAGGAAAAGAAAATGGTGGTCATGGTGATGCCGGGCAGCAAGAAAGTTGACTGGAAAGATGCCGCCGGAAAAGTGGGCAGCAAGAAAGTATCCTTTGCTAAACCTGATGCCGTCAAGGAGACAGTGGGATGCGAAGTGGGGTGCGTCCCGCCCTTTGGTCATTTGACTGAACTCCCCATTTATGTCGATGGGGATCTGCTCCGTCGAAAATTTGTCTATTTCAACCCCGGAGCACACGATAAATCATTCAAAATTGAATCGCGTGATCTAAAAAAACTGTGCTGGAACAAAAAGTAGTTAAGTGGATGGAGAGAGGAGCGATCTGATGGCAACACGTGAAATTCTTTGGAACATTTCAAAAGTTGGCGAGGTGGCCTTGTATCTGCTGGCTGCGGTCTCTTTGGCAATATGCGCGTGGGGCATATATAGACACGTTCGCCGCATTCTTGAGGGAAAGACGGTACAGTTTTCCAGCGCCGGCATGGCCTCGAGAATCGGACGCGCTCTGTCGACGGTATTGTCCAACCGCACAGTGCTCAAGCGTCACAAACTTGGCGGTGCTATGCATCTGCTGGTCATGTGGGGATTTATAATCCTGTTTATAGGAACATGCATAGTAGGAGTGGAATACGATCTGTTCCATAAGTTGCTAGGCATGGAACACTTTATCCTGCAGGGGCCATTTTATTTAGGGTTTGAGTTTGTTACCGATCTGTTTGGTATTGCACTTGTTGTGGGCATAACGCTTGCGCTTATCCGCAGATATATTCTTCGGCGCCCGCAGCTGCAGCGTCAATCGGTTGACTGGAAACTGCCCGTATTGATTCTGGCTATAGCCCTGACAGGTTTTGTCGTGGAAGGGTTGCGTTTGGCCGCCGACGCCGCTGATTTAGGATACGCCCCAGGGTGGTCTCCTGGAGGGGCGCTCTTGGCAGCAGGAATTACTGGTGTCAGGCAGCAGGGTATGCAAACAGCCCATGTCTTTTTCTGGTGGGTGCACGTTGTCCTGGCACTGGCCGCAATAGCCTTGCTTCCTTTCGTACCCAAGGCGATGCATTTAGTTGCGGCGGGAGTTAATATTGTATTTGAAGATTTGCGGCCTCAGGGGCGTCTGCAAAAACTTGATGTCGAGGGGGCTTTTGAGCGTGACGAAGTACTGGGCTATGAGAATTTGAGCGATATGACCAGAAAGGATTATCTTGATGTAATCTCCTGTACGGAATGCGGACGATGTGAGCTGAATTGCCCTGCGGCGAACTCCGGAAAGAGCCTTTCGCCAAGAGACGTTATCCTGGGGTTGCGTCGGCAGTTCAATATGGAGTGGCCGGTGGTCGGAGAGGCTGCAGAGCAGCGCACCATTCTGGAAGCCGAGGTTTCAGCCGAGGCTATCCAAGTCTGTACCACCTGCATGGCCTGCGTGGAGGTGTGCCCAGCGAAGATTGATCCATTGAGCAAGATTCTGGAAATACGCCGCAATGAGGTCATGATCCATGACAGGTTTCCCGAAACGTATAGTGATGTTTTTGCCGGTATGGAGCGACGTGGCAACCCCTGGAGTGAACATCCAACCGCACGGCTGGAGTGGGCCAAGGATCTGGATGTTCCCATAATGGCTGATGTGGCTGAAAGCGGCAGGGGAGTGGAGTATCTTTTCTGGGTTGGGTGCTCGGCGGCCTTTGATCCACGCAACTCCAAGATTGCCAGAAGCATGGTCAAGATACTCCAGGAGGCCGGAATCGACTTTGCAGTGTTAGGAGAGGAGGAGCGGTGTACAGGGGATCCCGCGCGGAGAATGGGGCATGAATATCTCTTTGCTATGCAGGCTGAGGCCAATGTCGAATTGCTGGAAGAGTATGAATTTAAACATATTCTTACAATATGCCCACACTGTTTTAATACATTTTCCAAGGAATATGGTGATTACGGCGGCGATTATTCGGTGGTCCATCATAGCCAACTCATAGACACTCTCATAACCGAAGGCAGGCTGAAGCTGCAGAACTCTGTCGATGCAGTGGTTACCTTCCATGACTCCTGCTATCTTGGGCGCCATAATCGAATATTTGATGCGCCGCGCAACATTCTTGCAAAAATCCCCGGAGTCCAGATGGTTGAGATGGAGAGAAGTCGGGAAATCGCCATGTGCTGCGGTGCCGGCGGTGGCCTGACATGGTTTGAAGAGGAGACTGATCAACGTGTCAATGATCGGCGTGTTGAGCAGGCCGCTGCGGCCACGCAGGGCGTAGGGGGAGGAAAGAGCTGTTTGATTGCGACGTCCTGTCCATTCTGCATGACCATGATAGAGGACGGTCTTGCGGCGAGGGAAACCGGACTGGAGGACAGGGATATCGCGGAGCTGGTTGTCGAGGCCATGAAGGAGAGCGGCAATTTTTAGGTAATAAGGTGTGGTAACCATGAGAACACGGACGAAAAAAATCATTGCACTCTTGGATTCAGCGGTAAAGAGCGAACAGCAGTATCAGTTCCAAAATGCCAAGCGCTATTATAAGAAAATCGCGGAAATTTATCCTAAAAGTCCCGAAGCGGAAATTGCCCGGGAAAGAATTGAGGATATGGATGAGCTTTCCAGAGAAAAGAACATTTACAGAAGAATTGACAGGAACGCCAGACGCGTTTTGACGGAAATCGGCCTTGATATCTCTGGCAGCCAGGAATTGATGCAGATTTTAATGGATGCCGATGCCATAGATTTTGATAATGAAAATGCCCTCCATGTTCCCTTGAAGGAGGACTTTGTCGAGTCATGTCTGGCGGATGTTCCCACTGATATGGCGGAAGATCCTGGTGAAAATGCTTTTGGTACCGGGGCGACACCACCGTTTCTGCAGCGTCCGGGGCAGCCGGATTTGCTTGCACCGGCGACGCGTGATGAGTTCGAGGAAATAAGTCGTATTGCAGCTGAGTTTACGGACACCCTGGGTATATTCAGTGTTCCAGTAGCGACGGATAAGTCAATAGATGATTTTGGCTGTGCCAAAATCATGGAGAAGCATTTTCCCGATCTCAAAATGACGTATACCAAAAATATGTCCGACCAGGAGGCGGCATATTTTCATAATCGTGATGACTGGCTGGACGGCACCAGTCTCATAACCTCGCTTACCTACATGCCGTCCATGGTGGAACCTTTCCTTCGCAGCATACGAAGCGGCAATAACGTCCTCCTGCTCGACCTTACCATTGCCGGCTCGACCGGGCCGATAAGCCCTGAGGCCTTGCTCACTCAGATACATGCGCAAGTGCTGTTCATGATGATGTTGACCCAGACTATTAACCCCAGCTGTAGCTGTGTGCACGGCGGTATTCCCGATGTCCTTGGTATAGGGGGCGATCTTTGCTACAGCGATCCCAGCCAACCGCTTATTAATTCGGCCATGGCGCGGCTCAATATGTGGGTGACGGGATACCCCTCGGCCCAGTCGGGCGGCAGGACCAGTATTATCAATGACATCCCCGCGGCTGTGAGAGAGTCTGAACGTAGCCGCAACACCCTGCGCGGCTACGGTGTGCATATGCTGCGCCATGCCATGGGTGCAATGGGCAGCCTTAACTACTTCAATCTCGACAAGTTTATGCAGGATTGTGAGCGTGAGCGGGAGTCGCGCAGGGTATGGCTTAAAACACGGCATGACTTCATTGTTCCGCTGTATTTTCCCGGTGATAACACAGCTCTGCGCGGAATACGGGAAATTGCGTTCAAACGCGGTGCCAAAAATGCCGATCATACCTTGAAGAACACCGGTGTCTTTTTGAATTGGCAGAACAAAATCATTGAGATGTCAAAGAAAAAAGTCTATTTCCCCGAATTGCAAAATTCGCTGCAGAAGGAAAAAGGAAATGAGCTTCGCACCACAAAAGAGGAAACGGCGCAGCAGCTCCAGGAAACCTTATTTCCGGATAGCGATACAATTCTACCCGTGATCTGATTTAACAGCTCACTCCACAGCTCATACTACAGCTCATACTGTAGCTCACCATAAGGTTGAAGGGGCACAGCTCCTTGTCTTGCAGTACTTCAAGCTGAGTTTTGTCGGTAATCAGGTAACTATATGATTTAGTATGAATATTTTCTAATGGAGGAGGAGAATGCAATTTGATATGGAAACACTGCAGGTCCTGGCAATCGCGTATGGTACTCAAGTCGTTCTTGCCATCCTTATTTTTATAATAGGAAAATGGCTGGCAGGGAAGCTTACCGATCTTTTGGCAAAGGTTTTAGAAAAACAGAAAGTTGATGTAACTCTTATCAAGTTTCTAAAAAATATCCTTTACTACCTGCTTTTTGTTGCTGTTCTTGTTGCCGTTGCCGGTCAGCTGGGAATCAATACAACTTCGTTTTTAACTATTATTGGTGCCGCATCCCTGGCTATCGGCCTGGCACTTAAAGATTCCCTGGCGAATTTCGCTTCAGGGATCATGCTTATCTTCTTTCGGCCATTTAAAGTAGGTGATTATGTCAACGCCGGTGGTGAATCGGGAACGGTTGATGAGATTTCTATCTTTAATACGATCCTTAACACTCCGGATAACCAGAAAAAAATCGTCCCAAACGGAGCTATTTCCAACGCGACCATAACCAACGTTACAGCATATCCGACCCGAAGAATGGACCTGGTCATCGGAGTCAGTTATGATGATGATCTTCGTCAAGCCAAAGAAATACTAGAGAAAATCGTCATGGGCCGGGATGATCTGTTAAAGGATCCGGCACCAGTCGTTGCTGTTGCGGAATTGGCGGACTCCTCCGTCAATTTTGTGGTGCGGCCCTGGGTTAAAACAGAAGACTACTGGAATGTCCGTTTTCAGATTATTGAGCAGATTAAAAATGCTCTTGATGACAATGGCATTACAATTCCTTATCCACAAAGAGATGTGCATCTCTATTCCGAAGACACAGCGTAACTGCTCACAGGACACCCTACACCAGCCGGCGATAGTTGGTGACCGGCAGTCAATGAGAAGTATCTCGAATGTGGTGATGTACGACAAAGCTCGAAGTCTCCTTAGGGTCCGCTCAAAAATAAATTCACATTTTCAGCGGCCCCTTACTGTCGCCCAGCGCTTTGGTGCAGGAACGAGGGAGATTTGCTTTTCCTGAGGCGGCCTTGGACAAAGAGGTGGGCTGATTTTTTTAGTGAGCTGGAAATGCTTGCCGTATGGCTTTGAGTTCCCGTTGTCGCGCCAGTAGTGCTATGACGACGGTGGGGTCAAACCTGCGCCCTGTATTATACTCGATATAATGCACGGCATTTCGGTGGGAAGCTGTCTCCATGCTGTCTTCGGTTCCGGCCGTCATTTCTTCATAGGTGTTGGCAACGGCCATGATTCTTGCTGCGAGGGGGATTTGTTGAGCCGTCAGGCCGTAAGGATATCCTTTACCATCCCATCGTTCATGATGAAAATAGGCGATATGCTTTGCCATTGATAAAAAGCCCGGACCTTCGCTCTTACGCTCCATATCCTTGATAATATCACCGCCGATGATGGGGTGTTGGCGAAGCTGATCCTCTTCGCTTGTCTGGGGATGGGAGGTGCGTTGCAGTACTTCGTCGGGAATGGCTACTCTACCGATGTCCTGAAGAATGCAGGCATTATAAATATCTTCAATGAATGATGGGGGGATATTATCCTGTAATTGCGGATGGTTCGACAACTCGGAAGCCAGTATCCGACAATACTCGCGGATTCTTTCCAGGTGATTGTCGGTCATGGGGGCCTTGAATTCCGAGAGCTTAGCAAGTGCCAGGATGGCGGCCGTCTCTGTTTTCTTTTTTGTTTTAAGTGAGTCAATGAGCTGCCTCTCCAGGCGGATACGCGGATCTATATCACGGATGATGACAAGAATTCCGATAATTTTCTCATTTCTTTTCAGGAGGCTGGCATTGATTTCCGCCTCCGTTATCGTCGTATCTGTCTTGATAAGTGAAACCCGGTAGGCAGGGAGGGAGGTGTTGTTGGCGATCATCTCAGTCAAGGCCTTTTGCATACTGTTCTTTTGCTGTTCAAGTATGAGATCGAAAAAAGACATTTCTGTTGTAGCCTTGGGAACTGCATAATGATTATTGAAATTGATGTTTGATTGCAGTATTTCGCCATTCTGGCCTATGACAACAACATCATCGGCAATTTGGCTAAACAGTTGGCGATAGCGCTCTTCCGAGGCTGCCTGTTCCCGTGAACGCTTTCGTACCTCCATTTCAAGGCTCATGGCGTGCTCCGCCAGCTCTTCGGCGGCCTCGTTTTCCTCTTTGTGCAGGGTGTATTCGCGCTTTTTCGCCTTGCAAGCAACCCAGCTTTGTGTGGCAATGATAAATACAAAGCAGGCCATGAAAAATAAATTGGTAAACAGTTCGACCAGATCTGCGGAGGAGTATTCCGGCGCCAGGAAGGCAATGATAGCGTAACAAATTATGATGAGGAAACCGCTTCCCAGAGTCTGTGGCAAGGTAAGCGGTGCAAGAGTGCCATAGATGGCAATGGTGACCAGCAAGCCAACATAGTAGGGTGATATTGCACTGCCGAGACGATAGACTATTATCAAAGTGACTGAAGCAACACACAGGTATGCCGTAAAACCGAATAGTGCGGCAAAATTGTGCTCCTGGTCATGATAGTTCAAAAACAGTAGTACCATTCCAATGAAGGCGGCGATGAGCCTGTAGAAGAAAAATTCAATGAAATATTCAGGAGCTATGATCACATCGAGGAGAGAGAAAAGCATAATCATGCAACTGAAGACGACCAGGATATAGGAGGTCCTTCGGTGGTAAAGATCGCCGTGTTCTTCCTGATAGCTTTTCATTTTCTCTTCTTTTCAGGTAACTACTGATATGGAGGCGACGTAATGTAACTTCCCCCGGTATTTGTAACTGCTTGCAGGGTGCCGGAGATTTTCGCGATCAGACTGGTGAAGCCTATTGGTCATACATATTGGTCATAAATAAGCCAGGCTGACCGCGGGGAGCCCTGGTGCCCTGTGAGCAGTCACCCTAAAAGGAGATTGTATTATTCATAGCTTGCTTCAACCTGGCCTCCTTGAACAAATGCTCAACACGAAGAAATGCTTGCACGATTCGGGGATCAAATTGCTTAACGCTTTGTTCGAATATCATTCGTGTTGCCGTCTCATGGTCAAAAGCATGCTTGTATACCCTGGTGGAGGTCAGTGCATCATAGACGTCGGTTACTGCGATTATGCGGGCGCTCAAGGGGATGGCTTCGCCGGATAATCCGTCAGGATAACCGCTGCCGTCCCATCTTTCGTGATGAGAGCGGGCTATCTCTCGCCCCAGTTGGAGAAAAGAGATGGTGCCGTCGTTATCGGCTGTTGACAACGTGTCGCTGCCGAAAATGCAATGCTGTTTCATATGCTCAAACTCTTCCTTGGTCAGTTTGCTGGGTTTGAGCAGTATAGCGTCGGGAATACCGACTTTGCCGATATCATGGAGTACCGAGGAGTGGAGGATGTCATCAACGAAACTCTTTGTAATCGTCTCTTGAAATGCTTTGCATTTTGCCAATTCCCGGCACAGAAGGCAGGCATAGGCGCGAATACGGACGAGATGTAGTCCGGTATCATCGTCACGGCATTCCGCCAGTCTGGCCAGGCCGAATATGGCGGTCTGTCGCGAAGTACCAATAAGACGCTGGGATTCAAGCAGCTGCCTCTCCATTGTTTTATTCGTTGAGATGTCCCGAAGGATAAGCTGGAAGCATCGGGGTTCATCTTCTATCTCGACCACGCTGGCGCTCATTTCGACTTCAAGCATGTTTCCATCTACGGTGCGGAGGTGAAGCTGTAAACCTTCCACCAATGGTTTTTCATCTAGCAGGTTCTGTAATTTTTCAAGCCATTCAGCATCTTCGTCTGTTGGTTGAAGCAGGGAAGTGATGTGCCTGCCGACGAGATCACTTGGCCTATTGCCTGTGACAACACTACAATACTGATTTATTTTCTGAATCACTCCCCGTGCATCGATAAGGACAATCAGATCAAGTATGGTGTTGTATAGATCTGCATACCGCAGAGTCGATTCCTCAAGTATGGCCAACCGTTGCTGGACGTTTATTTCCAATCCGTTCGTATGGGCTGAAAGCTTTTGACGAATTCTTTGAATGTTCTTCTTGGCAGCCAGCTCCTTGAGAAGCATTTTCATCTCATCATGGCTTTGAACGGCGGCAATCCCGACTATGGAGAGAAAGTAGAAAGAGTTGTTGATGGAATAGTTCATGTGAGTGGCCAATAGATCATCTGTTCCCAGAATCACAGTGAGAAAGTAGACGGCATAGAGGGTGACACCGGCAATGGCAGCCTGAGCACCGCGCAATGGCAGAACGGAGAGCGCGCCGGTAATCATCAAAAGAATTCCCACATAGTAGCCGGAATAGAATCCGCCAAGATCAACGCTCATCAACGATATCACCAAAGCGCCCAAGAGCATGGCGGCGCTCATAAAATACGGCGTGAACGGTTTGAAAAATTTGAGGCGAAGCAAATTAAGGAAACAGAGCAGTATGGCCACAAAGGCCAGGCGATACGAGAAAAAGCGGGTAAAGTTGTCGCGGCAGCAGGTATAATCAAGGATTGAAAACAGTGAGAAAAAAACGACTCCGAGCCAGAGGCTCACATGTGTCCGCTGATAGAAAAGCTGTCGAATATCACTTTTAAAAGATGTGAATGCCGGTGGGTCGGAAAATAACATCTCACTACTTTTTCATAGCTACGGCGAACAGATTCACCTGTTCTTTCTCGCCGATAATTTCGATGTCCGGGCCAAAGGGAGTTGGCTCGAATATCTCTTTGAGCTCTTCCACATCTCTGTAGATAAGCTTCCATTTAAGCAGTTTGTCTAGAAAAAGTGAGTCGGGATAAGCGGTAAAGTTGCCCAGAAGAAGCACGCCCCCCGGTTTCAGGTGATTATGGCACTGGCTAATCAGCGCTCTAAAAAGCCTGATTTCTAGATAATCGCAAAGTCCCGCAGAATAAATGATATCCATTTTCCCCATGTCGTGCGCAATTCTGCCCAAGGACCACTTGATGACATTTTCGCTCATCAGGTGGATAGATGCCTTGTGTGGAAAAATGTTGACATGTTGATTGGTATATCGCAGCGCTTCAGAATCGATATCGACGCAGAGAGCCTCGATGAGCTCACTGTATTGGCATTCGGCGAGAAAATCGAATAGTTCTCTGTTGGGCCCGCAGGCCAGATTCATGATGCGGGTTGCCCCTCCTTTTTCGGCGATTGCGCCGCTTATTTTTAAAAGCTCATTTTTCAAAAGCCTCCGCCGGCCATGTATAGCCCGTGAACCCGGTCTTTGCAGGCAGAATGTATCGATGATCTCGCCAAATCTTCCGTCGCCCTTCGGTATATTGGCGTAGATATGCTCCATCATCAGAAAATCTCCAGCATATCCCTTCGGTTTGAAGTAGGCGCGTTCGGCGAATCGGCTTCTCATCAGGTAAGGATAGAGTTCCTTGAATACATAGCCCCACATAACATCTTCATAAGGGAAATCCTTCATGGCATCCTTGTATTCCGGCAGAGATGCATTCAGCTCATTCATGAGCTTGATGCACCGCTGTTCCGAAGGATCGTCAGATTTCCCTGAGGTCTCATTTCTCTGCATTTTATGAGAGAGATCGAAAAGCTCCGCCTTGTACCTCTCCATTTTGCTGCTAATAAAATGCCAGCCCTTCGAGTGTAGCAGTGAAGGGGGGAGTGGCTTGGATTCCGAATAGGTGCTGGATCGCTTGGTGGAAAGTGATTCGGCATAGCTGACCACCGGCTCGCTTTCACCGGCTATCCTACGAAATTTGCGACAGATTTTTTGGGTGATATAAAAGAGAAAGTCCATGTAAAGCGAGGGATTTGCCTCACGTATGGCCCGCATTGTTCGGGAGTCGAAAATACCGAGTTGCACATCACCATTGGCTTGTATATTGCGGACCCTGCTTTCACCATCAAAGAAACCGATCTCACCAAAGAATTCCCCTGTTCCGATCAGGGCTACGGTAATTCGGGTTTCGTTTCCATCGGTGTAACTTACTTCCACCGTTCCCTTTTTGACGAAAAAGAAGGCACTGGGGTCGCTGGCAGGCGACATGATCGTCTCGCCGGAGGAAAAGGGACGGGTTTTGCTGCAGGCAAGGATCTCGTCAAGAAGTGTTTTTTCCCTGTCGCTTCCAAAATCAAAAAGCCTGGTTTGCATAGCTTCCTCCAGTTCCTTTGAGTACTAAGCACTACAGCAAGACAAGTAAGAGGAAGTGATTCAGGAGGTGATTAATCTCTCTGAGGCCTGTATCACTCTCTAGAAATAGGCTATAACACCGATATTTACTGCATGCGCTCCGCCACCTGAAAAAGTACCGTCGATTCCGGGGAGACCTCCACCGATGGATTGACCACGAACCGATCGTGTTGTCGTATGGTGATACATATAGGAACAGCCGAAATGAAGCCCCTTCGAATAGCGATATCGGAGCCCAAGGGAATACATGTATGCATCCGAATCCGGCAGTTCGAATCCGAGTGTTTCTTCCCGTACCGGTGTTTTGTCAATGGCAAAGCCCAGCGTTGTGATGAAATTCGTGTTTATTTCGTAGGTGATGCCGAAACGAAGGGCGTCGGAGTCCTTCCAGTCTTTTTGCAAGGCGCGGTCGAAGCCGTCAAAAGCTGTGCCGAGAAAAGACTGGTCATATTCGAAATCCAAGTTTTCCAAGGCTGACCAGAAGGTACGCATCCACGCTGCTTCAATGACTATGTCTTGAATAGTGTAGGAAGCGGCCAAGCTGAGCACAGCCGGCAGAGGAATCTCAATGTTCCCTGATCCTGCATATGAAGCAGCAGGAATCGAGCCTGCCAGAGCCATCAGTTCGGCATCTCCCTCAAGATCCAGTGTCACCTCCGATCTGTAGGTTGCGGCTATACTGAGATCCTCGTTAGGGCGAAGTGTAGCGGCTAGATTGTAACCGGCAGCATAATCGCTGCCGTCGACATCCCTGGTCAGAGAGTTGAGCGGTGTCAATGTTTCGAAGGGAGGATTGACTATGATGCTCCTTGCTTCACCCTCGCTGTATATCATCCTCACACCACCGGCAATACTGAAGTGATCCGATATGTTATAGGCAACTGAAGGGTTGGCTTCTACGACCAGTAGGGAAAATTTCTCTGTTGTCGCGGCAGGATACGGCTGTGTCCAGGACTTTGCCAGGCCATATGGATAGGTGAGGGAGAACCCAAAGGTCAAATCATTATACCGTGGAGAGACGTAATGGAACAGAGGGAGTAGAAAAAGCTCTGAGTCGGACGAGCCGTCGAAGAGGGGGCTGCGATTGTCAGAGTAGTCTATTGCAGGGAGGCTCAGGGTGGTCAAGCTTGCTTCTATCGCCAATCCGTCTTCTTGAAAACTCATATTGGCCGGGTTGTAATAGGCGCTTTCAGCTCCGGGCGAGTAGGCAATCGTTGCTACGGCAATTCCTAGGGCACGGGTAGATTGGTTCGGGATCTGGTAGCCTGCTCCATACGCTCCGGAAGCATTGAGTAAAAGCCCACCCATCAGCGTCGCCGGCAGCAGTGAACTGGAGAAGATTCCTTTTTCCCGAAAAAAGATTTTTTGTTGTATGCCCATAGGATTACCCAGGTTGCAAGGATTGTTTCGATAGTTTTTTTTCTGAGTATAAACTCCTGTTTAGATTAAATGTTATCATTTCCTCTTGGTGTTATCCAATTTTTTTTAGGAAGAGAACCTAAATTATGTGAACAATTGTCGTAACTGCTCACAGGGCACCAGGGCTCCCCGCGATCAGCCTGGCTTACGTATGACCAATACGCTTCACCAGCCTGATCGCGAAGAAGCGTAAGACTCCAAATCTCTGGCACCCAGCAAGCAGTTACAAATGCAGGGGGTAGTTACATTTCGTCACTTCCCCCATAAGTAGTTACCAATTGTCAAAGAGGATTATGCAGGGTCAGGTAATCGCAGGCTCGGGAAACGGTGGGGGCGGGTGACTTTGAACGATTATAGGCCACCTTGAAAAATGGCCCTTTTCTCCAATCTCTTCGTTGCGCGAGAAAATTTTATCCTTGTAATATCAACTATATGTCTCCGGTAAAACTCCCTCACGCGCCTCGACCTTGGAGAAAAAATCTCATTTTTCAAGGTAGCCTATAGATATTCAATTTCCACAGTAATGCGGTTGAGATATTTGAACCAGTGAAGATTGCGGTGGTCGATGGTGACGAGCGGCCGGAGGCGTCAATATCGAACAGGAAGATCGCTTCAAACTGCTGTCATTCAGGATTACCGGGCCATGGGCAGCCATGAATGTGCTATGCTTTACGTCTGCCGCCTTTGCCGCCACCTCCGCGGCCTTTGCCACCGCCGGTGCCGTCGCGTCGTCCCTTACCGCCGCCACGACCAAGCCCTCGGCCACCGCCATTGCCACTTTTGGGCGCATCGTTTCTCTCTATTTCCGGGGTGGTATTTTTTTTGTCGTCTTTCTGATTGGGCGCTTCGTTGTTTTTATCCTGTGTCATCATTGTACCGTGTTATCCCTTGTACTGTTAGAGTGTGATAAATTCTTATGATAGAGTTATTTGGCCAACTGAAAGAGTTTTTCTGTTTCCTCGCTTAATTGTAGTTGCGCCGACCGCCATAAGCAAGGAGAATTTTTTGCATAAGAACAAAATTATCCGATGGTAATATGGTTCCCAATTTTACGAATGTGTTTGTGAGCCGATTCTAATGAGCTTGTTCACGATAACAGATGGTCACTTTTTCAAGCTATTTGATGTTTTCAGAGAAAGCCAGTTCAGTAAATCAGGCTTCGCCTGAGGTTTTTGGGTTTTTTAAAGGCATAAGAGAGC
>Ga0136557_1000613_pt1 | contig 26257 bp, 28 predicted proteins | sample AntRauTorckE6832_FD_104796 | JGI IMG/M metagenome (GOLD analysis project Ga0136557, IMG submission 104796) | Saline lake microbial communities from Rauer Islands, Antarctica - Metagenome Torckler E6 #832 | ecosystem: Environmental > Aquatic > Non-marine Saline and Alkaline > Saline | place...
ACCGGAGCTCCCATTGTGAATAGAAGATTCCCGATGAACAGAGAAGCTCCACCCATGGCCATGATATAGTGATAGATCTTTGGCTGAATGAAACAAATGTGCAGTAAAGTAAGAGTTACGAATAAGCTGCCGATTGTAAATAACCAGCTTCCATATTGCAGATCAACAAAAAGCATGAACACTACCGATACTGCCATTAAAAAAGGCCCCGTGAGGGTCCATCTTTTCTCGAGGGCGGCAGCACGTTCCAGGCTGATGAGTGTACCCAGGAAGGCGTTGATCATTAGCGGGCCATGGAGCCCGCCGGGAATGTTCAGGTTTATATCTCCCAGAAATCCCAATTTGGCGAGACCTGCATACAAGCCGGTAAGCAATCCCAAGGCTGCAAATGCCATAAAACCGGCCAATAATTTGTTTGAGAACTGAAATACTGCCATTCTGTTATTGATTGAGTTGGGGAGGAGGAACGGCAAAAAATTCCACATCAGGAACGATCATATCTACGTTCCATTCGGGATCCATGACCAATTTACTTTCAGCAGAGTCGATGCCTTCGATGCCAGTAAGGGCTTTGTCGATCTGTTGCTGTAAATAACGGCGCATCGGACAGCCCGGAGTGGTGGTGGTATATACTATGATGACATGTCCATCCTCAATGAGGATGTCATATACCAATCCAAGATCCACGATGTTTACTCCTAACTCGGGATCTATCACCTCTTTTAATTTCCGGGCTATCCGGCGCCGTTTTTCGGTCATGAAAATCAATTCAAATTACTCCGCATTTTTACCAATTCGCACTTTCCATACCTCAGGACCTTCCTCTAGATATTCCCAATGAAATGTCTCATCTCCTAACATAGCCGACATCTGATATCTCAGCGGCTTGGGATCGTGATCATTCACCAAAATGAAAGCTTCATTTTCTTTCAGATTTTCGAAAGTTTTAAATATAGTTGGATGTTTTTGTGGAGGAGATATTACTCTCACATCTAGTTCTTGTTCTAAATCAGACATTTTTGTCTTATTTGTAATTAAAAATTTTATTTTAAAACTAACACTTTAAGTTCACCACTTCTTAATCAAAGCATCCAGCTTTGGAAATTTGTCTGCCCATTTTTCGGCTTCCGGCAACGGCTCCTTTGCTTCATTGATGATTCTATCTGCCCATTCTTCGGCAAGTTGTTCATTCAATTCAATGTAATGCTCCCACTTCATGGGGACTTCATCATCCGGGTAAATGGCCTCTACAGGGCATTCGGAAACGCAGGCATCGCAGTCAATACATTCAAAAGGATCGATGGTCAGGAAATTCGGACCTTCCCGAAAAGCATCTACAGGACAAACCGCTGCGCAATTGGTGTGTTTACAGTTAATGCAATTTTCAGTGACTACGTATGCCATTGGGTTGAGTGATTAAATTTTGTTGTCAATGTAACCGCCTTAAAGTTAGACACATTGGAACTGATTATCAATAATAAAAACGGTAAAAACAGTTTTAATTATGTTAACCTGTGCGAGATCGTTAGAAATATAATCCAGAAAAGGATAGCAATGCCTTGATGCAAAACTCCGAGTGAAATAGGTACATGATTTAGAAGCGTTAGAACGCCAACAAGGTATTGAAGCAGAATGATAGTGAGCAAGGCCCCGCTCATCGCTTGCAGCCATTTACTTTTCGACTGCTGAACGGCTGACTTCCACCAGAATATGGTCACAGAAATCAGAAGAAGTGTTCCAGTCACGCGGTGAATCCACTGAACCGTTCCGGGATTTTCAACCAAGTTTAACAGAAAAGTATCTAAGGCTGCGAAGGTTGGAGGAATCCATTGCCCCTCCATTTTCGGGAATGTGTTATAGATGTATCCGGCATCGAGTCCGGCGGTAAAGGCTCCATAGATGAGTTGAATTATAAATAGGACTCCAACCAGGGAAAGCCATTTCTTTAGAGTTGATTTTTGAAGAACCTGTATAGATCTATTCCGAAGATCTTGTGCATACCAAAGGCAGAATCCAATCAAAACAAAAGCAAGTATAAAGTGCGCTGCAAGGCGATAATGACTTACATAGGGAATATCAATCAGGCCACTTTTTACCATGATCCAGCCCATAGCGCCTTGCAAGGCTCCAAGCCCCAGGAGAATGAACATGCGCTTCAATAATCTGTGGTCAAAGTAACCTTTAGCCCAAAAGTATCCGAATGGAATGATGAAGACGATGCCAATCATACGACCAACCATTCGGTGCAGATATTCCCAGAAGAAAATGGCTTTAAATTCCTGAAGTTCCATTCCGGAGTTGAGCTGCTGGTATTGCGGAAATTCTTTATAGCGTTCAAAAGTTTGTTGCCAGTCGGCTTCATTCATTGGAGGGATCGAGCCCATGATCAGGTTCCAGTCGCTCATGGAAAGACCGGAGTCGGTAAGCCGGGTGATTCCGCCTACGATAATCATCAGGCTGATGAGTATGATTCCGGTCCAAAGCCAATAATAGACCGGTCGGGTTGATAATGTGTTCATAGAGTTTGATTGGTGAAAGTATCGGTCAAATTTATGAGACTAACATTAAAGTCACAATATTTAAAACTATTAAAACCGATTATATTGATAATAGAGATTACTTTGCCTATCATTGAAGTACCGTTTATTAGAAACAGAAGAAATCATGATGAATATTGAAGAAAAGAAGTCGTCCAACATTTTAAAGATGACCATTGCTGATTTTTTACAGGAAGAGAAGAGAGGCTCCAGACTATTGCAGGTGCTCGGCATTCCGGCCCAGGGGAATGAGCATAAAACACTAATGGAGGTATGTACAACTCAAAAGCGAAATGAAGATGAAGTGATCAAAGAAATTGAAAGGTTGAAGAAAGGAGCCGAATTTGATTATCCTGAAGGAATTTTCAGCTGGTCCCCTGAACTGGTTATTCGATACCTGGAAGAAGAACATCACGATTATACCAGTTCACTTATCCGCGATGCGGAAGATTATGGTGAAAGAGCCTGGGACGTACATGGAACCCAGTATCCGGAATTAAATCAGGTGAAATGGTATGTGCAGAAACTGAAGGAAAAGCTGGAAATGCATCTTAAGTTTGAAGAGCAAAAGTTCTTTCCAAAGTTGCTCAGGTTCTTTGAAATGAACGGTGAAACGAAAGACGGAACGGTTCAATCACTAAAAAAACAAGCTGATATCATTGAAAATGATCAGGAAGAAATTGAGTATTTCGTGGGACGGATCCGGGAGTTAACCAATAATTTCACCCCGCCCAAAGAGGCATGCACCACTTTCCGCCTGTTGTATTTTACACTTCAAGAACTGGATGAGGATTTGGAGAAGCACCATTTTTTGGAAGAGCAATATGTGCTCTCTAAGCTAAAAATGAAACTTGAAAACCTTTTAGGCTGATAGAACATGTTAAACGGACCAAAAAAAGAATTACTGGATCTGATCAAACATCACGGTCAGTTGACCATTGATGAGTCTGTGGAGAAAATGGATTTGGCCAAGACGACTGTTCGTGAGCATTTTACGCAGCTGGAGAGAGACGATTACATTGAGCGTAGTTATGAACGGTCGGGACGGGGACGGCCAAGTCTTCGTTTCCGTCTTACCAAAAAAGGAAATGGATTATATCCTTCGTACGAACCGGAGATGATGCGGGAGCTTATCCGTTATCTTCAAATGGAAGGCGAGCATGGTATTTTGGATAATTTTTTTACCAAATTCTGGGATGACCGCTACCAAAAATTGCAAGAGATGCTTGAGGAAGAGCAGGTGGAGTCTGAAGAAGAGAAAACCGAAGTCCTCAAAAAAATGTTGGAGGAGGAAGGCTTCATGCCGAAGTATTCCCTCAATAAAAATGCGGGAGAGTTAATGGTGAAAGAATGCAATTGCCCTTTCAGAGAAATCATCAAAGTAACTAAACTTCCCTGCAAGCTGGAAGAAGAATTCTACCGAAAGGTGTTTGAGAAAAATGTAGAACGTACCACGTATATCGCTGAGGGCGATTTCGCCTGTACGTATTGTGTGGGGTAAGGAGCCGTCAGCTTTCAGATTTCAATTACTGCTATGCTTGATATGTTCAACTCAAAAATACACTGACGGCTGAAAGCTTAATTAATTATAAATCAATCTTTATCAATCCAAATGACGAGCGAAGAACTAAACAGCCGTATTAACAAATTACGGGAAACCAAAAATGCCGTCATCCTGGCGCATAATTACCAAATTCCTGAGGTTCAGGATATTGCAGATTACATTGGGGACTCCCTGGGACTGGCCCGAAAAGCTGCCGAAACGGATGCCGAGATCATTGTTTTTTGTGGGGTACACTTTATGGCAGAAACGGCCTCCGTTATTTGTCCCGATAAGAAAGTATTGATACCGGACCTGGAGGCCGGCTGCTCTCTGGCTGATACCATTAACGCAGAGCAACTTCGTGCATGGAAGGCTGAGCATCCCGGCGCGGTAGTAGTAATGTATGTAAACACCACCGCTGAAGTAAAAGCTGAAACCGATTATTGCTGCACATCATCGAACGCCATGGAGGTGATCAATTCTATTCCCGAAGACAAGGAGATTCTTTTTGGACCGGATAAATTTCTGGGGAGTTACATCCAGCTTATGACCGGACGTGAAAATATGCATATTTGGGATGGAGCCTGTCATGTGCACGAGAAGATCGGGGATTTGAATCTGGGTGAGAAACAGAAAGAGTATCCCGAAGCCGAGATCCTTATTCATCCCGAATGCGGCTGTTCCACCAGTTGCATGCTGAATTCTGCCTTTTACCACGACTGTAAAGATGCCCACATTTATTCTACGGGCGGAATGATCGATTTTGTTAAGGAATCCGAAGCGAAGGAATTTGTAGTGGCTACGGAAACCGGAATCCTTCACCGCATGGAAAAAGAGAATCCATCTAAAACTTTCATCCCGGCCAATGAAGAATCGGTATGTGAGTTCATGAAAAAGATCAACCTGCAAAACGTGTATGAGGCTTTGGAATACGATCGGTATGAAGTGAAAGTGGATCGCGAATTGGCCCAAAAAGCAATCAAACCCATTGAACGCATGATGGCGATTGGGTGAGGAAAGCTCTCAGCTGTCAGACTTCAGCTTTCAGCTAATGTTGAGTAAGATTCGAACCTGAATACGGGTGACGCTAGTTAGGTAGATAATTATAGAAATAATCCATTAATCGATAAAACATAACAGATCATGAAATATTTACTATTGATACTAACATTTACTTTGGGAAGCTTGTTTACAATTCAAGCTCAGGATTCAAACAGATCAGATACTACAGAAGTAAAGCCATTGAGCTTGATAACTGAAACACCAGAAGAAGGGTTTCAAGTGGCAATTAAACTGGCAAGAAAAGGAGTAACCTCCACACAGCCTAATAAAGAAGTTCTATTTATGCTGCGTGATGTCTATTCAAAAGATCCCGACGCTCTGATTGCTAGTTCACAGGTGATAGCTATTCATTTTCAAACGGTAGCCGCAGCAAATAATTACTGGCGAGAAAATCCCAAGAAGGAAAACTAGACATCTAATAGCTGACTGCTGAAGCATGAAAGTTAACAGCTATCCAAAAAAATTTTAACTCAAAATAAGACAAAAATGTCTCAAATAACTGAACAAGAACTTGATGTAAGAACGCTTATCCCAATTAAACGGCATGAAAAATTGTTAAAGTTGTTCAAAGACTTGCCGGCGGGAGAGAGTTTTGTATTTATCAACGACCACGATCCGAAACCACTCTATTATGAATTCCGCTCTATTTTTGGGGATGTAGTCGGTTGGGAGTATTTGAAGCGCGATCCTGATGAATGGAAAGTGCGGGTTACTCGGACAGAAGCTTCCGAAGGCTCTAAAGGCTCCGGAGTTTCTACATTAATTGATCTCCGAAAAGCCGACAAGAAAGACTGGAAGTACACCATCTTCCATCGGTACGGAATGATGCTTACCGACGATGTGATGGAAATACGAGCCGCAGAAGACCCTGAAGAAATTCATCAGATCTTTAATAAGAAATTTAAAGATGAACACAGATGGGAATACAAGAAAAAAGAAGAAGGTGAGTGCGTGATTCATGTTACCAAAAAATCGGATAATGATGTGGATACGACCGACATCAGCGTGGTAAATAAATTTGATGTACGGCCATTTCCACCCGCCAAACGCCATGACATGGTGTTTGAAGCTTTTGATGACCTTAAACCCGGAGAAGCGTTTGTGTTCATTAACGATCACGACCCAAAACCGCTATATTACCAGATGGAAGCCGAGAACGACGTCCCGTTCAATTGGGAATACCTGGAAGTGATGCCCGAGGAATGGAAAGTTAAGGTGATGAAGCGTAAATCTGAATAACATGTTGTGAGCCAAATATGGGAAAACGAAAGACGACACCACTAAAGGATCATATTCCTGACGGACATCACTGTTCGCTGGAACTGAAAAGTTCGAAGCTGGGGATGGTCTCGTTTTTTCGGGATTTAAAGCAGAAAGATTTAGATGAAATCGTAAAGCGGTTTTCGGCTACGCATTATCAAGAGAGGGATGAAATTTATTATCAGGGAGATCCGGCGCATTACCTGAGAGTGGTGGTAGAAGGCGCTGTTAAATTGCTGCGATATACTGGTGAGGGAAAAGATGTGGTACTGGATATCCTAAATCCCGGAAGCTATTTCGGTTCCCTTAAATTGTTGGGCAGTGATGTTTATACTGAATCTGCTGTAGCTCAAAGTGACTGCTGTGTTCTTTCTATTGGGCTGAAAGATTTTCGTGAAATCTTACAGGCGTATCCCTCTGTTGGCATTGCCATCCTAGAGGTGAGCGCTGAAAAACTGCGATCATCTCAAGACCAAATTAAACAGCTTACTACGGAGTCGGTGGAAAAACGCATCGCTAGTATTCTGCTTACTCTAATAGTAAAGTTTGGGGAAAGCAAAGAAGAGGGTACACTGATCCAACTCCCATTTTCCCGGAAAGATTTGGCAGATATGGCCGGTACCACCACGGAGTCGGCTAGTCGTGTGATGAGTAGCTTTCAAAAAGAAGGAATCATCGAAACGGGAAGGCAATGGGTTTCTATAAAGGATATTAAGAGGCTTAAAACCATTATAGAGTAATAAATTCAAAGATGAGCAGAACTAACTTGATCTATATCATTTTAGTGCGGGGTGCTGAGGGTTAGATTGGGGATGAAAATCAAGAACCCCAAAAACTAACAATTATGAATACTCGAATATCAACACTATTAGAACTTCTATTTGTAACCCTCTTTTCATTAACCCCAATCCTTTCGCAGGCCCATTGCGACCGGGTAAATGGTCCGGTGGCTACGGATGCACGTAAGGCCCTTGAAGCTGGCGATATTGCCCACGCTCTCGTCTGGATTGCGGAAGCGCAGGAATCAGAACTTCGGGCTGCATTTGAGCAAAGTATAGAAGTTTACCAGGAAGGCGGAGCTTCTCAGGATCTTGCTGAACGCTATTTCATGGAGGCGACGGTACGCTTGCACCGCGAGGCTGAAGGCCTACCTTATACCGGGTTAAAACCTGCTCAGAAAAGCTCAGATGATATTCAATTAGCTGAAGAAGCCCTCAATTCAGGCAAGTTGGCACCTGTTACCGATATGCTGGCGAAGGAAATCCGGCAAAAAACTTCGGATTTATTTACTGAAGCATTGGAAGCCAGAAGTAAGAAGGATACAAGTGTAGAAGACGGACGGGAATGGGTAGATGCGTATGTAAAGTATATCGTCTATGTGCACACCCTGTACCAAAAAATCCAGGCCGGTCCGGCTCATGGCGTAGGCAATTAGTGTAAGCCCAAATCCTGTCAAATTTTTTAATTCCGGGCAGGATAAAATGGAAGAATAAATTAGTCAGTAGTAAAAGTTAAATACGAGGTAATCATTATGAAGTTGACCCAAAAAACAATCTTAAGAAGCGACGAACTGAATTGCCCATCTTGTGTAAACAACATAGAATCCAATTTAAAAAGCATGAAGGGCGTTGAAAAAGCAACGGTACAATTCAATTCCGGTAAAATAGAAGTAGAACACGATCCCGAATTGGTAACCGAAGAGGACCTATTGGCATCTGTACAACAATCAGGATACTCGGCCAAAGTCTCTCCATTTTAGATTGATCCTAATACAGACCTCCAGGATTTTTAAAACCCTGGAGGTCTATTACTAATTAAAGATTTTAGAATTATGACTTCATTCAACCAATATATCTCTTTGTTTAAAAAACCGGCTTTCCGCAAAAAAGTATTACTTACGGTAAGTGGAATATCCATTCTAATCGGGTGGTTCTTTCTTGGGGTGATGGACAATCCTTTTGCCGGAAATATTCTCATGGTCTTGGCAGCTGTGGTTGCGGGTTATGAGATCATTCATAAAGCCTGGCTGGGTCTGAGAAACCGTCAAACCAACATCGAGTTGCTGGTGAGTATTGCGGCCATTGGGGGGCTTTCAATTGGGATATATTGGGAATCAGCTGCCGTTACTTTTTTGTTTTTGTTGGGTGGATGGCTGGAAAGTAGAACCCTTCAGAATACCCGAAAGACCTTAAAGAGTTTGGTGGATCTGGTTCCGGAAACGGCGTTGGTTGTACGTGGAGAGGAAACAGAAACCATTCCGGCGCGACAGGTAGAAAAAGATATGCTGGTTCAGGTCCAACCCGGAGGCCGAATTCCGGTAGATGGCAAAGTGGAATCAGGGGAAAGCTCGGTGGATGAAAGTGCCATCACCGGAGAATCCATTCCCGCTGATAAAAGAAAAGGTTCTCAGGTATATGCGGGCACTATTAACCAGAATGGGAGAATTTTTGTGCGAGCGGGCAAAGCAGGAGCCGATACTACGCTGGCCAAGATCATAGGAAGGGTGGAAGAAGCTCAGGATGCCAAGGCACCTACCCAGCGGTTCATCGAACGCTTTGCTCGGTGGTACACACCGGGTATTGTAGGTTTAAGTGTAGTCTCATTTATTATAACTCAAAATATTGAATTAGCTATTACCTTACTTGTGATTGGCTGTCCCGGTGCATTGGTTATTTCAACACCCATATCGGTGATCACAGGAATCGGTAGGGCCGCAAAGGAAGGCATTTTGATCAAAGGCGGAGAATATTTGGAGAATGCGGGAAAGATCTCGGCATTGGCCTTTGATAAAACCGGAACACTGACAGAAGGTAAACCAAGGGTAACCGAAGTATTCAGTCTTCAACCCGAAAATGTTCTGTCGGGGCACGAGGAAATAGAATTGGAAGAAATCACCGAACCTGAAGTGTTATACTGGGCCGGTATTGCTGAATCAGGCTCGGAACATCCACTGGCAAAAGCTATTTTGGAAAAAGCCCGAAACGAAAAGGTAATTCCTGAGGCCGATACATTTCAGTCGCATACCGGATTTGGAGTGTCAGCCGGCTATCAAGAAAATAAGATTTTGGTAGGAAATCGATCTTTTATGGAAGAACGAAATATTCATTTGAATGAAGAAGGCCTTCAACATGTAGAGGCATTATCTGAAAAAGGGCGAACAGTGGTACTGGTTGCTAAAAACGGAGAGTTGCTAGGCGGAATCGGCTTGTTTGATACCATCCGTGAGGATGCCGTTTCAGCAATTCAAAAGCTTAGGGAAATTGGTATTGAAGAGTTAGTTATACTGACCGGAGACAGTGATTCAACAGCCCAAAGTATTGCTGGTGATGTGGGCATCAAAACCGTTTATTCACGCATGTTTCCGGATGACAAGCATAAGATAATTAAGCAACTAAAAGCAGACGGTCACCGCGTGGCTATGGTAGGTGATGGCATCAACGATGCCCTGGCACTTACTGATTCCGATATTGGTATAGCGATGGGAGCAGCCGGAACCGATGTAGCCATAGAATCGGCCGATATTGCCCTCATGACAGATGATCTCGGGAAGATCTCAGAAGCGCTGCGTCTCTCAAAACTCACCCTGAGAAATATTCATCAAAATGTGATGATAGCCCTGATCACTGTTGCTGCACTGCTCGCCGGCGTATTTTCAGGAGAGGTACACATGGCTGGGGGCATGCTTATCCACGAACTTTCGGTGCTATTGGTGATCTTGAATGGTATGAGATTGAAGTGGATGAAGTAGTTTTAAGATACTTAAATCCTACTAAAACAAAGGTTAACATTGTCATTTAAGATGCCGATCTTGGCGGTTTAAATAGGAATCAAGCATAGCAAGTTATCACATGACCAAATCACACATTCTATCTCTGCAAGAGCAATCAAGATCACTTGAACCGGATCGCCATAAAAGAGCAGAGATCATAAATCATTCTTTGCGATATGGTGATACATTCATGGAATCACTCGATCAGCAAAAAGCGTATCAAACTTTCGATAAATCAGTGAATGAATTGCTGAACGATCCTCTGGGTAATGAACCTGTTTGCATGGAACAATTAATGGATACGGTTGAAAACAAGATCGTTACACCAGGACTCAATCCCGCTTCAGGCACTCATTTTGGATACATTCCCGGAGGCGGACTTTTCAGCAGTGCAGTAGGCGATTATTTGGCAGCGATCACCAATCGTTATGTGGGGGTGTATTATTCTTCACCCGGAGGGGTGGCGCTAGAAACGAGGCTCGTCAACTGGATGGCGGAACTGATTGGCTTTGGAGATGGAGCCGGGGGATTTCTATCATCGGGAGGAAGTATGGCCAACCTGACAGCTGTTGTCACGGCCCGTGAACATGCCGGCTTGCGTGCCAAAGACTATGAGAAAGCGGTGGTTTATATGACCGATCAAACCCATCATTGTGTAGAAAAAGCACTTAATATTGCTGGAATGAACGAGTGCGAAAAACGCTACATTCCGTTGGATGACCATTCAAAAATGACGGTGGAGGAACTCGATAAAGCCATTGAATCGGATCGAAAGCAAGGACTCATTCCCTGGATGATTGTGGTATCCGCAGGCACTACCGACACAGGGGCTATCGACCCGTTGGAGGAGATTGGAGAGATCGCTGCTTCACACAAGATCTGGTACCATGTGGATGCGGCATATGGTGGGTTTTTTCTCCTTACCGATGAAGGGAAACAAAAATTGAAAGGAATTGACCGGGCTGATTCAGTAGTGCTTGATCCCCATAAAGGATTATTTTTACCCTATGGAACAGGAGCTTTGGTAGTGAAAAATGTAGATAAACTAGCGAAAGCACACCAATATGAGGCGAATTATATGCAGGATACGAAGGTGGAATCCTGCATGTATTCCCCCGCCGAGATTTCACCGGAACTCAGTAAACATTTTCGCGGATTGCGCATGTGGTTACCTCTAAAATTACACGGTGTGAAGGCTTTTCGCAGTGCACTGGAGGAAAAGCTGCTTTTAACCCATTATGTCTGGGATCAACTTCATGAGATGAATGAAATTGAGATTGGTAGAAAACCTGACTTAACGGTTTTTACGTTTAGATGGACTCCTGAAGTAGCAGAAGACCTGAACCAACTAAATCAAAAATTACATAAAGCTTTGGTGGATGACGGTCGTGTATTTTTATCTACTACCAACATTAAGGGTAATTTCTGCTTTCGGTTTGTAGTGCTTTCAGTTCGTACCCATCTTAGGGAAGTTGAACTTTTCCTCTCAGTTTTAAATGAAATGATGGAGAAAATTCGGAGTGAATCGGATCTGATTTTATAAAAATTGTTTGACTTAAAAGGGTAAAGTTTTTGATATATATATAGTGGATCAATCACAATACTTTATTGGTTGAAGTGATTAACGAGGCCATGCGTCCTGATACTACAAACACAGCCTACTTGAATTCTTAAGAAAAGCATATTCTATTCCGTAAAAAATTGAGAGATAATTCGTAAAACTGCAGTACCCAACAGTAGCAAAATCGGAAAGTGCACAACCAGTGGGTGCCACAGTTCTGTTCGCCAATTATCAGGAAGTACGCTCATTAATTGAGCAGTACAAAGCTGACAGGATCGATTCGTAGCCCAGTTTTGCAACTGTTAACTTAATTGTTGAAAAAGGGACTTATTAGTCATCACGTCTCGGGGTTGTTTCTACGGTAGAAAGCATTGGCAACTATACAAAGAGGTATTTCATATTGAGTTTCTATCAATGACCATGCCCACCTTCACCTTTCCGCATCTCTGATAACACAAAGAATGCTCCTTTGGTAATCACAGCACTTTCTTCAGTTACTTTTTCAAGCAGCCGGATTTCTACATAGCCTTCTTCACTTGTTCCGGTTACCACAGGAATGGCACGTAAATGCGTTCCGTGATGCTGATCTTTACCTGAATCCGAAGCCTTTTCTATTTCGACATCCTCTTCTCCTTCCTCTTCAACAATAAAGATGTACGACTGCCCTCGATCCGAAACAACTGCCTCTTCGGGAAGTGACAGAACGGTTTCATCATCGGTCACAATCATCGCTTCCACATACATACCCGGCAACAGATTGGGTTGTTCTTCCATCAGGTGGGCATGAACTCTAACGGCTTTCGGATTTTGCTCAAAGGCTTTTCCAACCGCAAAAATCTCGCCCTTGTATAAATCAGATTTGGGCTGATTGGCATACCTAAAATAGAGTGATTGACCTTCCTTAACCCGGTGCAGATCTTTTTCATACACCATCAGATCAATATGCAGCTCGCTGTTATCCACCACCTCAAACATATGTTTTCCGGGAGTGATGTAGCTGCCTTTATTGATTTCCACCAAGCGCACAAATCCATCCAGGGGAGAGCGAACCGGAACTGAAGAACTGATATTTCCTTCCAGTACCTGTTCCGGATTAAGACCCAATAGTTCAAGCTTGGAACGCAATCCTGAAATTCGCGCTTCATTTGAGCGGTAGCGTGAGGCGCTTTCCTGGAATTCTCGCTGAGAACCTACTTCTTCATCCAGCAAGCGTTTTTTGCGCTCGTAATCTTGCTGCAGGTAATCACGTTGCTCGCTGGCTTCGATGAACTCTTGCTGCATGTCAATAATTGCGGGGTCTTCAAGGGTGGCAAGAACGTCACCGGCCTTCACGAGATCTCCTTCGATCACCTTGATATCAGAAACCTGTCCGGCTACCAGAGCACTGATGGTTCCTTTTTTCTGAGGAGGAAGTTCAAGCATGCCATTAGCTTTTACCGTGTTCTTAAGTGGCAGATATGAAAACCGACCGATCTCTATGCCGACGGCTTCCATTTGTTGCTCACTGAGTTCAACTGAAAGAGCGTTCTCAGAATGTTCTTCCTCTTCGGCATGATCTTCTTCATGCGCATTTTCTCCTCCTCCACAGGCTGAAAGAAACAAAAGTCCAAAGAGACTGAATACGAGGGTATAATTTTTGAATATTTTCATGATGGTGTTATTTAGGGTTTTCAAATTCGTTTTTATTGTCCGTTCAGATATTGCCATTCGGCCACTTGTTGCAGGTATTCAAGCAGCACCTGCTGGTAATTTTGTTTGATCTGGGTGGCTTCATCCAAATAGTTCACGTAGGTCACATAGTTAATTTCACCGGCTTCGAAACTTTTCTGCGCAGTATTCATCAGCTCTTCTGCTAACATGTTCTGTTCGTTTTGGTAAAACTCTATTTGCACCTGAAGTTGTTCTAATTTGGACTGAAGCTGTTCGGTGTGGGATTTCACCTCAAACCGATAATCCTGTACTTCCATCGACATGGCCTTTGACTCCAGCCTTGCCGCTTTCGTCCGTTGATGCTGTGCGGTAAACCAAAGAGGAATCTTCAATCCAATGTGGATACCATAGAAGCCATCGGTTCCGGCTACTTCCTGTTTTTTGTACTGAAGATTGAGATCGGGAAGCCACTGCGAGCGTTGCAGCCCAAGTTCAGCCTGGGCCACATTAGATTGCTCTTGCAGATAACTCAGCCCGGGATTAGTATCTGGGCTCACGCTATTCATTCCGTTGATAAACTCCTGAGCAAGCTGTTCCAGTGAGGCTTCTGCTACCTGAACTGAATCATTTGCGTAAATCCATCTACGAAGTTGAGAATAATATTGTCCCAGGTTCGATTCGGCTCTCATCCGTTCAGCTTCTATGTTTTGGTAGCGTGAACGTGCTCCGGTTAGTTCCAGCTTCCCGGCTTCTCCGGTTTCATAACGAAGTTCAGCGGATTTAATAAATTGCTTGTAAACCTCCCTCAGCTCATTCAGAATTTCTACCTGCTGATGTCCATAGGCCACTTGGTAATAGGCCTTTCGAACTCTTTTAATAAGCTCGTTCTTGGTCAGGTTCAGTCCGGCCTCTTGCAGGTCAACTTCCGCATTACCGACTTTGCGCTGGTTGATGAACTCGGTCGGAAACGGAAGCTCCTGACCGATGCCAAATGATTCCACACCAAGGTTTTGATCCGAATCATATTCACTTCGCGAGTAAAAGAACTCGGTATTACCAATATCAATCCGTGATTTACTCAGTGCCTGCTGACTTTTCACCCGCTCAGATGCCGCCTGCATGTTAAGGTTATTTTGAAGGGCTGACTCAATGGCTTCATCCAGCGTTAGCTGTGAATTGAATTGTGCAAATACGTGTGCGTTGGCTCCAAGCATTAAACCGACTGCCAAGACTACCGGAGCCGCGAATTTGGGAGATCTGAAACTCCAGCTGGTTTTCTCGTCAAAAATGCGATATAAAACCGGCAGTACTACTAAGGTCAGCAGGGTTGCTGATATCAACCCGCCGATCACTACCGTAGCAAGCGGGCGCTGAACTTCCGCTCCGGCTGAGGTTGATAGCGCCATGGGCAGAAAGCCGAGCGCATCCGTGAATGCGGTCAAAAGTACCGGTCGCAACCGTTGCCGTGTTCCTTGTAGAATTCGTTGATCAATACTTGTCACGCCATCCTCCTTGAGTTGTTTAAAAAAGCTGATGAGTATGATGCCGTTTAGTACGGCGATCCCAAACAGGGCAATGAAACCGACGCCCGCAGAAATACTGAAGGGAATGTCTCGAATCCACAAAGCAAATACACCGCCAATAGCTGCCAGCGGAATGGCTGTAAATACCATCAGGGTTTCTTTGATGGAACTGAAGGTGAAATACAGCAAAAGGAAAATGAGTCCAAGTGCAATTGGAACGGCAATTGAAAGTCGATCTTTAGCTCGCTGAAGGTTTTCGAAAGCGCCTCCATAGGTAACGTAATAGCCGGCCGGGAGCGCGAGATTGGCTTCCAGCTCCGAACGTATTTCATTAACCAGCGACTCCACATCACGATCACGCACATTCACCCCGACTACAATTCTTCGGCGGGTGTCATCCCGGGAGATCTGTGCGGGACCTTCCTGATATCCAATCTTTGCTATCTGCTCCAGTGGAACCTGCTCACCATTCGGCAGACTGATATATAGGTCCCTGAGGTTTTGAATATCTTGCCGGAACGGTTCCTGTAATCTAACAACCAGATCGAAACGCCGTTCGCCCTCGAACACAACGCCTGACTTGCCACCGGAAAAGGCTGTTTGAATAGCTTGATTTACATCTTCGATAGCCAAACCATACTGAGCAATCTTATTCCGTTCGTACTCCACCACCATTTGTGGAAGTCCGGTGATCTGCTCTACGTTGATATCGGCCGCACCCTGTATGCCTCCAATGATACCGGCAGCGTCATTTCCTTGCTCAAATAACACATCCAGATCATCCCCATAGATCTTAATAGCGACATCCGAACGAACTCCGGTCATGAGTTCATTAAACCGCATTTCAATGGGTTGAGAAAAAGCAAAGCTTACGCCGGGTACAACGCTCATGGCCTTCTGCATTTTCTGGCCCAGTTCTTCTTTGGTTTCCGCTTTGGTCCAGCTCTCCTTGTCATGAAGGATGATGATGATATCCGACATCTCCATAGACATGGGGTCGTTTGGAACTTCTCCGGTTCCGATACGGGAAACCACTTGTTTCACCTCATCCGGGAAATCGTTTACAAGAATACCTTCCAGTCGGGTGTTAGTCTCAATGGTTTGCGAAAGGGAGGTACCCGGTTTTACAAGGGGATGAATGGCAAAATCGCCTTCATCCAGCTGCGGAATGAATTCGCCGCCCATCCTCAAAAATACAATGAGTGCTAAAATGAATAAACCTCCGGCAACTCCCAGCACCAGCGACTTCCGGCGAAGTGCAAATCGTATGGTTGGCTCATAGATGTTGTTAAAGAAGTTCATGATCTTCGCAGAAACTCCATTTTGTTGCTTCAGATCTCCTTTAAGCAAGACGGATGAGATCATCGGCACGTAGGTAAGACAAAGGATCATCGCGCCCAGCATGGCAAACATAAAAGTAAGAGCCATAGGGGTGAACATCTTGCCTTCAATGCCAGTCAATGATAGAATGGGAATGAATACGATCAGGATGATAATTTGTCCAAAAATGGCCGAGCGCATCATCCGGCTGGAAGATTGAATTGTTAACTCATCCACCTTGGCTGCACGTTCAGCTCCCGTGAGTTTGTTCAGCACATTAGATTTTGTAGTGAGTTGATACAAGGTAAATTCAACGATAATTACGGCCCCGTCAATGATGATCCCGAAGTCAATAGCCCCGAGGCTCATCAGGTTGGCTGAGACTCCGAACAGGTTCATCATTCCTAAAGCAAACAGCATGGAAAGCGGAATCAGCGAAGCTACGATCAAGCCCGACCGGAAATTTCCGATCAGTAATACGAGTACAAAAATCACGATGAGTCCGCCGAGGATCAGGTTCTCGGAAACAGTGGCGGTAGTTTCACTGATGAGTTCACTGCGATCCAGAAACGGAGTGATCTTCACTCCTTCTGGCAGTGACTGCTTTACTTGTGCAATGCGTTCTTTAATCTGCTCGATTACTTCGGCCGTATTTTCTCCTTTCAGCATAAGGAGCTGTCCGCCCACTTTTTCGCCTTCACCATTGGCGGTGATCGCTCCATACCGCACGGCGTGACCAAATTGTACCTCAGCGACATCCCCGATGGTTACCGGAATATTGTTTTCATTTTTGATAACTGTTTTTCGAATGTCATCGAGTGAGCCAACCTGTCCCTGTCCTCGAATGAAATACGTTTCAGAGCCTTTTTCGATGTAGCTGCCACCGGTGTTTTCATTGTTGCTTTCCAGGGCATCATAGATCTCCGTGAGGGTGATATTCATGCTCCGCAGTTTTTCCGGATTGACGGCCACTTCGTACTGCTTCAAAAAACCGCCCCAGCTGTTAATCTCAACGACTCCCCGAATGCCGGATAATTGTCGCCGCACGATCCAGTCCTGAATAGAACGCAATTCCATGGCATCATACTGATCGGCATACTCCGGTTCCACATCCAGTATGTACTGGTAGATCTCACCGAGCCCGGTGGTGATTGGGGCCATCTCAGGCGTACCCATTTCCGCAGGAATTTCCTTTTCCGCTTTCTTCAGCTGTTCTGAGACCAGTTGACGAGGGAGATACGTTCCCATGTCTTCTTCAAAGACAATGGTGACGATAGATAGGCCAAGTTTGGACACCGAACGCATTTCCACTACGCCGGGGAGGTTGGCCATCGCCAATTCCACCGGAAAGGTGATAAACTGTTCAACCTCTTGCGTAGCTAAATTTGGTGAAGTTGTGATAACCCGCACCTGGTTATTGGTGATGTCCGGTACGGCATCGATAGAAACTTGTGTAAGTGAATAGGTACCCCAAGCGGCCAAAGCGATTGTAAGCAGACCAATGATCAGCTTATTTCGTACAGAGTAGCGAATAATATTGTTAATCATATCCGGGTGATATAGTGGTTTTGAATTTGATAGAATGGTATGAATTAGGCGTAGTGATCCTCAAATTCATACATAAAAGAAGAGGGAAGGCAGATAGATTTCTGCCACAGAAAAAGTATTAAATCAGGAGGCGAGTGGTGCGGAGTTCGTGAAAGGAGGTAGGAGGAGGTAACGGTTTTTCTTGGGGATTTTCAGGACGCAAAAATCGTTCTGAAAAGAAATTGGATCTGTCTTGCGTTTTTAGATATGCCAGCGGAAGATTGAAATCGGCTTCATGCTTTTTGAAGGTAAGTGCAAGATCATCAAAACAACAAGAACTATGGAAAGAATGTGCATCATTCTCTTCATCCATCAGATGAAACCCTTTGGCATCTTCATGGTGATCAACCACCAATTCAAAACAACCTTCATCGGCATTAAATACAGAATAGATGGAGTGGGAGTCCGCAAACCCCAAAATCTTTACCGGAAGCACAATAGCCATTAACAGCCATGACAGGATGAAGCCACCTGTGGTGAGCCGGTAAAATGAGTGTATGTGTTTACGAATCCATGTCATGGAAAAAAGATAAGAAACTATTTACTTATAAGGTACTTTAAACAAAACCGTGTCAGGAGGGATATATGAACAGCTCAGTTGTTATGTTTCATATCCCAAAATTGGGCCAATTGAGATAGGAGATCTCCGTGAATTAATGTAAATCTCCATTAATTTGGTGTCTGACATGATTTCAAATTAGATAGGATTTGATTGCGATAATAAACTAAATGCAGTTGCTCAATTCAAAACCTTAGTCACCCAAGCCCGACTTACTCCAAACTTCCGGGCAATTTCAGCTCGGTTTTTCACCTTCCCGGAGTCCAATAAATTTTGGTATAACTTAGCCTGCTCAGTAGGAGAGTGTTTCTTTTTTCTTGGTAGTTTCTGGTTAACAGAATTAACTGGTTTACAAAGGTTCGCATGATTCAAAAAAGGGTAGATTTCAAGCAATTTTTCCCAATTAATTTCGAAGCGATATCCTTTCGGACCTCTGTTTAATGCCCTAAGAGGCCATTTTATGGAGAACAAAATTCGCAAGTCCGTAACTTCTGGGGAGCATTGTGCAAGCCCCAAACACTGTTTAAACATGTGTTTGGGGCTTTTTTTATAATGGAGTGGTATAACAAAAGTACAACATTCTCAAAATCCCTCAACCTGGTATTAAAAGCCCTTCTTAGCATCTGTAAAATTAATATTGCTGGTTTTTCTCAAACCAACATTTTTTGTGGATGCTTTCTTAATGTTTTCTATAAAACTCTGGGTTTAATTGGTTGCCAGTTATACTGATAAGTTCAACAACTACTTATATCCTATAGGGGTGAAGAGGCAAAAAAACAGCTTTATTAAAATAAGCTATAAGATATTTCCTTTCTCCTTCAGTTTAAATGATCCAATATATGACTTACCTCTTAATCTTAAGATCGAAAGAATTTTTTAGCAACAGTCCTGTATTAGTCACTGTGTTTTGCTATTTGATGCTCAATATAAGTCCTGTTTCAAACTAATGACTCAAGAGTATTCATTTCGATGGCATCATTTTATTTGTAAGAACAATAAAGGGGCTTTTGAACGAGTCTGATTTTCAACTGAGATGCATTTGTAATGAATTATCCTTCAATGTTATAAGGGTTACACCTGTCTTAAATAATGAGCCAATTCCTTTTTTTCCTTTGTAAGGTCAACGAAAAGGGAGTCCATTATGGAAAAGGAAGTAAAATGGTTTGAAAAATTACTACCTGAAATTAACAACAAAAAGCCGGCCACTAAATCGGAAGTAGTGTTCCGGTCGAAGAAATTATTTGAAGGGTATGTAATGGATGCCAATAATTGGGTAAACAGGGTGGCCGAAGAGTTGGGTTTGGAGAAGAGAAAGAATGTGGCCTGGAATATACTCAGGGAAGTAATGCATGTAATTCGAGACCGAATAACGATAGAAGAAGTACATCATTTATCTGCACAGCTCCCCACTTTGATAAGGGGCATGTTTTTAGAGGGCTACAGAATCAGTGGTTTTCCCAAGAAATTTCATGTCAAAGAAATGGAGGAGCGTATTAATCAAGCCCTGAAAGGCATTCAGGACATTGAGGCTAGTAAGGCCTTTTCTGCAGTTCTTAAGATATTGTACGAACGAATTAGCGAGGGAGAGTTGAGGGATATTCGGGGTACATTTCCTAAAGACGTCCGTGCATACTGGGATGAATGCTTAAAAGGTTAAATAACATTAAATGGAGAAAGAAATGAGCAAATCAACGTTAGCCAAAGAAAAAGAAACCAATCGTTCTAAAACAGGCTCTAAAAAACGTAAAGAATTCATCGATAAGTTCACCAAGAACCTGAAGAAATGGGATCGTGAGCTGGAAGAACTTGAAAAGAAACGAGATAATAAAGTTGCATCATTAAAAGAGAATTTGAATCAAAGGATCAACAATTTACGGGTGAAAAGATCAAATCTTGAAGAAAAAATGCAACTACTGGAAGATGCCGGTGAGGAGGTTTTTGAGTCCCTTAAGAAAGATATTGAAGTGATCTGGAAAGATCTGAAGAGTGGCTTTAAATCTATTCAAAAGGTAATCAAAAAGTAATTTGCTTTTCGAAAGCAGTTCACGAAGATGTATCAAATTCCTATCTTTTGATGTCACTCAGTAGTAGATGGAATGACCTCTATTTCAGCGACATAGTAGTATTTGTCTTTATCAACAATGAGAGAACCTTTCAGAACCCGGAATAGATCACCGGCTTTTAGAGGCAGATCATGTTCATTGGCATCTAATGGAATAGGCTTACTGACATTACCCCCATCATCTTGCCACCTTATTTCCTCCAAAATGCCAGGTGTTTCTATCGATGGCAGATAGGGTAACTCAATCTTCAGTTTCGCTATTTTAGGCGGACTATGTTTTTCTTTTTTAATCATAATGCGGAGATCAAAGCTTTAAATAACAACGTTTGCTTTTGATGACTCAGGTTTTCCGGGGAGCACCATCAGAGGTACTTTCGTGCTTTGGCTCATTTCTTTGGAATGTTTTTTCCCTATGATGGAGAATATATTCTGATACCGTACCATTACGATCAGTGAAACACCTTTCTTTTCCACCTCTTTGGTCACACCTTCCAAAAGCCCTTCGGATTCAATATGTTTAAATTTCAGTTTTTTGTATTCAATCTCGCTGTTAACCTGGTCTTTAAAACCTCGGAATAATAAATCGGCTTTATGGTCCATTTTTTTTGTTATATGGATCACCTTGACAGCTGCATCAAACATCTTGGCATATTCCGTTGTGAAATTGAGGGCCTTCAGATCTTCAGGACCATAATCTGTGGTAAACAGGATCTGCTTAAAATTGGAATACGTGGCATTTTCCGGAATGGTAAGTACCGGTATCTTAGCTTGTTGAACCACTTCAGAAGTAGTGCTTCCAAAAAAAAGCTGTTCCAGAGCACTGCGACCTTGTGTACCCATTACGATCAGATCCATTTTGTATTCCTCAACTGCCGACAGTAATGAGTGAACCGTACGACCTTCGAAAATGTGGGTTCTGATGTTAACGCCCTTATATTCTTTTTTAGCCTTGATTTCTTCCAGTATCTCTTCGAGAAGCTGTTTCACTTTTCGGTTTACGTTTTTTTTGATATCCTCAACCATAGGGGCAAAGTCATAGGGTTCCTCAATAGAATGCATGATATGTACTCGTGCACCGGTTATTTTGGCTAACTCCAAAGCAAATGGCAATGCGTTCTTAGCATTGTTAGAAAAATCGGTGGGATAGAGGATGTTCTTTATTTTCAGAGCCATTTTATATCTATCATTATTATTGGTTAAGCGGATTATAGCAAGTATTGACCGTACAGGTTGTAATAGTAGTGATCAAACTGATGTAGGGTTTTATCTACTTTGCTATTTATTATGAGTCCTTGGTCCAATAAACAATGATATGATCATCATCGCTTTGCGTTGAATTTAACTCCCCTCCGTAAGCCAGTTGCAAGGCATACCCAATTCTTCTTGCCAAATGAATTCCTGTAGTTGTGATTTCTGTATCTGAGCTTCCGTTCTTTATATCCATTAGCCGTTCAAGCGGATGGTCTGAAAGTTCAGACTTCGAAATATTATCTATAAAGTGAATAATATCATCTTTGTGCTTTGCAAAATAGGTTCCCCTTAGGATAGCATGGCCGGCAGGTTCATTATTTTCAATTCTCTTGCAGGCGGGGCAAAGATCTTTTTCGTGATTATCCGGAAGAGTATTCCATGTCCATTTCCCATTTATATACAAGGCCCCGCAACGGGAACATACTGTACCTTGATTGACATACATATTACTCGATTGTTGTTGAGTGTGACCGTAATGGTCAACAGGTTCATCTTCTGATTCCAATTCGGACCTATCTATCCCATTGGATTGGAACTCTTTTTGATACTTCATAGCCGTTATCCTTCTGAAAATATTTTAATACGCCTGAAATTCCGTAAAGAATAAAACGGATACTGTAAGCTTTCATAAGCTACACATGTAAGGGAAATGCTTACACGATATCTGCACTCCGAAACCCTACAACACCTTAACCAAAATAATTACAAAACAATGAAGAGCTGGCTTACAAGTTTTGGAAATAACATAGTATACCTTCATGATATTGTTACAATTATAAAACTCAGAGGATAATATGAAAAAAATAGCAAGCACTTTAATTATGATCTTTGCGATTGGCTTTGTAAGCAGCAGTCTAGCTCAACAAAACCAACAACAAATGCAGCAGATGCAGAAAAATATTCAGCAAATGCAGGAAATGACACAAAAAATGACCAAAATGAATCAACGTATTCATACGATGAATCAGGAAATGTCTGGTTTAATGGAACGAGCAAGAGATCAGCAACAGCGCAATCAATATGAGATGATGCATCGTATGGGAGAACAAATGGGTTTGATGCTAGGCAATATGAAAAATGCAGCTGAGCGATGCCAACTAATGTTACAAGACCAAACTATGATGCAGGATCAGCAAATGCGGCAGGATATGGATCAAATTCGGGAACAGCTTAGGGATATGACCGGGAAGATTGAAGAGTCGGTTCAAACTATGGAACGAATGACCAAGCGACTGCGGGACAACCCACAAACCAGTAATTAACACTTTACAATCTCAATAGGATGGAAGAAAAATGCGGGATTTACGCAAGATTGCATTTACTTTTTTATTGAGCATTTTCTACTGTCAGGTGGTAGCCCAACAAGTATACTACAATGGAAGTGTTCAATTTTCCTCCGGTAAGTATTACTTTTCGGAAACTTCAAGAAGTGTGTACTTGAATAATGGAGTAAGTTACAGTTTCCCAAAATTACATCTTGCTGCCGATTTATCTTATGTATTTCAAGATTCTCCATGGATCTCATATACATCTGCCGGGGGTATTGCTACCGGAGGCCCGCAGCATGGGATTGTATCTCAGCGTATCGGTAAGGGAGGAAAAGGTCAAGGTAATACCATTAGTATCTCGGATACGGTTTCTTACACTCAGTCCGGATTCAGTGATCCGAACGTCTCCCTGAGGTACGAGGTGTTCACATCAAACAATAACCATACCATCTTGAGTATTACCGGAGCTGTGAAAATTCCTTTTACCAGACCTGAAATTGGGTTTGGAACGGGTGAGTGGGATTTCTCTTTAGGAAGTAGCGCCATGGGATGGTCAGGGAACTGGCTTTGGAATGCTTCCCTGGCCTATTGGTATTTTGGAGATATGGATGATTTGGTACTTCGCAATGCTTTAAGTTATGGCTTAGGAATAGGACGCTCTCATTTCAACCAAAAGATTATGGTTATCTATTCAATTTCAGGAATGAGTAAAATCATTGAAAATACCACCCCACCATTGCTGACAGGAATAGGGTTGAGCTACAAAACAGGAATGAATACAAGCTTGATACTAAATGCCGGATATGGCTTGTCAGAATCTTCTGTAGATTACACCTTAAGCCTGGGATGGACGATACACATAAATTAAAAACCCCAATAATGTGTGAAAGTATTAGCCTAAAGGTCTGAATATTAAACCGTACGTGCTTTTTCAACTGCTACAACAAGTGCGTTCCAGGTAGCACTGCGGTTGATATCTTTTTCCGCCAACTCACTTAGCCAAATATCGGCATCTTTGGTTTCCCGCAAATTATTAAGCAAAGGTTCAGCAACGTCGTGCTGTTCCAATACTTTTGCATACGCAATGGAGGTTCCGTATCCGGCAACTTCATAATGATTTATATGCTGAATGGAAGTAATAAGGCTTGCATCTCTGACTTCAGGGATTTCGCATCTTTTTGCCAACCCCATCGAGCTTTTTATGAGTGCTTTTATACCTGTGCAATATTCCCCTTTAGGGCTTTCGTTAAGTATTTTGAACACGTGCTGAAGCCGTTCTTTTTGATGTTTTGACTGCCTGAGTTGTACAAGAATTAGCTCATCAAGTTCATCGGAATCAGAGATATCAACAGCTTCCTCCAGAAAAATCATTTTCCGATCTACACCATCGTAAAGATCACGAAGTTGTTCCATCATCAGGTCGTAAAGGTCAATAATTTCATTCTTTTTCATGAGCTTGTAATTATATGTTTATAATTGAGAACTGCCTTAGGCACTCATTTTCATTATATGTATGAAATCTTATAGAGATCAGCTAAAAGGTTAAACAAGCTTAATATGTAGGAAAAAAGATTACAACCTTGTAGGGGAGGGTATTAGGTTTAGTTACAGGCTAAATAATTATCATCTAGGTGATTAAATAAATCATTAAATTAATTTTATCATCTTTTCAATGTTGGAGTGTATGTATGGGCTTCCCAGAATTCATAACGTCAAAAGAATCGGATTCAGGAGATAAATTCGCCTCATTGTTTGATGAACTTCCTGTTCTGATCTTGATAACTGATTCTGATGGAAACATTGTCTATTCAAATGATTATGCGGAAACCCAGATAGGTTTTTCTTTTCAGGATCTCAAGGGTATTCCTATATGGTTCTTCCATAAAGATCAGGAGAAAGGGAGGCAGCTTTTCGAAAAATGGAATTATGAGGTTAACGATGGAGAGATTTATTCTTTTAACATAAAACTTAATCTTTCCAACGAAACCAGGAAGTGGCTTGATGTTAAGGTCAGAAAGGTGAAGACTCCTAAATTGGAGGATCTGGCACTTTGGTCTGCTACTGATATCAGTAAATTGAAGCTCATGGAAAGAGACCTGGCCAGGAACAAAGCGCGGGTAGAAGCCATACTTGAATCTGCCGCAGAAGGTATTGTTACCACAAATAAAAAAGGGATCATTTTAAGTATGAATCCCGCCATGAAGCAAATATTTGGATATTATGAATCCGAATTGATCGGTGAGACGTTATCTTCATTTATAACCATTCCTTCTGTAGAATTTACTGAGGCAGATCTGGTTGTCCGGCGAAAAATGCTAATAGGGCAAAACCGGCAGGTACAGGCCAAACACAAAGACGGTCACATATTTCCCGTAGAATTAAGTCTTAATGAAATTAAACTCGGAAAAGAGTGTTTTTATTCAGGTCTGATACGTGACCTTAGCGAAAGCCGCAAGCTTGAATCAGAGATCCTCAAAGTTGCAGAAAATGAACGATTTAAGCTTGGACAGGAACTGCATGACGGAGTTGGCCAAATGTTCTCTGCCATAGGTATGATCAGCGGAAATTTAGCTCGAAAAGCAAAAGCCAATGGACTGCCGATAGCCAATGAAATGGATGAGATCACTGCTATGATAAAAGAGGCGGATCAGGAAATAAGGCAACTTTCGCATGGTCTTGCTCATGTAGAACTTGAGAATGAGGGGCTTCAGGTTGCACTGAAAAGAATGTGTGAGCGATTTGAGTCACTGTCAGATACGCATTGTCAGTTTATTTGCAGCCCGGGAATGGAGATAACAAATTATATAACCACACTGCACCTATTTCGAATTGTTCAGGAGGCTGTGCAAAATGCGATCAAACATGGAAACCCCACCCAGATAATAGTTAAACTTCAGGAAGAAGACAATTACATTGTTTTGACGGTTGAAGATGAAGGGACAGGATTGACGAGTGATTTTGAAATAGAAAAGCTTAAGGGTATGGGGCTGGATACCATGCGATATCGCACCGAAATTTTGGGGGGTAATTTCAGTATCAAAAATACCGAAGGTGGGTGGACTAAAGTGGAATGTAGAATTCCTTTACAAAAGGAACTGATCAATTAATAAAGAGAGGCAAAGATGAGTTATAACTTCAAAAAAAGAATTATTGTTGTAGAAGATCACCCCATGATGCTAAAGGGATTAGTGATGACTTTGAATGCCGAACACGGATTTGAGGTAGTGGGTAAGTTCAACCGTGCAGAAGAGGCGCTACAAAAATTATCAGAACTAAAGCCGGACCTGGCTATTATAGACATTTCA
>Ga0136557_1000615_pt1 | contig 26237 bp, 14 predicted proteins | sample AntRauTorckE6832_FD_104796 | JGI IMG/M metagenome (GOLD analysis project Ga0136557, IMG submission 104796) | Saline lake microbial communities from Rauer Islands, Antarctica - Metagenome Torckler E6 #832 | ecosystem: Environmental > Aquatic > Non-marine Saline and Alkaline > Saline | place...
GAAACTCTAGCTAGTGTTGCGTAAACTCTCTTGTCATCTGCTACGGACATAATTCACCAGTAGCCGGGTCATGTCCCGTAAATTGAGTTAAGTCGCGCTTGGATTAACGCTTCATTGGTGTTATCGATAGCAATAAATACCGCCGTAACTTTGTCGTATGTCAGACTTGTAAGCAGTCCGTTCATCGTCGTAACTGCGGTAATGTCCTGAGCGGTTAGAGTGTCGAGTGTAACCGTTCCAGCATTGTCCGTGACTGCGTAAATGCTTGCCGCTGTTAGTCCCGTAAATGCGTTATCAAAATCAAGATCGTCGGTTGCCTCAAAAAGAATAGAGGTGTTTCCATTGCCGTCTGTAATCAGTGAGCCAGCCTGAACAATCTTAGGTCTGTCTGCCGCCGTGGTTTGGCTTGTGTCATTTGTTCCAATGCCCGTATAATCATGGTTGACAAATCCGTTTGCGTCTTGGCCTGTGTAGAGGGCTGGTGAGCCGTTGACTGTGCCGTCAAATGATCCAGCATCATCCCCCCAGTTTACATTTGCATTGCCGTCGCCAGCCCAGTTAAGAACTTCTGTTCCTACTGCATTTTTGACTACTACATTATTAACTACTCCGCTGGCATAGCCGATATTAGAGGAGCGAATCAATCCACCTACAACCACATTATCAGTTTGGTTGATCATGTCGCCAAACCAGTTGCCGTTATCAACTCCAGAGGTTACGGCATCAATGGCTACCGCTACTCCATCGACCATAAAGTAATAAGCTGTTCCAGTTGAACCAACTTCAATGTCGTAAGCTACACCAAGCGATAACGTGAAGTCTAACAAAAATGCGTTATGAAAATTAGCCCCATCAATTATGCGGAAAAACAACTGGTTGCTGATTGTTACTACATATAAATAAATATTCGTTGCTGCCTCGGACGATACAGAGAAAAACACCGTATCGTCCGAGGCAACTGCCTTAAAGGATACACTACCACTCGCCTCTGCCCTCTGAAAATTAGTTGTTGCCGAGCGAACATAATTATCCACCCCATTAAAATACATCGCCTCATTATACAGCGCATCCCGACCGTTGGCACAGTATGATGCAATCTGCGAAGTTTCGCTTTGCTTGAACATGCGTAGATCATTGTTGTCCCGCTGCACCCGCACGGCTGGATTGACAACCGTTCCCTCTGCCTCTGTTACGCTGCCCCGTTTACTCCCAATCCGTGGGTCAAACACATACAAATCAACTAAATCATTCCCAAATTTACTTATAAAATTTTTGGTCCTCTTTTTTAAGGGTTCCCCAATCTTAACACCTTTTCTAGAAATGTAAGGAAAATGATTTTCGCTTAACATTTTAAATTAAGATCTGTAAGTCCCCAATAAAGATACTGTTGTTGTTCCACCAGTTGCTAAAACATACCAACTACTCAAATCGTCAGAAGAAACAGTAATTGAAGAAATCCCATCTTGTGAAAGTTTAAACCCACCAGATGAAGATACCCCGCTATTACCAATAAAAACACCTGCCTCAACCGCAACTGTTACCCAACCAGCTTTTCTTGATAAGAAGTATTATAAGCCGCTCCGAAATTAGAGTTTGAGGTTGTTAAAGCTTTTAGTTTTGATTTCATTATAGAAATATTTACACTTTGATAGTTTATATTAGAAAATTAAATCTTCATTCCATTATATGAAAATAATTTCCATTCTTGAGATGATTGCCCAGTATTAGAATTATATACAAATTCTGCTTTTTGATAATATTGATAATCTGGTCCAGTTATTTGCCCACTAAAAGATAAAATTTTATTATTTCCAGTATAAAAGCCGCTACCCAAAGGATAATAACCAGTATGGAAACTTATTTCTTGATCGTATCCAGAAAAATTATTATACAAAGATACACTGATTTTTTGCCCATCATACTTCTCCAAATTAACAAGAGAACCAGTTCTTAGTGGAATTACTATTCTTGTTCCAGTATTATCGGATATGTCTATATCATAATAATGATTTAATGTAGAAACAGAATCATTTCCCAATTGAAAAGAGGAAGCACCAGCGGTTTGTGAATAACTAGAATATTGATTTCTTTGCGAATCATAATTTGTTGCAATAATAATTTTACCGTCTAAGGCAGAAACGCTTGTTCTACCAGATCCAGAAAAATAATCTTCTGTTAGTATGCTTGTTGGAGAAGGAGTATAAAAATATAACTTCCCGCCTATTTCAGAAACAACAGTTTCACCAGAACCAGTAAAAAAATTATTTGTTACAATTCCAGTCGCGTCTCCAGTGTGCAAAAAATTCAATTCATCTCTTAGACCATCAATTTGTTTTATTTTTATTTTGTTCGGCATCTTTTTTAATTTACACAATATGATTATAAAAGTGTAATAAAAGTTAACTTGCAGTTGGCAACAAAAGTGAGTTATAATATACTAGTCCCTACAGGGATTCTTATAATGAAAGAGCTGGTGCATTTATGTATTAGCTCTTTTTTGTGTATTTTACCGAAAAACTTTTTATTTATAATTGATTAAATTTAAAGAAAATGATACAAATATATAAACCAAACGCGAAAAACACTGGCTACGGATTTTCCTTCCAATTGGGCAAAGATAAATATTCTTACTCGTTGTATATCAACGCCATAGTTCAAAGTTCATACGATAAACAAAAAAGACAGGGTTATTTTGAAGGAAATAAAGACAACCCCGACAAGAACATTTCTGTTAAATTCAACGAATTTGAGTTGGGGGAAATGATTTTTGCCTTGACAAAAAAATCAGAATGGTCTACAATACACAAATTCGCTAAAGGTGGCGGGGAAAATGACATGACTCAAATCTATATTGGAAAATACGAAAGAACAGATCGAAAGACACAAAAAAAGTCTTTGGAAAATACTCTTTCTTTTATTAGAAATGGAAACCAAAAATTCGGCATTACTCTTAATGATGGAGAAAGAACTTGTTTGATAGAGTTTTTTAGGTTTTGTCTTGCCAAAATATATTCGACGAGATTCATAAAAAATCAAGAAGCCTTTGATAAAAAAGAATACACCAAGAATTAATGTCAGAAAACAAAAAGAAAAAAGTAGTTTTCCATAGCAATCACTCTAGAGCTTATACTGGATTTGGAAAAAATTTAAAAAACATACTTCTTTATCTAGAAAAGACTGGAAAATATGATTTGATAGAAGCGTCGAATGGCAAAATATGCGACGATGAAGAATTAAAAACTTTACCGTGGAAAGCTTACGGAACATTACCGAAAGACCCCAATCTGCATCATGCGGCGTCGAAAGACCCAAATTTACAAAGATTGGTTTTTTATGGTTTTTATGGCTTGGATGATATCATCAAAAAAGAAAAACCCGATGTTTATATTGGTATTGAAGATATTTGGGGGTTGGCCAAATTTACAGAAAGCAAATGGTGGAACAAAATTAATTCTGTGATATGGACAACCTTGGATAGTGTTCCTTTATTACCAGACTCTATAAAAGTTGCACCGAAAGCAAAAAACTATTGGGTTTGGGCAAAATTTGCGGAAGAAGAATTAAAAAGTCACGGCTTTGATCATGTTAAAACTATGCATGGCGCGATTGATACATCACAATTTTATTCATTGAGTGATAATGAAAAAAAAGAGTTGAGAAAAAAACACGAGATAAAAGATGATGAATTTATTATTGGTTTTGTTTTTAGAAATCAATTGCGCAAAAGCCTTTTTTCTTTGTTGAGGGGTTATAAAGATTTTGTTCAAAAAAATCCAGACTCCAAAGCCAAATTACTTCTTCATACCCACTGGGCAGATAATGGCTGGAGAATAGAAGACCTTATAAAAGACATCTTTCGCCCGAAAATCAAAGACGGAATGACGCCTGTTGAATATAAAAAATATTGTGAGCGAGAATACAAAAAAGTAAAAAAGAATATTCTTACTACATATTTTTGTCCAAAGTGCAAAAATTATAAAGTTCAAGAATATATTGGTCAAAATAAAAAATGTCCCTTTTGTTCTAGTGAAAAAAGTTTCCAAACAAGCAATATATCGAACGGGGTTTCAGAAGAACAATTAAATGAAATTTATAATTTAATGGATGTTTACTGTCACCCATATACTAGCGGTGGGCAAGAAATTCCAGTCCAAGAAGCAAAACTTTGTGAGTTGCCTACTCTTGTCACAAATTACTCTTGCGGAACAGAGTATTGCACAAATGAAAGCGGCGGACTTCCGCTTTCTTGGATAGAATACAGAGAAACAACTGGTACGCAGTTTATTAAAGCCGCGACAGACCACAAAAGCGTAGAATATAACATCGAAAAAGTTTTCAAAATGTCAAAAGAAAAGCGCGAAAAAATGGGTGAAATTGGTAGAAAATTTGTTATTAGAGAATGCTCCGTGGAATCTGTTGGCAAAAAAATTGAGGATTTTCTTGACTCTTGCGATTTCGCTTCTGAAAATTGGGATTTTGATTTCTCAGAAGAAAAGAAAAACGATAAATATAATTTTCCAGAGATAGAAAACGACAAAGACTTTATTATCAATTTATATAAAAACATTCTAAAAATGGATGTTGATGAATCCGATGAAGGATATCAATATTGGAAAAAAGAACTTGAAAAAGACGAGTAAAGTATGAGCAAAGAAAAAAGAAAAAAAGCCATCTACGATTATTTTATCAACGAAGCTAAAAAAGAAAATTCTAAAAAGCAAAAAATCAGCATAAATAAATTGCTCGATAAAGAAGGCAAGGAAAATAGAATCTTGTTTATTATGCCAAGGAGCATTGGTGATCTTGTAATGTGTACAAGCTTATTTCCAAGCTTAAAAAAGAATTACCCTAATTGTAATTTGTATGTTGCTTGTGAAAATAAATATTTTAGTGTTTTAGAAGGTAATTCCCATATCCACAAACTACTTCCTTATTCAGAGGAAATGGACAATCAACCCGCCTTAGAAGGCATGGGACCACACAAGGGTTATTTTTTAGCAAGCTTTCATCCATATTTTAGAACACAAAAAAACTTGGATTATCTGCATAATGGTTTGGGTAAAAGTGAGTATCAATTAACTGAAGATCCCGACAATGAAAACAATTTTAATTCTTCTCACCTTTTAAGCACTTATGCTTTATCTTGTGGAGTTAAGATCGGGAAGCCAGAAATTTTTGACACATATTTTCCATTAGAATTTAAGGATTATATTATACTTCACGCATCTTCTGGGATGGAAAGCAAAAATTATGATTATTTTAATGATGTTGTCGGCGAAATACTCCCTTATCTAAACAAGCAAGGCATAAAAATAGTCCAAATCGGTGACGAAAAAGATAAACCCATAAGCGGTTGTATTAATTTTCTTGGCAAGACAAATATTAAACAAACATTTAATTTAATCAAAAACGCCAAACTAATTTTTGGAAATGATAGTTTTTCTGCGCATGTTGCAGGAATATACAATAAAAAACTTGTGACTATTTATTCTATTCTTTACTCTAGTTGTTGCAGACCCTTTTTTGGCGATAAAAATAACCAAGTAATTATCGATGCAGATAGAAAAGGTAATGCCCCAACATTTTCGGCGAAAGAAAATCCAAAAACAATCAATAACATAATGCCAGAAAAAATATCAAAAACAGTATTAGATTCTTTGAATATCGAAAATTCATTAAACAACTTAAAAACTCATTTTATTGGAGAAAGCTATTCTTTTTCTCTTGTTGAAATTGTTCCAAATTTTTATAATGATAAAGCTTTTAAAAGAGGCTCCGTGAATTTCAGAATTGATTATTGTAAAAACTATGACCAAAAATCTATAATAGATTGGGCTAAAGACAGAATGTTGCAAGTTTTTACGGATAAACCTTTGGATAAAATTATTATTAATTATTGCAAAAATTCTATTGATGAAATAGTATATAAAATTACAGAAGAAAATAAAAATTATATTCTTGATAACATAAAAGATATTATGTCTATTGGTAAAAAAGTATTTATCGAATCACAACTTAGCGAAGAAGAGACAAAAAATCTGCGTATGGAAAATTTCGATCTAAAAATAGAAAAAGACAAGGAAAAAGAAAAAGAGCTTGACGTTGATTTCAAAAACGGTAATGTTTTGTATCGTTCAAACAAAATAATTTTATCAGAAAACAAACTATTTCCGTCAAAAGCCGCATTCGAATATGGAATGATTGGTTCAGAAAGTGCGGAAAATAAAATTGTTGATGATAAAAAATTTATTGAACTCCTAAAACAAGAATCAGAGTTTATAAAAATATATGAGTACACAAAATGAAATTAAAGTAGGCGACTTCGTTGAAATCCTATCGTTGGAAAAAACACTTCAACCGCAAGGAACATTTGACTTTAGGCAATTTGGGGTTGTAGATGTTATCGAAGATCGGGACGAAGTAGCTTTTGCTATTATCAAGCCAAAAAGTAAAAGAAAAACAATCACCGCTAGAGTTGAAAATCTAGAAAAGATTGATGAAGAACTTTATAAAGAAGTGGGAAATTACCCGTCAGAAAAAAATTTAAAATTAGAAAATAAACCAGAAGAACCAGAAAAATCAAGGGAAGCTGAAAGCCCCAAAGAAATCAAACAAGAAAATTCAATGCAAGAAGAACCAAAAACAGAACCGAAACCAGCTATCAACATAGAACAAGAAAATGATACATCCATTCCGCCAATTTTAAATCGTGGGCTTAAATTCGGAAGAAATAGCTTTGGACTATTAGAATCAGTGGATTATATTTATGATGAAGATGGATCAATTAATTGGAGGGCTTTAATCCCAAATGAATTTCTTTATGTAAATAAGTCATACTTTGAAAGATACGATAAGCAAGTTCCCCCTTCAATAGAAGGATTGTCAGATGACAAGCTTTCAATCAAATTAGGCGGGATTAAATATTTGGCGAAAATCAGGGGGTTTGATTCTGTAAATCTTGAAGTAATTAAATCAGAGATGGATCACGCGACAGTTAAATGTTCTATAACTTGGGTTCCGAATTATGAAACACAAATGAAAAGAACTGTTTTTGAGGAAGTTGCTTCTGCTCACATTCAAAATACAGACGATATGAGCAAAAAGTTTTTGGAAAGTATTGCTTTTAACAGAGCTTTTGTTCGTTGCGTAAGAGGATTTCTTAATATCAATATTGTTGGTGATGATGAAATTGATAAATCCCCACCGAAAGAAAATAAGGCCAGCGATTTTACACCTAATAATAAGCTTGAACAACAACTCTTTTCAAAAAAGAAAATTGGCTCAGTAAGCGAGCTTAAAGATTATCTTAGAGAATCCCATAAAAGAGGCGAAAACAAGCCACTAATCGATTCTATGGCCCCTAATATTAAAAAATGGAGTGAGTTTGGAGATATTTCTGCGAAGGATTGCAGAATTTTGATTGGTATGATTTCTAGTTAAATTATATTTGTGGGGTTTTATCGTACTCCCATTTTAAAAATTCCAATTCTAAATCCATGTTTTCTGAATAACTTGCAGAAATAATATCTCCGTATAATGGGTCAACATCTTCGTATAATGGGTCAAAAGAGAAATTATAATTGTATTTATAATAATTAAAATCAATTCCCAATATATTAATCTCTAACTCTTCGGTGCTACATGTAACAACTCCCGCCGGAGACACAGTATCACTAATATTTATATCTTTACTATAAATTTTCCTTCTATTAGGACGAGCAACTGAATCACCATAACCATGTACATCTAAAGATATAAAAAAACCTATTCTATATTTTCTTTCTTCTACTTTTTTTTCTAATTCGCTTTTTTCAAAAAAAATTTCAAATATTATTATATTTCCTATACTTTCTGTAGACCTTGTTCCTGCTAAATCTCCAGCTTTATTATGAGAAATATTTATTATAGAATCACTTATATCATCAACCAATAAACCATTTGTTGCTCTAAAAGAAACACCAAAATCAAGAAAGTATCTTACAGGGTCAGCAATACAAGATAAACGTTTAGGCTCGATTCCAATATTATCACCATATATTTTTTTTATATCATTTTTATAATAATTGTAAATTTTTTCTTTAGAAATATAATTTGAAATTGGGTATAGTTCATTTGTGGATGAAAATTTAGTGTTTATAGAGTTATTGGAAAAACCAACGCGAATATAATTATCTCTATTATTTGTATATCTTAAATCAAAAATTTCTTTTGAATTAGATATTAAAGTTTCATAAGATCCATTATAAGATATTATACCATCTTTTCCTTTGTCAAATTGAATGGAATGTTGTATCCCATAATTTATTGAAAAAATTACACCCTTTATATTCCAAGAAAAATCTACGACCTCTTTGTAAGAAAGATCTTTTGATAAAGAATAATTTGAAATAGAAGAATTTTCATCGTCAAAATTTTCGACAATTTGGGTTCTAAGTTTTAATAAATTATCTTTATAATTTAAATTATTACTAAGAACTGGGAGTATTAATTTATTAGTGTTAAATTTATCGGCGTATATTTTCTCGTCTTCTTCTCTGGCCATTTTTATTCATCCTGTTTTTCTTGAATAGGGTTGCTAGACAATATTATAAAATAAGCAAATTCCCCATTACTGCAACCCGCCACTTTTCTCCACCTTAATTGCAAAACCTTGTCAATATCCCCCTCTTCTTCGCTGCTATTTTTTATTTCGTAATTGCCATTTTCCCCAACTAATTTATCCTTTATAGCTTTTATATCTGGGCAATAAGCCATAAGATCTATATCTTCATCTATTTCAGCAAATAAATTTATGTTATTTACTGACTCTAATTTTTCAAAATTTGTTGATGTTTCGTTTTCTAAATTTTCATCGATGGTAAGAAATGTTTTGTCTTTTTCTGTTAATCTCTTTGTGTAATTGTCATTTTGTGTTGCTTTTACAGAACCAATGTTTATATCGTTTGTGTCAGTAGTGTTTTGAGCAGAATTTTGCTCGGCTGTTTTTTTTCTAAAGGTTATAAACGGTATATTAGAAATTAATGTTTTTATTGTTGCCATACTATGTGTTTACACTAATTCCAGTATAAAAGTTTGTGCCAGATATTTCTAAAAATAAATTGTCAGATTGAAAACCCCTAATTTTATCTAAAAATATAAATAAATTGTCATTTCCAGTAATTGGTTCTGTTGACAAATATTTTATTCCAGTAGTATTATAAACACCAGTATATCCTAAATCATAAAAGTTTTTACCATTACCAGTAAAATTATTTTCATAAGACACGAATATATTGTATTCGCCAGTAAAAGTTTTTATATAAGAAATACCAGAAAATATTCCAGTTAAATTCTCAAGGTTTATGTTGTATTGTTTTTCTTTTAACCCAGTTGGAATATAATTTCCATAATACCCAGTAAATTCGGAATGCGCAGATTCATTCATCATTCCAGTATTCCCATCAATTCTAAAAATATTCTCTGGTTCACCTGTTATATAATTAAAATCAAAATAACCACTGTTATCGTTTATTGTTATATTCTTTAACCCCGTTATTTGTCCAGTTGCTTGAAATAATCCATTAACATATATAGAAGATGTTTTTGTGTATTGGCCAGTTGAGAAATTTACGCCGCTATCATAATAACCTGTAGAAGCGACGTTTTCATTCAATTTTAAAAATTTTCCTGTTACTTTGTTAGAATTAACTGTAGAACCAATTCCAGATTCTGAATAATTATCTGATAAAAAAAAAGTACTTGAATAATTATAGTTGTATCCGATGCCACCATTTAAATAATTATTGTATTTTATAACAAAATCTCCATTATCTTCAAATCCAGTAAATCCATATCCAGTATATACATCATTAAAATTTTCTATATACGCTCCAGAATCAAAATTTGGGAAATCTATACCGGGAACCCTATAATTTATATTTAGATCTATTACTATATAATCGCCGCTTATTGATTCAATTAATACTCGCATTTTTGAATCGCTTGCATTAAATATGTTTGAAAAACTTATTTTCCCACTTTTATAACCCGAATAAATAGGATCTATCAAAATATCTTTTTCTATGCCATATTGTGATCCAGTAACTATCCCAGTGAAATTATTGTATCCACTTATTGGGTTTGCTTGTTCAAATCCAGTAAAATTTGTTCCAGTTGTTTTCTGCGAGTAAAAGTTAGAATTTTGTTTTTCAGTAAAAAGATTATAATAAATATATTCAGAAATTTTATTTGATAAATTATTTCCAGAAATATTTTGATCATTTATTAACTCCGTGGAAATTCCAGTAAATTTAAAAGTTGGGGAAATTGTATTATATAAAATTTCAAAAGATTTATCTAATCTAGCTTGTGTAGTAGATTCTCTATATTGTATATTAAAAAATCCAGTATCATTTGTACTATTAGTTGATAAAGAAATCGCATAATTTTGCCCCATAGAAATACTCATTGAAAGTGTATCGGAATCGCTATCCAACCTATTTGAACCAAGTAAACCGGAAATTATTTGGTCATTTCCGCTGCCACTTAATAAGTAATAACTTGCATATATATTAAAATCATCATCAGCCGAAGATGTTAAACTATTAGTTTTTTTATCATAATCCATCCTGTCAAAACATTTTAAATATATTGTATCATCGAAAAAGCTAGAATATTTTAACCAGCAGACATTATTTGGCTGATCTATTAAGCTATTAGATGAACCACTGAATAATTCTTTATAATAATATAAATTTTTTCTACCAATATTAGAAATCGGCATAAAACCGCTCAAACCACCCAATATACCAGAATGAATAAAATCTATTCCTGTAGTTTTTTGATCTTGCCCTATTGCAGAATATATTGTTATATCAGTATTATTAACCAATCTAGCCGAATTTGGAATCATTTCCGAGACTTCTCTATAATCGATTGTATGATTTGATTTGTTTTTTGAAATCAATGGATAACCAGTTATGGAATAACCAAAATATTCTTCTCCCGAAATTTCTCCGAAAAGCCAAAATTTATGATCTGATTGAGTGTAACCAGAAAAATATAAAAACCCACTATCATGAAAACCACCAACTAAATTATTTATATCAGTAGTATCTCCTTCGGCATTTTCTGCAAAACCATAAAATCCGCTTGTATGAGAAACTAATTTCCTAAAGTCTGTAAATCCATCTACATTAGAAACACATTCTAGACCAATATAGGAATCATTTCTTCCTGTTAAAACCCCCCCCTGATCATTATAATAAGTAGAATATAATGTAAATTCGTTTAATGAATTAATGCTTCCAGTATAATAACCAGTTGCATTTCCAGTATAATAATAATTTATTTGATTATCAGCAAATATAAAATCAGAAAATACTTCATGACTTTCTATTCCAGTATATAAATTTCTATATGTCCCCCAATAACCACTTGTTTCAAAGTTTTCATATCCAGATAATTGGCCAGAACCAGTAATATACCCAGTTCCAGAAAAAGTTCCGCCAGTGAAATGTCCAGTTCTTGAAAAAGCTATATTTACATCACCACTTCCTATCCCTGTTGATAAAAGATCATAAGAAACTGCGTAATTACCAGTTAAAAATTCTGTTCCAGTTATATATTTTAATATTGTTGAGCCAGAATCAACACCAAGCAAATAGCTATTATATCCAGATAGGTTTGTATCGATATTTCCAGTAATATTGCCAGATCCATTTAAATAACCAGAAAAATTTACCAATTGAAATTCAGTGCCTATTGATAAACCAGCTATTTCCAATTCTTTTAAATTGCTAGGTCCGCCCGTTTTTTCTAGGGAAATATATAAATTAGAAACATCATTTGTAGCAGTCAAACCCCTTCTATGAACATAATCAAAAGAAAATAAATTTTGCCCAGTATTGTCAAAAAAATTATTATATGATAAATTAACGTCTAATGTTAGTGTTAATAAAGAATCAAAAGTAAGTGGTTTATTTATAATTCCGTAATCAGTATATATTTCTGCCGAAGTAGAATATTCTCCAGTATTCAAGTCTATTGGGAACAAAAATTGAAATTCTTTGCTAGAATTTCCAGTAATTGTTTGATAAGAAGAAATTATTAAAGGTTCTTCTAAATTTTTGTCTTCCCCACTGAATATAATATTGCCGCTAAATACGGTGAAATATCTATCAGAACTATTACTTATTGTTAAAGATCCAGTTTCATTATTATCAACAAAATCTGTTCCTGATAAAGTAAAATCATTTTCATCTCCATAAAAGAATAATTCGTAATCAGCATTAGAATTATCAAAGAAAAATTTATCCAAGGAAATGTTTTGTCTTGTTAAAGAGTTTGTTTTTAAATTTCCATTTATAAAAGAATTTGAATAACCAGTGAAAGCGTTACCAGAAATTCTTACTGTTGTATCTTCTTGATAATGACTCAAGAAATTTCCATCAGAATCAGTAATCTTTCCATTATTAAAATTGTAAGAAAAATTTAATCCCCCAGAGCCACTAAAGCCAAAATCAAAACTATTAGTATTATTCGTTGGCGTAACATTTATAGAATAAATAAAATCGCCTGTTTGTTCTGCAATTCTTCTAAACATTATACTCTAATTTTTATGTTATTACTTGAACCACTTCTAAATTTAATATCTTTCCAACTTTGTGTTGGGTGAATATTAAAGTAAGTTTGCTGTATGTATGAATCAGAAGGCAATTTTTGCAATGAAGTTCCAAAGCTATAATTTATATCCATACCACTACTGGAAACAGAAACAGACATGCTTTCCAAACCGTCTGAAATCAACAAATCATTCGCGGGAATTTCTGACAAAGAAAAGTTTATTTTCTCGTCTGGATTTTTGTTTTCTATGGCTTGTCTTTTTATAAGATTTTCGTAAAGTTCTTCCAAAGAACCACCATTAATTTCCACTTGTTCAGCGGTTAATTCTTTGAAGTTTAATTTTATTTTTCTTGCGTTTTTAGCTCTAGCATCATTAGTTTCGCCGATTCTACCCCAAATTTGCTCTTCGTTATCAGAATAATTATTAGTCACAAATCTAGAACCCCTCATTGCAATAAAACTTTTCGATTCAACTCCAGAAAAAGAACTAAAATTCAAATAATTTGGCAATTCAAAAGAGAATATTGTAACTGGGATAGAAAAATTTAAATTTAGATTTGCGATATCCCAATTTCTAGATTGCAAGCTATTATAAAACTTTTTAACTTTATTTATATCCCCTTGATTTTCATTTGAAGATGCGACCCAATGATTTACAGAGTCTAATAAAATACAAGATAATGGTTCTACTTTAAATTGCCCATCACCCCCAGTTCTTCTTAATCTCTGAATTCCAGCTCGGGCAATCGTTTGTTCTATTGTCTCGTTTTGTTGCCCTAATCTTTTTAATTCTGTATTTTTTGTTGGTTCATTTACTGGAATTGTTTTAAATGGTTGATCCCAATTATAAGCATTCAAATATTGAGAATTAACAGTCCGAACGTAATATCTACCAGCAACACTTAAAAAATCTAAGAAATCGTTAAAATCACTAGAAAAAACTTTTAAATCATTTATTACGACATTTGAAACTGCTGCAACCCTATGTGTTTCTGGCATTATATTATTTTTTCTAAGATAATTTCCAATTTCTTTTATTTTTTCAGAGCCTTCTCCTTTAAAAAAAATTTGATCATTATCAGATGCACCATATATAGCTTTAAAAAGATCTGTTTCCTCTCCTTTGCTTTGGAGTAATTTAAACCACACATAAGCCATAGCCATTTGTATTCCGCCAGCCAAAGAAGCTTTTAAAAAACTAAATAATCCTCCTTCCCTCGCATTACCTATTAAAGATTCTGGAATTTGATATTGATTTCTTGCGATTTCAGCTATTTTTTTTAAATCTCCAGAAAAAGCTCTCTCTAATTGCAGGCTTTCAGTATCTAAACTTTGATAACTTGAACCACCATTATTTCTCGTCGAAGCGGTTATAACATTTCTACCAAATTGATAATACCCATTAACAGCATTAACATATGTATCTTCAATAGAAAAAGAGCTTGTGATCTCTTGTTTTTTTGTTATACTGTTTATTTTGGATTTGTTTATTGAAATCGGAGATCTAGCGTCTACAAAAACCAATTTATTATCTTCTGACCAATAATAAGAAAAAGATAAATCCTCAGATAATTGGCGCAAAACATCATTAAAAGTCCCGATATAATCTACATAATAATTAGTAATATTTAATACCCCAGAATTTTTTATATTTACCTTAGTTTTTAGAATATCCAAGAATTCATTTGGGGTGTAAAGGATTTTTGCGTTTGGGTCAAATTTATCAAGTTTTTTTACATTTGTTTTTAGAGTATATTTCTTTGTGATTTCTTTATAACTTGAGCCACTTATAGATTTATAGGCACTCCCCAGATTAAAACAAGAACCCCCATTTGGATGTTTATATTTTTGTGTAACAGCATATTGATCTAAAATCACTGATCCATCCAAGTATTTTATTCTTATAAATTTGCCGCTAGAAGAATTTTTATTATCAAAAGAAACCGGATACATTTGAAGCTCTTTTTTTCCAAATACTATAGTGGTTGTATTTTTTACAGACAAATTAGCTTTTGTAAAATCATAAGATCCACTTTCATTCACCAATGTAATAGAAAGAGACGATGGTGTTCCATTAAAACCTATGTCATAAGACATATCGTAAATATACCCACCAAATGGTTTGGTAGATCCGCCTATTTTAATTTGGTCTATTTCTATAAAAGCCATTATTCAAAAAATGTTTGTTCGTTATTATATATTACACCAGTTTTGCTCAAATATGCGTTTTTATTGGTTAATAGGCTATTCTGATGAGAATGTTGGATAAACATCTCATTTTTTTGTCGAACGCCATTTAAATAATATTCCAGAGAATCGATAATATACAAAATTCCAGTATAATTAAAAGAACCAGTTTCCCTATTTTTTGGCTCAGAAAGTTTGTAAACAAAAACATCATCCCCAGCTTCTAAAATGCCCGTATCATAATAAATACCAGTTTCATTTTTGAAATCATAATTTTCTATTAATTTTTGCCCGTTTAAAAATACATAGTCGCCAGTTTCTATATTTATATCTGGTAAATAACCATTTACAAAACCAACAACACCAGTATTAGAGAAAGAAGATGTTATTGTATATTTTTTAAAAGTAATTTCTCTAAAATCGTGAATACCAAAATCATTTTCTTCGGCGAACCCAATTGTGTTTGCTATCTTACCATCTTCTAGCCAATAGTCTTCATTTAAAAATAAAGACGGGGCATATATTGTTCCGCTATCGCCAAACCCACTTTCTACAAAAAACTGGCCATTTAGAAAGAATGTGTTTTCGCCAGAAGAAGTATTGTCTATCATATCAAATTCTTCATACCCAAAATTAAAAATTGAATCTTGATTGTATGTTCCGCCTTTTAGACCAGTTTGTAAATAAGTCAATTCTGATATTGAATTTAAGTATTGTTCTCCTATGTATAATACTGAATTATAATTTAGGTTTTCAAGATAATCGTAATTTTTTGTTATTGTGTAGCCAGTTTCCGCTCCAGAAAGAACTGAACCAGTTCCATATAGGGGAATAGAACCAGATAGGTTCTCAATTTCGCCAGACAAAGGAGTTTCAACATAACTGGTTTCATAGCCAGTTGTTGTTCCAGATAATAAATTGTAGCCAGTAACGCCAGTATATGAGCCGCTTATGTCTATCCATTTATATATGATGCCGTTTTCGACATCGGTAAAGCAGTCTCCGGTCCATATTGGTACTTTTACTGTTCCTGTTATGTTTGACAATATGCCAGTTAATTCTTCGGTATAAAAATAATTAGAGATGCTTGGAGTTTGTATTTCTGCCAATTGATAACCAGTCACCCCACTAGAATATGTATAAACATTTTCATAACCAGTTATTCCACTAAAGTTGACAGTTTGGCCAGAACCACCAGATGTTACATCGTAAGCAAAACCACTAAATACACTTTTTATTGATTCGAAAGACAATCCAGTATTAAAATAAAGAAAATTATAAAAAGTTCCAGTAAACATTGGGTAATTTTCGCCACTACCCAAATACCAGTTATCAGATCTCAAAATATAGTCAGAGTCGATAGGAAAAGATTCTGAGTTTACAGAAAGATTATTGCTAAATACGTTGAATGTTACAAGATTATCTGTTAATTGAACATTTGCTAAATTTCTTTGTGACAAGTTATAATGAGAGGTATAAACCACTGGCCCCTCTATATCATATGACTCAAAAAACAAAGAATTTGAGTCTGTTATGCCAATCGCAAACCCACTTGGATAAGCACCGCCAGATTCGTAATTACTAAACAGAATGCAATCTCCATTTCCACTTTTTTCAAAATCAAAAAATAAAGAACAATTATCAGAAAAATCCCCATCAGAAACTGTTAATTTTTGATTCCATAACCCAGTAGACGGAGATTCCCCGCTTATATTATTAAAATTATAAAAAAAATTCAATGTTCCTGTATTAATAAAAGATTTATCAATAAAATAATCTATGTCTTTTTTAGCCATTATATGTAAGATGAAACATTAACTGTTGTGTAGTCTGTATTATGAATTACACTATTTTCAAAACTCCATGAAAAACTATAATTCCAGTTTTTATCATCGAAAGAATTTTTTATATTTTTAGATTCCAAAACCGCTCTTGTGGATTTTCCGTATTCGTTGAATAAATTTAACACCTTTGATTCAATATTTGATATAACCGTTGCTTTTGATACGCCTTTTTTAGAAGTTGCGGACCCACTTATGCTTATATTACATCTATTGTAAGAATTCAAGTTAACCACAAGTATTTTGTTGTCTATATAAGTTTTTTCGGCAAATTTATTTGTTGCTGGTGTTATTGAGGCGCTGGAGTTAAAGTTTTTGAATATATTGTCCTCGTTTGTTTTATTGTTTGTGTATGTGTAAGAAAATTTTATAGTTTTATTAAATGGTATTTCTGTTTTTGATTTTTGTATTATGTTTGGATATAAAACACCTTTATTATTAAAAATTGAAACATAAGTATTAAAAACATCCAAAGCATAAGGGAAAGGATTAAATGTATTATACTTATCTTGTATTTCTTGAAAAGTAACTTTGTATTTTTTGTTCCCCTTAATTTCCCCATAAACAGTTGTTTTTATCGATTCGAGGCTTTCATCTATAGCTACTGAAAATTTTACATAGATATTGCTTTTTTGTTGATTGTCGAAAGTATAATTAAAGTTTATAACCCTGTCTTTTTCATTCTCAGAAATTGATTCAGAGATGGGATTTGGGTTTAAATATTTACTACCATCTATATTGTATACCTGATTAGCCAGAGAAAAGATTGAAAGAGTGTTGAACTCTGTTCTTAGTTGCTCAAAATTTAAATTTTTGCACCCTTTTAAGTCGCCACTGATTGATACGGATACGATTCCATCCCCGCTATCAGATTCATCAACTGTGTATCTTAAAATATTAGTAGTTTTTTTGTTTATGTCGGCAATAAAGCTTTGGTTCAGAGAATATTCGCCAGTGATTCTATTTATTGTTTCAGAAGAATTTTCCAAGCAAAGATTATAATCGCGGCACAAAAAAGTCGGGGAAATTTTGTTGATTTCTTTTTGCGCAAGAACAAAGCTTTTTGCATTTTCAATACCTTGTTTTCCATCTCTTAAACCTTTCGCACCGATTTCTCTTGTTACATTTAGGGTTTGGTCTTTGTTTTCTGTAAAAACCCAAGAATCGACTGGATTTATGACATAATAGTTTGATTTAAAAAAGTCTTTTGGGTAACACTCTAATGTTATAGAGAAAGGTAATATTGACGAGTAATTATTTTCTGGAAAATTTATTGATAATACTTTACAAAAGTCTCTTGACCAAACTTCCTCAACATTTTTTATACTAAAATTTACGATTTCTATTTGACCGACAACAGAAAATTCTTGGAAAATTTCTAAATCCCCAGAATCTGTTGCTGTAAAAGTTAAATCATAGTCTGTTTGAAAAGACAAATTTGTTATAATTTGTGAACCAACTCTAAGAGCGAACTCATTACTCCCTCCTCCTTGATCTGTTCTAAAAATTATTCTATATCTTTTCCCAGAAACAATTGGATAACCACTTAATTCTACTCCGTCCCCAATCAAAGTTGCTCCGACCAACATTTCAGATTGGATAATTGACTTCGCCCCCGTACCAAGGACCACCCAATTAGAAAAAGTATCATTTGAATTATAAAAATCTGTTTCTTGATCAATTTCTAAAGTTTTATAATCAGCGTTGAATCCGTTAATTATCTGCCTCTGATACTCTAACAGCTTTGAAAATCCCCCACAAGCGTGTACAGAGCCGTTTAAAACATAACGGTCAACAGAGTTCCACCTTTGATCTAACTGAGTAATAGTTGTATCCCTTGATATTAAAGGGCTATATTGCTCAGAATCAAATAAGAATGGATTTTTACCATTATATTTTATAATTGTGGACATTTCTAGTTTTTACACTTAATTAGTCCATTTCCAAGATATATTTGCGTTTAAACTATTATTGTTTTCGTTGTAACCGTAAGTAAAATTTTCTATGAATGCGTCTGTTTCGCTTGGCTTGCATGCGTTTAATTGCGATTGCATTTCTGTTAATATTTCAGAGTATGTTTTATCCTTTTTTGCTGTAAAATTTAGAGAAACATTTTTTTTCGGCAAAGTCTTTATTTCTATATTTCCAACACTTTGGTATATAGATTTTTGTCCTAATATCAAGAAATCATTTTTTAATAATACAGGGTAATCTATTGATATTTCAAGGTTTTTTGTTTGTATAACATCATTTGCGCCGATATCCTTATCAGAATAAGAGTATGAATAACTTACTGAATTATCTAAATTAGACTCTTCGTATGTTTTGCTGTTTGCGAATAAATCATACAAAACGCCATATTCTTCAAAATACAAACCAGTCATTCTGGTAAAAGCTTTGCCAGTGGTAGCTAAATCGTTGTATCCGCTTTTCGCATATTCAAATGCATTGTCGCCTTTTCCAACAAAATTTCCATTTTCTGAAATAGTAACAACTTGGTCTTGGTCTTCAGAAATAACTGTTGTATATGTAAAAGTATAATGTTTGTTTAAAGATGGGTTGTTTGTAAAATTAGCAGAGTAAGTTGTATTTCCGTCAAATTTGTTTTTGTTTATTGATTCGGAAATCTTTGAATTTATCAAGCCACTTATAGTTGGGCCGGAATAATATTTTTCAAAAATACCAGAAGCAACATGATAAGCTCCAGTTTTTGTGTAACTTAAAGCGCCAGAAATATCGTCTTCGTAATTTGATGTTAAAGATTCTATGGACGCATTATATACCGCATCTAAATACCCATTATCCTGAGTTTTTAATGAAACACTTTCTACAATCCCATAATTTTTTGATGGATTAAAATTTTGCGAAGAAAAAGACTCTGATATAGAAAATGTTCCATTGATTATATCTATGTTTTGGTTTTTTAATCTTTTGTAGTTTGCGCCAAATAAACCATAACACCCAGTTTCTAAAAATCCAAAGTCTATATTTTTTTGAAAAATTTCTTTGGTAATTTTATGAGCCATATTAACATTTGGATATAAATTGCCACTTCCCACATCAAAAGAAACATCTAAATCATGGTTATAAGAAAAATCGCCCAAATTTCTATTTCCCAAAGAAACACCAGTATCTATTGAAGATCTAGAAACAGATATACTTTCAGAAAAACCTTTGATAAAAGTTGATGGATTGGCCACTTCTTCGAATATACTTTTTAGGCCGCTAAAATAGTCTCCAGTTATATATTCTAGATTTCCAGTATCCCTTATTTCTATTTCTAGGTTGTAAGGGGCTTGTTGGACTTGGATTCCCTCTGGAAAAGAAAAAGATGTTATTTTACCTCTTCCAAAATTATGACCGTTCATATATATGTATTGATTATCACCAGTCAAGCCGCTCCTAAAAACTTCTATCCCAGAAGTTATTATTTTTACCCCGCTTGTTTGGGTGGTATCATATATATTACCTTGTATAGAAAGCGTTTTTAATTGATTAAGTCTAAATTCCGAATCAAAAAACTGGTTTTCTATATTGTAATCTAATAGTTGCGCGTCATTTAATATAAGGTTCATTATTATCCAGCGGGTGGAGAGTTAAGACCATCGTCTGGTAAATTATTGCCCCTCTGATCTGTAAATGTGTTCATTTGTCTTTCTACTTCTGCTTTAATGACGCCAGCTAAAGCATCAGCTTTTAATTCATCTGGAACATTAACATCGATTGCAAAATCTTCTATGCTCACAATAGCATTTAAATCTAAAAATGCTTGTTGCAATATTCCCGGTAAAGAATCAAAAACATTTTTTATTCCGTCTAGTATTAATTCATTTTTGGTTTCATCTACAGCGCCTCTTCTTTTGCTTTGTAATTCTTTTTCGGCGTCTGTGAATTCTATATTATTTGGATCAACATTTTCTAATTGGTCGTAAACATTACTTCTTTGTCTTTGTTCTACAATAGAAACCGATTCTTTGAAATCTTTGCCTTTTCCAATCTCTTTTTGTACTTGCTCAAATAAATCAGTCGGAACAAGTGTCTCTCCTAGTATTTTTTCATATTCGGCTAAATTATCTTGTAATTTTGTAAATAATTCCGCTTCGTTATCTGTTTCAAGCAAATCGGATTGAAATTTTTTGGAATTTTCAACTAATTGATTTTGCAATTCCCCAGAACCAAGTTTAGAACTATCATTTTGTAATTCCTCTCTAGTTTTTTCTTCAATACCATATTGATTTTGAAACCCACCATCATCTACAGCAGCATCTTCTGGTTGGGCTTGCAGTATATTTGTATCTATTCCGCTAATACCTTCTCTAACTTTATTATAAAATTTTAAAGAACCAACTAACGAATCATCATTTACTCTACCAGATTCTCTTGCTAATCGGCTTCTAGACGCATTCCTTGATACTCTAGCACGAGATTTATTTTTAATAATTTCTCTTTCGCCACTATCATTAATAATAACACCAGAATCAACTTCCTCATCTGTTAACGAAGCCCTTTTTACAAGCAATTCTCTTCGAGCCTTTTCTTTCCTTCTTTGTTCTTCCCCTATATCTGTACCGCCTTCTGGTAATTGACTATTAAAAAATGAATTTGATAATTCTTCTAAACCATTTTCTTTTGTTAATCTCGCTTCCGTAGCAACGTCTTCTTCACCAAGCAAACTTACTCCATATTTTGATCCAACATCTCTAAGGGCTTCAAATTGATTTAGTGCCGCGTCCAGATCATTGACGCCAGATTTTCTTTCTGTAGAATCAAAAAGGCCAGAAAAAGAGTTATTCAATTCTTCATCAGAATTACTAGATAAAGATCTTACTTGTTGAATCGTTTGCTCTTTTAAAGCCCTTTGAATTTCTATAGAATATTGTTTGAAATTTTTCTCGCTTCCTATTATTAATTCATTTATTTTATCTTGCAATTCTCTTGTGTCGAATTCTTTATTGAAATCAGACTCTTCGATTGCTTTTTTAAGTTCTTCTACTCCGCTAATATCCCCGTCAACCAAACCCCTAGTTATGTTTTCAGCAAATATCTTACCTCTTCCCCCTATTTCAGATTCATTTGCTTTGACTTCAACAAATTTTATCAATTCATCTCTTACATCAGAATTTAAATTTTTACCAACTTGTGATTTTTTATTTTCTAAATTTATTATATTCGATTGTTCAGAAGTTAAACTTCCCGAAGAAACCCTAAAAGATCTTTGCTGTTCTTCTCCAAATGAAGAAATTTGATCATTTAATTCAGACCTTCTAATTTTATTTGTAAAAAATCGGAAAGAATCGTCCAAGAAATCCTCTGTTCTTTTTCTAAATTTAGCTATTTTTTTAGCTATCTCACTTTCTATTTCAATAGACTCGTTAGAGAATTTTATTCCATCTATACTACTAGAAATAGATTCAACTATTTCTTTTGCTAAACGGGCAGCGGCTTCTGGGCCTTCATTTCTGAAAATATCATTAACTTTGTTTGTTAATTCCCCTGTAGTTTCAGAATTTCCGCCTGTTAATTCATAAAAAACACCCGACAAAGAATCAATTACATTTTCTGAGTCAAATGATCTATCTATAGAACCTTTTAGAGCGTCTAAATTAGAACCAGCCGTAAGAGTCGAAAGAGATCCATTTATGCTTTTAATGAAAGCATCTATTCCAGATTTTGAACCAGTTGTATCTCCTTTGTTGAAACCATTTATTTGATTCACTAAATCCAATGAAATAGATTTTTTTTGGCTTACTTTTTGAAAAGAACCAATGCTTTCTGATAGATCTTCTAAATTTTTACCAGATTTTTTTAAACCATCAACAAGCTTTTCATTCGAAATTGTACCCAAAAATGAGTTGGCTTCATTCATTAATTTTTTAGCTTTCCCAGCATCACCATTTTCGATTGCCCTATTATATTGTTCAATAGTTTTTAAATATTCCCTACTTGCATTAAAATCTTGTTCTCTTGTTTTTAATTCTTCAGAAGCTTTTTGATTGAATTGGGTTAGTTCTTCATCTGATTTTTTATCTTTCCCTTTTGTTGTTCCAAGAAAGCCATCTGAAATAACATCTATAGCTCCCCCAGCGGCCCCAGACCCAGCAAGAGCCCCGATAGCCCCGCCAACCACTGTCCCGATTGGACCCAAAAGAGAACCGAAGGAAGCTCCAGCGGCGAAACCACTCAAGCCACCGCTAACAGATTCATTTTCTACTTTATCGGCAAGAAAGCCAGCCCCAACGGACAAAAGTAAACTTCCCCCAAAAATTTTACCTGCTCTTCTTGTTTTTTGGTCTTCATTTAGATTTCTTCCAGTAACAAAATTAGAAACGGCTCCAGCCCCCTTTTTAACATTTCTTTTTATAAAACCTTGCGACAACAATTTTTGTGTTTTTGGGATTGATCTATTTAGGCTTTCTCTTTGTCTTCTTTCTACAGATAGTAATTTATTTCCTTCTTTTTTTAAACTTATTTCTTTTTCTTGAAGCGCATTTAAATCTTTGATATTTTCTTTATTTTTTATTTCTGCTACATTAGTTATCTTTTTGCCGGAAGCTTTAGATTCATTAAAATCATCTATTTCTGCTTGTTTTAATTTTCTTTGTAATTTTACTGTTGATAAACTTGATGCGTTTAAAGATCTTTCTCCTTGGGTGTTTTTTAAAGATTGTGTTCTTCCAGTTAATTCTCTTAAAAATTTAGGGTCAGCTTTTAATTTGCTTTCATCTTCAAGACTTATATTTCCTTTTAAAACATTAGATATTGATTCAGAATTTGGATCAAATTTTCCAAGATTTGATTCTATTCTGTCTGTAGCCCGTTTTACGTTATAATTTTTAAAATTTTCATCAGATCTTTGGCTAAAATTATTAAAGCCTCCGCCAGACAACCTTTTCCCCGATCTTGATATTTGTTCATCACCAGATGCTCTCGCGCCCAATCTAGTTGTTCCTATATTCCCTAATACTTTTGTTCTTGTAGGTCTTCTTATTTGTTCTCCCCTATCTTTTTTATCTTTTGCTCTCTTTCTTTTTGATAATATTCCTCGGGCTTCAGATCTTCTAGTCTCGCCAGAAACAAGCGGGTTAAAACCCCCTTTTACGGGTCTATTTTCACCGCCAGTTGGACCAAATGGCAAATTTTGTCTAAATTTTTCAGAATAATTATTATTTATTCTAGATAAAGCTTGCCTTGTATTTGTTGGGAGATTTTTGTAAAAATTTCCATTTGTCGATACAGAATTATTTAATTTTGATATCTCGCCTTTAGTTAATGTTTGACCCACTTTTTCTTTTTCTATTATTCTTTCTACGTCATTAGAATTTAAAAATCCACCAGCCATATTTTCAACAATATTAGACATATTACCAAAACCAAAATTAACCTTTTTTGCACCAATCGGGAAACCCATTTTTCTGATCATGTCTCTATTGAAAACAGCATCAGCCCCAGTCCCCTTATAATTTTTAACTATATATTCGTCAGTATTGACAACAGCAGTACCTTTTTTATTTTTACTGTAATTAAAGTCTTTTATTATTTTTGGCATAGCAGAATTTCTAGCTCCGCCTACGCCAGCTTCGATTGCAATTAATTCTTCCACAAGTGGATTTCTCCCAGCGGCAAAATTAGAACCCCCACCAACTCTTCCCCCTCCAGCTACCCTTCTCCCAGCGACAGATCCAGCTATACCAAGAGTTAAATTAGACATTCTTTGCCTTACCAATAATTGTTTTTCTAATTCAGAACTAATTAATCTGCTTTGGGCTAAAACATTTCCTTCTAATTGAATTATTTTACTGTATAAAGCTGGATTTTCAGCCAATAAATTATTTATTTGTTGCTGTACATTTCTTACTTGTACTTGCCTTTTACCATATATAGAAAATGATGTTACAATTTGTTTTATGAAAGTTACAGTTTTATATAATATATTTATAGCCAAAGAAGAACCAACACCTAAAATTAGTGGCCCCAAAGTACTAGTTATCAACCCCGCATTTTCCGATAAAACGCCAAAAAGACCAATCGCGGCTTTTGTTATTGTTTTTAGCAAATCCCCTAATCCGCTTTCACCTATTTTACTAAACAATTCTCTTATTTGGTTGAGCAATATTGTTCCCAAAGATTGAATTGTTTTATTAAGTTCCGCATTTCTTTTTTGAGCCTCATCTGTTGCAGAAATAGATTTTTCTAAAGCCCCATTGTAAGAACTAAATTCATTTTTTAAGTCAGAAACCAAAGCTTTCAAGTTGTTAATTTGGAAAAGACCCGCAATTTGCTCATCAGTATAAGCCCTTGTTTGGTCGCTAAGAGTATCATATATATTAGCGTAATCTCTTAAAATATCTATACCATTTCTAAGACTTCCGTTTGTTTCTGTAGTCGCGACCCCCAATCCCTCAATTACTTCTCTAACTCTAGACCTTTGCAATCTTGTAAAAATACTTTTTAATGAGTTACCAATAACATTACCACCACGAGCGGTTCTTTCTTGGATTGCTGTTGTCGCGGATAGCAATTGGTCAAAAGATATTTTGGCCCCTTCAGCAGCGGCGGCAGATCTTTGAATAGCTTGTGCCAAGTCAGCAGAACTAACAGCAAAAGCAGCATCAACAGCGGCGAATTTATTTACTATCGTGGTTGCATCAAGAGCTTCATTTTTAAAAGTGTTTATTGCGGCAGTAACAGTTTCAACAGATTTGGCGGCATCTAATCCAGATAGTCTTGTTAATATCAAAGCTTGCTCTGTTCTTTTTAAAGTTTCTACAGCGCTCAAACCTTGACGAGAAAATTCTGTTGCGGCCTCGCTAACAACAGCAAAAGATTGCCCAGTATTTTTAGCTACATCAAAAAGACCTTTTTTGAACTCTTCTAATTTTTGCGTAGGCAAGTTAAAAACAACTTGAATATCCGCGATTCTTTGTTCTACGTCTACAACTGTAACAAGCAATTCTTTAAAGGCTCTTTGTATCGAATAAATTATACCGACAGAAGCCCCAAAAGCAATAACACGAGCGTTCGAAGCATCAAGAGATTTATTAAATTCATCAACGCTAGAACTTATTCTACCCAATGGTTCTGTAAACTTTCTAGAATTAACAGATAGATTAATGGGATTAATCCTAGATTGCAAACCTCTAAGCCTGGCATCAACCCTAGCAACACTAGCTGAAGACAGGTTTAAAGAAGTATCAAGTATTATATCATTTGGCATTTTTATTTTTTACACCAAAACACTATATTAGGTTAATATTTTTTATTATAAATCATTTGCATTTTTAACTTTTGAAAAATCAACTTGATTTATATTCATTTCTTGAGAATCTTTGTCTTTCGGCGACATTTTCCTTTTTTCCTTATTATTTTTTGCTTTTATGTATTTTATTAATTTATTTGGGTCTTCCCTTATATAATTTGGGGTATCAGCTTCTATGACACCATTATAAATTTGCCAATAATATGTAAAAATATTTTGAAAATAGGTTCTATCTTCTTGTTTTGTAGAAAAATAAAAAGGGATACTTTCTTTTGTATTACTTCCAAATATAGGTTGAAAGTAGTTAGACAATATCAATAACTCAATTTTTTTTGCAGAAAGACTTCTTA
>Ga0136557_1000619_pt1 | contig 26197 bp, 25 predicted proteins | sample AntRauTorckE6832_FD_104796 | JGI IMG/M metagenome (GOLD analysis project Ga0136557, IMG submission 104796) | Saline lake microbial communities from Rauer Islands, Antarctica - Metagenome Torckler E6 #832 | ecosystem: Environmental > Aquatic > Non-marine Saline and Alkaline > Saline | place...
AACCAGATGCATTGGTCTGGAGTGGAAACGGCTCATGCGGCGCTTCCGGTCTATGCGCTCCGATTGTTTTTGGTAGCGATTAAACAGGGCCTGAGAAAGGCCGCCGGAGGAGCTCCGGCTAATGTGGTAGCCCTGCTCCAGGGTGGCACAACCTCGCGCTTTAAACCTGAGGAAATATTTGGCTCCATTGCATACTTGACCAGTCGCCTGGAAGATTCGCCAGCATGTGACAAATATTGCCTGGCGGAACAAGTATCTGAAACCGTGGTTCAAGATATCGGCACCTGGTTTGCAGCCATTGGCTTTGCCAATAAAGGAAAGATTGCCGAAAAAGATATCGACAAAAAGGCTTGCACCATCGCCGCTAATGGGCATGGCAAGGCCAACGAGTTGGTGATCACGGCCGCCTACCATTCCTTGTTCGAATTTGGCAGTCAGGCGGGGCTTGCAAACCCCGAGCGCTATGAAATTTTGCTCTCAGATCCTCGTGATAGTCGATTTAAGATTGATGTGGGTCTGATGACCAAAAACCGCTCAGGAAACACAGTTATTTATGATGGCGCACCGCACAACAGGAAGCCGGATCTGGTGTTAGAAGGGGAGGGGTTCGGTGAGCGTATCTGGGTAGAGACCAAGTCGTGGCGCTATAGGGAAGACTCGAAAAGAAAGTATTTAGATAGCGATGGACGCAATTTGAAACGCAGCATCTTTCGCCATTGGGACGGTGTAAACAGCTTCGATGATTACACTATATCTGCCCATAAGCAGCATTTTCTGGATTATGCCGCGACACGGCCCAATCTTTACATAGATTTCTGGAAGGGTAAGCCCTACGAAGGATTTAAACCGACAGAAAATGTAACTTGGTTCCAAGTATGGAAGAGCGAGAAACGTACTTGGAAAGTGTTGGAACGCCATGGCAACAGCTATCGGCTGAGCAAGACAGAGACAGAGACGCGGGATGTGGCGAAACCTTGGATTGATGCGTCAGGAGTGGTTACGGCAACTACACCCCAGTTCAGAGCCTTGCAGCGTTTTATGGCAAAGGCACCGGAGAGCATGCAGGCAAACGCTTTTGTCACTAGCATCGGCTACCCTGCTAGTCAGCATGGCAAAGAATATGCTGATCGCCAGGAAACGAAAGATATCAGTGAGCTGGCCTCATCTAATATTCGGCCCTTCAACCTGCCAACCTTCTATGCCATCGAGGCAGGGGAGAGTGCCGCAGAGACCCTGAGAAGTGCTGTCATTGATCAGTTCGGCCGGGGTGAATTTGCAGAACTTCAGAAAAAATTTGCGGCTGGCGAGCTCGACGAGGCCACCATTGAGGAACTGCGTGAAAACATCACAGACCAGGTGGAATCGCTGTTGGGGCCAGTAGAGCTGCTCCTGATTGAAGTACCAGGCCTGTCTTGGTTGGAGAACAAGGCTGCGGATTTGTTGCTGGGGGACTCGGTTGAGGCAGCCCGTGAAACGGTAGCCGAACTCAAAATACCCTTGGGTGACGTCATTCTCGAAAATGTCTGCGAAAAACCATAGAACCTGTTTAACACAAACAAACTGAGGTAACGAATGCCGGAACTTGATCCAAACGATCCAGTGCTATCGCTCTGGAAGACCGATGACAAGGAGTGGATGAAACAGCGGCGGCTCGAATGGAAGATTATTGAGGACTCGGTGCTTAGTGATGCTTCGAAACGCGAAATTGCCGACAATAAGCGATTTTTTCTCAAGGGAGAGAAAAAGGGACTCGTGGGCGACTGGGGGCTTTATTTATTTACACCTTTCACCAATGCGAACGAAGCAAAGCTCGCATTTTTTTCGTCGATCTTTGGAAGGGGGGGGAGAGAAGGAATACTTGTTTCATTTATAAAAAATGGGATGTTATGGGGCAGAGAGATGCCCTGGATACGCCGTTCAATGAAGGCTTTTTCTGAGGGAGTTTTAGGAACCGAGTATAAAAATCCTCACTGTATTGACTTCAATGGTCTTAAAGTTCGTCATAGAGAGCCAGAGGTTGTTTGCATGTTTTCTACTAGGTATCCTTTAGACGTTATGACTGGACAAATTGACTACCACGGTTACCTGGAGTGTTTCGATTATTTTTTGTCTGCAATGAAGCACTGTACTAAGTCAAAATGGTTGTCAATGACGCCTATTTGGGACTTGATTAGTGAGTCTGAGCGTTACCTTACCAAAAAAGACCCGGATGAGGATGCTTTGAAGTTCGCAAAAAAAGTGGTCGACCATAAAGACGAGATGATGGCCATTTACGAAACCTGGCCCAAGTCAGAGTGAGCGATTGGTGTGAACATAGCCAAGCAATATCCGCTGGAAAAACGCATGGTGCGGGCGATACCTGATGAATCGAACAACCTCACCATGCACGTTTTTCAATGGGATACCGCCGTAATAGCGACTATCCAAACTGGCGCTTAAATTATCACCTCGCATTATCAATTCCCCCTCGTCAGATCGAGCATTGACGCGTTTCACCTGGAAGCCACTCGACTGTTCCGGCACTGAAAACACCATAACTTCTCCGGTTTGCGGCTTGTGGTCTACGTAAGCTCGCGTATCGACCAAAATCAGGTCACCCGGTAGTAGGGTTGGTGACATGGAAGCGGATGGAACATAGTAGAGATTAATTCCTAGAACGCTCGCTCTGGCTGAAAATAGGGCAACTCCCAGTCCGATGCTCGCGATAGTAAAAACGGTTGCTGTCAATGCACGTAGCGCTAAACCACAAGGTAGTTTAGGAAGTCGAGCAGCTGAAATCGCTGAGGCAATATGAATCAGAGCGACTACCATAGTCAGGGCTTCCAGCCCCCAAGGTTTGACGATTACCCGCGACACGCACCAAAGAATGACACAACCCAGTAGTGCCGCCAGGAAACACACCGCAAGGCGCCAGTGCCCTTTGAGAGCCTGCCCCAAACCCGGAATCGCAAGACTCGCCAATGCGCTTAAAAAATGAATAGAAGGGCGGTGCGGCAAGGCAAAGTCCTGTTGCAGAGGTTCATCATCTGATGTGGCACTCTACAGCGACCAGGCCGAATTTCCCATCTGCCCCGGCCGCCAAATCCAGATTCTTCAGCTTGACGACTGGCTGAGCAACCCGGAGCACTTCTACATTCACGTGATTGGCAAAGCCAAGAACCAGGAAGCCTGCACGGGCGGCAACTGAGTTAGAAAACCCGGACCGATCTATTTTACATATTTTCCAAACGGACACCGCCAAGTTTGGCTTACAACCTCCCGAGTTGACGAAATCACGAACCATACCGTGCCGCCAGAGCCCGAATAACCCCCTCAAAAAACACATCATCCAGTTGCCGTTCCTGGTGCTGCTGGTCCGGTCGGTCAGGCACAGGTTGGTGGCATGTACGTTGCGCTCGAGTCGGTCTTCGTACTGTTCGATCAGGGCGGAGTCGCCGTCCTGGTAGGCTACGAGCAGTGCCGGGCTCAGTAGGGCGACGGTCTTGATCGTGGGTGGCGCAGATTTAGAACGCGCTCCTTGTACTGAGCGGGCACGTCAAGGGTCAAGGGATCGGAACGTTCGAAAAACCAGCGTTTTAGCCACGAATCAATCCCTCGATGCCGTTGCAGATGGTGTCGCTGAAGGGGAAGTTCTGGAAGCCGGCGTGTGCTTCCGCCAGACCTATCGCATTCTTCTTCATGGCGTTGCTCATCATACCGTTGTGTAGACGACGCTCCAGTTCGCTGTGGTCGTCTTTTGCATCCACCCAGTCACCGTTGCCAATCGTGCGGATGATGCGGGCATTTCGGGTTTGTTCAATCTGTGTGGGCAGCGCGAACGTGGGCTTGCCCTGTCTGTCGACGTTGCTCTTGAAGCAACCTTCTCCGCATTTCGATTGGCATGCGGAGATAACCACCATAGAGCGAGGTTTACTAAAAAAATCATTGAACTGGCCAACCCTGCACCTCAACCTAGTATTTCCTGATCACTACAAGCGCATTACGCATCCCAAAACACCTTCAGGCTACAAAGGACTTTTAGAGACCAGTTCATTGCAACATTGGGCAGATAGGGTATTTAAGGCGATGTAACAGGAAGCTGGGGCAGGTCAAATAGGTCTCGGTGGAGCTTGAGTCGTGCCCGAGAGCAGCTTTGTGAGCTCCGAGACTATGACCGAAGCGCATTCTGCAATAGCTGTTGGGACGACAAAGACGCCAACTGCCATGACGGTATAGCAGGGCAGAGGCATTGATTTTCCCACATCCACAACACCTTTGTGCTTTGCATCTTACAAAATAGGCATACTGATCGTCGGGCGCTGGCGCTGGCGCTGGGTCAGCCCTTTCACTTTCACGGGCGACCTGATTCAGAATGCGTCTAACATCGACAAAATTGGACTTACCCCGGTGCACTGGACACTCCTGGGCTATGATTAGAGCATAGGAGAAAGAGCTATGAGCAACCAACGTTACCCCCTCTGAATTCAAGGACGAAGTGGTCCGAGCCTGACCCTGCCGGCGGCTTCACCCCTGGGGACGGATTGGTGCCGATCATGAGCGCGCTAGGCCTGCATAAGGATGAGCATCGGACATTGCCGATTCCGGCTTCCGATCAAAGTGTGTTCCACGGGGTCAATCACTTTGACCTGCTCGATAACCCGAAGGTCTATGAGCGGGCCCACGATTGGCTTGCCCACCACCGATAGCGTAGGTGTGCAGTTCTATTTACTTATGGCGGAAGAGGATTTGATGTCGTTTCATTGTTGCTCGCACCGTTATGCACAAGCACTTCGTCGGGGACTACGCATTCTTGCGGCCCCTGTCAAAGGCGACAATGGACGGGGCGGCCTGTTTATTCAGGCCTACCGGGGTTACGGTTCCGACTGTCGGCTGTTCCTGATGGGCCGGGTTTTCCGGCAGCCTGGTTTCGGGGCATCATGGCGGGAAGACCGGCTTCGCCGGGACTTCATCGACCTGATCCGCAGACTGCTACGCAAGCCGATGGTCGGAGCCCGTGTCCTGATACAGTACAAAGACACGACTACGTTCGTTGCTACTGACCGCCACGGCTTTTTCCGCGTCGATATGGAACTGGGCACAATACCGTCGGATGTCTCCTGGCATGAGATGCAACTTTCACTGGACAGTCCCGCTGACGAGCGTGCCACCACCACCGGCGAATTCTTTACCCCGCTGTCCAGCGCCCGTTACGGCGTGATCAGCGATATTGACGATACCGTCGTTTACACCGGCGTCGCCAATACCGCCAGAATGATGTGGCGCCTGTTTGCCCAGGGTGCCGACAGCCGCGAGGTGTTTCCCGGTGTACCGGCCCTGTACCAGGCATTCCATGTAGGTCGTGACAATGACGAAGGAAATCCGTTGTTCTACGTTTCCCGGGCTCCCTGGAGCATCTACGAGGTGCTGTCAGAGGTTTTTCGCCGCAACCGGATTCCCAATGGGCCGATCCTGGTGCTGCGGGAGTGGGGAATGAAGCGCGGCAGCCTGCTGCCGCGACGGGCGAAAGATCATAAGCAGGACGCAATTCACCACATACTCGGGATGTTCCCCGACATGCGGTTTATTCTGATTGGGGATTCCGGGCAGAGTGACCCGGAGGTCTACAGCCATATTCTGCGGCAACATCCCGACCGCATACTGGGTATTTATATCCGCGATGTCAGCAACACGCGGGCGCGCTCCAATGCCATCAACAGGCTCGCGCGGGAGGCCCATGAGGCAGGTTGTGACTTGATCCTGGCGGCCGACAATCTAGCGATGGCAAAGCATGCGGCCAGTAAAGGGCTTATTGCTTTCCACGCCGTGAACGCGGTGAGTGAAGAGCAGGATCGCACCGGGCAGAATGACGACTGATTCTGTCGTGGCCCGGCCGCTCATTCATGAGTGTGATTGTATGCGCCGCTAAATCGTTAGCGGTCATTCCAAGACGTCCTGCCACTGTAAACATCCCTGAGTTAGTCGCACCGCGGATTAGAGTTTTCCGCCCGTTGGTTTTTCGCCATATTCCCGTGGCGTCGGGTCTTCCACTGAATCGGAGTTAGTGGGTTCACGTGGCCCGACAAAAAGGTCCGCTTTGTGGTGTCATAGCAGGAAAATTCGATCCGACAACGGCCGAAATATAGTGTGAAACGGCGGCTGAAATATCGTGAGCTGCGGACACACAGAAGGTATTTCTAGAAAAGGAATGGTGCCAGACTGGCGAGGCCCCGATAGTCTAGACGCCTGAAAGCTTTGAACTGGTGCGGGGTGCATTTCATGGCACCTAGCCCACCGTGTGATGACTGCGATGGGCGTTGGTTTCCTTGCTGAAAACTTCAGTTAGCGTAGTCACGCGAGAAAGCAGCCAGTGACGTTTTCAGGTCTTTTTCGGCAATCGCCGCACCGATGCTGCGGAACTTCCAGCTGTTGTTGTGGCGATACACGCTGCCCATGATCATGCTCACTTTTCCCGAAAATGTCGGGTCATTGGAAACATCAAACGTCGCGAATACGCTGCCGGTGCCGGCTTTGCCGTTGTGGATACGAATGCCGGCAAAGGGGATCACGCCAAAGTTCTGCTGAGAAAAAGAGTTCAACACCAATCCAATCGTTGTCACGTTACTGGGAACCTTATTTAAGTTAATCTGGATAACTTCGTTGTCCTCGCCATCATCACCGCCAGTATCGCCAACCCGGTCATCTCCGCTGTGCAGGATCGAACCACATTTGGATTTTAACTGGTTAAACCAAACTGAATCGACCAATTTGCCCTCGGCATCAAACATACCGACTGAGGCGTCCAGGTCGACAGCAACAAGCTTTTTACCGCCGAGAAATCCTTTTTTTTCAATTGCACCCCAGTTAACACCGATTTCGATGTAATCCAGGGTACCGCCACCTTCCTTCTCAAGACTGATGCGCTGACCTTTTGCGAGATCTATAGACATATATGCTACTCCATCGGATCGTAAATGCCGGAGTTCCGGCGCTGGTTTAGCCAGGGTTGGCTTGCAATTAGGCAATGCGTTTAGCCCAGTGCGTATGACAAGTCGCCTCCAACATCTGGCCATTGTCTTTAAACACGGCTTCATCGCTATTAAGCAGGGCATAAGCTTGCTGCTGTTGGCGAGCGATAGCTTGAGCGAAGTGCTCTTCAATCAACCCCAATTGTGCCGGATGAACGCAGGTTTTGGCGAAAAATCCCCAGGCAATATCCTGTGTCACTTCCCGCGACAGTGTGTCGGGCTCGCTAATTAAATCACACACCGGCGCAGCTAATTCAAATCCAGCGGGGCGGAAAATCGTGATCAGGCGCTCAATGGTGCTACGTAAAGGGGTGTCATAGATTGTTTGCCCTGGTTGGCGCTTAAGGCCGATAGCACCTAAAAGATCGTTAGCGCCAATTCGTAGCGCGATGATCGGGTTGGATAGATCGTTCAGCGCGTCAAGGGTGGCGATTGTTGTCGCTTCACGAAACAGTGCCGGCGTTTCCAGAGTTGGCATAATTGCTAGTGCCGGGTGGCGGTCAAGTACCTCGCGCCAGGCGGGCATTGCAGTGTCGTCAAATTTTGGAATCACAAGGCCATCGATGCGGGACACGGCTTCAGTTGATTCAAGTAACTGGCGCAGCACAAATGGGTTGCGTGGCCTTACAAAGCGGAGGAAGGGCACGTCTTTCGGAGCTGCCTCTAAGGCCTTTGTTAGTCGACGTACGGCCCAGGCTAAGGCGTCTGGCGATACTGAATCCTCCGTGCACAGGATGATTGATCGGGCATGATGGCAGCCCATAGCCAGAACCTGCTCAAGAGACTTGTGAGTGGCAGGTACATAAAGCGATGCTCCCAGCTCGCCATAACAAGAATTAGCCATCAGTGAGCCTCCATGCGCACGAGTGCCTTGATTAATGAGCATGCTTGGAAAGGCATGTCTGGACGCACGTTCACTGGCACGCCTTTTTCCTCCGCCAATAGCATCAAGTGTTCCACATCGGGGTGATCAGCATCACGCACCATAAGCAGTGCGGGCACGCGACGCAGCATGACCCGCGTTGCTTCGGCGATGCCCGGCTTTATGTGATTGATATCGCAGATGTCATAAACGCGCTGAATCTGTCTGAGCATTTCTTGCATCAGCAACCGCTGGTGTTTGAGATCCGCGGCTGACGGCAGCGCAGTGTCTTTATCTTCCATGGGCTGGCCGAGGTGCTGTGCAACACGCTCAATGAACGCTTGGGTCTGGTCGTGCTTTGCCAGATCGCTGTAGATGACACAGCCATGAAAAGCGCCATCCGGTATCTGGTGGTTCAACACTGAGCGAGATACCAGGCCCGACACCGTCGCGTTGAGTATTCCTGACGGTATGGCGTAATCCTCGCAGGTGGCGGCGTAATCGGCGGTACCGCCAATATCAGAAATGACCGCCAGGCGCAGCGGGATTGTGCTCTTGCCCTTAGCACGACGGGCACTGTTATAGCGGGCCATCTCTGAACGCAATTCGCGGGTGATAATGCCCTTTGCCGTCCAGGCATCGACAAAGACGATGCGCTCGGCATTTACGTCGGCTTGGTCCAGAAGATAATCCAGTGCTGCGGTGTCGATTCCACGATCGCGAATAATCGATACGCTGTAATGGTGGGATGCCTGGCCTTCATGATCCACCAGGGCGCGGCGCAGGAGCGCGCCAGCAGGGGTGCCGGCACGCACCAGGCTAATCAGGGTCATGGGTGAGGCGCTATGGCCCAGATCGATCACCAGCTGCCGGGCGAGCTGACGTAATTCCCGGGCAAGTCTCGGTGCGTATCGATCGCAAAGTGTTTCAAACAACGCCAGATAGCGTGGACTGGGCGCTTCCTCACGATGGATCATTTCGCTGTAATGCGCCTGACCAGTCTGTATTCGGTGTTCCTTCTCTTTGATCGACAGATACTCGGCCTCGATGGGGGTGAGAAGAAATTGGCAATCCTGCGGCTGATACGAGCCATGTAGAGGCGTCAGTGGAGAAAAAGCGGTCACTGCGCGAGATCCTTCACAGAGTTCCAAAGCTGGCTGCGAGTTGGCATGACAGCCACGTCGCTCATCGCCATGAAACGAAGATCAGATAAGCTGTCGCCAAGCGCAATCAAGGTGTCTTCAGGCTGGCGCTCAATCACCTCTTCAAGCAAGAAGCGGCAGGCCTCGGCTTTGCAGGTATAGGGCGGTCGCAAGGCGGCATTGCGGGTGTTTGCGTGAAGCGTCAGCCCGTGGGCATCGGCAATACGCGACAGCAGCTCGTGAGTCTCCGGCGGTAGTGTTTCAGCGGCCTTTATCGATAAATATACCGGCACTGACAGGTCTTCCAGCAGGCGCAGTGTGAACTGCAGATGCGGATAGTTACGCGGCAATGCCTCGCACAGGTCTGCGTAGGCTCGATTAATCGCCAGTTGAGCTGCGTCTACCTGAGGTGCCAACTGCGCCTGCCACTGAGGCAGAACCTGACCCTGGTACGTAACCAGCGCCCCATGACTCACAACGGCATAGCCGTCAGGGAATGATAGGGACACACGATCCAGGGCATAACTGGTTCTGCCGGTCACCGGGATAATGAGATCAGCCGCCCCACTGAATAACTCCCACAGGGTGCGTTGCTGATGCGTCTGAAAGGAGAGCGGAGCCCCGTGCCCATCCACGGCAGCTAGGTTTACGCGAGCCGCGTCATAAGGCAATGACCGCTCGCTCGCGAACAAGGTATCGTCCAGATCCGTTAAAAGAATCAGTCGCCCGCAACTCACGCTACCTGCGCCTGCTTTTTGTCCGCACGCTGTCGGTGTGATGCTTCAAGCGCCTGACTCAGTTGAGGTAAGCCAATGCCATCAAAAGCCAGCGGTACGCGGTGTAGCGGTGCGTTGTAAAGAAAATGGGTTTTACGGCTGTTACCCGGAGCCGGGTGTTCAAGCCTGTTTACCACCTCATCACCGAGAGCTATGGGTGAGCGGGTAGAACTCTGAAACAACACGTCCATCCCGGCATTCTCCAGCGCAAGCGCTGTTCGGAAGGGGATGTCCAAAAACTCTCCCATGCCATAAACGACATGTGGCTGGTTGATATCAAAAGTGTGGGGGAGCAGTTTGTCAGGCAGTAATTCCTCGTATTTCGAGAATACTACGCCATAGAGGCCGTGTTGCTCCAGAGGCAGCGCAGCAGGCTCTTGATCGCGCTTTGTAGTTAGTGCATCGCAGAAATCAACATCAACGTTATTCGGCACTACAGCCTGGTAGTCGGGTGAAGCAGCGAAGGTGAAGGTTCCGGCCATCAGCTGGATGAATTCAACTTCGATTTTTTGAGGCAGCAAGGCCAATAACTGCGATTTTGCTTCACTATCCAGCCAGTTCACAAGCGAGACTATATGAAGCCGCCTGATGCGCAAAAGCTCAGGTTGTGCCAATAAGGCATTAGCCAGTTGCGCAAGGGTTTTCCCTGTTGATATTTCGTCATCCACCAGTACAAGATCGGCAGTGGTTTGAGCATGGATAGACGCATCGCCCCGGAGGCGTGCCACCTGCATTGTGTCGGCGTGTGAATGCGCCTCCTGGATACGAAGCCAGGGATCAGTCACAAGAAAACGAGTCGTATGCTGAAAAACACTGTACTGGTGGAGTCTGCTCAAGTGGCGCGCAGTCCCTGCGCCCAGACCCACGGCCGTTTCGGCCATGCCGACGACATAGGCAGAGTCGCCAATCAGGTTGATCTCTTCGGCTAGTTCAGCGTGGATACTGTCCATGGCTGAGGGACGAACCGGTATGTGCTTTCCCAGCACGCGTGAAACGAACAAATAGCTCCGGAGAGGATTGAGCCGTGATGCAAAGGCAATCAACTCGTCAAGACGGTGACCATTTTCAGTCAACGTAATGGTTAAGCGACCGGCTTGGATTTCCTTGACCAATCTTCGAGTGCTCATTGTCCTGATTCCATAGAGGTTGAAGGCTCTTTCCATAGAGATTAAAGGCTCTGAAAAATTGTTAGCCACTGCTAAACGGACTTTTCAGAACTTTCAAATACCAATATTTTAAACCGTTGTTATATACCGTTAAGGGATGGCGAACGCGAAATTAATTAGGTGGGAGCCACAGCAGCTCCCACCTCTGCGCTAGTTAAGAGGCGTTTAGGCCATGCTTGGAAGCGAGATCGCCCAGGCCGCCGCTGAAGCCTTGACCGATGGCGCGGAACTTCCATTCGTCGTTATTCCGATAGAGCTCGCAGAAAATCATGGCGTCTTCTACCGAGTAATCTTCCGTGAGGTCGTAACGCACCACTTCCTGATTGTTGTCTTCATTGATGATGCGCGCGAAAGCGTTTTCAACTTGACCAAAATTTTGGCTGCGAGCAGCTGAGTCGTGAATAGTCACCGTAACGACAACTTTGGCGACATCAACAGGCACCCTCGATAGGTCTACTTTGATGACTTCATCGTCGCCCTCGCCCTCACCGGTCGTGTTGTCGCCAGTGTGCTCAACAGAGCCGTCGGTAGATTTCAGATTGCCATAAAAGATAAAGTCTTTGTCGTTGCGGCATTTGCCCTCGCTATCAACCATGAAGACGCTGGCATCTAGGTCAAAATCTTGACCGGTTGTAACGCGGGGATCCCAGCCCAGACCAATCCGGATTTGCTTGATACCCGGTGATTCTTTGCTCAGCGAAATGTTGCCGCCTTTGGAAAGAGAAATAGACATGTTTTTCACCTCATCGTCGGTTTATGAATAATACAAACTGACCAAGTCATCACTTGGCCTCAAAAAGACCTCAAGTTCAGGCCATAGTCGAAAATGCCGCTAAGAAACAACACTACGTCGCAAAGCGCAATTCGCTTTCTTCCTTGCTCGCGAGTTTCACCACATGTCCCTGTGATTTTGGTCGTGCGCTTGATATTCACTAAGACCAGAATCGGTTTTGAGACAGTAATATTACTCAGGGAAACTTACCACTTTGGTATCCATCGGCGACACAATAACGGCAAAGAGCTCATCAATTCAATCGCCTGAGCAAATTACGCCGACTGAATATAAGCAAAAAAATTATTAAAAATTGTGAAGCCATTAATTTTGATATACCCCACAAGCTATACAGCGAACGGCTGCTACTGCCTTGCTCAGAAAACGGGCTTTGCTACACTGAACTCGGCTGAAAGCGGGCATTGGAATAAAAAGTGATCACTGTGCTCTCGCAACCATTGAATTGAGCGTGATACCCCAAGGTATTGACAGACTGCGAACGGTGAGGGCTCCCTTAGTAAGAATCGAGTGCAACAAGAGTTCGCACTCGCCCTTCCAAAATGATGTGATTGCCTCCATCCTCCCGTTTATGCATCCAAGAGCAGTGATGTCATTCTTTAAGTAAAAATAGGGCTTTAGTACAAATAGTAATCAGGTCAAGTTTAATTAGCGGTTTATTTCAACGGTCAAGGATAGATAAAAATGGATACCAAGTTGATTGCAGGACAGAACTCCAAGTTGGGTGGTTCACAATTCACTTTTCGACTTATCGTCGATGATAGCCGGGGCGCCAGTCTCGACGCATCGGCCATCTTGCTGGCGAACACGGGCAAAGTGTCGGCCGACGAGGACTTTATTTTCTTCAATCAACCCCAGCATCCATCCGGAGCATTAACGCAGAAAGATGGGTCTACTTTTGCTGTCGACCTGAGCAAGGTGCCCAGCCATATTGAGCGAATCGTTTTCGTGCTTACTGTTGCACCTGGCCTGTCAGCATTAACGGGCGGCTATCGTTTTGAGCTATCGGACACTGTGGATCAGTTTGACTTCAGCGGCGTTGGTGTCGGGCGTCCAGAAAAGTCGCTCATAGTTTGCGAACTGTATCGTCGCAACGGCGACTGGAAGGTCAAAGTTGTTGATCAAGGCTTTGCCGGAGGCATGGCGCCGCTCGCTGAACATTTCGGCGTTGAAGTTGATCACGATTCTAAGGGAGAGCCTACGCCGACCTCCACTCCTGCTTCAGCGCCTCCGCGACCGGAGGATAAAGCGCCAATCAACCTCAGCAAGATTACCCTTGAAAAAAAGGGTGACACGATCTCGCTCGAGAAGAAGTCGGGAGCTTTTGGCAAAATCCACGTGAACCTGAATTGGGATCAAACAGCAGGCGACAGCAAAAAAGGCCTCTTTGGCTCACTTCTTGGTGGTAAAACAGGCGGCATTGACCTCGATTTGGGCTGCATGGTCGAATTTAAGGACGGCTCTAAGGATATCGTCCAGGCCTTAGGCAAACATTTCGGTAGCCTGGACAGAACGCCTTACATCTTCCTTGATGGAGATGACAGGACAGGTTCGGTGAATCAGGGCGAAAACCTGTACATCAATGGCAAGCACTGGAGCGAAATCAAGCGCATCATGATCTTTGCTTTCATCTACGAGGGCGTCGCTAACTGGGCGCAGACCAATGGTAAGGTATCGATCAAAGCACCTGATCAGCCTGAAGTTGAAATCTTTCTGGATGCTAGTGGTAAAGACCAAAATTTCTGTGTAATCGCGATGCTGGAAAATCGAGGCGGTGCCTTTAATATTGCTAAAGAAGTGAACTATTTTGGGAGCCATAAGCCAGCGGACGAGCATTATGGCTTTGGCTTTAAGTGGAAAGCTGGCAGTAAATAAAGACACGCAGCGTTTGGGTAGTGTCCACATTTTCTTATACTGCCCCTCGCACCGCTTTACTGATGAAATGAGGGAACCATGAGACGACTTCCTGTATATCTCGTTTTGGACAAATCCTTTTCTATGGCAGGTGAACCGATTAATGCGGTAAATCAGGGACTGCAGGCGTTGGTCGACATGCTTCGCCAGGACCCCTTTGCTCTTGAAACTGTATATCTATCGGTTATCGAGTTCAGCTCTGAGGCAAAGCACACCGTGCCCTTGTGTGACCTCATGACCTTCCAGGCGCCCACTCTTGTCCCCGACGGTACAACTGCGCTGGGAGCCGCACTCAAACTCACCGCTGAGCGTATCAGCGATGAAGTACAGTCGTCCTCCAGCAACGCCAAGGGTGACTGGCGCCCCTTGGTGTTTGTCTTTACGGATGGCGCAGCGAACGACGACCTTGATGCCGGCATCGAAGCTATGAAAAGCGTCAGCGTGGCCAAACTAGTCGGCTGCGCTGCTGGCGCAGATGCCGATATTACTGATCTCCAACGTTTCTCCACCGACGTCGTTCGCCTCAACAGCAATGATGCAGAGTCTATTCGCGCCTTCTTTACCTGGGTTTCTGTAAGTGTGTCAATGGTCAGCCAGTCCGTTGAGTCTGGAGGTAGCGATGGTAGTGCCGAATTACCGCCGCCGCCGAACGAAATCAGCGTAATTAATCTCAGCAAAGAATGAGCCAGGAGCTACCATGGATCGCCGTTTACCCATTTATCTACTCATCGACTCTTCTGGCTCAATGCGGGGAGAGCCCATTCAGTCCGTCAACGTTGGTTTATCAGCCATGCTCTCGGCGTTACGCCAAGACCCCTATGCGCTTGAAACCGTTTATCTATCCATCATCACGTTTGATCATGAAGTTAAGGAACTGCTCCCTTTGCAGGCTCTGGAGAGTGCCCAAGTAAATGATATCGAATTGCCGCGCTCGGGGGCAACGCACATGGGCGAAGGACTTAATAAGGTTTGCGACTGTGTTGAGCGAGATATTCTGACGTCCACGGCTGACCGTAAGGGTGATTTTCGCCCCATGCTGTTTATCATGACCGATGGCTCGCCGTCGGATTTAATGGACTTTGAAAAGGCAGTGAATCGCGTCAAAGAGATGAACTTTGCAGAGATCATTGCGTGCGCGGCCGGTCCCAAAGCGAAACAGGAACATCTAAAAAGGTTTGCGACCAAGACCGTGAGCCTAGAGACCATGGACAGTGCGGGCTTTACTTCCTACTTTCAATGGGTTTCAGCGTCCATCGCTGCAAACGCCAGTGGCCAACAAAACGGTGCGGAAGAGGATATAACTCTGCCACCTCCACCCGATGAAGTGCAGGTCGTCCTGTAGCTGAGGTATCAATGAGACGTTTACCCATTTTCTTTTTACTTGATGTATCGGAATCGATGGCTGGTGAGCCCCACGCACAACTTCAGCGTGCGATGGAATCTATCGTTGAACAGCTTCGCCAAGACCCTAGTGCTCTTGAGACAGTTCATATTTCGGTAATTGCCTTCGCTGGCAAGGCGGGAACCGTGGTGCCCATGGTTGACCTAATGAGCTTTTACCCTCCGCGTCTTCCTCTTGGTGGAGGAACCGCACTGGGCGAAGCCATGGACGAGCTGATGACCCGCATCGAGGTGGACGTTAAAAAAACCACAACGAATCAGCGTGGAGATTGGGAGCCCATCATCTACTTGTTGACCGACGGCCGCCCAACAGATCGCACTGAGGCCGCTATTAAGCGATGGCGCCAGCACTATTCAACTCGCGCGCACCTGGTTGCAGTCACTCTGGGAAGCGCTGCCGATACGCAGGTGCTAAAGCAGTTCACGGATGATGTGGTGTCGTTGGACAACACTAAAGGAGATGACTTGCATCGGTTTGCCCGGTGGGTCACGGATTCAGTAAAAACTCAGAGCCAAGCATTGGAAGCTGGTAAAAATGCAGCCGGAATTTCGCTTTCCAAGGCCAGCGATGCTGGTATTAGTTTAGTGAAGAAAGGTGACCCCGCACCAGTGGATGATCAAGTGGTTGTCTTTACCGGCCGCTGCCACCGTACCAAAAAGCCCTACTTGCTCAAGTACAATGCGGTTCCGGTCCCTGGGAGCCTTGGCGGTATTACGTCCCAGGGTATTTATGGCCTGGAAGGCGCATATCCGCTTAGTGAGGACTATTTCGAGTGGTCAGCCGTGAGTAGCACGAAAGCCTCGGTCAGCAGTGATCAGCTGGAAGGAGTGCCGCCATGCCCTCACTGCGGTTCGCTTTCGTCGTTTGCGTTGTGCCGGTGCGGTAAACTTATGTGTTGTAACGGACCAGGGGTGCAGGTGTGTCCTTGGTGCGACTCCGAAATTGAGTTTGGCAAAGGTGGCGACGGCAGCAGCTTTGACGTTGGCCGGGGGCAAGGGTGACGCGCTCAAGACAATATTACCGGCGCGTTTTTAATGCTCTTGTGCGCGATGAACATGACCGACTTCTGCGTGATAAAGATTTCAATCGAGTGATGGAAGAAACTGATGGAGCAGCACTGATTGATAAACTAAGTGATCGATTCAAGAGAACCGTGGGTTTGCAATCTGAAAAGGCGAACGCTGCCGGGAGCAAAGCACAACAAGAGATTGGGACTTTGACGACCGATATTAATGTTAGGGATAACGAGGAGCGCGCAGTGTCCGAACAAAACAATATAAATTCCAACAATGGTGATTCCTCCGATGCGTCTGGCGCAAACAGTGGCAGTCCCCTGCAGCCAGGCGAGATACCCGCGTCCGCCCCCATTGAACCTTCCCTCCCGGTAATGATATCCCGCACTGAAAGTTTGCCGAATGGCCGTTCAGGGCAACCTTATGATGTTAGCCTTGATGAGCTGCTGGGTGACTTACCGCCGCAACTGCAACTTGAAAATGACGCAGGGAGCGGACTGTCTTTAACCGCTGATCGGCGATTACAGGGAACACCCACCGTCAATGGGTCACTGCAGCTCGCTGTTGTAGGCCTTAATGATAAGGGTGATCGCACATTGCAGCTTCAGCTTAAACTGGCGCTGATACCCAGCTCGCGCGACCTTTGGAAGGACCTTCTGTCAGATCCTGGCGCACCCTATGCCAAGGCCGATGAAGACGTCGACCGACTGCCTATTGGTGAGGGATGGCATATGGCCATGGCTTCGCAGCGTGGGCGCTCCCATGCTCATAGGGGAGGCCAGCGCGACGACCACGGAGTTATCGCTCACGCCGCTTCAGGCTGGAACGTATTAATTGTGGGGGATGGTGCTGGATCATGTGAGTTTTCACGCCAAGGAAGCCTTCTGGCCACCACCGTAGCGCGCGATACTTTGCTAGGTAGCCTAGAGAACAGCGAGGGGGCGAGCCTGGAAGCTGCAGTGCTTGCATGGCTGGAGGGTGACGACCATTCACGCATGCCTCAAGAATTATTGGTGCCGCTGCAAAGCACCGTGATTACGGCCGTCCATGCAGGACATCGCGCGATTTCACAGGAAGCAGCAGCCTCGGGCCATTCCATGAAGGCGTTTTCGACGACGCTGCTCCTCGCCATCCATAAAGAGACTCCCGGAGGTCACGTCGTAGTGACTTTTGGGATTGGAGACGGAGGGATTGTGGCGCTTACTAATGGGCGGCAAGCCCAGATGCTGAACACGGCGGATTCGGGACAACATGCCGGCCAGACCCGTTTCCTTGATGCACCGCTTTTTCAGGAATCTCAAGCACTGTCACTGTATCGGCGGGTGACCGTCAAGTTCTATGAGACACTGGATGCGCTGATTCTGGCTACTGATGGTGTTACCGACCCGAAATTCAGTTCCGACAACGATATGCACGACGCGGAGAGTTGGTGGTCACTATACGATGAGTTGGCACCTGCCCTTGTCATGCCAGATAAAAGGACTGACCGAGATCCGCTTCTGGATTATCTGAACTTCTTTGTTGAACGTCACCATGACGACCGGACATTGGCAGTGCTTTACAGAGATGTCGGTTTGCCAGTGCAGAGTGCTTCTGAGGTATCTGCATGAGTGCCCCTATTGTCACGGTAACGGCCTCAAACGGTGAAAAAATACAGTTTCGTGACAAGATCATCGCCACTGGCGGCATGAAAGATGTATATGCCAGTCCAGACAAGCGTTATGTCGTTGCTTTTTACCGCGGCGAGCTGGATGACGCCGCGCGTCAACGTCTTGAGATGATAACCGGCCTCTATCGGGAGCGTATCTTTGACAGTGAGCAGGGCGCTTACTGGGAACAGCTGTTTTGCTGGCCCACAGCTACGGTTGAGCATAACGGGCGCACCGGCGTGGTATCGCCATTCTATCGTGACCATTTCTTTTTTGAACATGGTTCTTTCAACAACGACATGCTTAAAATTCAGGGCAAGGACAAAGAAGGTAAGTGGTTCGCATCACCCAATAACCAGTTCAAATTTCTGGACGAACGGGAGCGGGGCAATTGGCTGAACTACCTTCAGCTTTGCTTACGCCTTTCGCGAGCAGTACGGCGTCTTCACGCCGCAGGATTGGCACACAGTGACCTGAGCTACAAAAATGTTTTGTTATCACCTACTACTGGCCACGTCTGCATAATAGACATGGATGGCCTGGTCGTGCCCGACCGATTTCCACCTGAGGTGGTTGGTACCCCCGATTTTATCGCCCCTGAGTGTGTTGCTTCGAGCCACCTCGCCAAGGCCGACCCAAAGAGGTTCTTGCCCAGCATATTAACCGATCGCCACGCCTTGGCGGTCATGATGTATTCTCTGCTGCTATTACGCCACCCTCTGCGCGGACAGAAGGTTCATGCCGAAGATCCCGGCGAAGACGAACGCCTTACTATGGGTGAAAATGCGCTGTTTGTAGAGCACCCAACAGATACCAGCAATCGCATCAGTCCCTCTGAAGCAACCAAGCCGACAGAGCTGCCATGGAAAGATCCTGAAAAACTTCCTTATACGGTGACAGGCCCCTATCTAAAGGAGTTATTCGACCGAGCATTCATTGAAGGGTTGCATGATCCCCGCCGACGCCCGAGTGCTGACGAATGGGAGGTTGCACTCGTCAAAACGGTTGACCTTATCCAGCCTTGCCAAAACGCTGACTGCCAGCAAGGCTGGTTTGTCTTTGACAATACTACGGCGCCGCGCTGCCCCTTCTGTGGTACCCGTTATAACGGAAGACTGCCGGTGATCAATCTCTACTCTTTGCGAGGTGATCGCTATCGACCGGACAATCATCGCTTGATGGTGTATTCAAATCAGAGCATATTCCCATGGCACGTCGATCGTACGATCACACCGAACGAGCGCCTTGGTGATGAGCATAAATCGAGGGTGGGATACTTCGTTTTACACCAGAATCGTTGGTTTTTGGTGAACGAAAAAATGCCCAATTTAAAAAATGCGAAGACAGGCGAAGAGATACCAATAAGTGGGAAAGTGGAGCTGGAAGACGGGCTACAACTGCTCACTGGTAAATCTCCCAGTAGTCGATTGTTTTACCTGCAGATGGTTTAGGTCCATCCCCGATGGGGTGGCCACATCTTCAATTTACGAAAAAATGCGAGAAAACGAAGATGAAAAAAGTGCTGACAGCACGAAATATCCTGATCGCAATTTCCGCTCTAATCCTTGCTGCAGCGCTCCACTACTCGCTGCCACAGGTAGATGTCGTGCGAGCGGTGGGTGTTGAAGTAAAGCGCGTAGATGTAACGAAAAATTCTGCCGAACAAGGCCGCACACGCGACGTCTACCAGCTCCAGATGGAGACTCTCGACGGCAAGCCAAAAGTTTACCGTAATGAAGATAATTCTATTTATCTTAAATTTGATTCGGCAGATTTACAGACCAAAGTTAAGTCGTTTTCGGCGGATAAGCAGCTGGTTGCACTACGACACTACGGTTGGCGGATAAGATTGTTTTCGATATTCCCGAATGCGGTTGATGTATGGCCTGTAAAGGAAGGGTATCAGCACATTCCAATATTCAACATAGTGGCTTTGACGTTTATTGGTTGCTTGATCTTCATCCTCACCCGATATATTCGCCGTATTTTTAATGCATTGGACGCAAAACGAAAAGCGTTTAAGCTGGAGCGTTCATCTAATAAAGCCTCATCAGCGGGTAAAAATCATGCGACGGTGGAAAGACGCCAGGATGAAGAAAGAAAGAATCAGGATGACGTCAATACATTTTTGAATACTGACGACCCCAAGTAGAATAGCGGTTCGGTTTTTGAATGCGAGTAGGTGTGCTTGGAGGGGAAGCTAAAGTACCGATAAATGAAAATTTATTAGCTTCTATTCTTCCCTCAAAAAACTGATCTAGCCTGATTTTGGAAACTTTTTTCTAATCAAAGCTTTAGGAGGAATGATGACAGTAATTGAATGGTTAGTGAATAAATCCTTTTAAGTTCAATAGCGTGTATTCCTCATTTCCTGTCTCGGTAGTCGATTCAGATAAACGACGGCACACAAAACAGCTCTGATTTTTCAAAAAATGAAGTTCAAGGAGAAAGATATGCTCGATTGGTTCAAACAGAATGTAGAACAGGCTCGCTCGAAATTGACAGCCGAAGCCTCTAAATTTAAAAACCGTTCCTTCATGGAAGCTGTAGTGAATGGTTGCGCACTGGTCGCTGCAGCGGATGGCAGTATAGACGCATCTGAAAAGCAAAAAATGGCCGGTTTTATTGAGCGCTCCGACGAACTGAAGCACTTTGACATGCGTCAGGTCATTGAGGTTTTCCAAAAGGCCGCCGCTGATTTTGAGTTTGATCATGGCATAGGTAAGGGGTCAGCGCTTAAATCAATTGCCAAGATTAAAGGTAATGACGAGCAGGCTCGACTGCTCGTACGTGTAGTCTGTGCAATTGGCGCTGCCGATGGCGATTTTGATGCCCAAGAGAGAGCCATGGTTGCTGAAATTGCACGAGAGCTTGACCTAAATCCTGCAGATTTTGATCTGTAGTTTTCAAGGTCCGAAATGCATGTAAACAAATCATCAAACTCATATGCGCCCTGATTCAAAGGAAGGATGTTAATGCACGAATTTGAGACCTATCAACTGACTGTCATAGCAGTAGGTGCCATAGCTTTTGGCGTTTACTTGCTAGTTAAGGGTGGAGATTGGACCGTCGACAACGCGATTCTTGTTGCTGAAAAAGCCGGACTGTCTAAGTTTTTCATCGCCGCTACCATCGTAGCTTTTGGCACGTCAGCGCCTGAATTGTTTACATCTATAAATGCCAACCTCTCGGGCTATCCGGGGATTTCTGTCGGCAATGTCATTGGTTCAAATATAGCCAATGTTCTTTTGGTGGTTGCAGTCTCCGCAATGATAGCCCCTTTGGTTTTCGACCACAAAGCGGCCCGCGTTGATACGCTCGTTATGGTCGGTGCGACCGTCGCTATGGTCGTTGCCATTTTATCCGGGCTATTGCCGCGCTGGGGCGGTTTTTTGATGGTGGTAGCAATCGTTCTGTATATTGTCTACCAGTATAAAGCTCATAAATTGGATGTTCCGGAGTCTGGTGAAGATTACAGTGAGGGTGAGAGCGCAACCGCGCCCGGACTGATGCTCGTTCTCGGGATTGGTACACTTCTCGTCGGCTCAGAGATCCTTGTCCAGGGCGCTGTTGCAGGTGGTGTCGCTCTGGGCGTTCCCGAAGCAGTAATTGGTATGACTATGATTGCGTTTGGAACCTCGCTACCGGAGCTCACGGCCTGCGTGGCTGCCGCACGTAAGAACCACTCAGATCTGATCATTGGCGGAATTGTTGGGTCAAATATCTTCAATATTTTGTCGGTCATGGCATTTTCTGCAATTGCAAAACCGCTGCTAATCGATAGCCGCTTTATTTCCTTCGATATGCCCGTCGTGGTTGCAGTTACAATGCTATTTGCATTTTTACTTTTATTTGTGGGGAAGATTGGGCGCGTAACAGGTGCCGCTATGGCCGTCGGATATCTATTGTTCCTCGGTATTCAGTTTTTTGTAATCTAATATTCGGCAGTGTCCTCTGTGGCCGAGTAAAACTGAGGACACTGCCGCCGCTTTGATCAACTTCGTTCACTTCTTTGGGCGTCGCCAGAAATCGATGGCGAAATACACAATGCCTCCAATAATCCCGCTAATGATGCTGTTCAGAAGAACATGACTAAACGTTCCGATGAAAGCTGACAAAAACACGACAGGCCACCCATCTTGGGCCTGGCACCACCAGCGTCAGGGGGGTAGTTCTCAGAAAGGAATTGTTTTGAAAATAACTTTTTGAAAGTTACCAACTTTATTATAATGGACATCGGTCAATTTTCAGCAGGGCGTGTTTAAAGTTACCAACTTTATTTATTTTCATGAGAGATTAGGTGCGCTTAAATGCGTCCTTGGGAGGCATCTTGTTACCAACTTTATTACGACACTACAAGATGCCTTCCACCTGCAGCCGGTTGAATGGGTCGACATTGTCGCCATCAATCGCACCACCGGTTACACCGGTACCGCCAGGGCGCAGCGAAAAATCATGGTCTACAGTGGGTGGCTGGCCGCCGACACCCTGCAAGCCTCCGGCTTCCAGAGCGAACAGGCGGAATTCCCCATCGGCCCCGGCCGCCAGACCCAGATCCTTCAGCTTGACGACGGCCTGAGCAACCCGGAGCACTTCTACATCCACGTGATTGGCAAAGCCAAGAACCAGGAAGCCTGCACCGGCGGCAGCTGCGCCGATTTTGACTACCTGGGCGCTGACGATGGCGTTGCTGCACCGCTGGACACCCGGCCGCGCTATGTGGCCCCGATCCTCACGCTGCATTACGACGAAGAACAGCACTGGCTGGCCTACCGCGAATACCGCCGCCTGCTGAAGGCCGGCGAAGACCCTGAAGGAGCAGGCTCACCCGAAAGCAGCGTCGACCCCGTGCGCCCGGTGCCCACCTACACCTGGAACCACCGGCCGGAATACCAGTTCAGCCGCTACAGCCTGGAAATCGATGAAATCAACCGGGTAGACATTCCAGAAGACTTTTTTGAGAATATCTGTGAGGATCAGTAATGAATAGCAGTTTTCCCGAAGCACCGATTGTGCTGATTACACGAGATAGAAGCTTGAAGCTAGAGGACTTTTCTTACCTTTGGAAGACGGACGATGCTGACTGGATGGCGCAGCGCGAGGCCGATTGGCTCACCTTTGTAAAACCCGTTTTTAAAGATTACCCTAAAACCGATCGGAAGTTACTGGAGCAGTATTTTAAATACGGAAAGAAGGAAAAATACTACCCTGCAACGGATTGGTTTTTTCTGACGCCCTATGACTCGAAAGCGTCTTTGCTGAAATTTATGAATTCGTCGCCTTTGGACGCGAGGGAGCATGGACAAATAATTCAATTCTATCCATTAAAAGACTTTTTCCGATTTTCCCATTGCCCCTGGTACCGTCAACATATGGAGTTGTTTATCGATGCTTATTATTCCGGTGGTTACATCATCTTGAGGGAGCAAAGGAAAAATATTTCCCCTTCTCCCACATCTTGGTGTAATTCATTTGTAAGGGATTCAATTGATTCGGTTAACGAGGGCATCACTTGGCGGCCCTTTTATCACTGCGTTGATTATTTTGTGTCGATTCTGCCCTTTGCCTATCGTTTAAAGCGTAGAGGCCAGATAAAGTTGAATGAGTTAATGCAACTGGTCGATAATAAATTGGCGTCAGGTGGGCTGGAAGGTGAGCTTCTGACCTTCGTGCAGTCGCTCAAAGCCCGCGAACAAGCTATATGGCAGGCATGGGATATCGGTGATCAAAAAATCGCCGCAGGCATGGAAGCTCCGCGAGAAGGCTGAAGAGTCAGGAGGCAGGTTGATGTCGGAAACTGGTGGAATCGTTGTCATACAGGCACCAGCACAGGTGTTTCAGACATTTGAAAGAGATCGAGATGACGGTTTGGAAGAGCTCGTTGCATTTGCGAAAGCCGATCCAGCCATCAATGATGACTGTGATGTCTTTTTTCTCTCATTGGAGGTGAAAGACGACAGTGCTTGCTTTGAGTTTGAAAATGAATACTGGCTGGAGACTGCCAGGCGTTTGACGTCTACCGGAAAAAATATTGGCCTGTACCTTCGTTCGCTGGATGAGTATGGGGGCCGATTTTTTTTGGCACAGAATCCTGAAGGTGACAGTTTTTCTTTTTTTGCAGGCGGCCCCGACGATGACCTTGAGGTCGAAGGAGGGGATGTGGTGACAGACGAAAATCTGGAAAGATGGCTGGCAGTTATTCCAGGGTCGATTAAACAGGCGTTTCCTGAACTGCCGGACGTTTCTTTGGCTTAGTGTACCGGAGTTAACACGACATCGACGCTCATTAGGTGCTCTTTGTCTAATGCAATGAGCACGAGTTTCACTTTGCCAAGTAATTGCTCTGAAGCAATTCCCCCAAAATAACGACTATCTTGACTGGAACTACGATTATCCCCCATTACATACCATAATGTCTCCTTCGTTAGCCCGCCGTTGGGCCAAGGTCTTATACGCTTTACTAGATGTTGCTTTTCAATACCATGCTCAAAAACCACCACATCGTTTAATGACGGCGTTTTATCCTGATAAGCCCAAGTATCCAGCAAAATAAATTCGCCAGGCTTTAAGGTTGGGTACATGGACATGCTGGGTACGAAATATAGATGAACCCCCAGCCAGTGGTGCTTGTAGATATAGCCACTGGTAAATCCTGTTCCAAAGATCAGCATAAAGCCAATAGTAAGTAACATCCGAGGTTTGGCGGATTTGGCATCTGAAAACAAGCAGGTAAGCGTGTTCACCAGATAAACCAAAGCAATCACCCCCAACGAGAAATGAATACCCCCGGGTTCAAACACCCACCGAGACCAACAAAGGACAACGAGATGAGCGATCAATACTATTTGAGTCCACAATGCCCAACGCCAATGGCCTAACAACAGCAAGCCTGAACCAGGAAACAGAAGATTGAGCAATACAGCGAGAGTACGGACAAATAGAATGGGCGTCTCTTTTATTGGTATCCTGATTAATAGACTTCAAACAGTCAAAGCAACCTTGCAAAAAACCGGGACAGATTTATTTTTTGATCGATTTATTTTTCAATCTACTGCCGGATGGTCGGTCTTCCCGGCTTGCGGGCTTCAACCCTGATACCGATACGATTTTCAATGTCATCGACAAACTTGTGGCCTCCAGTCAGTTTGTTGCTATTGATCGCCTCTCGAATCATGACATCTGCGGGCGAACCGTTCTCCTGCTCAACAAATTGCCGATAAGCCTCAATCCTCGCTTGCTGGTCGGTCGCCAGTGCCCGATAACTCTCGGGTTCGTCCAGCCAATCGCTGGCCAACAAGCCGACACGCGCGGGATAACTCGACCACTCATAGGCTTCGGCTTTATCCACCATACCCGCTTTGACAGGATTCAGTTCCACGTAACGACAACAGGCCAACAGATAGGCATCGGTATCAATTGGACTGATCTTGTATCGACCCTCCCAAAGCGAACCACTGCGTTTCTCCAGGGCGTTCACAAAACGTGTCTGACGGCCCGCCAGGCGTTTCATTAACTGAGGAATGGCCGTCACGTTATCATTTGCCTGAACGATCAGATGAACGTGGTTGGTCATCAGGCAATAGCTGAATACTTCCAGCTCATAGACCTGCTTCCACTCCCGGAGGTTTGCCAGGTAATACTCGTAATCGCGGCGCTCGACGAACACCGGTTGGCGGTTATGGCCGCGTTGAACAATATGGTGAGGGAAACCGGGTACAATCACTCTGGCTTGGCGGGGCATCAGCGTCTCCTTGCATTACGAACACAGATTCCGTTCTGTGCGGTGGCAGATGATAATAACCGAAGTGTGGATAGGGTTGGCAACGACTCAATTTTGCTTCGTGCTGCCAGAGACGCCGCGAAAATAAATCTGAAGATCATGTAGCCAGCCTCCCATAGCCGATCACCCGGAGTAGGCTGGTAGTTGGCGAACACACCTGCCACTACAGGAGACTGACATGACCTTATTCTCCGCTATTGATCTGCATTCCAACAACAGCGTTGTGGTAGTCATTGATGAACAGGACCGCATCCTGCTTCAGAAGCGCTATCCGAACGATATTCAACTGATCCTCTCGGCGCTGGAACCGTTCAAGAACCAGCTTCACGGCGTTGCCGTCGAGTCGACATTCAACTGGTATTGGCTGGTGGATGGTCTCCAGGCTGCGGGCATTGATGCCTGCCTGGTAAACACCGTCGCGGTCCAACAATACAGCGGCCTCAAGCATACGGATGACCATTCCGATGCGTTTTGGCTGGCTCACCTGATGCGGTTGGGCATTCTGCCGACGGGCTATATCTATCCCGCCTCGGAGCGCCCCCTACGGGACTTGCTGCGCAAGCGATTACAGCTGGTCCGGCATCGGGTCACCTTCATGCTCAGTGCCCAATGCCAGATCTGGCGGTGCACCGGCGTGAAAGTTGAAAACACCCTGATCAAACAGGCAGACGGGCAGTTACTGCGTTACCACGACAACCC
>Ga0136557_1000622_pt1 | contig 26113 bp, 23 predicted proteins | sample AntRauTorckE6832_FD_104796 | JGI IMG/M metagenome (GOLD analysis project Ga0136557, IMG submission 104796) | Saline lake microbial communities from Rauer Islands, Antarctica - Metagenome Torckler E6 #832 | ecosystem: Environmental > Aquatic > Non-marine Saline and Alkaline > Saline | place...
ATAACCACCGAGTTGTAACTGTTCAGGAGTGCTCTATATTGGCTCATTTGGGACTTCGAAGCATACTTGTGCTATTCGAGAAGGCTTAAATGGGACAAGATGGGGTGCTCCTGAATAGTTACTATTCGACCATCCGTACTCGGAGAGTGGCAAGACGTTTGACATAGCGTGGCCCCGTGAGAAAATCGTTGGTAGAGAGAAGATCGACATGTTCTCCCCCATGGACTTTTTCGCCGTCACGTTCAAGGACAATCATCACACCTTCTCCCACCTGGGTATTGAAGAGCTCCTGCCAGGAGAACACGGTGACATAGCCATCTTCGGAGGATGCACTCAGATACATCTTTTTGGTATCATTGTGATCAACTATTTTGACCTCAACCATACCGATTACATCCGTAAGCAATACCCCCCTGCACTGCCCGATACGTCCTTTAGGTTCGCCCGTGCCACAGGCATGCAGCAAGTCGCTTGCTTCAATCGTATCCATGGTCAGTAGTTCTTCAAAAGAAAATGAACGGGACCGGTGAACAAGACCATCAACACGGAGGCACTCCCGTTCTCTATTGTTCGGTTTTTCATTCATAAGCAATCACCTTTTTCAGAATGTACTCCATGTCCGGCCTGGCTCCATAATGATGGCGATTCAAGTCCCATGGATTTCCTGCCTGATCTCAAAACACTGATGTCAGCATAACACTGACAAAAATGTTAGACCACAATATTCCCGGTTTCGCGGGAAAAACTCAGATCCATTTTTTTCTGCGAAAAAAGAGCAACAGCCCGGCACCGACGGTGATCACCAGCACCCAGAAAAGCAGATAGCCATAGGGCAGGCCCAATTCCGGCATATTGTAGGGGCTTGCCTCGGTATCAAAATTCATACCGAAGACACCTGCCAGAAAACCCAGTGGGATAAAGATAGTGGCGATGATGGTCAGCACCTTCATTACCTCGTTCATCTTGTTGCTGACACTGGAAAGATAGATATCGAGCAGACCGGAAACCATATCTCGGAAGGTCTCGACAGTGTCGATCACCTGGATGGTGTGTTCGTAAATATCCCTGATGTAGGGTTTGGTGCTCTGCTGGATAAGATCGCTGTCGGAACGCTCCAGACCGCTGAGCACCTCGCGTAACGGCCAGGTCGCCTTGCGCATCAGAATCAGTTGCCGCTTGAGATCGTGGATGGCGGCAAGGTCGTCGGGTGTCGGATTTTCGATGAGAATATCCTCCTTCGACTCTATTTCGGCAGCGATCCCTTCAAGAACGACAAAATAATGATCGACGATGGCGTCTATCAGGGTATAGGCCAGGTAATCTGCGTTCATGAAGCGCCTTCGAGGGACGGCCTTTCGCAGCCTCGTCCTGACCGGTTCAAAAACATCACCGGCCCGTTCCTGAAACGAAATAACAAAATTTTCTCCGACAACAAAACTGAACTGCTCCGAAACCATCTCGTCACTCTCCTCATCAAGGTAGAGCATCTTCAGGGAAAGAAAGAAGTAGTCCTCGCTGATTTCCAGCTTGGGCCGCTGACCGGTATTGGCGATGTCCTCCATGATCAGCGGATGCATGCCGAAATGAGTACCGATTTTCTCGATAACCGAAACATCATGGAGACCGTCTATATTGACCCAGGAAGCAGTCGGCTTGTCCCGAAAAGGGAAACACTTCTCGACCTCATCTACTTCTATCTCATCAAGCTCCGTTGCCGTGTAGTCGATGACCCGAAACCGTGGTTTCTCGACCTTCTGCTGCCCGATGAACACCACACTGCCGGGCGTCATGCCCTTGGCCTTTGAATGCCTTTTGATCAACTTGGCCATGTCTCCGCCTTTGCTGCCGTATGCACGCTGTTTCAGTTATATTGAGGTTCGGTGGGGTTAGACGGTAGTGAAATAAAACCGGTAAAGTACAATATACACTGCGGAAGCAGCCAGCAGGCCGAGCAGTGTTGTCGGAACCCCGATCCGCAACCACCTGACGGGTGAAATCCGTGCGCCTGGAATACCGGAACGCTCAGCCTCGGCAACAGCGATTATATTGGCCGTGGCGCCGATATGGGTGCCGTTGCCACCAAGGCCGACACCGATGGCCAGGGCCCACCAGAGCGGTTCCACCGGCAGCCCCTTAGCCTGCATACCAGCCACAATGGGAATCATGGTCACAGTGAAGGGAATATTGTCCACAACGGCCGACATCAAGGCTGCCACCCACATCAGGACCAATGCGGCACCGAGCATTCTGGCAGGATCACCGGCCATGTGCGTCAGTTGCTCGCCGACCAGCTCAAGCACCCCTGAAGCCTCTACCCCACCAACAATGACGAAAAGAGACGCAAAGAAAAGCAGAATCGGCCATTCGGCCTGCTTCAACAATTCCTCGGGATCCGGGCGGACAAGCGCCAGGGCGATTACCAGGCCGATAAAGGCGACAAAGGCGGGATACAGACCCAGAATATGATGGATAAAAAACAGCCCGATCACAATACCCATGGCAAGGAGCACCCGCCGCAGGACAGCTGGTTCTTTTATCGCCTTGGACTCATCCAGATCCACCACCAAAGTACTCGATGAGCCGTCGTCGCCGCGATCCTGCAGCTCATTGCGAAAAAGCACGAGCATCAGCCCCACGGTAAGCAGCCATACCACAACCATGACCGGCGCCAGGTTGACGAGAAAGGCAATAAAATCCAGGCCCGCGGCCGAACCGATCATGATATTGGGCGGATCACCCACCAGGGTAGAGGCCCCGCCAATGTTGGAAAGCATGGCCTCGGCCATTAGATAGGGCGCGGGATTGAAGCCGAGCATCCTGGTGATGAGAACAGTCAGCGGGGCAAAAATAATGACGGTGGTGACGTTGTCAAGAAACATCGAGAGCATCGTCACAGCCAGTGTAAGGTAGACTAAGAGCCGCCTGGGACTATTCAAAGATAACTTGGCCAGCCGGATGGCCATGTACTCAAATCCCCCGGTTGGCCGCAACAGCGCCACCAGCAGCATCATCCCAAGGAGCAGCAGCATGGTGTTGCCGTCCACGGCGGCAAGGGCCTCTTCCTGGGAATAGAATCCCGCCACCTCCCCGGCAATGACCATAACCACCGCGCCCACCAGTGCCGCGATGGTACGGTGCAGTTTCTCGGAGAAGATCAATCCATAGGCCGCTGCAAGAATTGAGGCGGCAAGGATCATGTGAGCACTGTTATAGTCCATGGCTCAGCCGGCAACCGCCCTTAGAATCGCATCCCCAATCCCCATGATGCTCAAGCATCCGTGATAGCCCTCATCATCGATGACGAAAAGATAGGTGGTATCATGCTGTTCCATCACGGCAAGGGCCTTGGTCATTGATGTACCACGGCTGATCACGGCCATATCGCTCAGCACAAAGGGGTCTACCTCCAGAGAAAACACCTCCAGCGCCTTTTCCCTGGGAATGGCCAACCCCTCGATCCGATCGCCAAGCAGCGCGGCATGCTTGATCATGTACTCGGGAATGCAGGTTAACTTGAGAACATTACGCATGCTGGCCTTACCGATGATGCTCCCGGTTGCATTCTGAAACGGGATGCCGGGTACCTGCCTGGCTATGCATTCCCGAAATAGCTCACCCACCAGCATACCTGGCTTTGCCATGGCGGTGGGAATTATAAATTCAGTCAACTTCATACATTTCCCTTCGGTTTTGATTCCCGCCGGGAGTGGTTTTCATCGTTTTCCGTGTCTTTGGCCCGCAACACGCAGCCCCCAAGTCCTTGGCAGCCGTGACCACCGAGGCGAAAGTAGCCTGCTCGACCGCTACTTTGCGGCTGGTCGTCTCCACCTTTTCCGCTGCCCTGATCAGTTCACGGATTCCGCCGATATGTTTCTCTTCAAAAGGGGCGCCTTTCTCAAAGACTTGCCGCATCGGCTACCAATACCTGACAAGGTATACATTTATTACCCTCCTTTCAAGAAATTTGCCACTGGTATCAACACTGCGGACTCCTGGGGCGATCAACTGATTTTCGCTGGTAATCAGCATGGTTTTTGATTTATGAAATCGGTCAGTTGTCGGATAGCGATCAGAAGATGGTCAAATTCAAATCTTTGGAGCATAAGAAAGATACGGGATATATCCACGGATGGCGGCAGGTGAGGTCCGCCTCCTGTCGCTCAGGAACTCACCACCGCAATCATCTTCGCCACCGTTGTACCGGCTCCATGAAAAGTGTGGGGTTTAGAGGCATCGATATAGGCGCTGTCACCCTTCTTGAGCAGGTGGGGGGTGCCGTCATAGGTTAGTTCAACTGTGCCCTCCAGGATAAAGACGAATTCCTGGCCGTCATGGCTGATTGGCGCGCCGGCGGGAGTCTGCGGATCGAAGGTCAGGAGGAAGGGCTGCATGATATGGCCGCCGGTGCCGGGACGGGTAAGGGTGGCATAGCCGTAACTCTGGTCGGTGCTTCCCCGTTCGCCGGACAATGACTCCCCGGCGCGACAAACAGTTATTGCTTCTGAAACCATGGCGCCGCCGTGCAACATGCCTTCTACCTTTGACCCTAATACCCGCGACAGCTTGATCACCACCCCTATGGAGGGGACGACGCCGCCCTCTTCGTAGTCGGCGATGCTCTCAACGGATATACCCGCCAGCCGACTCACCCGCTCACGGCTGAGCCCCTGGGCCTCGCGCAGTTTCTGAATCCGCTCTCCCACATATTTTCTCATTTTTTACCTCTCTGTGTATCTTCTCCGGCTATCTATTATTTCTCATACCCGGCGTGCCGGCACAATTCTGCCGCTCATGGTACGCAATCCGTGCCAGTACCTGGCAATCTCCGGGCGCAGGGTACTCTCCGTGATGCCCGATTTCCTGAATCTCCGCTGCAAAGAGAGGTACATGGCCAGCGCCTCATCGGAAAAATCCGGCTCGATGCTGATGACATAGCGATCACCGTCAAATACCTCATATACCGGAAAGAGCCCGGAGCGGACAGCCAGCCTGATAAGCTCTATACTCATGGCCGGCTCCGATTTCCAGCCGGTGGGACAGGGCGACAGAATGTGAAGAAAACGGAAGCCGCCGGTATCAAGCGCCATGCGCATCTTCTTCACCGCATCATCGGCATGGGCAATGGAAACCGTGGCTGCATAGGGGATCCGGTGAGCTGCCATGATCGCCATGATATCTTTCTTTGCCTCGACCTTACCGGTCGGGGTCGAAGAGGTAGCCGCACCCGTCGGGGTGGAAGATGAACGCTGCCCTCCGGTATTCCCATATATTTCATTATCATAGCAGATATAGAGAATATTTTCGTTCCTCTCCGCCGAAGCAGACAAGGTTGCCAGACCGATATCGTAGGTGCCGCCATCCCCGGCCAGACAGACGACACGGGTATCCTCGTTATTAAGCCGTGCCACCGAGGCAACACCCGTGGCCACGGCTGCAGCCGAGGCAAAGGTCGTCAGAATCGTCGGCGCATCGAAGGCCGACTGGGGATACACAGCCGCGGTTATCGCTCCGCAGCAGGCCGGGATGACAATCTTGATGTCCCTCTCGGCTACGGCATGGCTGAAAAGCTGCAGAATACTTGACATGCCACAGCCGCCGCAGTTCATGTTGCCGGCCCGCAGCAACGGCTGTTTTCGGTCCTGCGGTGTTTGTACACTTCCACCAAGAACAGGTTCCCTCATTGCAGGTCCTCCAGTATTATGGGCTCGGCTGCCTGCTCTTTTGAGCAGATATCTTCTATAATTTCAACAATATGATGAGGACGGACATCGCCGCCGCCCATCCCCGCCAGATAATTCTGCACGAGCATATCAGAAGCGGCAACAGCACGGATCTCGCCCCAGAGCACTCCGCCGAATCCCAGACTGATATCACGATCGATTACCGCCACTCGCCTGGCTGCTTGCAGATTTTTGCGGATCAGCGCCGCAGGTAAGGGCCGCAACATGCGAATACGCAAAGCGCCTATCTTCTGTCCTTCTTCCCGCAGCTGATCGACCACCTGCTCGGCGGTGGCGCCGATTGTTCCCATGGAGATAATGACCGTCTCGGCATCGTCAAGCCGGTACGGAACCACCGGATCAGCGAGTTCCCGGTGCATTATGCTACGAAATTCCTTCTGTACCCGGCTATATACCTCGAACACAGCCGCCATGGCATCATGATGCTGCCTGCGGTGGGAGGTAACCTGATGGGCAACTTCTATCTGCCCAAGGGCGTGCGGCGTCGAACCCAGCTGATGGGGGACATGCAGGGGCGGGAGAAAGGTATCGACCTGCTGCTGATCGGGGACTTCGATCTGGGCGATGGTATGGGAAAGCGTGAATCCATCCAGGCAGATCATTGCCGGCATCATTATCCGTTCATCTTCCGCCAGTCTATAGGCGCTGAGGACACTATCGAACACCTCCTGATTGCCGGCGCAGTACAATTGAATCCAGCCGAGATCGCGGAGCATGAGAGAGTCGCCATGACCGGCCCAGATATTCCAGGGCGGGCCCATGGTGCGGTTGGCAACCATCATTATTACAGGGAACCTGAGACCCGCCGCGGTAACACAATTTTCCGCCATATAGGCAAGACCGTTGGCCGAGGTTGTTGTAAAGCTCCTCGCCCCCGCGGCGGCGGCACCGATGCAGACCGCCATGGCGCTGTGTTCACTTTCCACCCGAACCACGGTGCCCTTCTCGATATCCTGGCTGCAGAGATACTCCATGCAGTCGGTTGCGGGAGTTATCGGATAGACGCCGCAGCAGAAACCACGGCCGCCTCTGTTTGCCCTGCCGGCAAGGGTCGCTGCCAGTCCCGCCGCGTGATTAGCGCTGATCAGTTCAATTCCCATGAAGGATTCCTCTACACTGGCCTATTTGTCGATCATTTCCATGGCTCGTCGCGGACACTCTGCCACGCATATACCGCAACCTTTGCAATAGTCCGTATCTATTCTGTAGCCCTCTTTGTCGCGAAAGATAATGCCGTCAGGGCAGTAGACCAGACAGGTGTCACAATGGGTGCAGCGACCGCAGGAGAAACAGCGCTCCGCCTCCCCCGGGCCGGGAAGTCCAAGGTTGACCTCCGCAAAATTGTTCTGCCTGGAAGTGCTCGGTTTATGCCTGTCCTGATGCGGCGGCATTGCCGGAAAATGCGAAAAGCGGATATGGGCCGGGGCTACGCTCGACTTATAGCTCTTCTCCGGCGGCGTCCCCCGTCCCCTGCAAGCTGCAAGGGCCGCCAGGGCTGTTCTTCGGCCATTGCCGATGGCATGGGCAACGGTCCCGTCCCCGGTGAAACAATCGCCTGCAAACCAGAGATGAAGAGGCGCGTCGTTCTTCCAGGCCCGGTTTTCCATGATCTCAGCTCCATCCGGCACAAGATCGAGCTCCTTTTCCCGACCAAGAGCCAGTAAAACGATATCGCAGTCCAGTTCAACGGTCCGCTCGCTCACCAGCGGACTGCGGCGACCGTCTTCGTCCTCGGGCCCAAGATCCACTTCCGCCAGGACAACACCCTTGACCCGCTGATCACCGATAAAGGCAACGGGCTGACGCTGGGTCAGTATCTGTACACCTTCACGGACCGCCTCTTCAATTTCTTCCGGGATGGCCGGCATTTCCGCCCGACTGCGACGATAGATGAGCTTGACTGAAGATGCACCGGAACGAAGAGCTGAACGGGCACAGTCAACGGCGGTGTTCCCTCCGCCGATAACCAGGACACTGCCGCTGAGTTGCGTTGCCGCGTCTTTGGTTTCTTTTAAGAAGTCAAGTCCCTGCAGAACGCCTTCCAGGTGACTTCCGGATGCAGTAAGGCCAAAAGCCGGACCAAACCCTTTACAGACAATAACGCCGTCGTAGTCCTTGAGCAATTTGGAGACGCTCTCCTTATCAACGGGGGAGGAGCAGATCGTCTTCACCCCGAGTTCCACAATGCGGTCGATGTCACGATCAAGTATATTTCCTGGCAGCCGGTACGATGGAATACCCGTGCGGAGTACGCCGCCCAGGGTCCTTTCTTTCTCGACAAGAGTAACCTTCTGACCCAGCATGGCAAGATGATAGGCGGCGCTCAAGCCCGCCGGCCCGCTGCCCACGACGGCGAAATGCAAGGGTGCAGGGTCCCTCAGGGGGACCGGCCTGGTCGCGTCGTTATCGGCTATCCAGCGTTCAAGGCTGCGGATATTGACCGGGCCATCGTAGTATTCCCGGTTGCACGCTTTCATGCACGGCGCCGGACACACCCGGCCACAAACCGATGGCAGGGGTTGCGTCTGCAGGAGGAGTTCGGCGGCGGCACTCACCCCGTGTTCCTTCAAGGTCTGAATAAAGCCGACCACGTCGTTTCCCGCCGGGCAGGCAACGGAGCAGGGGGCGGCATATTCCTGATAGGTTGGTGTTTGGGTGGACCAGGCGCCGGTTTTGAGTGCCGTGGGAACATCATGGCAATGGCTGGTAAGCGGCAAAACCTCCGGTATAGGCGCTGATTTGGGGGTAACATCTCTTGATTTTCTGCGTTTTTCTCCCGAATAGTCAAAAATAACCACTGCTTCACTGGCTGCCACCGCCGCCTCGAAATCGTCACCATAATCAAAAAACTCAAAGGCTCGTCGCACCGCCTCCAGAGGCAGGCCGGTAAATGCCGCATAGGCTCCGACAATAGTGGTATTGATGATCACCACGGCGCTGGTGCCAATCCCAAATTTCCTGGCTATGGCCGTGGCATCAACCACGGCCAGGCGATACTTCGGATATTGGTTTTGAAGAGAAGCAGGATCTTCACCGGAGTTGATAAGCAGATTTGCTCCCTCGGAAACGCCATCGAGCAGGGAGGGGCCAAGCAGACCGGTATCAAGGACCAGCAGGTGGTCAGGCCAGTACACCTTGTTGCGGTTTTTAATGGTTTTGCCGTCTACCCGGGTGAAGGCGCGAATGGGTGCCCCTGTTCGCTCTGCGCCATAGTCACCAAAGGTCTGCACGTTTAAATCGAGCTGCGCGTAGGTGGCGGCAATCAGCTTGGCACAGGTCACTCCCCCCTGTCCGCCCCTTCCATGCACTCGTATTTCCAGGGGCAGTGCAACATTTTCCAATTGATGTAAATACATATTGCACATCTCTTTCGGAGTGATCGTTGAATGAAATGTTTTGTCACACCAAAACTTTTTTCATATAAAGTATATCACGTTTATAGATCATAGGGCAAGAGCTAACATCGAACACGGCAAGCACAGATCTCCATCACCCTGCAAACAGTTACAAGTACCGAGGTTAGTTACAGTACGGCGCTTCCCCCATAAGTATTCCCCTCTTTCCCGGATTACCGTCAGCGTCGGCACCGCCACCAGCTCCGGAGATGATTTGCACTCCGTTGAAAGACTCATACAGCAGGCGGATTCAGCCCTGTATGCCGTCAAAGACGGTGGCATGAACAGGGCCGTTTCGTTTAACGACAACGCCTGACCCTCCACAATCACTCACCGTACCCAAAAAAACAGTGCAATAGCGGCCGAAAAAGCGTGGTGTTGGAAAAAATCTTGCGCCTGTGATAACCTGACGCTAATGCACTGCCGATCTCGGCTGTGACTCCCTTTTTGAACAGCTTAGCCACGGCGAAACTCTCTAATTGTGCCTACTTGTGCCCTACTGAATTTTCGGGATGGCCCAGCAATAGGGGCTTTAGCCCCTCTCAAGCATTCTGCTTGGCAGAAATTTTTCTCTATTTGACTCAGGTCAAGGAATATACCCCTACCGTCGGTCAAAATATGGCATCTAGGAGGGGAAATCATCTCACGGGCAGGGGCAGAAAAAGGTAAATTATTCCCTGATTACCAACAAACGCAGCTACATCAAAAATCTCAAAAACTGCATTTTGCGGATCAAAGGCCTATGAAAGATAAAATGGATATTTCCGACCAGGACGTTTACGAAGCCATGCAGGAGATCGAGGGATACCTCGATATCTCTATGAGCGATTTCCGCGAACTCTACGAACACACCTATAGACACGCGGTCAAGCGCCTTTTACACAGTACCAGACTGGAGGAGATAATGACCGTCGATGTCATTTCCGTGACCGAACAGGCCGACATGCCGGGAATAATAAAGGCCATGGCCTCGGGGTCGATTTCAGGTCTGCCGGTTGTCGATACCCGGAATCATGTTGTCGGGGTGGTCTCGGAAAAAGATATCTTTCGGCAACTGGGAGGAGAAAAGGACATGGGCTTCTGGGACATACTCACCAACTGCATGACGGTCAACAAATGCCTGCTCCGCTCGGTCGCCGGCCAGACCGCCGGAGAAATAATGAGCTCACCCGCCGTCACCCTCAAGGTCGATGACTCGGCCCAGGACGCGGTGCGCCTTTTCAAGGGCAAGGCGATCAATCGGTTGCCGGTTGTCGACAACAAAAACGTGCTGGCAGGCATCGTTACCAGAACGGACCTGCTTCACGCCCATCTCAACATTGATGAGCAGTAACATGAAATATTTCCAGAAAATGAAAGGAGTGACCATCAGCCCGCCGAGGGTGAGTCTCTTCGAGATAATCTGGTCCTGGCTTGGGGCATTTCTTGGTATCGGTGTGTTATCCTATTGCCACTTCAATCTTCTTGCTACCACCGACATGCTCATGATCATAGGTTCCTTCGGCGCCTCGGCGGTGCTGGTATACGGGGCGATACGCAGCCCGCTGGCCCAGCCCCGCAATCTGGTTGGAGGCCATGTCATCTCGGCGCTCATCGGGGTCACCTGCTATAAGCTCTTTCCCGATCAGCCATGGCTGGCCTCGTCTCTGGCCGTCGCCACCGCCATTGCCGCCATGCACGCCACCAAAACACTGCATCCGCCCGGTGGGGCAACGGCGCTTATTGCCGTTATCGGTTCCGCCGAGATACACGCCCTGGGGTACCTGTACGTGGTAATTCCAGTGGGTATCGGGGCTTTGGCAATGCTGGTCATCGCCCTTTTCATCAATAATATTCCGGCCAAAAGACGTTACCCGGAGTTCTGGTTGTAGGTAACAGTTGAGTAACTATTCAGCAGCACCCTATCTGCACACAAGCAGCCCGAAAATCAATAAGGAAGATATATGTCTCACAAAATTCCAGGAAACCTGTTAACGACAGCCATGGCCGTGATGCCGCACACCGATGTATCGCGTGCCCTCGACATGGCCCTCTCACTGGATGTGCCTTTCTGGCCGCAATTGCCAAACTACAACTACTATGAAGATATGTATGTGCAGGCGGCGGAACATTTTCCAGGTATCATCCTGGACATGGACCAACGAACCTTACGTTTTTCAATTGATAAATTTGGCGAGGAGCTGGAAGTAGCACTGCTCCACTTTGACGATCCCGCTTACTTTGATGTCAGCGAAACCTACTCGGCGGTATACCACCAATTCCTGGCGCTGGATCTCAAGGACCGGCCAGCTATTCGGGGCCAACTGGAAGGTCCCATCAGCTTCGGTTTCAACATCCTTGATGAAAATGAGCGCCCCATTCTCTTTGACGATACCGTCCGGCCTTTCATGCTCGAGTTTATGGCCAAACGATTGAATATTCAGTTGGCGCGGCTCAAACAGCGTAACGATAATGCCTTTATGTTTGTGGATGAACCTGGCCTGCAATTCCTGTTTTCAGCCATGGCGGGATATAGTGATCTAAAAGCCAAGGAGGATCTGGACCAATTCTTTACACTGGTGGATCGGCCGCGGGGAATTCATCTCTGCGGCAATCCGGATTGGGATTTCCTGTTGAATCTGGACCTCGATGTGCTCTCCCTTGACGTATACACCAACGCCGAAATATTCGCCTTCTACTCCACCTCTATCAAAAAGTTCGTTGACCGGGGCGGTATCATCGTCTGGGGAATTGTACCTACAGGTTTCGAAGCTTTCGCCCAGGAAGAAATCCCTTCTTTGGTCCAGCATCTTGAGAATGTCTGGCAAATCCTCCGGTCCAAAGGAGTTGACCTGGACAAACTCATCGCCCAATCCATGCTTTCCCCGGCAACATGCTGCCTGGTCAATCCGGACAAGGAACGCACCGTAGAGCGCGCCTTTACCGCAGTAAATCGAATAGCGGAGCAGTTGAAAAACAAATATCTATGATGAAAAGCAAAAATTCCAATGCCCGCTCCAAACCTTCCATGATGAGCCTGGTGGCCCATAATCTGCCGAACAATCCGCCGCGCTGGCCGGAAGTCACCGAGGTTGTAGGCCGGATTCTACAGGCATATCGGCAGGAGGGCCGCCCCTGGGAACGAATGGGAGAATGGATCGACAGGGTCGGCTGGAAACACTTTTTCGCATCGACCGGACTGGTTTTTGACAAGGATATGATCGACAACTATCGCCACGCCAGGACCACGTTTAACCAGTCGGCCCATGTTCGCTTTTAGTGACTTACAGTCCGAAAACAAGTGAAAAATAAATCTTTTCAGGAAAAGCCCGGGAGCCGCGCCATGCAACTAGACCCGCACGAATCCAATTCACTTCTAGAGTCGGCGCTCAACTATAATTTCCCCGAGTACAGCGAAGAGCAGGGAATCGCCAAAATTGTCGCCTTTGGAGATCATAGCCACAAATGCCCGATCTACGTAAAACAAACTCCAGCCTGTACAGCCGGCTGCCCGGCCGGCAACGATATCCGCTCCTGGCTTACCCTTGTCCAACATACCGAGAAAAGACAGCGCAGCTGGCGGGAATCCTACGAACTGGCGTGGCACGAGGCAAGCAAGACTACTCCTTTTCCTGCGGTCTGCGGTCGCGTCTGCCCTCACCCCTGCGAGACCCACTGCAACCGGAGCGAAAAAGATGACGGGGCTGTCAATATCAGCTCCTTTGAACGCTTTCTCGGTGAGTTCGGCATCGAATCAAAACTTGCGCATAAAAAACTGACAACCGTAACAAAGAGCGATCATGCAGCCGTCATAGGCGCGGGACCGGCCGGTCTGAGCTGCGCCTTCCAACTGGCCCGACGGGGATTCCCGGTGACGGTGTTTGAAGCATTTGCCGAACCGGGCGGCATGATGCGATACGGCATACCTCCGTACAGGTTGCCGCGGAGTATCCTGAATGCCGAGATTGAAGCTGTTGTCAAAACAGGGGTGAAAATTGTCTGCAATACGGTTATCGGCGTTGACAAAAGTCTTGACCAACTGGAATCGGAATATGCTAAGATCTTTATAGGAATTGGCGCCCATAAGGGGCTTAGACTTGGTGTCAGGGGAGAGGATGCCGCCAATGTCTACAGCGCGGCTCGTTTTCTCAAGATGGTCAATTCCGGCGAGAAGGTCGCTCTTGGCTCCAGGGTGGTCGTAGTCGGCGGTGGCCATAGCGCTCTTGTCATCGCCCGTGTGGTGCGGCGTCTCGGGGCAGATGTCACGGTGCTGTATCGAAGAACCATTGTCGAAATGCCGGCCACCGAAGAGGAGGTCGACGAAGCACTGGCTGAAGGTGTCGACATTCGATACCTTATCGCTCCCGTCGGTATTCGGACCAAAAAGGACAAGGCGGTTGCCGTGGCCTGTACTCGCATGAAACTCGGAGAGCCTGACGATACCGGCCGGCGCCGGCCGATCCCCATCGGCGATTCCCGCCTGGAAGTCGACTGCACCGCTCTGATTCTGGCCATCAGCCAACGCCCCGACTGGAAAGAGGCGCAACGCTACGTCAGCACTAATGGCTGGCTTGATCCGAAAGAAGACTGGTCCATCGACCAATCAATGTATGCCGGAGGTGACGCCGTAACCCCGGATCGTGTGACGACCGCCATCGGCCATGGCCGACTGGCCGCCGAACAGATCGCGGCACGGCTTGGAGGCAGACCTCCAGTAAAACCAGGCCTTCCGAAGATCATCACCGCGGATAAGTTTGCAGGCCAGAGCTGACAACTTTTTCATGCATCGGTTTTCGACATCTTCCAATTGATTTCCGTGTATGTCCATTTAATCCTACCCAAGGAGGCGGCAATGGCTGTACAAGAGTATTTGCAACGATTTCGTTTTTTTCGTCCCCGCGGAATCGACAATGAGTGCCGGGAGGAGAAAACCGGTGACGGCTGGACAGCAAAACGCTGCAACCAGCGGAGCTGGGAACATTTTTACCGCGACCGCTGGCAGTATGACAAGAAGGTGCGAACCACCCACGGCGTCAACTGCACCGGTTCCTGCTCCTGGGATGTCTATGTCAAGAACGGCATCATCGTCTGGGAAACCCAGCGAACCGACTATCCTGATTGCGGCGAGGGCTTCCCCAACCATGAGCCCAGAGGCTGTCCCCGCGGCGCAACCTTTTCCTGGTATACCTACAGCCCGGTGCGAGTCAAATACCCTCTAGTCCGCTCATCCCTGCTGCAACTCTGGCGGGAAGCCCTGGCTGCCCATGCCGATCCGGTAACCGCCTGGCAAAGTATAATGACCGACCCGGAGAAACGGCGCCGTTATCAGCACGACCGGGGCAAGGGAGGATTGGTGCGGCTGTCGTGGGACGAGGCCTCGACGATCATTGCCGCCTCCCTTACCCACACTATCCAGAAGCATGGCCCGGACCGGATTTTCGGCTTCACTCCCATCCCGGCCATGTCAATGGTCGCCTATGCCGCCGGAGCGCGATTCCTCTCCCTGATCGGCGGCTCCCTCATCAGCTTCTACGACTGGTACTGTGATCTGCCGCCCGCCTCGCCGCAGATATGGGGCGAACAGACCGATGTGCCGGAAAGCGCCGACTGGTACGAGTCGACCTACATGATCGTCTGGGGAACCAATCTGCCGATGACCCGCACGCCGGACGCCCACTTCTTCACCGAAGCACGGTACCGCGGCGCACGGGTGGCAGCGGTGGCCCCTGATTACGCCGAATACGTCAAGTTCGCCGACACCTGGCTGCCGGCCCGGGCCGGTAGTGACGCAGCCCTGGCCATGGCCATGACACATGTCATCGTCAAGGAATTCTATATAGACAGCCCCACCGAATATTTTCAGGGTTACGCCAAACAGTTTACCGATCTGCCGTTCGCTGTTGTTCTTACAACGGCGGATGACACCGTGGTTTCCGACCGCTTTCTGACCGCCGCCGATCTCGACGCGGAGATCAGCAACCCCAGGTGGAAAACCGTTTTTTTCGATAACGCCACCGGCAGCTGGGTTGTCCCCAACGGCAGCATCGGTTTTCGCTGGGATGAGAAAGGGGGGTGCTGGAATCTTCACCAGCAGGATTCGGCAACCGGGGCCGCCGTGGACCCTCTGCTCAGCTTTGCAGGTGACGCCGACAACTGGCAGACGGTAACCCTGCCCTTTTTCGACGACCATGGACCCGGGACGAGAAACTGCCGGGTACCCGTAAAAACGATCCGGACGGCTGCGGGCGACATCCAGGTTACCACGGTGTTCGACCTGATGACCGGCCATCTGGGTATTGCCAGATCAGAGGACGACGGGCGTCAGGAAACACCCTCGGTGCACTATCCCGCCGACTATGATGATAACGGTCCCTTTACCCCGGCCTGGCAGGAAACAATAACCGGCGTGCCTCGCCAGGATGTCATCCGGGTCGCCCGGGAGTTTGCCGACAACGCCTGCAAAACCCGCGGCAAGTCGATGATATTTTTAGGGGCGGGAACGAACCACTGGTACCATAGCGACATGATCTACCGGGCCATCATTAACCTGACCACCCTCTGCGGCTGCCAGGGGGTCAATGGCGGAGGCTGGGCCCATTATGTCGGCCAGGAGAAGGTTCGCCCCCAGGCCTCCTGGGCCCAACTCGCATTCGGGCTTGACTGGATCCGGCCCCCGAGACAGCAAAACGGCACCTCCTTCTACTATTTTGCCACTGACCAGTGGCGCTACGACACCACCAATGCCGAATCCCTTCTCTGGCCCAAGGCCGCCCAGGATTCACCGCGTCATATGGCGGATTACAATGCCGTCGCCGTCCGACTGGGCTGGCTGCCATCCTACCCCCAGTTCAACCGCAATCCGCTGGACATTTGCCGTGAGGCCGTGGAAAGCGGGGCCTCGTCCGATGCCGACATCGTTGCCCATGCCGTCGATCAGTTGAAAAAAGGAACGCTCCGCTTTGCCGTCGAAGACCCCGATCATCCCGACAATTTTCCCCGGGTCCTCTTTCTCTGGCGCGCCAATCTGCTGGGTTCGAGCAGTAAAGGACATGAATATTTTCTCAAACATCTGCTGGGAACGGAAAACGCCGTCTTCAGTGAGGAAAGCGACCATCGCCCGAAAGAGATAACATGGCGTGATCCGGCTCCTGAAGGAAAACTCGACCTTGCCGTCACTCTGGAAATCCGCATGTCAACCAGTGCCATGTACTCCGACATCGTCCTGCCGGCGGCCAGCTGGTATGAAATGCACGATCTCAGCACCACCGATATGCATCCTTTTGTTCATCCGTTCAACCCCGCCGTCGATCCGCCATGGGAGACCAAAACCAGCTGGGATCAGTTCGCCGCTCTGGCTCTGAAATTCTCTGAACTGGCAGAGATACATCTTGGCGAAATGAAGGATCTGGTGGCCACGCCGCTGCTTCACGACAGCCCTGGCGAAATCTGCCAGGCCACTCCTGCGGACTGGACCAAAAATGAAACCGAACCGATACCGGGACAAACCATGCCTCAGCTATCGGTGGTGACCAGGGATTTCCCCAACACCCACAAAATGATGACGGCCCTGGGCCCTCTGATCCATCAGGCGGGCCTGGGATCGAAAGGCGTCACCTGGAAAGGAGAGGAGGAGTACAAGGAACTTGCAGCTGAACTCGGCACGGTTGAGGAACGCTGCAAGACCTACGGCATGCCCTCACTTGACACCAGCAGACAGGTGGCCGAGGCGATCCTCAGGCTTGCTCCTGAAACCAACGGGGAAACGGCTGTCAAGTCGTGGAAAGTACTCGAGACCAAGACCGGCCAACAACTTTCGCATCTGAGCATGGACCGGCACGGCGAAAAAATATCCTTCAGCGATATCACGGCCCAGCCGCGAAAAATCATCACTTCACCCATCTGGAGCGGGATCGAGTCGTCAACCAGGAGATACTCACCCTTTGTTATCAACATCGAACAAAAGGTGCCGTTCCGGACACTTACCGGCAGGGCTCACTTCTATCTGGACCATCCCTGGATGCTCGCTTTCGGCGAAGGACTTCCTCTCTACCGGCCTCCCCTGAACCTGCCTCGGGACAATCGCCCGTACAGTGTAGCGGAAACCCTGGCCGGAATGAAACCTGAGACGGCGCCGGATGAGAGGAAAAGCCTTGCTCTGAACTACCTCACACCTCATTCCAAATGGTCGATCCACAGCACCTATTCAGACACCCTGATCATGCTCACCCTGTTCCGTGGCGGCGAGGCGATCTGGATCAGCGAGGAGGATGCCCACACTCTGGAAGTCAAGGACAATGAATGGCTTGAGTGTTTCAACGAAAACGGGGTGGTCATGGCCAAGGCCGTGGTCAGCCATCGCATTCCTCCCGGCGGGGCGTTCATGTACCACGCCCAGGAGCGCCTTATCAACACACCGGGTTCACCGCTTTCCGGCAAACGGGGAGGAACCCATAACAGCGTCACCCGCATCACGGTTAAGCCGACACATATGATCGGCGGCTACGCCCAACTCAGTTACGGTTTCAACTATTACGGGCCGGTCGGCTCACAGCGCGACGAAGTCATTGTGGTCCGAAAAGCCCCGGAGGTGGATCGTTATGAAAATTAAAACACAACTTTCAATGGTGCTCAACCTGGACAAATGCATCGGTTGCCATACCTGCAGCATTCCCTGCAAGAATGTCTGGACCAACCGCAAGGGCGCCGAGTATATGTGGTTCAACAACGTCGAAACCAAACCCGGTATCGGCTACCCACGGGAATGGGAGAACCAGTCCCGCCACAAGGGGGGCTGGACCATGGACAAGGAGAAACTCCGCCTCAAGGCCGGCGGGCGCATCCACAAGGTCTCCCGAATTTTTCACAACCCCGACCTCCCTGTTATCGACGAGTACTACGAACCCTGGGATTATGATTACGAAAAGCTGATCGCGGCCGAGCCTCAAAAGCACCAGCCGGCAGCACACCCTCACTCCCAGCTCACCGGAAAATCCATACAAATCGAGTGGGGCCCCAACTGGGAAGATGATCTGGCAGGTGTCTGCCAAACCGGCCGCCATGACATCAACTTCCAGGGGCTCGACTATGCAGCCTATCTCTCTTTTCGGCGGGTTTTCATGTTTTACCTGCCGCGGCTATGCGAGCACTGCCTCAACCCGGCCTGTGTGGCCTCGTGCCCCTCAGGGGCGATGTATAAACGTGACGAGGACGGCATCGTCCTGGTCGACCAGGAACGGTGCCGAGGGTGGCGCTACTGCGTGTCGGGCTGCCCCTACAAAAAGGTCTACTTCAACTGGAAAACCGGACGCTCGGAGAAATGCATCTTCTGTTACCCGCGGCTCGAAGCGGGCCTTTCAACCCTCTGTGCCCACAGCTGCGTCGGCCGTATCCGCTATCTCGGGGTGGTCCTCTACGACGCCGACCGCATCAAGGAGGCGGCTGCAGTTAAAGATGATCAGCGTGCCTATCAAGCACAGCTCGATCTCTTCCTCGATCCTTCCAATCCTGAAGTAATCGCTGCGGCAAGAGAGCAGGGCATACCCGACCATGTCATGACCGCCGCCCAAAAATCGCCCATCTATCCCCTGGCCAAAACATGGCAACTGGCGCTACCGCTCCATCCTGAATTCAGGACACTGCCCATGGTCTGGTATATCCCGCCTCTCAGTCCGGTGGAAGCCCTTATGGGAGATAAGGATGTCAGGACGGCTGTCGATAACCTCAGAATTCCGGTACAATATCTGGCCAACCTGCTCAGCGCCGGCGATGAGGGCCCCGTACGAACGGCCTTGAACCGTCTTGCCGCAGTCCGTGCCTATATGCGGTCGGTGCGGGTGGAGAACAATGCCGATGAATCGATTGCCGATGGTGTTGGCCTCAGTGCGGAAGATATCCGTCGGATATATGAGCTGCTTGCCATCGCCAGGCTTGAGGACAGATTCGTCGTTCCCACGGCCTTTCAGCCGGATAATAGCCCACTGCACCAGATGCAGGGCTGTACCGGATTTCCCGATTACCGGTAGGAGGAGGGTTTCATGACCGAAAACGACCAACTACAATGCAGGATACTGGCGTTCCTGCTCGATTATCCGGACACCTCCTGGAGAGCAGAGCTCTCTGAATGGGCGGATGCAGCCGCCGAGGTAACCGATGAGACGTCTCGGCAGGAGCTGCGAAAATTTATTACCTATGCAGAGGACACTCCAGCCCTCGCACTGCAGGAAACGTATACGGCGGCCTTCGATCTGGATCCGTCCACCAGTCTCCACCTCACCTATCATTTGCAGGGTGATAACGAGGAGCGCGGTAAAGCTCTGGCGAAACTGTTGTGGATGTATCACCAGGAGGGGTTCGATGCTCAAATCGGTGAATTACCCGATTACCTGCCGATGATTCTGGAGTTTATTGCGCTGTGCCCCGAGCCCCGGGATGGTGATCCGCTGCGCTCTTGTCTTGCCGCCGTAGCAATTATCGCCGAACGTTTGGCGAAAATCCACCATCCCTATGCGATCCTCCTGGAGCTGACAGCAGGCATCCTTGAAAATCGCATGGCTATCTCTTTCCATATGGTACGCAAGGAGGTCTGACATGGATATAGGCAACACCTTGGCATTTATTGTATTTCCCTACATAGCTTTGGCCGTCTTCACCTTTGGCCATATCGGGCGATATCTGACCGATCGCTACACCTGGAATGCCCGATCAAGTGAATTTCTGGAAAAAAAACGCCTGTTTTTCGGAGTAACGATTTTTCACTGGGGCATACTCCTCACCCTTTTCGGCCATGTCGGAGGGATGCTTGTGCCGCAGAGGACTCTAGATCTGTTTGGTATCAACGCGGCCACCCATGTAACAATAGCCCATTACAGCGGCATGACCACCGGTATGGCGGTCCTCGTCGGGCTCGGCTTTCTCCTCTACCGCCGTACTGCCATGCCGCGGATGCAGCTCCTTACGAGCACAAACGACTATATTACATTGGGTGGTGTGCTGGTGGTTTCGGCAATAGGCTTGTACAATGTCTTTTTCGGCGGCTATTATGTGCTGGACACGATCGCCCCCTGGATCAGGGGAATTGTTACCTTTTCACCGGAACCGGCACTGATAGCGGAGGCGCCGTTGAGCTACAAGGCGCATATCTTCAGTGCCCTGGCTCTGCTGGCCTATTCTCCGTTCAGCCGGCTTGTGCATATCTGGAGCGTGCCCCTGGGCTATCTCCTGCGAAGCCCACTTGTCTTCAGACAAAAAGTTGTTGAATGAGCGGATCATGATTTCATCGCCGGTGAGGCAGCGACCGGCGATAGTCTGTCACACAGAAACACTGCAATTTCAATGAGTAATACGACCAGGACGACCCATGGGAAAAAGCTGATCAGGGTGTGGTGGACAGACAGCAGGAGAGAGCCTGCGCCGCTTGTTTGGCCCAGATCAACATTCATGGTGAAGGCATACAGCATGCCGAAGGTAAAGTTTCTCGACCACTGGGTGGGATCATATACCAGAACTCCCCCCGCCAAACCATGACGTGACACGCGTTTGACGGCACGGACGACTTCGATGGTTTCGATAATCAGGAACCAGGAAATGGTCCACAACCAGATGAGCAGAATGAAATTGGTAGGAACCACCCCGGATACTACACTTGCCAATCCGGTAATGGACATGGCTCCGTGGGTGATGCAGTTGGTATTGAACCAGTCCCGGTCCACATCAAAATCATCGGCCTGGCGGACGTATCTTCTGGCAATTAGATAGAAACTGATACAATACAACACCACCCCCAGACCAATAGCCCACGGCGCTATAAGCAGATAGGCCGAACTCTCGCCAAAGGCCGCCTTCCACACGATAACCAGCGATTGGGTACTGACCGTCGAGAGAAACAGAACGCCATGGACGTTATGCTTTGATGCGGCGGGAAGGAGCTGGAGAAAACTTTGTAGTGCCCGGAAGACAAAATACAGCCAGAGTCCAATATTTCCGACAACCATTACCTGCACCAGCGGTTTCCACTCCGGCAGTCGTTGACAGAGGGCGACTCCGCAGACCGAGGTTCCGGCAATCCAGGTACCGACGGCAAACTGGCCGACAGTATCGGCAAAATGAGCAGTGTAAACCCTGCCGCGAATCAGATCCAGCACATAGGATGCGAGAATAAACAAAAAAAGAACCAGGAGAACCAAGGTAAAAGAACGGGCAAGGGCATCGAGGGTGGAAAAGGCCATGATGGCGCCGTTTATAAAGATACCGATTGCCATCACAATCGCCCCGGATGGAGTTGGAGAGGCAATATTCCTGAAGAAGAGAATTCTGCTCACCAAAAAAAGCGCGGCAAGCAGGCCAAAACGAAGCATCTCCCAGGAAGCTGGAATTGCCTCCGTTACAGCAACCCAGAATATGACCGCCGCGCAGCCGACAAAAAGTGCAATGGTTTTCGATTGCCTGATATCCATGAGTTTTGATACCTGAACATGGCTTTTTTTATTTAGAGCCGTGCAGCTTTCAGGAAGAGAATATTGTTCTCAAGATGGACATGCTTATGGAGATCGTCTTCGAATTCCTTGAGTTTCCGGTAGGTGACCGTGAAGGTGTTGCAGACATCATCCGGTATGGCATATCCCCTGGCAAGGTGACGGATTTTGTGGACTGCATCACCAACCACCTCATGTTCCTGAACAAGGTTTTCGAGGGAATTCCTCACCTTTTCCTTATCATCCAGTGAAGGTGTGGTACCTATTTTTCCGGCCGCCTCTATTCTTTTCAGAGCCGGAAAAAACTCTTCTTCCTCAGTTTTCAGGTGGTCCATCAAATCAACTGCTATTGTATCGAATATAGAGGCAATCTCTATTACTTCAGGGTGATGAGCTCCATGAACGGAAGCGATCTTGCGGGTGTACCCGGTGATCTTCCCGGTGTTTTCCTTGATATATGTATGGTGGACATTGATTATGTAATCAATGAGAAAGGACAGATCCCAGGAGGCATAATCCTGGCTGCGATCGAAGTGGTCTTTTTTCACAGCCTCTATTTCTTCGGCTATTATTGCGGGATCGATGCCTTTTTCCCGGCAGCCTTCCTGGAGTGTAACGTTCCCGCCGCAACAATAATCAATACCGTGATTTTCAAAAACCTGGGCCGTCCTGTAATCTTCTGCGACAATTTCACCGATTGATCTATCTGATATATTGTCTGGTACAGTCATTTTGTCCACCTTTTGCATTTATTTTATATAAAGCTGAGTTGAATAGCTTGTCTGCTCGTAACTATTCAGGCATGATGTTCTCCTAATTAGGTAAATCGGAAATACATCTGGTAGCTTTTCTTTGGGCACTTTGTTTTGATGAATTGGAAAGGCATCAAATCGGCGGTGCTATAGTCACCAGGATTCTCATTTGAGTTTTGGCCCGTACTCCATGGGGTTCGCGGATCTGTGAAATAAGAATATCTCCCTGTGCGGCCGGTAATTCCGTGTCTCCCTCACCAAGAAAATATCCTTCTCCCTCCAACACCTGGATCGAAAGCTCGCCATCCAGATCATGGGAATGAACCGGGAAGGTGACGCCTTCGTCGAGATTGAAATTTACTATTTTAAAGTTTGGTGAGTCTTCTACCAGAAAGAACCGTTTCATTGCACCGGGGGTGAATTCGTGTGTATCTTGTAATTTTAAAATTTTCATGATTTCTCCTTTTACGGTTTGCTGTCAGCCAGCCTGGATGGATCTGTTAGTGTGTTGTTTCCTCACTTTTAGCACTGCAACAGGTATGCCAATTATTCTTCTAAATCATTCCAAACAGTTAGAAACCTCGTTAACATTTTTACAACACATCAGTGTTGCGATATCCATAACAGTGTTATTATATTGGTAACCATGGATAAACTACATACCCTCACGGCCATAGCCAATGACCTTACAGCAGTAATGAGCGCGAAGGATCGTTATCAGCGCTTATTGGACGCACTGCACCGGGCTATTCCTTATGATGCGGCGACGCTTTTACGTGTCCGGGGAGATACGCTCACGCCAATCGCTTCAAAGGGTTTGACACCGGACGCAATGGGACGGGTGTATACCAGGAGTGAACATCCTCGTTTGGATCTGATCTGTGCCTCCACCGTCCCCCTTGTCTTTCCCGCCGACAGCCCTCTCCCCGATCCATTTGACGGCATGCTCGTTTCCGACCCGGAAGCCATACATCACATCCACGCCTGCCTCGGCTGTCCGCTTTATGTCGATGACAACCTGGTTGGTGTTCTTACCGCAGATTCTCTTGAGATTGGTGCTTTTGACAATCTTCCCAAAGAATATTTACAGACCATCGGCTCCATGGCCAGCGCCCAGATGCAGGTTGCCGATTTGCTGAAAGCCCTTGAAGACAAAGCTGAACGGCAGGGCCAGATTGCCTCGGACCTGATGCAGGCCGTGGCGACCCAGAGAGGATGGGAAATTCTTGGAAAAAGCCCGGTTATTGAGGAAATGAAGCGGGAAATCGAGCTTGTTGCCAAATCCGACTATACTGTTCTCATTCTTGGCGAGACAGGTGTCGGAAAAGAACTCGCTGTCAGAGCCATCCACCACCTTTCGAACCGAAGCGATAAGGCTATGCTGTATCTCAATTGCGCCGCACTTCCAGACTCGCTTGCCGAAAGTGAGCTTTTTGGACATGTTAAAGGAGCGTTTACCGGAGCAAGCAGTGACAGGGTTGGTAAATTTGAACTTGCCGATGGCGGAACGCTTTTCTTGGACGAAATCGGTGAGTTGTCCCTTGAAATCCAGGCAAAAATTTTACGGGTAATTCAAGAAGGCGAAATACAACCAATCGGCTCGGGGAAAATGCTCCATGCTGATGTTCGCCTGTTGGCAGCGACAAACAGAAATCTCGAAGCAGAGGTGGAGGCAGGTCGTTTCAGGGCTGATCTCTATCACCGGCTCAACGTTTATCCGATAAAGGTACCGGCACTTCGTGAACGGAAGGAAGATATTGCAATTCTAGCAGGCTTTTTCATTACGCAAACAAAAAAGAGACTCGGCCTTGGGGAAATCAGAATAAGCGATGCCGCATTGCAGCTGCTCAATCGCTACAGCTGGCCGGGCAACGTCCGTGAACTGGAAAATATATTGTCAAGAGCAGTGTTGAAAGTGTCACAGGGAGCAAATCATGAACAGCATCTGAAAATACAGCCGGATCATCTGGCCGGAGATCTCGGGTCCGCGCTCTATGTCCACCCAGCAGCTGAACATGAAGCTCCCGCTCAGGCTCTGGAAAACCTTTCGTTTCGCGATGAAGTTAAATCATTTCAAAAACGTCTTATACAATCGGCACTGGAGCACAACAAAGGCAACTGGGCTGCCGCAGCTCGTCAGCTCGATATGCACCGCAGCAATCTCCATAATCTTGCAACCCGTCTGGGGATACGCGATAAGGGATGAGTCGCTACCAAGCAGTCAGACCGAAAAACATAGGCATACCACAGTCTTCCAGGATGCTTGCGCACATCCGGAGTCTGCGCTTACCTAGAGCACTGCTGAACAGTTACAGTTCAGGGGAGCTGCTGTTTTTTTGCTCTTTGCTGAATAGTTACGAACACCGTATGTTTCAGGAAACTTTCAGGAAACGGAGGACCCTGCACGACCGATGGTAAAATTGCCTTTCACACCCGTGAGAATGGCACCCACCATCAGTATACCCGCCAAAACATAAAACACCAAATCGAAGGTATGAAAATGATCGTAGACAACACCGGCGAACAAAGGGGCCAGGGAGGCCGGTATATTGCTGGAAAAAAGCCAGCCGTAGACCTGGCCGACATGCTCGCTTCCCCAGATTCGTGAAGCCGAAGAAACATAAATAACCAACACACCGCCATAGTTGAACCCAGCCAGAAGCGCAATACAATAAAACCCGGCGGCAGTGTCCAGCACAAAGGGGGCGCTCAAAAGGACCAGGGCCTGAAGCACAAGATTGAGCCGCATGGTTATTTGCGAGGGTAAACGATCGAACAGACTACCCCAGATCACCCGCCCCGCGGCATTGGCAACGGCAAACAGGGAGACGGCGAGAACTCCGATGCTGACCAGATCGCCGCCGCCGCTGTACATCTCCTTGAGATTGGCATTTATGGCAAAGCCGGCAGCAAGCCCCGTAAACATTGCCAGATAGAGCACATGGAAGGAGGAATCAGCAAGAAAAGCACGAAGAGCAAGAGGCGTATGGTGCGACACCGCCTTGCCGTTTGCTTTGGCACCCGGTGGCACTTTCATCGCCATTCCGGCGCTAAAGACCGTCACGAGAAACACAATGCCAAAGAGCAAAAAGGTCTGAAAGGGGGTAAAATGCAACGCCTCCAAACACCAGCCGCCCACCTGACTGACCAGAGCGGCGCCGCCACCGAATCCGGCGACCGCAACACCCGTGACCAGTCCCTTATTTCTGGGGAACCAGCGTATGCAAACGGCAATGGGCACAATATAGGCCATTCCAGCCCCAATTCCGCTCAACACACCTATACCCAGGATGGTGAAGATAAAGCTCTGTGTTCCCAGACTGGCGACTATCCAACCGCCGCCAAAAAGAAGCCCTCCTATCATGGCGCTTCTCCGTGTACCCAGTCGCGGTAAAAGATTTCCGGCAACCAGCATTGCCAAAGGAAAGATAAAATAGAAAACGCTGAAAGGAACCTGGACCGGCCCCTGCTGCAGTCCAGTCAGATCCTTGAGCGGCTGCACATAGACGGACCAGGAATAGGTGGCACCGAGGCACATCTGCATACAGAATGCCGCAATGAGAACAATATATTTCACGACCTTCTCCTGTTTTTCTATTTTTTTTAGCTCTTTACTGGTAACTACTTATGAGGGAGGCGACGTAATGTAACTCCCCCCGGCATTTGTAACTGCTTGCAGGGTGCCGGAGATTCTCGCAAGCAGACTGGTGAAGCGTATTGGTCATACGTAAGCCAGGCTGATCGCGGGAAGATCTGGTGCCCTGTGAGCAGTTACC
>Ga0136557_1000629_pt1 | contig 25979 bp, 14 predicted proteins | sample AntRauTorckE6832_FD_104796 | JGI IMG/M metagenome (GOLD analysis project Ga0136557, IMG submission 104796) | Saline lake microbial communities from Rauer Islands, Antarctica - Metagenome Torckler E6 #832 | ecosystem: Environmental > Aquatic > Non-marine Saline and Alkaline > Saline | place...
CAGGACAATGCGGAAACCTTCTGGTCAGCGGACGTGCCGACGGCTGGGACCCGATTGCGGGCCGGCTTGAGGAGATCAAGACCCACAGGGGCGACCTTTCCCGCGTTCACGAAGCCCAGCGCCACCTTCACCGCGCCCAGCTGCGTGTTTACGGTGCATTGCTGTGCCGCGAGGAAAAACGTAAAGACATAGAGCTCGCGCTGATCTATTACGACGTCGGCAAAGATAAAGAAACACCGATTACCGAAATGGCCAGCGCCGAAACACTCTGGCAGGAACTGGAGCACCTTTGCAGCCTTTACGCCGGCTGGGCCGAGCAGGAAAAGGCTCACAGACAGGCCAGAAACCAGTCATTAACAACCCTGACATTTCCTTTTCCCGACTTCCGACCACAGCAACGGGCGCTTTCTGAGACCGTTTACATCAACAGCGTCCGCCACCAGTCTCTGCTGCTGGAAGCCCCTACCGGGCTGGGCAAAACCATGGGCACGCTGTTTCCTGCGCTCAAGGCCATGCCGACGGCGAAGCAGGATCGGCTGTTTTATCTCACCAGTCGCAACACGGCGCGACAGCTGGCCATCGGGGCCGTCGAGAGCCTGGCCAGCGCCCAGGCTGAACCGCTACAGATACGAACACTGGAACTGGTTGCCAAAGATCATGCCTGCGAACACCCGGACAAGGCCTGCCATGGCGATTCCTGCCCGCTGGCCAAAGGGTTTTTCGATCGCCTGCCCGAGGCGCGCCGCGCCGCCGCGAATCACCGGGGAGTGCTGACCCGGGACGTCCTGGCCGCTATTGCCTGCGATTTCCGGGTCTGCCCCTACTTCCTGGCCCAGGAAATGGCCCGCTGGTGCGATCTGGTGGTTGCCGATGTGAACCGTATGTTCGACCAGTCCGCGCTTCTGCATTCGCTGATCCGGCAGAACGACTGGAAGGCCGGATTGCTGATTGATGAAGCCCACAATCTGGTGGATCGCGCCCGGGGCATGTACTCCGTGACTCTGGGCCAGCGCCGCCTGCTGCGAACAAAAAAGCAGGCTCCCAAAAGTCTGAAAAAAAGCCTGGATGGTGTGGCGCGGGCCTGGCAGGCCTTGATTCGTGAGCAGGCGCCGGATATCGGTGAGCCACCCGTCAACCTCACTAACCTGCCCACCAGCCTCACAGGCGCGTTGAACCGGCTGGTCTCGGCGATCGGTGATTATCTGGCGGATAATCCGCCGGATCTGGAACTGCAGGAACTGCTGTTCGAGTGCCTGGCTTTCAGCCGGCTCGCGGAAGTATTTGGCGATCATTCACTTTGCGAACTGGCCCGCCCCGGCCGGGGCGATGCCCGGCTGTCGATTCAGAACCTGATTCCTGCGGATTTTCTGGCGCCGCGCTTTGAGGCGGCACAAAGCACTCTGCTGTTTTCTGCCACCCTGTCGCCGGGCGAATATTATCGGGACCTGCTGGGTCTGCCAGCCGACACCCGGTTTCGCTCCCTGCCGGCACCGTTTAAAGCGGACCAGCTTCGAGTGCATTTCACTCCCGATATCAGCACCCGAAAGCCTGACCGTGAGCGCTCACTGGCCCCCATCGCTCAACTGATTGCTCGCCAGTACCGGGAAAAGCCAGGTAATTATCTGGCATTTTTCAGCAGCTTCGCTTACCTCAATCAGGTAAGTGGCGCACTCTCGGATTCAGCGCCGGATATCCCCCAGCGCGTGCAGCGGCCCGGAATGTCTGGCCCACAGCGGCAGGAGTTTCTGGAAGCATTCAGTGAAGACAGCGAAGGGGTGGCCTTTGCCGTTCTGGGCGGTATTTTCGGCGAGGGCATTGATTTGCCGGGAAACCGCCTGATCGGCGCGTTTGTCGCGACCCTTGGCCTGCCGCCTTTTGATAACTGGCACGAAATTCTGCGCCAAAGGCTGGAAAAACGCTTCCAGGCAGGCCATGCCTATACCTATCTGATCCCGGGCATGCAGAAAGTGGTGCAAGCCGCTGGCCGGGTGATTCGAACAGAGGACGACAGAGGCGTGATCTGGCTGATTGACGACCGCTTTATGCAGCCGGGCATTCGGAAACTGCTGCCGCGCTGGTGGTGATCCGGGGAAACGCTTGACGAATTTGTTATCATTTAAAGTATTAAAAACCTGGAGTTTTCGATGTCGCAACCCTATTCCGAATCCGGCGGGCAAGCACCGCGCCGGGATCTTCCCTATTCCCTGCTTGAACTTGCCTCTGTTCGAGAGGGCGATTCCGTGGGCCAGACCCTCGCCAACAGCGTTTCCTATGCCCGGCACGGCGAGCAACTGGGGTTCAACCGCTTCTGGCTGGCGGAGCATCACAATATGGAGGGCATCAGCAGTTCCGCAACAGCGGTTCTGGTGGGCCACATTGCCGGAGCCACTGAAACCCTTCGGGTAGGTTCAGGCGGCATCATGCTCCCCAACCACCCACCGCTGGTGGTAGCCGAGCAGTTCGGCACCCTGGAAAGCCTTTATCCCGGGCGCATCGACCTTGGCCTTGGGCGCGCGCCCGGCACCGACCCCATTACCAGCCGGGCCCTGCGACGGGATAATCTTGGCGCAGAGCAGTTTCCGGACGATGTAGCGCGCCTGCAGACTCTGCTCGGCCCGCTGAGGCCCGGCCAGCAGGTGAAAGCCATTCCTGGCGCCGGGACCAATGTGCCCATCTGGTTGCTGGGTTCCAGCCTGTACAGCGCGCAACTGGCCGCCCAGCGGGGCCTGCCCTATGCCTTTGCCGGTCACTTTGCCCCGCGCCTGTATCGCGAGGCACTTAACCTTTACCGTAGCCAGTTCCAGCCGTCAGACACCCTGAAGCAGCCCTACGCCATGTTGGCCTTGCCCGCCATTCCGGCAGAGACAGACGAAGAGGCACGGTTCCTGGCGACCACAAGCTATCAGCGTATTCTGTCCCTGTTCCGCGGCCAGCCCCTGTGGATGCGGCCCCCGGTGACCTCGATGGACGGGCTCTGGAACAGCGGAGAGAAAGCCGGCGTGCAGGATTTCCTGTCTTTGCAGCTGCTGGGCAATGCAGACACCATTCGCCAGCAGCTCGACAGAATCCTGGCTTCAGTGGAAGTCGACGAACTGATGTTTACCATCGACCTGTACGATCCGGAAAAGCGCCGTCACGCCCTGGATATTCTTGCGGCCACCCGCACGGACAACCGGGAAAAAAACAGGACTCTGTCATGACCCAGATTCATCTTTTCCTGTCCCACGGCCTGGAAAGCGGCCCGGACAGCACCAAAGTTAAGGCCCTGAAGGCCGAAGCCGAATTATTTGAGGGTGTAACGGCCATTGCGCTGGACCATCGCAGCACCAGTGACCCGGCCACTCGCCTGAAACAGATGCGTGCGGCGATTGATGCGTCAGGCGCTCAGCCTGAAAACATCATTCTGGCCGGTTCCAGCATGGGCGGCTGGGTCTGTGCCCAAACCAGCGCGGACACTCCGGTACGGGGCTGCTTTCTGATGGCCCCGGCACTGAACATGAAAGACTACCCCGGCTCCAGCCCGACCATTCAGGCCAGGCATACCCAGATCATCCACGGCTGGCACGACGATGTGGTTCTGCCGATGCCGGTGATTGAGCTGGCGATGGATCAGGATTTACCGCTGCTGGCGTTGCCTGATGGCCATCGGTTGCAGAACAGCCTGCCCCGGCTGGTGACCGAGTTCCGTCGGTTTATGAGCGATTGCCTGTCTAACTGAAGGACTAGCGAGCACTAGATCAACAGACGTGCCAGCCCGGAGGCCCGCACAACACTGCGATCGACCGCATCACGCAGCACTGCTTCCTGGGGTACGGCAAGACTGAGCCAGTGCCTGGCCCGGGTGATGCCGGTATAAATGAGTTCCCGGGTCAGAACGGGCGTCAGCCGATCCGGTATCACCAGGCATGCGTGGGTAAATTCGGAGCCCTGGGATTTGTGCACGGTCATGGCGTAAACGGTCTCCAGTGACTGCAAGCGGCTGGGAGATATCCAACGAATAGTTCCGCTGCCGTCACTGGAAGGAAACGCCACGCGCAAAGTCTGGACCGGTTCGCCCTGCTCGGTGCGATCCCAGGGTACGCTCAGAGTCACGCCGATATCGCCGTTCATCAGCCCCAGATTGTAATCGTTGCCTGTTACCAACACCGGACGCCCGGCGTACCAGCCTTCGGTTTTATCAATCAGGCCCATGGCCCGCAGTTCGGCGGCCACCTGCTGATTCAGCCCTTCCACACCAAAAGGACCTCTGCGCAATGCACATAGCACCTGGAACTGACTGAAAGCGGAAAGCACCTCAGTGGCCCAGGCATTCCATTCCGGCCGATCCACCCCGGAATCCGTGGCCACCGGACGTTGGGTAGCCATGATTTGCAAATAATATCCGTAGCCCACAGGCGCCGCCACGGGCTGGCCGTTCACTATCCGGCCTTCACCATCACTGGCAAAGGCCTGGGCACTGCCAGTCCGGGCATGGCGGGCCAGGGGGACCAGGGCGTCGGGAGCAGACGGGCTTCCAGTCAGGTCAGCCAACAGTGAAGACCGGCCAAGCCAGGCCACATCCGGAAAATTGCGGGACTGACAGTGTCTTATCAGGCTCTTATCAAAACGCCCTTCATTCGTCGCCAGCGCCAGCACACCAATACCGCTGTGCGCATCGAAACGGTAGCTCTTGCGCAGCATGCCAACCGCCTGATCCAGGGGCTGGCCATCGGCGTCCGCCAGCCCGTCGGGTAACCGATAACCGGTAATGGACTCCAGCCATTCCAGAGTCTCCGGTCGGTAATGGCCCGCACTTGCCCGCTGGCAGAGTTCGCCCAGCACGGCACCGGCATCGACAGACGCAAGCTGGTCTTTGTCCCCCAACATGACCAGGCGCGCCGATTCGGGCAAGGCCGCAAACACCGAGGCCATCAGGTCTACGTCCACCATGGACGCTTCGTCGATCACCAGAATATCCAACGGCAGCGGATTGTCTTCGTTGTACCGGAACTGCCGGGAGCCCGGCCGGCTGCCCAGAAGTCGATGGAGCGTAGTGACTTCGGTCGGAATCGCTGAAAGCTCCGGTGCGCCTGGCAGCAAAGACAGAGGAACCTTACTCAGCGCGGCGCCTATGGATTCACTGAGCCGGGCGGCGGCCTTACCAGTTGGCGCCGACAGGCGAATTCGCAGATAAGGATCATCCGGATCGACGACCGGGCTCTGGCATGCCATGGATTGCAGAGCCGCCAGCAGATTAATAACCGTGGTGGTCTTGCCCGTGCCCGGTCCGCCAGTGATCACGCTGAACCGGTTGCGGGCGGCCAGCGCACAGGCGATTTTCTGGTAGTCCACCTCGGCTTTTTTCCCGAACAGCGCGTCCAGTGCCAGAGAGAGCTGCTGATCGTTTGCTGTCGTTACCGGGCCGAGGCGCTGCCGGATACCCGCCGCAATGCTCTGCTCGTAACACCAGAGACGGCGCAGGTAGAGCCGGGTTCCGTCCAGAACCAGGGGGGTTGAATGGCTGCCATCACTGACGGCACTGCTGTCCCGGATGGCATCAATCAGATGGTCGGTCGTCATATTGCGGAACAGATCCACCGGCCGCCATAGACTCTCTGGCGCTCCTGCTGCCTGTGCCGACCCTTCGGGAGGCAGCACCAGCGTAGCTTCTGCGTCTGCGCACAGCTGGCTGACATCCAGACAGACATGACCACGGCCTACCTGATGGGAAACCATGCCCGCCAAAACCGCCAGTTGGCCGGTGGGGGTATCGTTGTTTTCCGAGGAAAGCGTACAGACAAATTCGGCAAAGGCATGATCCAGCGACCTGAGCCAGCCCAGCTCTACCCATTTGTCCAGCATGTTCAGGGCTGAATCCACCGAGGCAAAAAGCCCAGAAGCCGAATGCAGGGTCATACCGTTACCTCAGGCTGGCCGCAGAAAAGACGATCCAGAGACTCGATCAGGCTTTTTTCCGGTCGCTCGGTGAAGGCTCCGGCACCCGGCGCATCACACCCCCTCAGGAACAGGTAAACCGCACCGCCCACATGAGTGTTGTAGTCGTAGTCCGGCAACCGCGCCTTCAGTAGCCGGTGCAATGCCAGCAGATAGATCACGTATTGCAGATCGTAGCGGGATTCCAGAATCTTCGCCCGCATGGCATCGGGCACGTAAGCGCTGTCGTCGTCCCCCAGATGGTTGGATTTATAATCCAGCACGTAATAACGCCCCTGATGTTCGAACACAAGATCAATAAAACCTTTCAGCATGCCGTTGAAGGTGGTGCCGTGGGCCAGGGGTCGCGGGGCCCCGTCCAGGGTGCCCTTCTGCACCAGGCGATCCAGCGTCAGGGTGTTGACCTGTCGGCTTTCGAACCAGAATTCCAGCTCGGGACGCGGAGCCTTCAGGCTGGCCAGGGTGCAGGTCGGTCCCGTCTCACCCTGCGAATCCGGCAGCGGAAGCTCTACGGTCAGCAGCTGTAAAATCCAGTTTTGCAGCACCTCTACCCAGTCATCCCAGTGGCGAAGCTGGCAGCGGCGGGTCAACAGTGTATGAAGTTCGTCAGGCGATGCCACCACACGATCAAAACCCCGTGTGGCACACCACTCAAGAATATCGTGGAGGAAGGTACCCGGCCCGGAGCCTTTGGGAAAAGCGTGTTTTCCTTCAGGTGGAGCAACGGGGGATGAGACATCAGCCGATAGGGAGGGTTTTTCTTCTTCGCGAAGATTTTCCTGTTCCGCATCCTCACTGGCGGGTTGGAAATCCCCGCTGAAACCGCTCAACGCACCGTAGGTAATGGCAGAATAGCTGGCAATCCACCAGTTTTCCCGGGCTTCCCGCCTGGGTTCCAGGGCCGGGCCCAGGGTTGGCTCGGGCTCACCGGTGTAGCGGGTATCGTCAGGTTCCGTCGCCGGAATAATGCGGATCGCAGACTGGTCAGCAGCCATGGTCTGCAGCAGTGGCGTCAGGTCGCCCTCGTTTGACTCATCGGAATGGCTGATCAGGTGTCCAAGACCACTCATGTGCCAGTTCTTGATGCCGGCTGCGCCCACCCAGGTGGCGTGGCGGGCGCGGGTCAGGGCCACGTAGAATTTGCGAATGTCCTCGCCCAGGCGTTCGCGATCTGCAAGTCGCAGGCTGTGTTCATCGGGCTCCAGGGAAATCTGCAGTTGCCCCTGCTCGTCATGAAAGGCCAGGAAATTCTGACCCGCTTTCTGCTGCCGGTGTTCAGTCGCAAACGGCAGGAACACCAGCGGATATTCCAGGCCCTTGGATTTGTGCACCGTCACCACTTTGACCAGACCGGAATCACTTTCCAGCCGCATGGTACGGTGCTCGCTTTCGTCATCAGACTGCTGCAGCAATTCGGTGAAGTGATGAACCAGCGCGTGCTCACCGTCCAGTTGCTGGCTGTCGGCCTGCAACAGTTCGGCAAGGTGCAAGATATCCGTCAGCGCCCGCTCACCGTTCGGGTGGGCCAGCAGCCTGGCGGGCACCTCGAAATCCATCAGGAAGCGACGCAGCATGGGCAGAATGCCCTGGGTCTGCCAGAGTTCCCGATAATGCTGGAACCGCGCAATTTCATGATCAAGCGCGTTTTCATCGCTCAGTAGCCGCTCCAGTTGCGAATGGGACAGCCCGAGGGAAGCGGTCGCCAGTGCCCCACGCAGCAGCGAAAGCTGACCGGGTTCGGCACAGGCATGGAGCCACTGCAGTAACTCCACAGCTTCCGGCGAATTCAGAACCGAATTGCGGTCTGACAGGTACACGCTGCGAATGCCCCGGTCGCTCAGTGCCTTTCGTACGGCTTCAGCTTCGTCACGCTTGTTCACCAGAATGGCAATGTGTTCCGGGCGCAGGGGTTCTATTTTTTCGTTGCCTTCGCCGTATCGAAAACCGGCGCGATCCTGCTGACCAAGCGTCAACAGCCGGGCAATTTCCGTGGCGCAGGCGCCGGAAAGCTCCGCCCGGGCGTCGCCTTTGGTAACACCGTCAGTATCGCCCAGGGTCCAGAAAGTCAGTGGCGTTGCGGCCTCGCCGTCCACCCACCAGTCCCGGTCGCTGCCTTTGGCGTTGACTGGCGTAAACGGCAACGGATTACCCGCATCGGTCCGGAACAGGAAAGCGCCTTCGGTTTTGGCCTGATCGGCATAGGCAAACACCTGGTTCACCCCCGCCACCATGGCCTTCGACGACCGGAAGTTGGTACCCAGGGTGTAGGTGCGCTCGCTGACCGCCTGCCGGGCGTCCAGATAGGTGTAGATGTCCGCCCCGCGGAATTTGTAGATCGCCTGTTTCGGATCGCCGATCATCAGCAGTGTGGAATCAGGTCTGTTCCGGGCAACCTGATAGATCCGGTCGAAGATCCGGTACTGAACCGGGTCGGTGTCCTGGAATTCATCGATCATGGCCACCGGGAACTGGCGGGCAATGGTGGCGGCCAGTTGCGAACCCTGGGGACCGCCAAGGGCTTCATCCAGACGGGTCAGCAGATCATCAAACCCCATGGTCGCCAGGCGCTGCTTTTCTGCATGCAAGCGCCGGGCAATCCAGCCTACGGCGTGATTGAGCATGGCGGGGCCCGGTTTCGGCAGGTCCGCCAGCGCCTGTTTCAGCTCGCTGATTTCGTCCATGGCCGGATGGTGAGGCGGCGGTTCCTCGCCAGTCCACCTGGTCGCGAAGCCTTCAGCATCAAGATACTCGTAGCCCTTCAGTTCGCTCTTTACCAGCCCCCTGGGTTCGTCGGCATCGGTTGTTGCCCAGTCCCGCAGATGATTCACCACACTCTGGATTGTGTTTTTAGTGCCGCCGTGGAGAGGTTTGGGCTTAGGTTTTGCAGTGCTGTCCAGAAGCTCGGTCAGCTCGTCACACCATTGCGCCCAGGGTTGTTTCAGTTGACCGAGTATCTTCTGTTTTTCCTGCAAAGCCTGACCCACAGCTTCGGCAGGCGGCAGGGGATTTTCAGGCAGTGCGTCCATGTGAGGCAGCAGGTTGCGAACGGCTTGCCGCAGGCTCTGAGGATCGGCCCAGTTTTCCAGCACTGCATCGATCATCTCCGGCGGTGTGGGGTACACGAAGGTCCGCCAGTAATCCCGCACCACTTGGTCCAGCAGTTCGGTCTGGTCGGTTTCGAGGGTCTGGCGGAACAGGCTGCCGCTGTCGAAGGCATGCTCGCTCAGCATACGGTTACACCAGCCATGGATGGTGGAAACGGCAGCTTCATCCATCCACTCGGCCGCTAACAGCAGTTTGCGCTGGCAAGCGGGCCAGTCTTCCATGGGACACTGATTGCGAAGGTTAACCAGCGGGTCTTTGGTATCCGTGGCTATGTCGGCAAGGTCCGGGGTTTGACCGAACAACGCGGCCGCCTCGGTCAGGCGGGCGCGGATTCGGTCACGCAATTCCTTGGTGGCCGCTTCCGTAAAGGTCACTACCAGCAGGTTCGGCGGCATTACGCCTTCAGTCAGCGGTTGTTCCGCCTCCCGATGACCCAATACCAACCGCACGTAAAGCAGGGCCAGCGTGAACGTTTTACCGGTGCCGGCGCTGGCCTCGATCAGCCTGCTGCCCTGCAGGGGCAGCGCAAGCGGGTTCAGGGTGCGCACTGGCTCGCTCATCAGGCACGCCCTCCGTGTTCACTTTGCCAGAGTGGTTGATACAGCTCCCGTACCAGTGTCGGGAAATCACCAGCACTGGTTAATGAACCGAAATCCGGAAAAGCCCGGCCGAGATAGGCACCGCGGTAGGCCAGTGTGGAATCAAAAGCCTGTTCGGCTTTTTCCAGGCCAAGTGCCTCGCTGCCCTCTTTCTTTGGCGGAAACAGCCCGCGCAGGTAGGCGTAGGCGGTGCCCGGTTCGATGGGTATTGGCTGAGTCTGACCCTGAATCCAGTACCGCAGGAGCGTATCCAGCAGTTCACGGGCCTGATCACGCCCCACCGGTGGCAATAGCACTTTGCGGTTTTCCTCTTTGCCCAGAACCAGGGTATGGAAGGATTCATGGATGCTGCATCCGGCCAGGTGCACCACCCAGTCTTCCAGCACCGAAGCGTATTTCAGCGCCCGCGCCCCGCCACTTTTCTCAAGCAGGCTGCTGCTGGCAATAACGACCCGACAGATTGCCCCGTCTGACCGGGTGCGAAGCTGACCAATACGGTCGGCCACACTGACTTCGTTTGAACCATTTTTAAACGACCGATGGAAATTCCACGCCTGATCCGGCTCATCAGGCCAGTCCTGCAAGGCTTCCCGGTAACGTCGGAACAGGTCCGGCATCCGGCTGTAGAGTTGCTGCCCGGACACCTGCTCCGTTGCGCCCATGCCCAGGTCGCCTCTGGCTCTCATGCGCTCAAGCCGGTCCTGCAGGCGACGCTCCAGATCGGAATCATCCGTCGCTTTCACAACGGCCTGATCAATCAGCTCGCGCTCCAGCGCCCAGTGCTGAAGACCATTGAGCCGAAAGGTTTCATTATCTGTGTCCTGGGCCTGAACATTAATGAACTGAACCTGCAGCCGCCTTCGATAGAAAGTGTCCACGGGCGCTTTCAGAAATCCGGCCAGCTCGGACAGGGTCAGGGGTGCCGCAGGGGCCAGATAATCCAGTGGCTGGTTTTCCTCCGGTTCATGGGTCTGATGTGCCTGAAGCCATTCGTGGTCATAGCTAAACAGGCCCTGGTGACTGGACCCATCCGCAGGAAAATACGCGCGGCTGAAAGGCTGCAGCGGATGCCCCGTGGTCAGGGCATCGGAGGCGCTGATTTTCGCCTTCGTTGACCAGACCGCGTCCAGGTGATCCCGCAACTGGGCAACCAGCACGGATGGCGGGCGCTCGGAATCGTCGCGGATACTGCGCCCGACCCAGCTGATATAAAGCTGTTCACGGGCAGACAGCAGCGCTTCCAGGAACAGGTAACGGTCGTCTTCACGCCGGGAGCGGTCGCCGGGGCGGCTGTCCTGGGCCATCAGGTCAAAATCCACCGGTGGGCGGGAGCGGGGATAGTCGCCGTCGTTCATGCCCAGCAGGCACACGCGCTTGAAAGGAATCGCCCGCATCGGCATCAGAGTGGCGAAATTGACCTTGCCAGCGAGGAAGCGCTGGTTCAGGCCGCCCTCTTCCAGACCCTCCAAAAGCTCCTCGCGAACAATGGACAATGGCAGGGTTTCGAATTCCATGCCGCCGCTCGTGCAATCCTCGAACCACTGTTCGGCCTGCCGCCGCAGCCGGTTGATCAGAAGCAGTTCTTCATCGGTAAATTCGTCGAAAAACTGCTCCAGCATGGCCTGGATCAACTCCAGCCACCGCTCTGGCGTATAGGGTTTTGCCAACGTCTCCCAGAGCTTTTCCAGCCTCTCGACAAAGCGGTAGAGATTGCCCGCCAGCGACGCCTGCAGCCCACCAATTTCACCGTAAGGTTCAACCCCCTGCCAGGCATCATCCGGGCCGGTGCCGTAACCCAGCAACATGCGGCGCAGACCTTCCTGCCAGGTGTTGCGGGCCAGACCCTCGGGCAGGTCAAAACTGTGACGGTGCCCGGCATGCAGACCCCAACGAATATTGGCGCCCTCCACCCATTGGCGGATCAGCGGCAGGTCTGACTCGGCAATTCCGAACCGGCGGCGTACAGCAGGTACATCCAACAGGCTGATCACCTCGCTGGCGCCAAATCGATGGTCCGGCAGCGACATTAACGTACCCAGGGCAATCAGTACCGGCTGCCGGTGGCGCTGCTGCTGGTCGGAAATGGTGAAGGGAATATAGCGGGACGAACCCGGCGTATAGCGCCCGAATACCGCCTGAACATGAGGCGCATAGGCGTTAATGTCTGGCACCATCACGATAACATCACGGGGGCGCAGAGATTCATCAGCGCTGAAAGCGGCCAGCAGCTGATCATGCAGCACCTCCACTTCCCGCTGGGGGCTGTGGGTCCGGTGAAATGCAATGGACTGGTCCTTCGCCGGGCGCAGCTTCCTGACCTGTGCCAGCATTTCCTGCTGGGAGGTCAGGGTGCGGATATCATCCTGAACCTGATGCAGTACCAGGGCCTTACCGTCTGTGCCATGGCTGGAAAAAATATCGATGCGGCCATCCGGCGTCGTCACTCCACCCTGGTACTGATCCGGATTATCGAATTCGTCCAGCAGCCGGATGTAATCCCGTCCTTGTTTGCCCCAGGCTGCCAACAGAGGATTCGCGTGCTGATGAAGAGCATCCGGATCGGTCAGGCTGGCGAGTTTTTCGTGCTCCCGGCCCCGATGGCGGCTGGCGGTTAGCAGATCCCGGTCGCTGATGATATCCGCCCAGAAATACTCGCAGGGGTTATGGACACACAACACCACCTGGCTGATCCGGCTGAGCACGGACAGAGCTTCCAGCGCCTGCCGTGGCAGGGAGGAAACCCCAAACACGATGATTCGCCGGGGAAGCCCTGGCGGACGGTCACTGGCCGTCAGCTGCTGCCCATGCTCCAAAAACCGGGTGTGAATCTGCGATCGGCTGGTCGCAGACAGTTCACCAACGTCTGACACCAGCGCGCGCCATAACACCGGCTGCCAGCGCTGGTCATTGCCAAGCTCCCGCACCTCGCCCCGGGCCAGCTCGATTGTATCCTGGCCGTTTTCCCAGGCAGCCAGCCAGTCCGCCCGGAACACCTGGTACTGGTCGAAGAGGTCTGCAATCTGGCCGGCAAGCTGATAACAACGGGTATCCGCGTCGGTTCCGTCGAGGAACCGCCGGAGTGGAGAAAAAACATCCTGCTGATGCACCAGCGCAGGCAAAAGGCGGAAAAGCCGCCACACCAGCCGGGATTTATCGAAAGGCGACTGTTCGGGCACCTCTTTGCCGGGCAGAACGGCACGGTAGGCCTGCCAGATAAATCGCGACGGAAACAGGAAATCCATTCCGGCGGCGATACCCAGACCACCTTCGGCCTCCCCGACAGGGTCTTCCGCCAGCGCCAGCTTCAGCCATTGGGCGCTGCCGTTACTCTGAACCAGAAATGTTTCACTGGCCAAAGGGGGCACCGGATGCTGCCGGCAGATCCAGACCACCGCCCGGCGCAGATCTTCCAGATGATTGGCATGAATGGCGTGAAAGCCAGTCAGAATGGGGGGTGTCTCGGACATACCGGCTCTTGTCGGGTTACTGAAAACTGCAAAACCGCGACCTCGAGCCTATCATAATCATGTGACATGCCGACTAAAGTGCAACACTTAAATTTGTTGCAGATCAGACATTTTCTTGCGAAACCCTGATTGTTTTGCCAATCTTGGGTTATGTAACAAATCATTTCATTGATGGAAAACTGGAGATAACGCTATGAGCAGCATGAGCAAATTCAAGAAACTGGCCGGATTTTCGGCATTCGCTTTTGCCGCGATGACGGCAGCAAACTCGGTGAACGCAGCTAATTGGCGCTACGCCCATGAAGAATATGAGGGCGATGTTCAGGACGTATTCGCTTACGATTTCAAGGAATACATCGAAGATAACTCTGATCACTCCGTTCAGATTTTCCGGTTTGGTGAGCTAGGCGAGTCTGACGACATTATGGAGCAGACTCAGGCGGGCATCCTCAATTTCGTAAACCAGTCCCCCGGTTTCACGGGCTCCCTGATTCCGGAAGCACAGATTTTCTTCATTCCTTACCTGATGCCGACCGACATGGAAACGGTGATCAAGTTTTTCCGTGAAAGCGAAGCGATCAACGAGGATTTCCCGGCGCTTTACGCCCAGAACGGCCTTGAATTGCTTCAGATGTATCCGGAAGGCGAAATGGTTGTCACCGTGGACGAGAAGGTTACTTCCCCGGAAGGCTTCAACAACAAAAAGATCCGGGTTATGACCAACCCGTTGTTGTCTGAAACCTACTCGGCCTTCGGTGCCACACCGACACCTTTGCCCTGGGGCGAGGTTTACGGCGCGCTGCAGACCAACATGATTCAGGGCCAGGAAAACCCGATTTTCTGGATTGAGTCAGGCGGTCTGTACGAAGTGTCTCCGAACCTGGTCTTCACCAGTCACGGCTGGTTCACCACCGCAATGATGGCCAACAAGAACTTCTATGATGGCCTGTCCGACGCCGACAAAAAGCTGGTCCGGGACGCATCGGATTACGCGTTCGAGAAGATCATTGTTCACATTGACGGACTGGCGGACGAAGCCCTTGCAAAAATCCAGGCAGCCAGCGATGAGGTAACCGTTACCCGCCTGAACGATGAGCAGATTGCTGAGTTCAAGAAGCGCGCACCGCAGGTTGAGAAGAAGTTCATCCAGATGACTGGCAAAGGCGGCGAAGAGCTGCTGAAACAGTTCAAGAAAGATCTGGAAGAAGTTCAGAGCAACTAAGACGCGAGGAATGATCTCCGCCGGTTCCCCGGCGGAGATTTTGCATTTTCTCCGCCCCGCCGGGGGCCCTCTCCACCGGTTGGGAGCGGAATGCTCTGGAGCCTTCCCATGTCCGAGAATTCCCCGGATCTAGAAGATGACACCGGTACCTATGAGTCCGGCCTGCCCGGATTTCTGGGAACCATTGATGAATTAATTGCCAAGACAGAAGCCGTCATGCTTGCGGTTGGCGTGATCCTGATGGCGGTGAATACCTGCGCTAACGTGATTGCACGATTTGCATTCGGCGAAGGCATGTTCTGGTCTGGTGAGGTCAACCGGATACTGATCATCCTGATCACCTTTGCCGGCATAGGCTATGCAGCCCGACACGGTCGGCACATCCGCATGTCAGCGATTTACGATGCAATTCCCCCTAAAGGCCGAAAAGTACTGATGATTTTCATTGCCCTGTTTACCTCAGTGGCCATGTTTTTCCTCTGTTACCATTCCTATGTTTACATTGAGACCCTGCAAAGCCGCGGGCGAATTCTACCCGCACTGGGTTTTCCAATCTGGTGGATCTACATCTGGGTTCCAGTCGGCTTTGCAGTCACAGGTATCCAGTATTTCCTCACGGCTATCAAAAACTTCACCAGCAAGGACGTTTATCTGTCTACCGGTGTAATTGATGGTTATGCGGATACGGAATCCGAGGTCTGACCCCCCTGAAGCTGCACTAATAAAGGATTGAAATCATGGCAACTATAATGATGGTGATCATGATCGGGCTGCTTCTGCTGGGCTTCCCGATGATGGTTCCTTTGATCGCCGGTGCCGTTGTTGGCTTCGTGATGATGTTTGATGGCTTCGGACAAATGGGAACTTTTATTCAGCAGATGATGGGGGGAATTCGCCCGGCATCGCTGATTGCCGTGCCCATGTTTATTCTGGCGGCAGATATCATGACCCGCGGCCAGTCTGCAGACCGCCTGATTCACATGGTCATGGCGTTTATCGGCCACCTGAAAGGCGGCCTGGCCATCAGTACCGCGACTTCGTGCACGCTCTTCGGTGCCGTGTCCGGATCTACCCAGGCAACGGTTGTCGCTGTTGGCTCGCCGCTGCGTCCAAAGCTGCTCAAAGCGGGTTATTCCGACCCCTTTTCGCTGGCTCTGATCATTAACTCCAGCGACATCGCTTTTCTTATTCCTCCAAGCATCGGCTTCATTATTTACGGGGTTATCTCCGGCACATCCATTGCCGAACTGTTTATTGCAGGCGTTGGCCCGGGCCTGATGATTCTGGCCATGTTTTCTGTCTATTGCGTGATCTACGCAGTCGTCAGGAAGGTTCCCACTGAGGCAAAAGCCTCATGGGGTGAAAGAGGGGTGGCCGTGCGCGAGGCCCTATGGCCGCTGTTTTTCCCGGTTATCATTGTTGGCGGTATCTATGGCGGCATTTTCAGCCCCACAGAGGCAGCGGCAGTCTGCGTGCTTTACGCCTTCCTGTTGGAATTCGTGATATTCCGGTCGCTCAAACTGCCGGACATCTACCGGATCGCCAAATCCACCGGTCTGATTACTGCTGTGGTCTTCATACTGGTGGCTGTCGGCAACGGCTTTTCCTGGATCATCTCCTTTGCCCAGATTCCCCAATCGATTCTGGAATCAGTCGGGATTAGTGAGATGGGCCCGGTTGGCGTAATGATCACCATCTGTATTGCCTTCTTCGTCGCGTGCATGTTCGTGGATCCTATCGTGGTGATTCTGGTGCTGACGCCGATCTTTGCGCCGGCTATTGCGTCGACAGGGCTTGATCCGGTGCTGGTCGGCGTGTTGATTACGCTGCAGGTTGCGATAGGCTCGGCAACGCCGCCGTTTGGTTGTGACATCTTCACCGCCATAGCCATATTCAAGCGGCCCTACTGGGAGGTGATCCGCGGCACACCGCCGTTTGTCTTTATGCTGATAGCTGCAGCAGGGCTGATTATCGCCTTCCCACAAATTGCCCTGTTCTTGCGGGACCTGGCCTTCAGGTGATCTGATCTCATAAAGGAGAGCAACATGTTCAAAAGGATTCTGGTGGCAGTGGACGGCTCCATGACGTCATTTGATGCCATGAACAAGGCCATAGACCTGCAAAAACTGACCGACGCGGAAATCTACCTGCTCTGCGTTTACAAACACCACAGCCTTTTTGAAGCATCGCTTTCAATCGGCCGCCCTGAGGCGATGGATATACCGGACAAGGTGTTGTCTGAATATGCCAAAGAAGTAGTCAATCATGCCAAAGAGCTGGCAAAGGAACGCGGAGCCAAGGCTGTGAGAGGGTTTGTCAAGGCTGGCAAACCCTCCAGGGTGATCGTCGAGTTTGCCAAGGACAAAGGTGCGGATCTGATCGTGATCGGTACCCGTGGCACCCACAGCGACAAAGACGGCCTGTTTCTGGGCAGCGTGTCCCACCGGGTGGCTTCCAACTCCGAATGCCCGGTGCTGGTGGTCTGACAACAGCGTAAACGTCTTCAGTCGACCTCGACGCGATCCCTTCCTGCTTCCTTGGCGCGATAGAGCGCCCGGTCAGCCTGCCCCAGCAGGCTGTCGGGTGTCTCGGTGCATTCCGGCCAGCTTGAGACCCCAACCGACAAGGTAATCCCTCTCAGCTTCTGGTCTCGATGAACCAGCGCCGTTTCACGCACCAACTGAACCAGTTCCTTTGCTTTATCGAGCGCCGCATTCAGGGTGGTGCCGGCCATGATGACCACAAATTCCTCGCCGCCAAACCGGCATACCACATCGCTTTCCCGGAAATGCCGGGTCAGCAGAGACGCTACGGACTTGAGTGCTGTGTCACCGGCTTCATGCCCATAGGAATCATTAAAGTGCTTGAAGTGATCAATATCGAGCATCAGCAGTGATAAAGGCTTATCGCTGCGCTGGGCGACGGCCGTTTCATGCTCGAAAAGCTGATCAAAGTAGCGCCGGTTTTTCAGGCCTGTCAGGGCATCTTCATAGGAATACTTCTGCAGCTCTTCACGCAGGCTGATACCAGAAATGGTAATACCGATCTTCTGGATACCCTGGCCGAGCGCCTGGAGCAGTTTGGCAGCGCCAAACTGGGAATCATCAGCCATCAAGTCTTCGGGCACTTCTACGAATAGCAGTGCGATCGGCAATGAACCCTCGGTTGCCGACTGAACACTGATCCAGAAACACAAGTCACCGCCAAAATCCGGCCTGGTATGGGCCGGAAACACACCGGAAGCAGCATAATAACGAGCCGAAAGGTCAGCGCTAATTGGCGGCCCGTCCGGGGTTTCGATACGCTCCTTCGACGGAGGCTCACCCGCATGACCCCAGCGATTCAGGAGACTATAAGCCGCGCCGCCCTCCACTCGCTGATAAAGCGTTCCCTTCATGGGGCTACATAAATCCGGCAACATCCGGGCGAGAACCTGATACGTCTGATTCACCGTAATACAGTCCTGAAGCTCCCCGATAATGTCATTGAGCACCCGGGTTTTTTCATTTTCAAAAGTCAGCAGCCTGACCCGCGCCTGCTCGCGACGCGCCAGGGACTCAGCCCGGGCAGTCCGCTCTGTTACCTGCTGTTCGAGGGATCGGTTGAGCTGATGCAGCGATTCCTGGGTCCGGGCGTAGTGAATCAGCGCGATGACAACCACCGACAACGAAAACGCCAGAGCCCCCAGGCTCACCGGAACTCGCCACCATGGCAGGAAGCCGTGGGCAACCGCCATGTCCAGAATCAGAAGGCTGCTGAACAGACCATAGGCCAGAAGGATAAATTGTTGCTGCCGGTCAAGATGGCGGAATCGTCGGGCCACCAGCACGGTGATGGTGGTCAACGTTGCCAGAAGCAGCGCATCGAAAACCGGAAAGGTGGTGGACAGGTCGACTGTCCCCAGGGTTGCCAGCGACAGCGCCAGCACAAAGTAGCCCAGATGGATTTTCCAGATCAGGTTGATCAACCAGGGCCGCTGATCCTCGAACCACTGTTCCAGTAAGAGTGCCATCGCTACGGGCACCGCAAAGTAAGACCCGGCTGCCAGGTAATCCCATGCCAGCGGCGCATTCCAGATCAGTTGTGCGGCCTCACTTTCCGCCACCAGCAGCACTGACGAAGAAATGGCGAAAAGTGCCAGGCTTGCAAAGGTTTTCTTGCGGGCCTGAAGCAGAGCAAAGATGATGGAAAGTAACGCTACGAGCGCGCAGAAGCCCGCAATTATAAGGGCTTTCAGCGAATTTTTTAGCACATAGAGCGTCTGTTCGGAGCTCTCCATGATGGCGACTTCGCCCCACAGACCAATATCGGTGTAGTCGGAGAAAATCCGAAAATAAATATCCTTACCCTGAAATCCTTCGGGCAAGGAAATGGCATGCCAGGGCCAGCCTTCAAAGCGACCTTTGCCGTCTTTATCAAAGTGACCGTACTGATAGATCTGTTCGCCATCGAGCCAGACCTGAACAATCAGGTCGACACTGTAGATGTAGAGAATCGGTTCTTGCCAGGACCCATCGGGCAAACTGATCCGGTACCATACCTGGTCCTGTCCTCGCCGGCCCGGCGGATTTGACGGAAATCCGATGGCATTCCACTGATCCGGCGCCTCCCCGGAGATCCAGTCCGGAATCCCGCGACTATCAACGGGGGAGTCGCCCCACCGATACTCCCATCCCGACTCAAGATCTGTTTTGGCATGGACCGCCAGGGAAACAGAAAAATAAAAGAACACAGTCAGACACAGGCGTCCAAATCGGGAACATGTCCATGTCTGCCGAGTCCTTGTCTGCATCACCTACGACACCTGCCGCTTTAATTTACACAGCTCAAAGTATAGTTCAGTCACCGGTGCCTTTTGAAACACTATTCAGGTAGGCCTTGTCTGAAATATTGGTCCATTGCCGGACCTGCTCCAGGTAAGAGCGCTGTGAATGGATAATTTCACTGGCCAACTCGTCTTCTGCTGCGGCTTCGGCAAGGAGTTTTCCCGTCGCCTCACGCAGTGCATCTATCACTTCTGGCGGAAAGGTTTCATGGCTGACATCGGGATAGTCCTCTTTCATCTTTACCCACGCCTCGCCGCTGAGGTGCGTGCTCTGGGTATACATATCGTAAGCCGCTGTTCGCATCGCCACGCGAAGTATTTCCTGCAGATCATCCGGCAGCTTTTTCCAGGTTTTCTCATTGATCAGAAACTGAACCTCGGCTCCTGGCTCTTGCCAACCTGAATAATAGTGCTTCGCTATCTGATGGAACCCCATCTGGAAGTCCAGAGCCGGGCCCACCCATTCAAGCGCATCAATGGTCCCCCGCTCCAGCGCGGTATAAAGCTCCCCTGGCGGAATATTGGTGACCGCGACGCCCAGTTCCGCCATGACCTCACCGGCAAACCCCGGCGTGCGCATCTTCAGCCCCTGCAAGTCTTCCAGGCTGTTAATTTCCTTGCGAAACCAGCCGCCCATCTGATTACCGGTGTTGCCGCCCGGGAACGACAGCAGGCCGAAGGGCTGGTAGACCTTTTCCATAAGCTCCATACCGCCGCCATGATAGAACCAGGCGTACTGCTCCGGGGCAATCATGCCGAACGGCACGGTGGTGAAGTACATGGCGTTGGGGATCGACCCCTTGTAGTAATAGGAAGCGGTATGGCCCATATCATACTGGCCGGCCTTCACCATATTGAAAATGCCAAAGGGCGCTTTGTGTTTGTTGGAAGAATCAATCCGGAACTGAAGCCGGCCCGCCGACATTTTTTCAGCCATGGCGGCCATATTCCGGGTTGCGTCCCCCAGAATGGGCGAATTCGGGCCCCAGGTTTCGGCCAGGCGGATTGTGTGGGTTTCCTGCGCACCTGCTGAAATCGGCACGGTGAGGGCAAGAAAAGCAATTATCGGGAAAATCATCTTATAAATCGACATCGTGAGGCTATCTTCCTTAAAGATCAGGGAATCAGAACAGTGCCTGGCACTTCTTGCAACACTTGCGTAACACGCGAAATAAAAGAAACTGTCTTTGTAAAAGAACCTATCTTATTTCAGCCCGGCGAGCATCCGAAATACCCAATTCGAACGTATACGCTGTCGTTACATGCATTACCGTGATACCGAATGGTAACACTATGAATCTTTGCCGGGAGTCAGATATGGATACCCTGTTTTACGATGGCCAGTGCCCTCTGTGTTCTAAAGAAATAGCCACTCTCCGCAAGCTGGAAACCGGAAACCTGGCTTTTGCTGACGTCCACGTTCAGGACAACGAAAAAGGCATGCTTCCGGAGCGCGAGCCACTGTTGCGCAGACTGCACCTGCTGACCGGGGATGGTGATTGGGTTATTGGGCTGCACGCGACCGTCAGAGCCTGGTCACATACCCCGCTGGGCTTCCTGTTCAAGCCTCTACTCTGGCCCGTGATTTACCCGCTGGCTAACAGATTCTATGTCAACTGGGCTGACCGTCGCTACCAGCGCAAATACGACTGCGACGCTTGCCGTATCGAACCCTGAGAGCCTTGCGGCACTTCTGGATGAAGACGGGTCAGGCGGTCCGGAGGTGTCGACCACGCCAGGCCGACCAGGAATAAAGCGCCAGTGCCAGCCAGATCATAACGAAACTCAGCAACTTCTGTTCGCTCAGCGGCTCATCAAATACCACCAGCGCCAGAACAAACTGCAACGTCGGGTTGATGTACATCAGGAACCCTACGGTCGACAGTCTCAGTCTGCGAGCCGCGCCCGCAAAAAATAACAGGGGTATCGCAGTCACAATGCCGCTGGACATAAGCAGTAACGTAAAGGTGGAACTATCGGTGAAATGTGACTGGCCGCCTATGTGTAGCCAGCTGAGGGCCAGAAGGCCCACCGGTAACAGCAGCAGCGTTTCTACAAATAGCCCCGAAAGACCGTCCAGCGGGACTTTCTTTCTTAACAGGCCGTAGGTGCCGAAACTGAACGCCAGCACCAGCGAAATCCAGGGCACGAAACCCAGCAGGAACAGCTGATACAGAATTGCAATGGTGGCCAGCACCACCGCAATACCCTGAAGCCGGGAAATGTTTTCGCGCAGAATCAGCAAACCCAGCGCCACATTGACCAGCGGCGTGAGGAAATAACCCAGGCTGGCCTGCAAAACCTGGCGGGTCTCCACAGCATAGATGTAAATGCCCCAGTTAATCGCGATAAACACGGCACAACCCAACACAAAACCCAGTTTTTTCGGTTCAGATAACGCGGCTTTTATAGGCGACCAGCGCCCCAGAATGGATACTACAATCGCCAGAAACAGGCAGGACCAGATCACCCGGTGAATCAGCACTTCATAGGATGGCACCCCGGCAAACAAGGCAAAATACAGGGGGAAACATCCCCAGAGCGTGTAGGCGGACAGGCCGAATACAACGCCTTTGGTGGCTTCGGGTGCAGTGGTTTTCATAACGTCCTCATCGTCAGGCACGTTAAATTAGCACACTACTGATAGCCTCTGCCCACATCATCTATACTGTGTCAGTAACGTACATATCGTCTTCGGACTATTCTCCCGCCCACCTAGGCGGTCGCTTCTTTCGATTTTGGCTTTTGATGACAAAAATACAACACCTGTTCTTCACGCTGGCTCTATTGCTTTTCGCAGGCAGTACTGCCGCGGTCCCTGACTCGAAGAATACCAATATCGCGTTTTATTACGGCCATGAGGCTCCGATTGGCAGCCTGATGGCCTATGACTGGGTGGTATTGCAACAGGACCAGGCCAGCGACGCACGCATTGATCTGCTGGCCAGGGCAAATACCCTGCCCATTACCTATATCAGCGTAGGCGAAATGGCCCGCAGCCATCGGCTGTTCCGACAGCTGGAACAGAGCTGGCTGATCGGCAAGAACCCGGCCTGGTCAAGTGTGGTGCTGGATCTTCGGCTGCCCGAGGTGCGCGACTTCCTGCTGGACAAGCTCATTGACCCGGCCTTCGCGCGCGGGTTTCAGGGCGTATTTCTCGACACCCTGGACAGTTTTTTACTGTCCCCCGGTGGCGAAAAACAGACAGCAGCCTTTGCGGATGCCCAACAGACACTGATTGCCGCGATCCGGGCGCGCCATCCCGATGCCAAGATCATTCTCAACCGTGGCTTCCACCTGCCGGACCCGGTTATGGCCCAGGTTGACGCGCTGGCACTCGAGTCCTGGCGTAACGGCTATAACGCCGGAAAAAAAACCTATTACCAGGTTTCTGACCAGGACCGTCAATGGCTGACTGCACAGCTGGATCGATGGCGAGAAGCCCGACCGGATATGCCGCTCATTGCCATCGATTACGCAGCGAATGCTTCCCTGGCCGATGACTATGCGCAGCGCCTGCGCAATGAGGGTTTCGCGCCCTGGGTAGCCAACCCGGACCTGACGCGGCTGAGTCCGTCCCTGCCCCGCCAGGAGAAACGTCACGTCCTGGTGATTCATGACCTGCCTGAACGGAATATGGATCGCAGTGCGGCCCATCGCTATGGCGGCATTGTGCTGGAGCGCCTGGGGCTGGTGCCACACTACCGCTCTACCCAGCAATCTCTGCCCCAGGAACCAACAGCCGACCGCTACGCCGGAATTCTGGTGTGGTGGGAAACCGGGGATCAGCAGGGCACGCTTTGCAACTGGCTGCATCAACAGCAACAACAGGGCGTGCCCATTGTGCTGATGGGACAGGTACCTAACAGTGCAGCGTGTCGCCAGGTGCTGGCCATTGCCAGCAAGGCCATACCCTCGGCGCCCCTGAGCTTCGACCGCGACCATCCATCGGTTGGTCAGTATGAGGGCCAACGCCTGCCTTCCCTGACCGCCCGGCCCATGCCCGTTGGCCCAAATCACACACCCTGGCTGACCGTCACCGACGCTCAGGGCCGCACATTCACGCCTTTATACACCCATGCTGGCGGTGGCCTGGCGTCCGCACCCTTCATCTTTGAAACCGGCCCTGATGAACAGGTGTTTTGGCTGTTTGACCCTTTTGCCTTTCTACGCCAGGCATTCAACCTGTCGACTGCGCCAGCCATCGATACCACGACAGAGAACGGCCGCCGTATCCTGACCGCCCACATTGACGGCGACGGATTTGTATCCCGCGGTGAATTCCCCGGCAGCCCCTTAAGTGCCAGCGTCATCCAGCGTGAAATTCTGGCTCGCTACAACCTGCCTCACACCGTTTCGGTAATCGAGGCAGAAGTGTCTCCCAAAGGGCTTTACCCCAGGGTCAGCGCGGAAGCCGAAGCCATCGCACGCGATATTTTCGCAATGAATCTGGTGGAAGTTGCATCCCATACCTACAGTCACCCGTTCTTTTGGCAATCAATGGAAGGCGGGCCTGCGCCCCGGCTGGAAAACACGCTGTATGGTTACTTCATGAACATCCCTGATTATCAGGCGTCTCTTGCCCGTGAGGTCGGCGGATCGGTGGCCTACATCAACCAGCGTCTGGCGCCGCCGAAAAAGCCGGTCTCGGTGTTCCTGTGGACCGGCGATGCCCGACCCGGCGACGAAGCACTGCGCAGGGTTCGAGAAGCCGGGCTGGTTAATGTGAATGGCGGCAACACCAAACCGTTGCCTTACGCATCCGAACTCGCGGGCACCTGGCCGGATGCCCGACCCGTGGGGGATGAACTGCAAATCTACGCGCCCGTCATGAACGAAAATGTCTACACCAATGAATGGACGGGGCCTTTTTACGGGTTCCGCAACGTAACCGACACTTTTCGTGTACTGGAAAGCAAAGGGCGGCTGAAACCCATCGGCATTTATTACCACTTCTACTCCGGTACCAAACCCGAAGCACTCAGCGCTCTTCACGAGGTCTATCGGTATGCGCTTGACCAGACCGTCACGCCTCTTTATCTGAGCGACTACGCCGAGCGCGTGCAAACGTTTTATTATTCTGCCGTGCTTCAGGACGAAGAAGGCGGCTGGCGGTGGCGCGGTATTGGCCAGCCCTCAACGGTCATCGTTAACCAGGACCAGTTCCCCGACCTGACGCGCAGCACCGGCGTGGCCGGCTATCACGATGCGGCTGGTAATCGTTACGTTCACCTGAGCGGCGGCTCACCCCGCCTGATGCTGACCGATCAGCCGCCCGACGGCCCGTTACTGTCTCAGGCCAACGGTATATTGACTCAATGGCAGCGCGAGCCCACCAGCAGCGGCTGGCGAATCACCATGGGGCTGCGTGGCTATCAACCCATAGATTTCACCCTGACCGGCACCCGCCAATGCAGCGTGAAGGATCCCACCGCCACCCTCAGGCAAAACCGGGATGCACTGCGGGTAACACTGCCCGCAAGACAAGTGCAGAATCTGATTATGGAGTGCCGGTAACCCATGATTCGAAAGCGGGAATCCTTTTTCAGCCTGCCGGCGCTAATGCTGATGGGCGCACTGATCGCGCTGGCCCTGTACCTGCTGTTCCCGCGGCAGTCGGTCTTTGAAAATCCCGACTATCTCAACAGGCCCGATGGCCTGTCTATCGCCTACCTGGAAGTGTTACTTCGCGCCGACTCCGACAACCAGGTACTGCGCCTGAACTTGGCCAGCGCACTGGGCGCCAATGGCCAACTGGACCGTGCAGCGGCCACGCTGAAACCACTGCTAACAGAAGACCCGGTAATGGAGCAGGCCCTCGAAGCCTACCTGGAGCTTCAGGCCCAGCGGATGTTTGCCGCACCCGAAGGGCCTGCCCGGCAAGCACGACAGGACGAGCTCTTCATAGCCGCTCAAACCCTGCTTCGCCAGCCCTACGAGCCAGAGCGCACCCTGGAACTCCTCGACCCCCTGGATCGCTGGCTCAGCCAGTCACGCTATCTGGCCCTGCTGCAGATCGCCCAGAACCGGATGGTCACGCCTGACCAGCGTATGCAGCTGGCCCGGGAAATTGCTCGGCTGGAGGAGGCCCAGTCCCGACCCGGCACAGCAGCCGCAACGTTACGCCCGCTCCTCGACACCATTCGCCCGGCACAGCGCACTGAGTTCATCAACAACCTGATCCGCCTGGAGCTGGCCAGCGGGGACGTCGGGGGAGCGCTGGCACTGTTCAAACAGCGACAGCCCGCCAGAAACATGACCGAGCAGGCTCTGACTGAAGGTATCCGCCTGGCGCGGCTGGCAGGGTCCACGTCAGATGAACTGTCCTGGATCCGCCAGCGGGCCGATGCCAACCCCGGCAACCTGACGTATCAACGGGAATTACTGGCCGCCCAGCTTGCCGCAGGCAGGCCCCTTGCCGCATTGACGGCGATTCGCCGAATGCAGAACAACCCCGCCAACCTGACGCCGACAGACCGCAGAACCATCGCAGAGGTGCTGGAGTGGAACGACAGGCCCGGGGAAGCGCTGCCGGTCTGGGTATCGCTTTACCGGGACACCGGTTCTCAACAGGCGTTTCAACGGTCCACCGACCTGGCCCGGGGTCTGTTCCAGTGGGATACCTTGCTTGCGCTGCTGAACGAGGCGGCAAGCAGACAGCGTTTGCAACCGGATGGCTACATCGAACTGGCCGACGCACTGGTGCGAGCCGGACGCTTCCAGGACGCTGACGCAGGGTCGGTCAGTTCATCCGGGCTCGGAGCGGTTGAAAGAACGGCTTCTTACGTTATTCATCAACCTCCGCGACTTTCCCGCGGCCATCGCAG
>Ga0136557_1000634_pt1 | contig 25884 bp, 21 predicted proteins | sample AntRauTorckE6832_FD_104796 | JGI IMG/M metagenome (GOLD analysis project Ga0136557, IMG submission 104796) | Saline lake microbial communities from Rauer Islands, Antarctica - Metagenome Torckler E6 #832 | ecosystem: Environmental > Aquatic > Non-marine Saline and Alkaline > Saline | place...
AAGAAAACTGAATTTAAAGATAAAATTAAGGATCTTTTCAATCTGGAATCTCTAGCTGGCTCTTTACTGGAAGAGCTTAAAGAAATCAAAATTAGTGATTTATTTAAAACAGATGCAGAGCTGAAAGAATTGAAGCAGAATAAAATTTTACAGCAGACTCTGAGTGAGATTCTGCTCAACTTAAAGATTGAAATTGATAACTCTGACTTAAAAATTGAAAATTTATTAACTAAGAAGCTGGAAAATAATATAGTTACAGATCTGGCAGCTCTTATTAGTGGGTCAGAAACTAATATTTTAAGTTTCCTGGAATCTGAAAAAGAGGATTTAAATAGACTTATTTTAGAATCAGTGGAGGCTGAGATTGAAGCCAGCACTGGTTTTAAAGCAATGAGCAGGCAGGGAATTTACAGTAAATATCAAGAAAATATAGAAGAGTACGGTCTGCCTGTCAATCATTTAAAAGAATCTATTTCAGAAAAATTGAATTCTGAGAGTCAAGAGTTGGCAGAGGCTCTTTTAGCTAAAATTAGCGATTTTAAGTTAAAGAAGCTGCTGGCCGGAGTAGATTTTAAAGCTCAGGCTGGTGAATTAGAAAATATTATCTGGGATTTTTATCAGCAGAATCAGGAAAAGCGGCTCTTTGAGCTCTTTTCAGATGATATTTTTCAGCAGCAGCTGTTTGAAGAAAAAATAATTGAGCTTTTATTTTCTCTAATTAAGAAGTTAAGCAGTAAAGAAGAATCAGTAGATTTAGTCAGTGACTATCTGGCTCAATTTGAACTGCAGGATCTAGTTACTGAAAAAAATTTGATTAATAAAAACAGAGAAATGTCGGAAGAGATCTATCAGCTGCTGGGCCAGAGTGATTTTATTGCAGCCGGGCTGAGTCAGTATCTAAATAATGAATTTTTTACTCTAGTTAATTTGGAATTAACTGCCAATCAGGCTCAGTTTAAGCAGGAAGCAGAAAATTATTTTAAAGTAGTTGAACAAAATTTTGCTGACAGGGAATTAAAAGAGCTTTATCAATTACTAAAAGGAGAAGAAACTGTTGTTAAGTTAACTGATTCAATTACAGCTTTCTTTTATAATAATTTACCTGAACTAATCGAAGGTCGGGTGGCCCAGGCAGCAGCAGCAAACTTACATCAGCTCTCTGACCAGGAAGTTCAGCAGGCGATTGAGGACTTTATGGGCAAAGAGTTAAAACCAATTACTTATTTAGGTGCACTTTTGGGTGCGGCAGCAGGCCTTATATTTTCTTTGAGTGGGGCAGAAGCAGCAGTTTTTAATTCTACACCACTCTGGTTAAATTATTTGAGTTCGGCTGTTTTATATGGTGGTGTGGGCTGGTTAACCAATGTGCTGGCTATTTGGATGATTTTTCACCCTTATGAAGAAAAAAGAATTGCAGCTTTGAAAGTTCCATTTACACCGGGAGTTGTAGCCAAAAATAGGAGTCGTTTTGCTGATTCAATGGGTAAATTTGTGGAAAAAGAACTACTTAAGGCAGATTCGGCTGCAGAAATCATTGAAAATAACCGAAGTCAGATTAGGGAAACTATAGTTAAATATTTTGAGCAGAATGATTATCAGCAGTTTTTTGAGCTGCTTAAATCTAATAATAATTTTCTGGCTGCTGAAGCCCTGGCTAAAATTGATGAGCTGATTTTAAAGCTGGAACCTAAAGATTTAGCAGAGCTAAAAGATCCATTTAATCAGAAACTAAATAAGTATCTGGACAAAAAGATTCCAGAAATAAATTTTGCAGAAATGATTAATTCTTACCTGGCAAATAATGAACTTGATTTTACCGAGCTTGAGGATCAGCTTATTTCTAAGCTTGATCTGAAAAAGATCACTGCAGCTGTCGGTGGGGACTATAATTTTACTATTAGTTCAGCTCAGCTAAAAAATTTGCTGCAGAATAAAGAACTCTATCCTTTTTTGAAATTCATTATTCCTGAACTTTTAAATACAGAAATTGATTATAATTTAAAAGGGAAGCTAATAGAATTTTTAGAAGCAGATTCTGATTATTATCTTGATCAGGGACTGAACTTTATCGATCAGCAGCAGGAAAAAATAGCTCAGCTGATTAATTTCAAAAAAGATGAGATTATTGAGGCGGAAAAGGAGAAAAAAGGCGGACTTTTAAAAAATACCATGATTTCAGGTGCCATTTATATGGCTGATCTGGATGAATTTGTTGATTCAGTTACAGCAAGAGTTTTTGAGCGTTTAAAAACTGAGTATTTTGTAGAAAAAAGATCTAAGTTAGAAAATCTATATTTTAAACTGCTTGCTGAGCTAAATGAGAGTGAATTTTTGCGTAGGGAAAAGATTAATTTAAGCCAGCTTTTAAGTAATTTCTTTGCTTCCAGTCAGGGAGCTAATCTACTGACTGAAGTTCTTTACTTAAGTGAGTCTGAGATAAATGAGCTGCTGGAAGCAGCTTTAAAGGCGGAAAAAGAAGATTTATTTAGCTTTGAACTGGAAATTGAAGCAGATGAGATTGAGTATTTTATCAATCAGCATTTAAAACTTGAACAGAAATTACAGCTGCTGCTTAAATTGAAAAATCTAGTGGCGGAGGATTTAATTGAAGGAGAGTTAGCTCAGCTTTTAAGTGAAGTAGAACTTAAAAGTATTAATAGTGAACTCAGTCATCTTTTTAAGAATTCAGATCTGATTTCTACCGAAATAATAGATGATCAACAGTTAAAGGAAATCTTAAATAATATTTCCGATTTAATTAAAGAGCCTGAGCTAAATGAACTGATTTTATCTCGGGCAGCATTAGATATCGCTGAGGGAGCTGATCTCCTGGCAGAAAAGATGGACAGAGCCAGCCTAGAATATCTGCTGGAATTATTTATAGAAAGCGGAGTTGACAGCTTCAAGGCTAATTCAGAAGCTCTGCTTAAAAGTTTAGAGTTAAAGAAACTGACAGCTGAAGAGATAAGCAAAATGAATCCAGCAGAGATTGAAGAAATTTTTGATAGTTTTGCCGGACGCTATTTTGCTCATCTTAAGCAGTACGGCTGGTTTGGCGGGGTCTTTGGCCTACTTCAGCTTTTAATTAGAACTTTGATTTAAAGATGAAATTAAATTGTTAATTAGATAAAAACATAAAATGAGGTGATTGAATTGAAAAAAGAAATAAAGGTACTTTCGCTTTTTCTACTTTTAACTATATTAGTGGCAGCACCATTTTCTGCGGCTGCTGCAGAGGCAACAGTAGCAGTTACAATAGTTCCTCAAATAGAGATGATAGAGGCAGTTGCTGGTGAGAGAGTGGAAGTAGTAGAAATGATACCAAAGGGTTTCAGCCCTTCTAATTACGCACCTTCTCCGGCTGAGATGAGGGCTTTTAATGAAGCCAGTATTTATTTTTCGATGGGGGTTCCTGCAGACATCCAGAATATTTTACCCCGGGCAGAAGCGATCTCAGGACTTAAGGTTGTTAAATTATTTGAAGAAATTGAAGCTGAGTATCCCCACCGCTATTTTGGTGAAGAAGAGGATCAGCACGAAGCCGAAGCCGAAGAACATTCAGCTGAAGCAGAAGAGGAAGCCATTGATAATGATGATCACGGACACAGTCATCAGGGAGGACGGGATCCCCATATCTGGCTATCTCCTGCTCGAGTGGAATCTATGGTAGAGATTATGCGGGACCAGTTAATAGAATTGTTACCCGAATATGAAGCTGAATTCAGAAAAAATACTGAGGAATATTTAACTAAGCTGGCTGCAGCTGATCAGGAAAACAAAGAATTATTTGAAGCCTATCAGGGTGATTCAATTTTAGTTTATCATCCCTCTTTCGGTTATTTTACTGATCACTATGGTTTAGAAATGATGGCAATTGAGGAAGACGGTAAAGAACCAGGACCGCGACATCTACAGGAAATCATTGAAAATGCTGCTCAAAAGGGAATAAAAAATGTATTTTATCAGGCAGAAATTGACAGTAGAAAAACCAGAGCCGTCGCGGAAGAATTGGGTGGAGAGATTGTACAGCTCAATCCTCTGGCTGAAAACTATATTCAAAATTTAAAAGAAATGGCTCAAAAAATGGCTGCAGAGCTTCAAAAAAGAGATGATCAGTAGTGGCTTATGCAGTAGAATTAGATGATATCTCAGTTAATTATGGTGATCTAGAAGCACTAAAAAATATCAATCTTAAAGTTGAAAAGGGAGCCTTCCTGGGAATTATTGGACCAAATGGTGGTGGAAAAACCACTCTACTCAAGGTGATACTGGGTCTAATAGAACCCCAAAAAGGAAGAGTTAAGATAATGGGCCAGCCCATAAGTAAAGCTGTTGATCAGATTGGTTATGTGCCTCAGATTTCTAGCTTTGACCGCAGCTTTCCGATCAGTGTTTTAGATGTTGTTTTAATGGCCAGACTGGGCGGCAGGCTTAGATTTTTTCATCAGTATCAAAAAGAGGATATTAAGGAGGCAGAAGCCGTACTGGAACAGCTTAATCTGCTGCATTTAAAAGACAGGCAGATTGGGAAACTATCAGGAGGTCAGCTGCAGCGGGTGCTGATAGCCCGAGGCCTGGCAGTGGAGCCTGAAATATTACTTTTAGATGAGCCAACAGCCAGTGTCGATGCCAGTTCTACCTCACAGATCTATGAATTATTGAAGGAACTAAATAAAGAGAAGACTATTATTGTGGTTACTCATGATATGGCAGCAGTTTCTTCATATTTTGACAGTCTGGCCTGCCTGAATGAGAAATTATATCATCATGGAGATAAACATCTGGATCAGGAAACAACAGAACAGGTCTTTGGCTGTCCGATTGATCTGATCGCTCACGGTCATCCTCACCATGTGCTTGCACCACACGGAGAGGAGAAAAATAATGATTGAAGCAATTTTAAACTTTAATTTTATGCAGAATGCTTTTGCTGCAGCTGTAATGGCCAGTATTGTCTGTGGTTTGATTGGAACAATTATTGTAGAAAAGAAGCTGGTGATGTTGAGTGGTGGTATAGCTCATACCTCATTTGGAGGGATTGGTCTCGGCTATCTTTTAAATATTGAACCAATTTATGGAGCTTTTGCTTTTGCAATAGGAGCTTCTTTAGCAATTGCTTCTATTCGCCGCAAAATTGGAACCGGCTCAGATACTTTAATCGGGATGTTCTGGTCTCTGGGTATGGCATTAGGAGTGTTATTTATAGGTTTTACACCTGGTTATCCACCGGATATTTCTTCTTATTTATTTGGAGATATACTGACAGTTAGAAGAATAGATGTCTGGCTGATGGGAGTACTGACAGTTTTTATGCTGCTGGCGATTATAAGTTTATTCAATTACTGGAAGGCTTATTTGTTTGATGAAGAATTTTTGCGAGTTTTAGGAGTTAAATCAACTCTGCTGGAAAAATTTCTTTTTATTATGATAGCACTGGCAATTGTAATTTTAATCAGAGTTGTAGGTATAGTTCTCGTTATTGCTCTTTTAACAGCACCACCGGCAGCAGCCAGGTTATATACTGATGACTTGAAGAAGATTATGGGCCTGGCTATTATTTTCGGTCTTATATTTTCTTTCAGTGGTTTAACTTTTTCTTATTATTATGATCTGCCATCAGGGGCAGTAATCATTATTACTGCTGCTTTATTTTATTTTGGCTCGGTAATTGTTAAGGGCCGCAATGAATAATTTAAAGCTGTTCCAAAAAGAAAGTAAGTATTTTAAAGAATAATCATCTTTAATTGGAGCTTAGCTTTAAATTTGTTGGGAGACTAGAATTTTAATATTTGTGATTTAGTAATAGATGTATTAAGATAAAAATAGTTAATTAAAAATTGAATAGTTTTAAATAAGGGTTTCAGTCATTATTTTGGCGTTAACAGCGAAAATATATGGCTGGATTAAAACGGGAAAGAGGTGAAAGACCTCTGCGGTCCCGCCGCCGTAAGGTTTAAAGATAATCAAAACTGCCACTGGGAAAACTGGGAAGGCTGATTATTAACTGAACCGAGCCGGAAGACCTGCCTTTATTTATAAACACCATAAACTCACGGGTCATGAGGGGGTGTTGAGCAGATTTCATTTATAGCAGTTAGATTGTTTAAATTTAACTGGAATTAGTTTTCAGTAAAAAAGTGCTAATTATTAATAGAAATCTGACAACCAGTTTTGAATATTAATCCCTTTCGTGCAGCCTGTGCGGAAGGGATTTTTTTAGTTTACATAAGTTTTGAAAATAAAATTAGAAATAAGCAGGATTATTCCAATCAGCAGAGAAATAACTAAGTGTAAGATAAACATATGTTCTTAAAAGGAGGAATTATGAATTTAGATTATGTAAAAAAACGTGATGGAAAAAAGGTGGAATTCAAATCGGAAAAGATTGAAAATGCTGTAGCAAAGGCTGCAGCGGCAGTTGAACAGGTTGATCCTCAAATTGCTGCCGAAATAACAGCTGAGGTATTATCTTATTTAAAGATATTTTTCAAAAATGGTGGTATAGTAGAGGTGGAACAGATCCAGGATTTGGTGGAGAAAGTTTTGATCGAAAAGGGTTATGCCGAAATCGCAAAGGCTTATATTCTTTATCGGGAGCAGCACAGCAAGCTAAGGGACAGCAAAAAGCTCTTTGCTGATGCGGTCAACATTATGGATGATTATTTAGATCGTAGTGACTGGAAGGTAAATGAAAATTCCAATATGAGTTATTCTCTCCAGGGTCTAAATAATTATATTGCCTCTGAGATAACAGGTCAGTACTGGCTGCAGGAGATATATCCCAGAGAAACTGCTAAACTGCACAGCAGTGGTGATCTGCATATACATGATCTTGGTAATTTGAGTGTTTACTGCTGCGGCTGGGATTTAGAGGAGCTTTTGCGGACTGGTTTTAGAGGAGTATCCACAAAAATTGAGAGTGCACCACCAAAACATTTCAAGGCAGCTCTTGGGCAAATTGTAAATTTTTTCTATACACTCCAGGGCGAAAGCGCTGGCGCCCAGGCTTTTTCTAATTTTGACACCTATCTGGCTCCCTTTATTGCCTATGATGGCCTTAATTATGAAGAAGTTAAACAGGCGATGCAGGAATTTTTATTTAATATGAATGTACCGACAAGGGTTGGATTTCAAACTCCTTTTACAAATATTACCATGGATCTTGAGGTGCCCGATTATCTAAAAGATCAGGCGGTTATAATTGGCGGGCAGCATCAGGAAAAATCTTATGGTGAATTTCAGCAGGAGATGGATATGCTCAATCGAGCTTTTGCTGAGCTGATGATGGAAGGTGATGCTAAGGGCAGAATGTTTTCTTTTCCGATTCCGACTTATAATATAACTAAGGATTTTGAGTGGGAAAATGAAAAGTTGGATCCTGTCTGGGAAATGACAGCTAAATTTGGAATACCATATTTTTCTAACTTTATCAATTCGGATATGGACCCTGAAGATGCAAGGAGCATGTGCTGTCGGTTGAGACTGGATAACAAAAAACTCCGCAAAAGAGGTGGAGGATTATTTGGAGCCAATCCTCTAACTGGCTGTTATGATGATAAAACAGAGATTATGACAGAAAAGGGATGGAAATTATTTAAAAATCTTTCAAAAACAGATTCAGTATTTACTTTGTCTGCTGATAATGAGATAGAGCTACATCATCCAAAAAAAATTTTCGAATATGATTGGAATGGACTAATGTATAGATTTGAATCACGTTCTTTAGATTTATTAGTAACCCCAAATCATAGAATGGTTTGTGACGATGCTAATACAGGAGAAAGAATTTTTGTCGAAGCCAAAAATTTTAATGGTAATGTACACAGAATTCCTAAACAGGGTAATTGGGAGGGTATAGAAAAAGAAAAATTTGTTTTGCCTGGGATAGAGAATTCCTGGATTGCGGGTAATTATAATTCTCATCGTAGTTATGTAAAAGAAGATTTAGAAATACAAATGGATTTATGGCTTAAATTTTTTGGTATTTGGTTAGCTGAAGGTAGTTTTGATAATAAAAAAATAGCACCATCTCATGGTTATAGAGTATTTATTACTCAAAAAGGTGAAGCCAAAAATAAGATCAAAGAAATGTTAGATGATTTACCTTTTAATTATAATTATGATGGTAAATCATTTATTATATGTAATAAGCAGTTATGGAATTATTTGAAAAAATTTGGTCACTGTTATGATAAATATATACCTAAAAAAATTAAAAACTTATCACGACGACAATTAAAAATATTATTTGAGTGGATGGTTATGGGAGATGGACATATTAGACCTCTCAGAAGAAATAGAAAAATTAGACAGATAACATATTATACAAGTTCAAAAAAAAAGGCTGAAGATTTACAGGAAGTTGTATTAAAAATTGGGTATATATCATCATTATTTGAGAGAAACAGAGGTATAATGACTTTTAATAATAGAAAAATCAAAACAAAGACTCAATATGTTTTAGGAATACAGCAATCGAAGCATTATAGATTAAGAAAGAAAAACATTAGGCTGGAAAATTATACAGGCAAAGTTTATTGTTGTGAAGTTGAAAATAATTCAGTCTTAGTGCGTAGAAATGGAAAAGTTACCTGGTGTGGAAATTCAATAGGTGTGGTAACTTTAAATATGCCCCGGATCGGCTATCAGGCTCAGACGAAAGAAGAGTTTATGGAAAGAGTTTATTATCTGATGGATCAGGCAAAGGAAAGTTTAGAAGTTAAAAGAAAAGTTTTAGAAACTCTAACTGAACAGGGGTTATACCCCTATGCAAAGTTTTACTTAAGAGATATCAAAAAGCGCTTTGATAATTTCTGGCAGAATCACTTTAATACAATTGGGCTCAATGGAATGAACGAAGCTCTGCTTAATTTTATGGGCCAGGATATCTCAACCCAAGAGGGGCAGCAGTTTTCCCAGGCAGTAATGGAAAAGATGAGGGAGCGCCTGCAGCAGTATCAGGAAGAAACCGATAATCTATATAATCTGGAAGCAACTCCGGCTGAAGGTACAGCTTATCGTTTTGCCCGTTTGGACAGAGCCAAGTTTGGAGATCAAATAATTTCTGCCAATCAAGATCGGGTTGTTAAAGAAGATGCAGATCCTTATTACACTAATTCAACTCAGCTGCCTGTTGGTCTGACTGATGATGTTTTTACAGCTTTAGAGCTGCAGGATGAAATTCAGTCATTATATACTGGTGGTACAGTTTTCCATGGATTTTTGGGAGAAAAAATAGATTCTATTAAAACTACCAAAAAGTTGGTTAAAAGAATTGCCGAAAACTTTAAACTGCCCTATTATACGCTGACACCATCTTTTAGTATTTGTCCGGTTCACGGTTATCTGCCGGGAGAGCATGAGTACTGTCCTAAATGTGAGGCTGAAGCTGTAGCTGAGTCAAAAACTGTTGGGGTTAATTCTACTGCTGTAGAAAAAAATAAGGCAGAAAGTGAAGTGGAATAAATGAAGCTGGCAGGATTACAGAAAACTTCAGTTATTGATTTTCCTGATCAGATCTCAGCAGTAGTTTTTACTCAGGGCTGCAACTTTTATTGTTCTTACTGCCACAACAGTCAGCTGATTGCAGGGAAAATTTCAGCTGAAGAGGAATTAATGCCGGCAGCTTATTTTTTCGAATTTCTTAAGCAGCGAAAAGGTCTGCTGGATGGAGTAACAGTTACAGGTGGAGAGCCGTTGCTGCAGCTAGATTTAAAAGATTTTATACAAAAAATTAAAGAGGATTATAATCTTTTGATAAAGTTGGATACAAATGGAACTAATCAGGCTAAATTACAGGAGTTAATAGAGGCAGATTTAATTGATTATCTGGCAGTTGATATTAAATTTAGCTGGCCCAACTACAGGCAGTTGGCTCCAGCTGGTCTGATCTCAGAAATTAAAAGCTCAGTTGAGTTAATAATCAATTCTAAACTGGATTATGAGTTTAGAACTACAGTTGTTCCGGAAATGCATGACAGCCAAGAAATAACAAAAATCGCTCGCCAGATTGAAGGAGCAGATAAATATTTTATCCAAAATTTCCGGCCAGTTAATACACTGGATCCTGAATTGAAAAATTCACGCTCTTTTGCTCCTTCAGAGCTGAAGCGATTAAAAGCAGCTGCAAAAAAGCATCTTGAAAATGTCCAAATTAGAAATTGATTTTAGAGCTGGTAGTGCTGCCGGCAGCTGTCTATTTTCAATGCAGAAAAGGAGACAGCAAAATCAGATAGAGAAGCCGAGTACAAATTATTTAGTTTAATAGTTTCTAAAATCTAAAAAGCACAATAGGGAGGCATAAAAATGGCTAAAAAACAAAAATGTGAGGTTTATTCACGAGTTGTTGGTTATCTGTCACCGGTTTCCGAATGGAATAAAGGAAAAAAAGAAGAATTTAAGGACCGCAAAACTTTTAAATATGTAGAAAAATAATTTTTACAGTTAAAATTTAAAATTAAATACAAAAATATAACTATTAAAGACCAAATAAGGACTATCATAATGATAGTCCTTATATTTTTTTCCTAATTTGCAGGAATTTACATCTGAAGCGCGAAAATAATTAATTGGAGACAATTTTTATAATAATAGAATAATTTTCTATAAAGACTGTTTTTTTGTGGAAGGGTGTAAAAATTGCAGGTAGAGAGAAAACAATGTCAGAGTACAGATCAATTAATTGAATTTTTTATTAATCTACAGGATTCACCGGCTCAGGTAGTACAGCTTTTTTCTTCTAGATCAGAGACGGTCAATAATGAATTAATAGCTGCTTTTAACCGCTATTTACCCCTCTCCACATTAATGGGAGTCAGTGCAGAAGAAGTAATTTTCGAAAATGAGGTTAAATTAAAGCAGCTAACAGCAGTGGCACTTCGTTTTGAAAAAAGCAGTTTTAGATTATTGAGAACTGAATTAAGCAGCAGAGAAAATGCAAAATTAATAATGCAAGCTGTTGAAAATGACACTAAGGCAGTAATTATTTTCTCTGATGATCGATATAATAATGGTGATAACCTGGTAAATGAACTTAACAAATATGATTCTGAAATTCTAATTGCTGGTGGTCAGGCTGGTCAGGAACGAGAAAATGAGTCAGGCTATGTTTTTGATAAGAGTGGAATCATTAAAGAGGGCAGCCTGGCCTTGATTCTTAACGGCAGTCAATTGCTGGCAAAGTGGAATTACAGCATGGGCTGGGACAGCATTAGTCGAGAAATGGAAATCACCAGAGCAGAAAATCAGGTGGTTTATGAACTTGATGGTAGAAATATTTTTCAGGTATATTCAGAATTTTTAGGAGAAGATATAAAAGATAAATTACCTTGTGCCGCAGTTACTAAATTTCCGCTTGTATTTAATCGTGGTTTCAAAAATGCACGTTCAGCCCTCGAAAAAGTGGGAGATGGAATTAAATTTTCGGGTGAATTGAAAGAAGGAGATCGGGTTAAAATTTCTTATGGCAGTCTAAATAAAATTCTTGCTAATTCTATGCGACTCCAGAAAAATATTGGTTTTTATCCCGAATTCTCATTTATTTATTCCTGTTCTGGCAGAAGCCAGCATTTAAAATCACTTAATTCTAGTTTGAGTGAAGAAATTAAGGTTGTTCCTTCTCCTAAGGCCGGTTTTAGTACAAATGGTGAATATGGAATTATCGATAATAAATTTGAATACTTTAATATTACAACCACAGTTCTCTACTTAAGTGAAAAAAAAGAAGTTCTACATAAAAAGATTGAATTCGATACAGAAAAACCGGATGTAAAAACTGAGCATCTTTTTCATCTATCAAAGAAAGTTGTCTCAGACCTGGAAATGATTAATGAAAAGATGAGAAGGGCCAATCAAGCAACAGGTAATCAAAAAGTGGAAGAAACAGCTGCCAGCCTTTTTAAAATGATCTTTGATAAGCAGAATTATACAGGTGGTATAGTAATTAAAGAGGCTGAAAATTTAACGAAGATTTATCTCGACGAGGCCCTGGGAGTAGAAGCTTATAAAAACTTTAAGGTTTTCTGGCAGCAGCGGCCGAAAAAAATTGGCTGTAGAAATAATATACTCGGCTTTAATAATGCTTTTTTAATTCCACTTAACGAAGAAGTAGAGGCCTTATTGATAATTTTGAGCAATGAAGTTGATCTCTATGATATCAAAAAAAATCATTTTTTCATCGAACAGATTCCAAATTATCTAAAAAAAGCACTTTTATATGAAAGTCTGGAGAGAAATTTAGCCAGTCTTTCAACTTTAGAGCAGACCTCAGATTTTTTATATTCAACTCTGGATTTAGATCTGCTGTATGAGCGGATACTTGATATAATTGTCGGAACATTGGGGATGTCAGCTGCAGTTATTTTTAAAAAAGAAGATAATCAGTTAAAAATGATGAAAAATATCAATGTGGAGGCAAAAAGTGAGTTTTATTTTTATTTAAAAGAACACTACAAAGATATTGCAGCCTCTGATCAAATATTAATCGAAAATGAGGTTGATCTTTTTGAGGAGATCCAGACTTTAATTGCTATTCCTATCAATTTAAATGATTATCAGGGTATTCTCTATGCGATGCAGTCTAAATATCAGCAGCTGATTAATGAAAATCAAAAAAAGTTTATTAGAACTCTGGCCAATCAGATTAGAGTTAGCATTAGAAATTCACTAAACCACAATAAAGTAAAAAGGCTTTCGGTTACTGATGGGCTTACTAATCTTTATAACCATTCTTATTTTCATAATCAGCTTCAGGATAAAGAAGGAGAAAAATATTCAGTTGCAATTTTGGATATTGATAATTTTAAAGATTTTAATGATCAGTATGGTCACCAGGCTGGAGATGAAGTTTTAAGACAGCTTTCTGAAGTTCTAAAATCTGAAATCAGGGAAGACGATATAGTTGCCCGTTATGGTGGTGAAGAATTTGTAATCTATTTTAATGTGGTTGATCAGCGTGTTTTATCCAGAGTTATTAACCGACTGATGGAAAAAATCAGGGGCTTAGAAATCGATTTCGAAGGAGAAAAACTTACGATTACTGTTTCAATTGGGGTTACTGTTAATCAAGCTGGAGAATACTCAGCAGAGCGCTTAATTAAACAGGCAGATACTGCTTTATATATTGCCAAAGGTACAGGCCGAGATATGGTTAAGTTTTATAGAAACCCGGAATAAGCAGCTGGAAAATAAAAAAATGGCAGAAGCAGACCCTTGAAATGGATTTTTTCTTATGTTATAATAACTATCGATGGGTGAAGTTTTAACTGAACGAACCCCAAATATAGAATTATTCCTAGGGGGAATGAATTAATATGATTTACACAGGTAAAGTAAAATGGTTTGACGCGAAAAAAGGTTATGGTTTCATTGAAAGAGAAGATGGCGACGATGTATTTGTACACTTCTCAGCTATTGAGGACGAAGGTTTCAAGTCACTTGAAGACGAACAAGAAGTAGAATTCGAAATCGTTGAAGGCGACCGCGGTCCACAAGCTGAAAACGTTGTAAAGTTATAGAGTTTGAAACTGTATAAACTTAAGACAACTTACCCCGTCCAGGGTTCTGGGCGGGGTTTTTATGTTAATTTATGTTAATTTATGTGCACGTGCCGTGCACCTGTCGAATTATGTCTAAAAAATAAAATAATTAATCTGCAATCTCCTTTAGAAGAAATTTTTTCTTTTTAGACTTGAATTTAATGTAAAAAAATCAAATTCATGATAAGATGAAAATAGGAATAAATTTTCAAATCATTAATTTTTAGATAATTCAAACATAAATAATCCAGACTAAGAATTATAATTGAGGAGGATTTACAGTGGAGAATCCTGTTATATTACAGACTTTTTACTGGGAGATGAATACCGGCAAGTATGCAGAAGAATATCCGGAAGAAGCTAATTTATGGCAGCTTCTGGCTGAGCGAGCAGAAGAGATAAGTGAGGCAGGTTTTGATTTACTCTGGTTTCCGCCTGCAAATAAAGGAGCCGGAGGTGTTGATGATGTTGGTTATGGAACCTATGATCTCTGGGATTTAGGAGAGTTTGAGCAGAAAGGTTCTAAGAGAACCAAATATGGAACAAAGAAAGAACTGCTTAGAGTTATAGAAGAACTGCATAAATATGATTTAAAATTGTTATATGATGCTGTTTTAGATCACCGAATGGGTGCTGATGAAAAAGAAAAAGTTAAATTAAAAGATGGCTCTGAGGCAGAGGTCTGGACAAAATTTAAATTTCCTGGACGAGACAACAAATACAGTTCGTTAAAGTTTGACTGGAACTGTTTTGACGGCACAGACTGGAATGAATTAACTAAAGAGACAGGTGAAATGCTTTTTAATACAAAAGAATGGGATGATTCTTTTGAGCATGATTATTTGATGGGGGCCAATTTAGATTATCAAAATCAGGCTGTACGTGAGGATACTTTAAACTGGGGTAAATGGATAATTAATGAGATAGGTTTTGATGGTTTTCGTTTTGATGCCAGTAAACATATAGACAATTCTATGATTTATGATTTTATAGAAGAGACAGATAAATCTTCAGAAAAAGAATTGTTTTATATCGGAGAAGCCTGGATTAATGATGTTGATACTTTAGTTGATTATCTAGAGGCGATAGGGCATCCTAAATTACATGTCTTTGATTTTCCTTTAAGAGAGAGGTTTATAGAGCTGATGCGTGGTAATTTAGACCTTCGCTGGCTGGGGGACAAAGGCCTGGTTAATAGAAAAGATTATAAAGATCAGGCTATAACATTTATTGAAAATCATGATACAGAAAGAGATGAAGAAAGTGAATACGGCACTGAGGCAATTGCACATCGTAAGTTTCAGGCTTACTGTTATATTTTAATGCGAAAAGATGGAGTTCCGAAAGTTTTTTGGAAAGATTATCACCACTTTGGTTTAAAAGAGGTAATTGATAAATTAATTAAAGCCCGTAAAAAATTTGCCTATGGTGAGGCCTTTGAGAGTGAATCTAATGATCAAAACACTTATTCTTATATCCGCACCGGTGATGATCAACATCAGGGCAGTGGTCTGGTAATGATGATCACCAGGCATGAAAACGGAGAGGTAATAGAAAAAACTGTTAATTCCGGTAAGGCAGATACCGAATATTATGATTACACCGGAAATATTGAAGAAAAAATTAAAACTGACAGTAAAGCCAATGGTCAGTTTAAAGTAAAGGGTACTGCGGAAAAAGGTTTTTCTATTTGGGTCGAGGTAGGAGAATAAAAATGATGACAGGAATTATCTTAGCAGCCGGTGAAGCAAGCAGGATGGGAGAATTAAAACAGCTTTTGGACTGGGAAGCTCAGAATACGATACTTGGAAAAACTATTGATAATCTGCTGGCAGCAGAAATTGTTGATGAAGAGTTAATAGTTGTAGTTGGAGCAGAAAAGGGAAAAGTAAAAAAATATTTAAAAGAAAAGTACAGCAGTAAGCTAAAAAGAGACAAGCTAAAAATTGTAGAAAATGATGATTATCGAAAAGGAATGATGTCCTCAGTCAAAAAAGCTCTGATTGAACTAAAAAAAGAAAATCAGTATTTACTTTTCACTCTTGCCGATAAGCCCTTTATTGGCCCAGAGATTTACAGGGAGCTTATGCAAAAGTGTCTGGAACTTGAAGCAGAAATTTTTCTACCTGAATATCAGGGCCAGCCAGGACATCCGGTCATAATTAAAAATAAATTTAAAAAAAATGCTCTAAAACTCGAGGGTGAGGAAGGACTACGAAATCTTTTTGCCTTAATGCCAGATAAAATTTATCATTATCCCTGTGACTTTGAAGAAATAACAGTTGATTTAGATTTTAAAAAAGATTATCAAAAATACAGGGCTAATGATTTTGAGCTAAAAAGAGATTGATATTTATAAAATTAAGATTACAGATGATATTCTGAGAAAGGAGAAAAAATGCGCTTAAATTATAAATTGTGGTTGGAGGAAGAGGAGCGTCTTTTTGGAGATGGTCCCTGTCAGATTCTAGAGCTTGTTGATCAGCTTGGTTCATTAAGACAGGCAGCGGCTGAGATCAATATGTCTTACAGCCAGGCCTGGAAGTTGATAAAAAAACTGGAAAAAAGACTGGGTTTTAAACTGCTTGATAAAAAAGTTGGTGGCAGCAGTGGTGGTGGCTCAGAACTGACTGTTAAGGGAAGAATTTTAACTGAAAACTTTTCTAAATTTAGAAAAGAGGCTATTAAGTGCCTTTCAGAACTGGAAGAGAAATATTTTGATCAGGAATTTAAAGAGAAATTGGAAGAGTAATTTATCTAAATAGATTATTCTATCAGCTGTTGTGATTAAGTTTTCAAAAAAACATAAAATAATGTCTGAATTTATATAATTTTTATGTTATAATATAATCGTTATACGAGGTTAAACATAACGCAAAAAGGAGTGGTTTGATGTTAAGCAGTAAAAAAGAGAGAAAAGCTTTAAGAAGAACTGTTCTGATTTTTAGTCTGAGCCTATTTTTGCTTTTAGTTCCAGTTTTAAAAGCGGAGGCGGCCCGGAGTTTTACTGATATGATGGGTCGAGAAATAGCTGTGCCGGAAGAAGTTGAGAGAGTTGTTACTACATATAAGTCGGCAACACAGTTTGTGCTGGCCTTAAATGCAGGTGATAAACTGGTTGGTGTTTCGCTCAAGACAGATAAGCAGCCCCTGTTTGTCAATCTGCAGCCAGAACTGGCAGAACTGCCACAGGTGGGTTCAAAAAGAAACGGTATAAATTTAGAAACTACTTTAAATGTTGATCCAGATCTTGTTATATTGTATCCACATCGAGATGCAGTTGAAACAGCAGAAAAATTAGAAGAACAGGGTGTAACTGCACTAATTATTAAACCCGAAAGTTTGACTCAAATTAGAGAAACAACTGAATTGTTAGGAAAAGTTCTAAAGAAAGAGAAAAAAGCAGAAGAGGTGCTGGCAGCCTATGATAGAATTGCTAGCCTGACAGCAAAAACTGCTGAACTAGCAGCATCAGAAAAGAAAAAAATTTATTTTGCCAACTCGGAATTTACTGATTCAGTAGGAGCGGGAATGATGCAGACTGCTTTAATTAAAAACGCAGGTGGAATTAACCCGGCAGCTGAATTGAAATCAGGTTTTATTAAAGTTTCTCCAGAAAATATCTTAGCCTGGAATCCGGAACTGATAATTGTTTCTCAATATTTTAATGGTGATCTAGAGGAGCTGAATCGGGAAAATAAATATCAGAATCTGAGTGCCTTTAAAAACAAAGAGCTGTATCGGGTTCCCTCCAAATTAGAACCCTGGGATTTTCCATCTCCTTCAACTTTTATTGCCCAGCTGTGGCTAGCTCAAAAAGCTTATCCAGCTGAATATCAAGATTTAAATTATCAAAATGAAGTTAATGATTTTTATCAGACACTATATGGCAAGACATTTGAGGAACTGGGAGGAGAGTTTTAGTCAATGCTCAGAATAACCCCTGCTCAAAAAATTATAATAACCGGGCTGCTTTTAATAGCCTTAATTTTAATTTCAATGCTGATTGGTAATTATGAGCTTGGCCTTTCGGATTTAGCTCTGATTTTATCAGATTTTTTTAAGGGAGAGCTGGAAAAATTATTCAATAATCCTGATTGGTCTGTACTGTACTATATTCGTCTGCCCCGAATTTTAACTGTGGTGCTGGTGGGATCAGCTCTCTCAATCAGTGGAGCTGCCTATCAGAATATATTTCGTAATCCTCTGGTTTCACCAGATATTCTTGGTGTTTCAGCCGGGGCTGGATTGGGAGTAGCACTCGGACTATTATACAGCAGTGGTTCAATATTTAATGTTTATCTAATTGCTTTTATCACTGGTACAGCTGCAGTAGCCTTAACTTACTGGCTCAGTCAGCTAGCTGGTGGTAAAAACACAATGTTTATGGTTTTAGCTGGAATAGTAGTTTCCTCACTTGCCAATGCTCTGCTTTCTCTTTTGAAATATCTGGCAGATCCGATGCAGAATCTGCCTGGAATAGTTTTTTATTTGATGGGAGGCTTTTCCCGCAGCGGCTGGCAGGAGTTTTATCTGCTCTTACCGGTGGTGATAATTTCTCTGACAGTCATTTTGTTTTTGCGCTGGCAGCTTAATATTTTTTCACTGGGAGAAAAAGAAGCAGCAGCCCTTGGAGTGGATACAGAAAAAATAAAGCTGATAGTCGTTATTTTTTCGACTATCATGGTAGCAGCAGCAACTGCAGCTGCGGGGCAGGTGAGCTGGATTGGACTTGTTATTCCACATATTGCTAGATTTATATTTGGCAGTAGATATAAATATTATCTTCCAGCTTCAGCACTTTTAGGTGGTTTTTTTCTGCTATTGATGGACAATCTGGCTAGAACTGTCAGTGGGGCAGAAATTCCAATCAGTATAATTACTGCCTTAATTGGAGCTCCATTTTTTGCTTATTTATTGATTACAAAAAAAGAGAGTGGGTGGAGTTAATGTTAAAATGCAATAATTTAACTTTTTCATATTCAACTCAAAAAGTACTTAAAAATATTGACTTCCAGGCAGAAAAGGGAGAATTTATCTCAATTTTAGGGGCCAATGGATCTGGAAAAACAACTTTTTTTCAATGTATGCAGGGATTATTAACTCTTGATGCAGGAAAAATACTGCTTGACGGAGAAAATATAAACAGGATGACTAAAAAAGAAATAGCCCAAAAAATTGCTGTTGTGCCTCAGGAAAGTAAAAATGTATTTGACTATCAGGTTCTGGATATGGTTTTGATGGGCATCAATCCCTGGCTTTCTTTTGCGGAACAGCCTGGAACTGAGGCCTATCATAAAGCAGAAGAAATTTTAGCAGAACTGGAAATCCTGAATTTAAAGAATAAAAGTTTTAATAAAATTTCTGGTGGTGAAAGACAGCTGGTGCTGATAGCAAGGGCAATGATGCAGAAAAGCAGTATTTTATTTTTAGATGAGCCAAATTCGCATCTTGATTTTAAAAATACCCATTTGATTTTAAAAATCATGAGAGAACTTAGTCTAAAGCAAAAAACAGTGATTACAGCTCTACATGATCCAAACCTGGCCTATCAGTATTCAGACCGAGTACTGATTCTTAAAAGCGGTAAAATAATAGCTGCCGGTCCGGTTAAAGAGGTTATGACAGCTGATAATTTAAGCAGAGCTTACGAAATTGAGATTAATCAAGAGAGCTCGATATTTTCTTTAGCCTTTCAAAAGAGTAGATTATTGAAACAGGAAGCATAAATGTTTGTAAGATATCTTCTGGTATTTAATTAAATAGCTAATAGTGATTTAAACTTTTGAGATGAAGGGATGTGGCAGTGATGGAAGATTTCTTTAAAAAAGTTTTTGAAGAACTACAGGGAAGCAAAAAGATACTGACTGCAGTCTTAACAGATATTGATAGTGAAGAGATATCAGAAAATTTGCTGGGAGAAATGTTTTTGTTTGATGAAGAAGGAGTAATCGAGTTTTCTTCTGATCAGCTCGAAAATGAAATGGAAAAGTTTTTTCTTAATGTGGAGCTGCAAAATCAGCTTTTAGCTCTAGGAGAAGAAAAAAACAAAGAATCAAAGCTGAAAGAAATTAAATTAGATCAGGATAATAAGCTGGAAATCTTTCTAGAACCAGTAGTAGATCAGCCTCGCCTAACAGTTTTTGGTGCTGGTCATATTGCTGAACCACTGGTGAAAATTTGCAGCCTTTTAGATTTCACAATTACTGTAGTAGATGATCGCGAAGAATTTTTAAACTATAATAGATTTCCAACAGCTGATCAGTTACTTCTGTTAGACTATAGTGACTATTTTCAAAGTGCTAGAATTAAAGAAAATGATTATTTAGTAATTGTAACCAGAGGCCATCAGCATGATTATCAGGTTTTAAAAAATGTAATTAATTCTGTGGCCAGTTATATAGGTATGATCGGCAGCTCACGCAAAATAAAGACTGTCTATAATCAGCTTCGGGATGATGGTATAGAAGAAGGAAAACTTGCAGCTGTTCATGCTCCAATCGGACTTGATATTGGCAGTGAAACTCCAGCAGAGATAGCTTTAGCAATTGCAGCAGAGATAATTGCTATCAGGAGGGATAAGTAGTGAGGAAAGAAATTCTGGAAAAAATAATTAAATTAAAAAAGGATAATACTAAACTGGCAAGAGCTTTTATTATTCAGGCAAAAAGTTCTTCTCCTCGTAATACTGGGACAGAAATGTTGATCACTGAAAGTGGTAATACTTTTGGCAGTATTGGTGGAGGACAGGACGAAAAAAAAGTAATAGAAAAAGCTCTGGATTTAATTAAAAAGGGTAAATCAGAAAAATTGAAACTAACTTTAACTCGAAAAGAAGCGGCAGAAATCGGCTGGGTCTGTGGTGGTCAGATAGATATTTTTATTCAGATAATTTCTTAACTCAGATATTTGTGAGCAAGAGTTCAAAGTTGACAGTTTCACTAAAGATTGATATAATTTGTGACAAATGTCCATCTAAAAAATTTAAAAGTAGTGGATATTCAAAAATATTTATTTGGATGGAGGAAAAAAATGTACCCGAAGATCTTAATTACATCTTTTAAAGTTCCCACAGAAAAAATGGGAGAACTTTATAAACTTGAAGGAGTGGAATTTTCTCTGGTAACCCAGGATTATTCTGAAGCTCTGAGTCTGGCAGGAGCAATACCCTTAATTATGCCCTATATTGAATCAAGAAGAGAAGATGAGCAGTATATTAGAGAATTTCTTGATCAAGTTGACGGTTTAGTTTTGCCAGGTGGAAGTGATATTGACCCGGCCTTATATAATTCCTATCCTCAAAAATATCTGGGAAATATTTCACCAGAGCGAGATCGCTGGGAATTAAAAATTTTAGAGATGGCAATAAAAATGAATAAACCTATTTTAGGAGTCTGTCGTGGTTTTCAGCTGATAAATATTTATTATGGTGGTTCTTTAAAAGTTGATGTCTGTGGTAATAATACTGAGAGCAGAATACCTCATATGGCACTGATGGTGCCCAAATATTATAAGACCCATCAGCTGGATATTAAAGCCAATACCCGTCTGGCTAAAATTTTTGACGGAAATGAAATCGCAGTCAATTCCTATCACCATCAGGCAGTTGATAAGGTTGGTGAAGGCTTAAAAGTGTCTGCAGTAGCTCCAGATGGTTTTGTTGAAGGGATTGAAGATCCTAATTATCCTTACTTAGTCGGAGTCCAGTGGCATCCTGAGATGATGGCTGCTAAAGATCCGATTCAGTTAAAATTATTTAAAGACTTTGTTGAATTTGTTGATCAGGCAAGAAAATGATCAAATGAGTATTATAAGAGTGAGTATTATAAGGAGGAAGTATAATGAAAAATAAGTTTTTAGTTTTATTATTAGCTGCTTTATTTATGGTTTCTGTTTTCTCTGCTGTACAGGCACAGGAAACTGAACGGTTTGTAATGGGAATAGAGGATGAGGTAAGTAACCTTGATCCCGGTGAGACAACTATTTCTGTTAATGAGAGAGTGGCCTCATTACTTTTTGATGGTCTGGTAGAGTACGGAGAGGCAAATAAAATTGTTCCCGGTATTGCTAAAGACTGGACAATATCAGAAGATGGTCTGGAATATACCTTTGAGTTAAGAGAAGGTGTAATGTTCCATAATGGTCAGGAACTTACTGCTGAAGATGTACAGTTTACTTATCAGCGTATTTTAAATCCGGATTATGGCTCAGGTTTAAGAGCTAAAATTGAATCTGTTGAAAATATCGAAGTGCTTGATGATTATACAATTAAATTTACTTTAAGTGAACCTTATGCACCATTTATTCTAGCTATGACTTTTGGTATAGTTCCTAAAGAATATGCTGAGGAAATAGGAGATGAAGAATTAGGAAGAAATCCCATAGGTGCTGGACCTTTTAAACTAGAAGAGTGGGATGCCGGTAATCAAATAGTCTTATCTGCTTATGAAGATCACTGGAATAAGGTTCCTAATATTAAAGAATTAGTTATTAGATCTATTCCAGAATCTGCAACTCAGGCAATGGAGCTCCGCAGTGGAGGTATTGACTTTGGTGTAAACCTTGATGTAGGACAGCTGGAATCATTTACAGATAATCCTGATTATCAGGTTAAAGCAGCTGCAGGTGCAGGTATTAACTTCTTAGGCTTCAACTTTGAGATGGAGCCAACTCAGGAACGTAAATTTAGAGAAGCTGTACTGCAGGCCGTACCTTTTGACCAGATTATACCTCAGATCTTTGGTATTTTAGGTGAAAGAGCATATTCAATGTTACCACCTACACTCTGGCCGGAAGAAAGAGAATTCTTAAAAGAAAATGCTGTAACTTTTGATCCAGAAGCAGCAGCCCAGAAATTTGAAGAATTAAAGGCTGATGGTTTAATTGCAGAAGATTATGTAGCTCAGGTCTATGTTTCAAACAGCAGACCCAACCAGGTTAAAACAGCAGAGGCAATGGTAACTGCTTTAAATCAAGCAGGACTAAAGGCTGAAGTACAGGCTATGGAGTTTGGTACAATGTGGGATATGCTGGGACGTGGAGAAATCGGAATGTTCTTCTTAAGATTTGTTTCAGATCCGGATCCTGATTACTGGTTGTACAGATTCTTTAAGTCTCCTGATGCAGGCGGATCTTTAAATAGAGCTTTTTATTCAAATGAAGAGGTGGATCAGTGGTTAGAAGAAGCAAGAGCAATTTCTGATCAGGCTGAAAGAGAAGAACTTTATAATAAGGTCTTAAGAAAAGTTTTAGTTGAAGATCTTGTTTTCCATCCTTTAGCCCATTCAACTCAGATTTATGTAATGCAGGACGATGTAAGAGAACTTGAACCTGGTAACTCACTCTTAATTCCTTTAGTTACTCCAACAGCAAATGTTTATAAAGAATAAATTAGGAATTAAGCTTAGATTAAAAAATGATTTTAGAATATAAAAATAAATTATCTTAAATTATTATGCAGATAGCTTAGACTATCTGCATAGTCTTTTTAGAAAGAGGTGAACAATTTGTTTGCTTATATTATTAAAAGACTTCTCTGGTTAATTCCGGTTGTGATTGGTGTTTCCTTAATTTTATTTGGAATTATGCAGCTGGTTCCGGGTAATCCAGCAGCTGTTATGCTGGGAACAAATGCAACGCCAGCGGCAATAGAAGCTTTAAATGAAAAATTTGGCTTTAATGAGCCTTTTCATGTTAGATACTTTTTAATGCTGAGAAATTTCCTGACAGGAGAACTTGATTCCATTTATTATGGAGATGAAGTAATAAATATAATTGGGCGCCGCCTGACCGCCACGATTGAATTAGGGCTGCTTTCATTAATTATAGCAGTTCTGGTGGCTATTCCGACAGGAGTAATTGCTGCAGTTAAAAAAAATTCTTTATTTGATCTGCTGAGTATGTTTGTTGCAACTATTGGTATTTCGGTGCCAGCATTTTTTACAGGTATTATTTTTATCTATATATTTTCGGTCTATTTTCCATTTTTGCCTTCTTCGGGTTACGGAGGGCGGATCTGGACTTTAAGTGGTTTAAGGCATTTAATTTTACCGGCCTTTGCCTTGAGTACAGTTATGATTGCTTCTACCAGCCGCATAACCAGATCTTCAATGCTTGACATTATGAAAGAAGATTATCTGGTCACAGCCCGCTCTAAAGGGGTTGCCGAAAAAGTTATTATTTTAAAACATGCTTTTCGAAATGCTTTGATTCCAATTATAACTAATATTGGTAATCAGCTGGCCATGATGTTTGGCGGAGCAATTTTAATTGAATCAGTTTTTGCCTGGCCCGGGGTAGGGAGACTGGCAGTCAGTGCTGTTGAAGCTAGAGATCAGCCGCTGGTTTTTGGATCAATTTTGATTTTATCGATCCTTTTTGTTCTGGTAAATCTGCTGGTAGATATTATTTATGTCTTTATTAACCCCCGGATTAGCTATAAATAGCAGTGGAATGAGGTGTTGAAATTTGAAAAAGAAAATTATTTTATTTATACTATTATTAATTCAAATCTATGTAAGTTATAAAAACTGGTTTATAGAGGGCAAAATTTGGGGAAGTATGGAATATAAATTTGCTACAGTTTTTTCTGTATTTTTAATTCTGATGTTCTTATTACTGTTATTTAAAAGCAATATTTTTCTTAAATTTAAAGAAAATGCTCTTTATGCGAAAATGTATAAAGAATTTAATAAGGGTTATGGGGGTAAAATTGCATTAATTATTCTGGCTTTGATATTCTATGCGGCTTTTATGGCACCTTTTATCGCTCCTTATTCACCGACTGCAATTGATTACAGTAATATGACATATTCAGCACCCTCTCCAGAACACTGGTTTGGCACAGATGATTTTGGCAGGGATATGTTCTCAAGAGTTCTTTATGGGGCCAGAATCGCCTTAGGTGTAGGGTTTGCAGCAGTTTTAGTTAATGCCAGTCTGGGAGTCAGTCTTGGTTTAATAGCTGGTTATTATGGCGGCAAAGCTGATATGATAATTATGCGTCTGGTAGAAATCTGGAACTCAATTCCTTTTATTCTGCTGGCCCTTGCTATAATTTCAGCTCTGGGAACAGGAATTTTTAATATCATAATTGCGGTTGGGGTTACCGGTTTAATTAATTTTTCGCGGCTGACCCGCTCCATAGTCTTTCAGATTAAAGAAAAAGAATATGTTTTAGCTGCTAAGGCTCTGGGAGCAAGTGATTTTCGGATTTTATATAATCATGTTTTGCCTAATTCAATTTCTTCTTTAATAGTGCTTTCTACTTTAAGAATTGGTATTTCAATTCTGGTTGTGGCCGGTCTTAGCTTTTTAGGACTTGGTATTCAGCCGCCAACTGCTGCCTGGGGAACTATGCTAAATAGAGGCCAGGAATATTTAATTCAGGCACCGTGGATGTCAATTTTTCCGGGTCTGGCAATTATTATAACGGTCTTAAGTTTTAATCTACTTGGCGATGCCTTAAGAGATGCCCTTGATCCGAGACAGCTGGATTAGAGTGCACCAACCGTTTGCTGAACCATATTTTTCCAATAAATACTTTGTTTTTAAAGGAGTAGATTAGATTTATGCCGCAGCGAGAAGGGAATTTTTTTAGTAAGAAAAAATTGACTGCAAAATTAAATGATTCAAGTTTAAAAAGTGGAGTCAAAGATGCTCTGCCAATAATTTTAGGTTATTTGCCGATTGGAATTGCTTATGGTATGCTGGCTGTTAATAAGGGTTTGAGCCCATTTCAGACTACAGTTATGTCGCTCTTTGTTTTTGCTGGTTCAGCGCAGTTGGTTTCAATCGAAATGATTGCCGGAGGTGCAGCAGTTGCTGCAATAATTGCAATGACTTTTCTGGTTAATTTACGCCACCTTTTATTATCTGCTTCTTTAAGTCTTCATTTAAGGAATTTACCACTATATTACTATCCTTTTTTGGGTTTTTTAGTAACTGATGAGTCTTTTGCAGTGGCTATGAGTAAGATAGAAAGCAAAAAGAAAAAGCAGAGATATTTTTTAGGTCTGGGTTTTACGGCTTATCTGGGCTGGGTTTTCAGTTCTGCTGTTGGTGCTTTTTTAACTGAGTTTATCACTTTCGGTAGTGGAGGAGCACTGGATTATGTTTTACCGGCAATGTTTGTGGTTCTACTGGTGATGCAGATCAGCTCCAGAAGTGAAATTGTTGTGGCAGTTTTTTCTGCTCTTTTATCACTATTTTTTGCTTTAACGATTGACGGCAGCTGGAATATTATTCTGGCAACAGTACTGGCTGCTTTTTTAGGGGTGTATATCAGTGGAAACAGTTAATTTTATACTGATGATTTCAGGAATGGTGATTGTAACCTTTATTCCAAGAT
>Ga0136557_1000635_pt1 | contig 25862 bp, 27 predicted proteins | sample AntRauTorckE6832_FD_104796 | JGI IMG/M metagenome (GOLD analysis project Ga0136557, IMG submission 104796) | Saline lake microbial communities from Rauer Islands, Antarctica - Metagenome Torckler E6 #832 | ecosystem: Environmental > Aquatic > Non-marine Saline and Alkaline > Saline | place...
AGACATTTGCGTATGGCGGGCAAACCTTCCTTGGTGCCGGGGATTTTGATCATTACATTCTTGCGGCCCACCCTTTTCCAAAGATCACGTGCCTGTTCAATAGTGCCTTCTGTATCGCGTGCCAAATGTGGCGATACTTCCAGGCTTACAAAGCCATCTTTACCGTTGGTCTTATCATACACGGGTTTAAACATATCGGCCGCCCTTTGAATATCGTCAATCGCCAGATCGAAAAAAATAGCAACATCATCGTCTTCCTTTTTTGCGAGTTTGGCTATATCATCATCATAGTCAGCGCTGCCACTGATGGCTTTTTCAAAAATGGACGGGTTGGAGGTAAGTCCACGCAGGCCGTCGTCATCTATTAGAGTTTGTAGCTTGCCCGAGTCCATAATGTTGCGATCGAGCAAATCGAGCCATATACTCTGTTCGAGTTTTCGTATTTGATTTAATGGGTTCATATTCTTTATTTTTGAAGTTTATTTTTAAAAAAAGTTTCTCAGAAAACTACAAGCGTCCTCCTTAATTGTTTTCCAAATCCTGAATTTTTCGCAATCGCCTAAGATGTCTTTCTGCGCCGGTGAATTCGGCGTTCAGAAATGACAGCACCCATTCTTCCGCACTTGCGTAGCCGGTAATTCGGCCACCCATGCATAGTAGGTTCATATTATCATCCTCGACCCCCTGGTGGGCAGAAAAATAAGCCTGAATCAAAGCAGCCCTTACCCCAGCAACCTTATTGGCAACGATAGAAGCGCCTACCCCACTGCCGCAGATGGCGATGCCCCGGAACACTTCCCCGGCCGCCACCGCTCTTGCCAATGGAATGACAAAGTCTGGGTAATCATCTGTTTCATCCAGGACATTCGCCCCAAAATCGATGGGTTCGAATTTGTTTTTTGTCAAAAAGGGAACGATTATCTCTTTCAACTCAAAACCCCCGTGATCTGCACAGATTCCTATTTTTTTATGTGACGGTTTGGTCATTTCTAGACATTTAATTTAAGGTGGATATTTTTCAATTTTATTGATTTCAAAACGTCACGGATTCCCTTAGTTTTTTTTGGAAAGCAAGGCCTTGGCTTTTTCACCACATTTTCTACCGTAAAGCCATATTCCTTCATGACCTCATCGCCCGGTGCCGATTCTCCAAATTTATCTATACCAATACTATCGCCTTCATCCGTCACATATTTCAGCCAGCCAATGGGCGATCCAGCCTCTACCGATAACCGTTTTCTTACGGCTTTTGGAAGTACTTTTTCTTTGTAGGCATCACTCTGTTTTTCAAACAAACCCCAGGAAGGCATACTAACAACGCGTACCTGGATATTATTTTTCTTCAGTTTTTCCTGAGCCGCCAAAACCAATTGAACTTCTGATCCGGTTACCATAAGGATAAGCTCGGGATCTCCTTCCGATTCGGAGAGGATGTAGGCGCCTTTTTCAAGTTCTTTGGCTTTGGTATATTTTTTCTGATTGATGACGGGAACTCCCTGGCCACTCGCCAGGCTTGGGCCGTCTCGTTGGCATCTGCCGGACGGATTATGGCCATGTTGGGAACCGAGCGCAGCCCTATCAATTGTTCGACCGGTTGGTGGGTGGTACCGTCTTCGCCCAGGCCAATACTATCATGTGTGAAGACGATAATAGGACGTATTTTCATAATAGCCGCCAATCGAATGGGCGGCCGCATATAATCGGAAAATATCAAAAAAGTAGCTCCATAAGGAATTAGAAATTTACTGAGCGCCATCCCATTCAGCACCGCTCCCATGGCATGCTCGCGTATCCCAAAATGAAAGTTGCATCCATCGTGATGTTTTGCCGAAAATGATTTATAATCATCAAGATTTGTATCTGTAGATGGTGCGAGATCGGCTGATCCTCCAATCAATTGCGGAAAAAATTCCGCTATGGCATTCAGTGTTTTACCTGAAGCCTTACGAGTGGCTATTTTTTCGCCTGCCTCAAAAACGGGTAATTGTTTTTCCCAACCATCGGGAAGTTTTCCATCTCTTATTCTTTCATATTCTTTGGCAAGGTCGGGATGCCTTTCTTTGTAATTTTTGTAAAGTTCGTTCCAATCGGCTTCTTTTTGAGCTCCTTTTCTACCGGCTTTTCGATAAAAATCCAAGACTTCATCAGGCACTACAAAATTTTTGTCGGGATCAAATCCAAAGTTTTCTTTGTCCAACCGTACTTCGTCTTCACCCAAGGGAGAACCATGTGCCGCCGCGGTATTGTGTTTATTAGGACTCCCATACCCGATGTGTGTACGCACCTTGATCAGCGAGGGACGCTGCGTTTCTTTTTGTGCCTTTTTTATAGCAGTAGAAAGTGCTTCCAGATCGTTGCCATCGGAAATAATTTGAACATGCCAACCGTAGGCCTCGAACCGCTTGGCGACATCTTCATCAAATGCCAGATCGGTATCACCTTCAATGGTGATATGGTTGTTATCGTATAAATAGATGATATTGCCCAATGCAAGGTGTCCGGCCAGAGATGCAGCTTCTGCCGATACACCTTCCATAAGATCGCCGTCGCTGCAGAGGGCATAAATTTTATAATCAAAAATATCAAAGTCAGGCTGATTGTATCGCGCGGCCATATATTTTTGCGCAATGGCAAAACCCACGCCATTGGCAAAGCCCTGACCCAAAGGCCCGGTAGTCACTTCTATGCCCGGCATAAGGCCGTATTCGGGATGTCCCGCGGTTTTACTGTGCAACTGCCTGAAATTTTTAAGGTCATATAGTGTTACATTGTATCCCGTTAGATACAAGAAACTATATTGCAACATACAAGCATGCCCGTTTGAAAGGATAAACCGGTCTCGATTTGCCCATTCGGGATTTTTTGGATTGTATTGCATGGTCTCTGTCAATAAAACGTGGCCTATGGGTGCCAGTGCCATAGGTGCACCGGGATGCCCGGAATTTGCTTTTTGAACGGCATCGGCTGATAAAATTCGCACAGTATCAATGCCTTCCTGAATGCTGTTTTTTGATTCCATTTATTATATTTCTTAGTTTCACTTTATTTGTTTGAAGCTGGTCCCGAAATATTCCAAGGCGCAATGAATATCCAGGATAATCCACTGTGAGCTTCCCTCAAATAGAACTGGTTAATGGTATAAAGTTACTGTTTTTAATTCTTCATATTCAATCGGGCCCATTTTTTTCAGGGCATCAACTGGCTTTGGAAATTTTAATTTTCCATCTATATCTGGCTGTTTTACCCGATAAAAACCCGCACAATAAAGTTAATCTTTTATTTTCAAAAGATTTATACATTCTAATATATAATTTACATTATTCCCACCTTAGAAAGCTTTTCAAAAAGGATAGTAGGAAAGCAGGTGTTATTGGATTTATATTGCCTTTAAAGCAGCAATGGCCTTGGTGGGATTGCAGGATCCAAATACAGAACTCCCAGTAACTAATACATCTGCACCTCGCTCAATAAGCCTTGGAGCATTCGAAAGGTTTATACCCCCATCTACTGCTATTCGGGCTTTTGAACCACTTTTCGCAAATAAAGCACGGGTATCTTCAATTTTTTGATAGGTGTGTTCTATGAATTCCTGTCCTCCAAAGCCGGGATTAACAGACATAACAAGCACAAAGTCAAAATCTTGTATACTATTTTCCAAATTGTTCACGGCCGTATGCGGATTGAGTGCCACGCCCGCTTGCATCCCTTCCTGCTTAATGGCCTGAATGGTACGGTGCCATCTTTTCCGGATGTATCCATTCCCTGCAGGATAATGAGCAGTCCATAACGCCAATCGGCATAAAATTTATTTTGAAGCTCAAACAAATCCTGGCGTTTTCTTGAAAGAGCTTCTTTGGCCGATTTTTTTGAAGCACCGGCAGGCGGTTTGGTTGGAATAGTATTTAAATCTATCACTGCTATAAAGTTTTAAATTGTCTTTAAAATTAATGTCTGTGCCCGGGAGCGACGACAGCCTGGTTTTGTTCAAGCGGGCGAATCAGATCCTTATGGGATATGACTCCTGCAAGGCGATCTTCATCCAGCACAGGGAAAATACGTTGACCGGATTGCTGAACCTGCGGTAATAACTCATAAATAAGTGTATCCGAAGTCAGGGTTAGTACTTGTTCTTTCATCAAATTTATTACGGGATTATCAAAATGTCCCTTTTGTATTTCTTCGATTATCCGTTCATAGGATACGAGTCCCACAAAGCGCTCTCCATCGGTTATCACCAGCTCGGGTTCCCGGCTTTCCATAAAGACGGTTGCCGCCTTTGATACGGTGGCTGTTTGGGGAAGTGCCGGATAATCGGCTATTATCAAGTCTCGGGCCTTTATTTCCCGCAAAGATTCATTGGCCACGACCTGTTTGGATTCAGCCCCGGCGCCCAGGAATACAAAGATCCCTATAAACAGCAGCCAGGGATTGTAAAACAGGCCGAAAAAGACAAACCCAATTGCTAAAAGCTGTCCTATGGAGGCGGCAATCTGAGTCGCCTTACCTCTTCTCATTTTAAAGGCCAGAAGAGCCCGGAGCACGCGTCCGCCGTCCATTGGAAAAGCCGGTATCAGGTTAAACAGAACCAGAATAATATTGATCACCAGCAGATCGGCCAGAAAATTGCTGCCGGTAATATGATGCCCCAACTCCATATCCGTTTGGCCAATCAACAGCATGATAAGGTATAAGCCGGCTGCAATAGCTACGTTAACCGCCGGGCCTGCAATCGCCACCACCAGTTCCTCTTTGGGATCTTCGGGCATACGTTCCAGCCGTGCCACGCCGCCGATCGGAAGCAGATTGATATCCCGGGTGTCGATGCCGTAGTGACGGGCGGCCAGCGCGTGGCCGAACTCGTGGAGGGTGATGCAAGCAAACAGAGCTGCCAAAAAAATTAAGCCCATTATGACTTCAAAAAACCCGTGTCCCTGTTGCAGATGCATCCAGGAAAACCAGATGACCAGCAGGATGAAGGTCCAGTGGATAAAGACTTTGATGCCCATGGGTTTGCCAATGTAAAGTGACCATTTCATGGCAGTGTTCTTTTGATTGGTGGTTATTTATTGATAAAAGCAGATTGTTATTTCAAGGAGTTACTCTTTGCAGTTCAATATATGTTATGAGTGTTTCAATAATTTTCATTTAGTACCCTAATCGGAGCTTTCTGCTGTTGCGTATTTCCTAATAACTGATCGATCTTATCTGCAAGATTGCGAAGCAGGTTTCTTAAGGTTTCCATACCAATTGTGGTTGATTGAATTAATGAATGCTAAGTGCTTTGCGGAACATACGTCAGCTTTGCTGAAATAAAGCTTAAACTGGAAGGTAAGTTTTTAATTATTTTTGAGTCGAAGAATAAGCTTCTATTTATGAGTCGGGCTTCTGCTTATGCCACTAAAGATGTTCGTATAAACTGGACCAGTACATGCCAAAGGTAAAAGCAAAGAGATACTCTTCCAGAGAAATGCCGGATTACAACTTTACTTTCATCTCTTCATTATCTATTCCCATGGGCATGTTTTTTTCACTGTCCGTATGGGATATCATAAAAAGGCGTTCGGCAATTATAATGAGTAGAATTCCTGTCAAAGCGACCCCAAGAAAAAAGCGATCCGTCAGGTATTTGATATAAATAAATGCCCCAAGTACGGCAACATCCATAATTATGGCTATGATCGGAACAGCAAGATGGAAATCAACCTCCTCCCGCAGGTAACGCAGCAGGCCTCAGTGTATAGCAATATCCATAGTCAGATAAAAGATAGCCCCAATGGAGGCAATACGGGTCAGATCAAATAAAATGGTCAAAAACATAGCCAGGGCCACCGTGAAAATGAGAGCAGGATTTTTAAACCTCCCAGCCTTTAACCGAGGCACCTGTTTCATATTGCTTAACATCCCCAACAGCCGGGAGGCTGAAAAAACGCTGGTGATCACCCCGGACACGGTCGCTACTATAGCAAGCAAATTGGTTAGCCACGTGCCCCATTCCCCAAATATAGGCTGTGCGGCCTCAGCCAACGAATAAAATTTAATCAATATATTTGATAAAATGCATACACAAACAATAGGTAAAAATTTGTATGATAATATCAAAAAATGAAAAACAGTGTCTCATAGTATTAAAACACAATATTTTTCTTATTCAGTAGCAAATTAACAGATTCTCAGTTCAGGATTGTATAACAAAAAGACAAAATTATACAAGTCAGAAGCTACTATATTTAGCTCAAAGAAATGAATAATCTTAGTGATGTCTGAAAAAATAACTCTTCAAATTAAAAATATGGTGTGTTCCCGATGCAGTTTGGTAATTGAGACGGCATTGACTGCACTTGGACTGAAGGTAAAGTATGTGGAATTGGGGGAGGTAGAAGTAGTTCGAAGTGGAGTGCTGCCTACTTTAAAAGAAATCGAAAAAGAACTCAATCGTTTTAACTTTCAGCTTATTAAGTCTACTAATGAAGTGATGGTTGAGAGGGTGAAGCATATTTTACTGAGCCTGATGAATTCAAACCAAGTTGAGGATATTAATCTATCTGAACATATTTCTGATAAGATTGCCAAAAACTATTCCCAGATTTCTAAAACCTTTTCCAGAATTGAGGGCATTACTATTGAGAAGTTTTTCATTCAGCTAAAGATAGAGAAAGCCTCAGAAATGATTAGCTATGGAGAGCAAAACTTTAGCCAGATTGCCTATAATTTAGGGTACAAAACCTTACAACATCTTTCCCGTCAGTTTAAGCAAGTAACAGGTATGAGCATGAGTGAGTATAAAAAGCTCAATGAGCATAAAAGAGGTGGAATTGATAAGGTGTGGTCATAAAGAAGTTTGACAAAAAAGGATAAACTTTAGCCAGAACCCGACATTTCTAACATATAATAATGTGGTAAAATGGTCACTCAATGTTAACAATTAAATGACAATTCTATGAAAACCACTCAAATGAAAATTCAAGGCATGACATGTTCAGGATGTGTCAATCATGTTCACAAAGCGCTTATAAAACATGAAGGGGTCATCAACGCTGATGTTGATCTTGCATCGGGTACGGCAACCATTGAGCATCAGAATGTTGAAGTTTCATCTTTAGAAAATGCTATTCGAGACGCTGGATATTCGGTTGTCTCCGAATAATTATCTAAGCGACTTCAAGACCACATCCCCACACTATTGCTATAAATTTTAGATTCTACCATGAAAACGAAAACCATACAAATTGAAGGTATGCACTGCACGAACTGTGCAAATGCGGTTGATAAACAATTACAAGCCATCGAGGGCGTAACATCAGCTGTGGTGAATTACGCTACAGAGTCAGCCGTTGTTCAATATGACAGGAATATAGGATTTGATGAGTTTGAGACTGCGATTAAGAACGCAGGATACTCTGTTTTAAATGATCAATCTGATTCACTATCCAAAGCTGACCTCTCTGAAAAAAGAGAGGCCAATAAGCTTTCAAAAGCAAAAAAAGACATGATATGGTCATGGGGTGCCACCATCCCCATGCTCATTTGGATGCTTCCAATGTGGGTATCCGGCTATATGTTTTTAGGTATGTTAGGGATGGAAATAGGAATGATTCTTCTGTCTAGTTTCGTCATTTTTGGTCCGGGTCGTGAGACATTGGTAAGTGCGCTAAGATCATCCAAGAATTTGAATCCCAATATGGATGTTTTGATAGCAATAGGCTCGTTAGCTGCGCTTTCAACAGGTTTTGTCACTCTTCTTCATGCGTTAGGCTTTGGGCCTCAATTTCATAGCTTTGCGATGATAGCAGGAATGATTATGGCGTTTCACCTCACGGGCCGATATATAGAAACAAAAGCAAAAGGCAGCGCCTCCCAAGCTATTCGCCAGCTTTTAACGTTGGAAGCAAAAGAGGCTTCCGTATTGAGAAATGGTACTGAATTGAAAATCCCTATTCAGGAATTGAAAATCGGGGACATTATGCTGGTTCGTCCGGGCGAAAAAATTCCAACGGACGGTGAGGTGATCGAAGGGGAAAGTAGCGTGGATGAATCCATTGCCACAGGTGAATCCATGCCTGTTGATAAGCAGATTTGTGATATGGTTATCGGAGCGACAATCAATTCAACTGGTGTTCTAAAAGTAAAAGCAAGCAAGGTGGGAAGTGATACTTTCCTAAGTCAGATCATTCGTATGGTTGAAGAGGCACAAGGGACAAAAATTCCCATACAGGAATTTGCGGACAGAGTAACAGCTGTTTTTGTGCCTATTGTTTTAGTGCTTGCGGGATTAACATTAGTATCTTGGTTGGTTTTTCCTGAATTTTTCAAAAATATAGTGTTTTGGGCATCGGACTTTATCCCTTGGATCGACATCACGTGGAGTAATACTTCCCTTGCATTTTATGCCACAATAGCTGTTTTAGTGATTGCCTGTCCCTGTGCATTGGGTTTGGCAACGCCCACAGCCTTAATGGTGGGTTCTGGTTTGGGAGCCACCAACGGTATCTTAATCCGAAAAGGGGAAGCCATCCAACTTATGAAAGATGTGGACACCATTGTGCTGGACAAGACCGGGACTATTACAAAAGGTAAACCGGAAGTAACCGATGTGTTTGTTGTTGGTGATATCTCATCGAATGAAGTTTTGAGATATGCCGCTTCCGTTGAGGATAATTCAGAACATCCATTGGCAAGGGCTATAGTCGATGCCGCTTTTGACAAAGATTTGAAGCTTATCAAAACTTCATCTTTTGGTTCAATAACTGGAAAAGGTGTAAATGCGAGCGTAGAAGGTATAGACGTATCCATTGGAACAACAGCACTTCATCAAGGTAATGGAATAGAGATTTCTGATAAGTCTCTTGCTAAAAAAGAAGAATTGGAAGCCGAGGCAAAGACCGTTGTTCTTGTATCTATCGACCATACAATAATGGGGTTGATTGCCATAGCCGATGAGGTTAAAGACGATAGTCAAGATGCTATTTCTAAGTTAAAAAATCAAGGTCTCAAAGTGATCATGTTAACAGGTGATAATACAAGAACGGGGCAAGCCATCGGTAAAAAAGTAGGTGTTGATGAAGTCGTCGCAGAGGTTCTCCCAGATCAAAAATCAGAGGTCATACAACGACTACAAAATGAAGGCAGAATTGTTGCTATGGTCGGAGACGGCATCAATGACGCACCTGCTCTAACACAAGCCAATATCGGTATTGCGATGGGAACAGGGACAGATGTAGCCATAGAATCTGGAGACATCGTATTGGCAAAAGGTAGCCTGTCAGGACTATTACGAGCGATTAACTTGAGCAAAGAGACCTTCAAAAAAATCAAACAAAATCTCTTTTGGGCATTTTTCTACAACTTGATCATGATCCCTCTGGCTGTGCTGGGGTTTTTACACCCTCTTCTTGCAGAAATTGCCATGGCATTCAGCTCAATAAACGTAGTTCTGAATTCGAAGAGTTTACAAAACAAAAAGATTTAGGACTTTTAAATTCTATTATGATGGAAAAACGATATGCCACAACGAGTACATTCAAACTCATCTTCCTGTTTTTTACCGCCTCATTATTATTTGGTTGTAAAACTGAAGAAAACAATAATGCAGGTCCAACCGCACTTCCCGTTGAAGTAGCAAGCCCTGTTGTCAAGGAAGTCAAGGAATGGGACGAATTTACCGGGAGGTTTGAAGCAAGCAAACGCGTGGAGGTAAGAGCAAGGGTGAGCGGCTACATTACTAATATTAACTTCAAGGACGGGAGTATGGTAAAAAAGGGGGATATCCTTTTTGTAATAGACCAACGTCCTTTTCGTATAGCCCTTCAGGAAGCACAAGCAGCCCTTGAAGAGAGTGAATCTGCTTTGGAGCAGGCAAAGGTCAACTTTACCCGGGTTGAATCGCTAAAAGAAACCGGGGCAATCTCCATTGAGGAATATGACACAAGAAAGCAAACTCTGGCGGCTGTTCGGGCGTCGGTAAGTATGGCCGGGGCAAGTGTTGAAAATGCAAAACTCAATTTGGAATTCAGCACGGTGAGGGCACCTATATCAGGAAAAACGGGCCGCCATTTGGTCAATCAAGGCAATCTGATCAGCGGGGGTTCTCCCGATACTTCGTTGCTCACTACCATTGTGGATGCACAACCCATCTATTTTTATTTTTCTGGCAGCGAGGCCGATTTCTTAAAATATTCCAAAATAATGAAGGATAGTACCGGCAAATTGATAGGCAACGAAATAAAGATCCGGTTACAGGACGAAGAGGAATACAATCATATTGGCGAGCTGGACTATATGGGAAATGAGATCGATAATGAAAGCGGCACAATTGAAGGCAGAGCGATATTGCCCAATTCCAAAGGTATGCTGGAATCGGGTATGTTCGGGCAGGCACGCCTTTTAGGTAAGGTATCGGAGGAGGCTCTTATGGTTCCCGACCATATAATCGGCACTAACCAGAACTTGCGCTTCGTCTATGTGGTAGGTGCCGATAGTATCGCTCAACCGGTCAATATAGAGTTGGGGCCTTTGTACGACAATGGGCTTCGCATCATACGCAGCGGGCTCACGCAAAATGACCAGGTAATTCTGAACAATATCCAAAAAATAAGGCCGGGAACACCTGTTTCGCCATCAGTTGGAAAAATTGAAGAAACAGAAAAGCAGTAATTACATAGTAAAAAAATAAGAAAATGAAAATAGGCCAAATATTTATAAACAGACCCATTTTTGCCGCCGTAATAAGCGTGCTGATCCTTATTGTCGGGGGCCTGTCCTACTTTGGTGTCCCAATATCCCGATGTTGCGCCGCCCACCATTGAAGTACGGGCAAATTATCCGGGGGCAAGTTCGGAAACCGTTGCAAAAAACGTGGCCAGGATCATCGAGCAGGAAATCAACGGGGTGGAAAATATGATCTATATGACCTCCCAATCCACCTCGGACGGTACCACCGCTATTCAGGTAGCTTTCGAGATCGGAACAGATCTGGACAAGGCACAGGTGCAGGTACAGAACAGGGTTGCAATTGCCGAGCCGCGTTTGCCGGAAGCCGTTCGCCGACTGGGAATAACCGTAAAAAAGATTTCCGCGAATATGTTGATGGCCGTCAATATCTATTCGCCAAACGGCACCTATGACTTAAAGTATGTTGGTAATTATGCCACCCTGAACGTGGTGGATGAATTGGCCAGGGTAAAAGGTATCGGTGACGTGCAGATCTTCGGGGCTTCGGAATATGCGATGCGCATTTGGCTGGATCCGGATAAAATTGCGAATGTAGGATTAGCGGCCGGGGAGGTGGTAAGCGCGTTGAGGAGCCAGAACGTACAAGTTGCAAGTGGGGCGCTCAACAAGTTACCTTCCGGAGATCAAAATGCCTTTGAGATCAATATTCTTACTCAGGGCAAACTGAACACCGTTGCCCAATTTGAAGAAATTATCGTTAAATCTTCAGGTGATGGTCGCGTGGTACGCTTAAAAGATATAAGCCGTATAGAATTGGGTGCACAAAATTATGCGACCAAGGGTTACTTGGGGAAAAATCCGGCAATTGCCATTCCGATTTACCAAAAACCGGGCGGAAATGCACTTGAATCCGGTGCCGAAGTCCAGACAACAATGGAACGCCTGTCTCGGGATTTCCCTGACGATATTACTTTTAAAATAGCCTATAACCCTACGGAATATATCCAAAAATCCATTGACCAGATTTACATGACCATTTTTGAGGCCACATTGTTGGTGATGATCATCGTGATATTGTTCCTCCAGTCCTGGCGTGCTTCCATACTCCCCATATTGGCGATTCCCGTTTCCCTGATCGGTACTTTTGCCGTAATGCAACTGTTTGGTTTTTCACTGAACAACCTTTCTTTATTCGGGCTGGTTTTGGCTATCGGTATCGTGGTCGATAATGCAATTGTGGTAGTGGAAAATATGGAACGCTATCTGGAAGAGGGTTTGTCCCCAAAAGCAGCGGCAATAAAGACAATGGATGAGATGGGCGTAGCCTTGATCGCGATGGGGCTGGTAGTGGTGGCTATTTTTATCCCCACAGGATTTTTAGAAGGAATTTCCGGTGAATTTTATAAGCAGTTTGGTTTAACGGTCGCTATTGCCACCACCATTTCCGTTATCGTGTCCCTTACTTTGACCCCCGCGATGGGCGCCCTTTTATTGCGTCCACAAAAAGAGGATAAAAAGAAGCCTTCAAAACTATTGAGGCCTTTTACCTATGTGGGTAATTCCTTCAACAAACTGATCAATAAAACCACCTCCAAATATAGTAAAGTGGTAGGAAAGCTTATCCGCATAGGGGGGATCGTAATAATAGTGTACCTGGGTTTGTTAGTATTTACGGGCATTCAGTTCAATAGTGTGCAGGAGGGGTTTATCCCGGCACAGGATCAAAAATATTTTTTTACGGCCATCCAGTTGCCCCCCGGCTCTTCCCTATCCAGAACCGATGAGGTGCTCAACCACGTCCTCGATTCACTTCTGGCAGTAGACGGGGTAGAAACTGCGGTTGCTTTTGCCGGTTTTGACGGTGCCACAGCGACAAACTCGACGAACTCCGCAACCGTATTCCTTATATTGCAAGATTTCAAAGTACGCCGCAAAAAAGACATTACCTATGATGGCCTTTTGAATACCCTGCGTCAAAAAATGATGATGGTGGACGATGCTTTTGTGGTCGTCATACCGCCGCCGCCCGTACCCGGTATTGGCAGTGCCGGCGGTTTTAAGATGATGGTACAGGACCGTGCAAATTTAGGGCCTTCCGCACTTATCAATGCAACCTACGCCTTGGCCGCGGCTGCAAACCAGGACCCTGCCCTAAGCAACGTCTTTACCTTTTTCAATAATCAGTCCCCCCAATTGTACCTCGACATAGACCGGACCAAGGCAGAGCAGCTGGGCGTTCCCGTAAATCAGGTGTTTGAAACCTTGGAGATTTACTTGGGCTCTGTTTTTGTAAACGAGTTCAATTACCTGGGAAGGACTTATCAGGTCACGGCGCAGGCGGATGCACCAGACCGTATGACCCCTGAGGACCTGTCCCGCATCAAAGTGAGGAACAACAAAGGCGAAATGGTGCCCTTGGGATCTGTCTCCACACAAAGGAATATTGCGGGGCCGACAAGGATCCCCCATTTTAACCTGTATCCGGCAGCGGCACTTTTAGGGGATATCAATCCCGGCTACAGTTCGGGCGAAGGACTGGAACGTATGGAAAAATTGGCTGCCGAGGTACTGCCCCAGGGGATATCCTTCCAATGGACGGAAATTGCCTTTGAAGAGAAACAGGCCGGCAATACTGCGACCATAGCCTTTGTTTTGGCGGTGGTTTTCGTATTCCTCCTGTTGGCCGCCCAGTTTGAAAGCCTGGTATTGCCGCTAATCATACTCCTGATCGTCCCGATGGTGTTATTTTCTGCAATTGTAGGCGTCGATCTTGCAGGGTTGGACAATAATATGATGGTTCAAATAGGCCTGGTCGTCCTGGTGGCGCTTGCTTCTAAAAATGCCATATTGATCGTGGAGTTTGCAAGACAACTTGAAGACAAAGGGGAACCCTTGAAAGAAGCCGTCATAAAAGCTTCCCGATTAAGACTCCGACCTATCCTAATGACGGCAATGGCCTTCATTTTAGGGGTTGTTCCGCTGGCATTGGCCACAGGTGCGGGGGCAGAATTGAGACAGTCTCTGGGAATAGCCGTATTTAGTGGAATGCTGGGGGTGACCCTGTTCGGGCTCTTTTTGACACCGGTATTTTACTACTTGGCCAGAAAACTGACATCAAAAACAAAGGCAAAAAGTTAAAACACTTGATGTATGCCAAACAAAATAAGACCGATGAAAAGATTTGATTTTTTAATAAAAAATTCCTTAAAGATAGGGCTGGTAACCGTGTTGTTCTTTACGCTCACTTCGTGTAGCATAACCAAACGGGGTTACGAAATAAATTCAGCCATTATGGAAAATATTGATCCGACCCAGTTCGATGTGGAGATCGATAGTATTCCTTTTTCTTCGGAAAGCATGGTGGTAAAATGGTGGCAGGAATTCAATGATCCGGTTTTGGACAGCTTGATCGAAAGAGCCCGGTATCACAATAAGGATGTAGAAATCGGAATTTCAAACTACTATGCAGCTAGGGCAATGCTCAAGTCGGACAAGTTCGACAAGTTTCCGGAAGTTACCGCCTTTGGTGGCTTTACAAGGACAAGGCTCGGCGAGAACATCTTTGTCCCGGGGTTAAACCCTATATACAGTCAATATGATGCATTATTCAGGGCAAATTGGGAACTCGATTTTTTTGGCAGGGTCTCCAACAGGGTAAAAGGCTCTTTTGCCAACCAACAGGCTGCCGAGGCAGAACTTCAGAACACCTATGTCCTGATATTTGCGGAAGTGGCGCGTAATTATATTGAATGGTTGGGTGCAAAAAAGCGATTGGAGGTGGCACAGCGGAATTTGGAAGATCAGCGCAACGCCTACGAATTAACGGTAAATTTGTCAGATGTGGGGAAAAGCAATACCTTGGACGTTTCGAGGGTCTCCGCACAACTGGAGAATACCAAGGCCACCATCCCTTCCTTAAAAGCACAAATCGAAATATTGAAAAATAGCCTATGCACTTTGCTAGGGGTTCTACCCGGTGAAATCGACGCGCTTTTAATGGAAAAAAAGGAACTTCCCGCTTTGCCCAGGACGATTCCCGATGGAGATATCTATGAAGCCCTAGGGAGACGCCCGGATATAAGAATGGCCGAGAATTTGGTCAGGGTTCAGATTGCCCAATATAATATTTCCGTTGCCGAACTATATCCCAAGATCACCTTTAATGGCAATGTAGGGCTTTCAGTTATTGATCTTAGCAGTTTTGGTAAAAAGGAATCCTTTACCTGGACCCTGTTCCCTTCCATTAGTTGGGCGGCTTTCAATTTGGGAAAGGTCAAACAAAATATCGATAAGGAAGATGCCGAAACCCTTGCCGCTCTTGGCAATTATGAAAAAACGGTTCTAGAAGCACTGGAAGAAATACGGAACGATATCGTTTCCTTTAATTATGAATTGGAGCGCCAACAGTATCTGGCCACTTCGTTTGAAGCCTCAAAGAACGCCGTAGACCTGGCACAGCAACGATATAAGGCTGGTCTGGATAGTTTTATTGATTTTTTAGGTACCAACGGAGCCTTACTTTCATCAGAAAATGAATTGGCTTTGAGTGAAACGGCAACGTTCTCGGCCTTTATTAAAATCTACAAATCCTTGGGTGGAGGATGGCAACATATTACCGAAGAAGAACTGAAAACCAATTACCAACGCATAAAAAATACGCACGAGGATACCACAAAGTCAAATTAGTGGAGCTTCTGAAAATTTTACAAGTCCTTCCGTTAATTTAGTAATGTAGGGATTTTTAGTAAATGGGAAATTTGTAACTGAATATTCAAATTAATTAAATCTAAGACTATGAAAAATTCAAAATTGATTAAGGCCCTTAACAATTGTGCCTCCCATTGTAATTACTGTGCAGATGCCTGTCCGGATGCTGACGATATCAAATGATCGTAACTTGTATCAGGACAGACACGGTTTGCGCAGAGGTGTGCAACGCGACCGCAAGAGTATTGGACAAATCCTACTAAGATGTAAGGGACTTGAAAAACACTGCCACAAATTATGTGTCGCCTGTGTGAGGAGTGCAGAAGCTTGCGAAGCATTTTTAAGCTAAAATTTGAGGGGCCTTATAGAAATTTATAAGAGTATTGTTATTCTCAAACCATTAAAGAATCCTTGTATTTGTTTCAATAGTTAAGAAACAAAGTTACAAAAGGGCAATTCATCAAAATACGCCCGTAGGATTCTGTTCCACCAGTTTATACTTTTCATTTCTACCATTTGCAGTCTATCAAGAAATTTTACAACTACCAATGATTATTTCATAAGTAATTTTTCCTCAAATCTCAGCATTTTTATGATTTAAAAATGACCCTTTAGGAATTTTGTTCGTTGATCTTTCAGGATATACGGCACTTACGGATATCCACGGAAGTTATACCGCTTTCAAGACCATTGAGGTCTTTCAGGAAATCGCGTTAAAATCATTGGTCGGAAAAACTGTGATTAGGGAACGTATCGGCGATGAACTATTGATAACATCCCCAGAGCCTACGGATCTTTTGACTACAGTCCTCAAATTGAGAAGAATTGCCGAACAGACTTCCGAATTTCTCAAAATCAAGGCAAGCCTTCATTATGGGGAACTTTTGGTAAGTAACGACAAGCTATTCGGTGCGGCACTTAACCTTGCGTCCAGAATAATCTCAATTGCTAAAAGTAGTCAGATAGTAACTTCGCAGGATTTTGTGGATTTGCTCCCAAAATCCGAAAAGGTTCTCTTTGAGAAAATAGATTCCTGCAAGTTCAAAAATGTGGGGGAATCTATCGCCATCTTCAAATTACGGGATTCCTACTTTACCAATGATTCTATGAATGTTGTAGACCCTGTCTGTAAAATGATATTGATTTCAAACAATGAAATGTTGGAACAAGAACACTTGGGAAACCGCTATTTTTTCTGTTCTCAGAAATGTGAAAAGCTGTTTGTACAAAATCCCTATTTATTTATCAATGTTTCTCAGGATCTGTAAAAACGAAATTTATTTCAGGAAAATTTTATAATTTTTTCAGCATATACTGTAATAGATACCACCCTTCCCTTTTTTAAATTTGTAACTTTCTATCGTTTGGTCATTTTAAGGATTGAAAAATAGTCTAAAAAATGTCGAATTGACCAAAGTTGAATACGGCGAATGAAAGAAAAATATAATTATAAACCTGAGTTCGATTCTAGAAATGCAAAGAGAATTAATGAACCAACCTATGCCTATAAAGTATTAATAAGTCAGGATGGTTATATCTTAGGAGCCCATTTAATTGGTCCACATGCAGAAGAAACCATTAATTTGTTTGCGCTGGCTATAAAAAGCAAAATCAAAAGTAGTGCTCTTAAGAGTTTGATTTATTCTTACCCTTCCATGGCATCAGATGTTAGTTCAATGGTTTAATTACTTTTCAATCTGATTGCAATCACTAAACCCAAACAGGGAGATTGCTGTGTGTTTTGCTCTTATGGAGATGTTGCCTGCCCTCCTATCCAACAAGATAAAAGTTGTTGTTAATAAGTTAATCTATATGATTGTACATGTTAGATAATTCGTTGACAAAAATTATCTTTAGCTATCTCAGAAAAACAGGTAGGGTCATCCTGAGGATACCTCCGAAGGATCTGCAAAGACATTAAGAAGCAACCGTTTTAATAGGAGGCCTCTTTCCTAGAACATTCTCATTTAAAAATTTCCATTCAGGATTAGTTTTCCCAATCAATTCTTCTTTCCACGTTCTGTTCTTCCCTTTCATGTATTTTTCTACTTAAATGGCTTCATAGGAAGAGGGAAAAGATTCATCCAAAATAAGAGCAATAACTAATAAATTTCTTACAAAAAAATAATCAAGAAGATAATTGTGTGGATCCTTTGGAAGTCTCCTCTGAATGACAGGATTTTCCGATATCGAAGGCTGTATTTCTGCCGAAGACATCACTTTGTGAGACCATAGGGAAAAATCTAACATTCTAACTTTGATCAAGATACTTAGATTTCTCTCCACTAGTCAGCGGATCGAAATGACAAATATGGAATTGGCAAAATCATACCTAAAGAGGCTAAAGTAATTCGTTGAAATTTTTATTAACTCGACCTTAGAATGGTGAGCGGAAAATGAGTGCAAAGATTCAACGTGCCCAAAGGGTGAATAAATCTGTTCGGGATGATTCTTATAAAATTCCTGATTAGAACGTAGACCTTCGGATTTATTGAGTGGAATGTTTGATGAATCTGCGAAGCATTCGCCGTCGGGAGCTTTTGGTTCTTTTGTCGGCACAAAAAAAACATGAAAAAAGCCAACACTGATCAAAGTAAAGTTTCATATCACATTGAAAGCTTATTACTTGCATGTTGAATCCTAAACCAAATTAGCAGCCTTCCGAGGATGATTCCATTAGTCACCGCTAGAGCCTTACCGTAAATCCCGAAATAAATTCGGGATGACCCATCGTCTTTAACGGCAAGTAAAACTGTCAACGAATTATCTAACTTCTATCTCGACGACCAATGCAAAGCAACAACCTTCCATACGTTGTTCTCTTTTTTAAGTACTGCAAGCTCCAAACTAGTCATATCAATATCCCTTCCTGAATAAGAACCTGTCATTTTTGTCTTAGAAGTTACCCAGGCAACGTTACCTTCAATTTTGATACTCTGAGATACTTCTTCACGGTTTATTGCGCTTAAAAATTTTCCGTCCGAATGAAAATGGTGAGATAAATACTGAGTTTTAGTTTCCATCCCACCGCCTTCAAGAATAGTAACATCGTCATGGAGAATTTTTCCTGCTTGCTCAGAATCGTTACTTATTATTGCAGCTTCCAGATCACTCAAAGTTTTTGCAACCATTTCTTTTTCAGTTGACTGTTGCGCAAACAAAGTCATACTTGAAATGAACAGAGCTAATAATGTATATGTAAATTTTTTCATCGTGATTTTCATTATTGATTAGTTAGAGTTATTAATTTTTAGCCACTTATTATAGGTGTCATCATCCCATAGATTTTGAAAAAAAGCGATAACAGCGATTTTTTCTTCTTCAGTAAGCACTTCCTTAAACGCAGGCATGGTTCCACCCAATGGAATACCGCCTTTATTAATGGTTTCAAACAGTACTTCAGTTGAATGATGCCAGGTATGTGCGGTTCCGTTTAAAGGCGGGGCAGGAAATTTCCCGTTAGGATTTGGAGTTTTCCAATCTTCCACCAAGCCCTGCCCTCTACTTCCATGGCATTGAGCACAATTTGCTGTAAATACCTGCTTCCCCAGTTCAAATTGCCGGTGAGTGTACCAACGACTTTCCTTGAAAGAAATAGGTTCAGAATTAACTGTCTTCTTTTTTGCTTCCTTACCGCAGCTCACTAAAGAAACTGCTATTGAAGCGAAAATAAATAGTTCTAGTAATTTTTTTCTATGTGTCATTATGCTTGGAATAGGGCATTTGATAATTTTCTGCAAGATAAACACTAAGTGTAGGTAAAAAAGTGATCTGAAGGATGGGAGTCAAACCAACTTTGTATTTAAATAAATAGATGCTAGGCATACTTGTATCATATTCCCAAAGTTCTAAATACAATGCCATCCATTCAAGAAATATACTGGCCACAAAACTTAGAATAAGTAGTAAAAGATACTTTAATGATGCTTTTTTCAGCAACTCTGTTGATTGAAAAAGTTTTATCAATCCTTGCCAAAGTCCCAAAACAATCAGTATATCTCCAAATACAGCTGCCCACATCCAAAAGGTTGCTTTCCAGAATTCCCAACTCCACATCTCATAAAAAAATAGACATTGAGTAAACTCCCAAATAGTGTTTAACAGAAATGCCCAAAAAATTACTTTGAGCATTTTACTTTTTTCCATCACTTTTAGTTAAGTAACTATGTTAATTTCTTACAGCTCTGGATGAACCATGATTTTGCATAATTTTCCAGCCATTCTCGGTCTTTTTAAGAACTGATGTAGCTACCGCTTGTCTTTCAATCGTTCTGCTTTCTTCACCACCCGTAATAATCTTGTAATTATAGGTTTCGAAAGCTACAGCAATACTACCATCTATTTGCACATCCACTTTATAATCGCTGAATGTGAATTCTTTAAAATGACCAAGTTCTGGTCCAATGTGATGATCTAAGTAATCTTGGTAACTGCCTTCATATTTTCCGTTCTCAAATATATCTGCATCTTCAGTAAACAGCTTTTGAGTTCCGGTTACATCTAATGCTTCAAGTGCATTTTTATACGCCTTAAGTACTTTCTTTACTGCTTCCACTTCCTCGGAATCCATCATTTCTTTGTGTTCTCCGTGATCAGCATGCTGAGCATACATCAATCCGGAAGTGGATAAAAGTAAGAGTGTTAGTATAATTTTTTTCATAATTGTATTATATTTTATTGATTTATAAACTTGAGCTAAATTTTAAAGCTTGGTCATGCTCATCTTCTCTAATAGCACAGTTCCGCTGCCTTCTATTTTCATGCCTACTCCACCTGCTTTAGGAGCATCCCCATGGCCATGAACAACCATCTCTTTGTTGACATATCCTCGAAAGTGGGTTCCGTTACCAACTACCCGAACAAACATTGGTTTTGAAATATCTGCGGTTCCTTCTTCAAATATCTCTTCTTCTCCATTAACCAAGCGCCCCTGTTTAACAGCACCATCTGAAGCAATAGAGACGAAATCAAAATTTGATCCATCAACCACATTATTTGTTAACATTATCTTTCCATCAAGTGCAGAAATGTCCACATAATAATCTACTTGTACTTTATTATAAGATTGATGACCAACAAAAAAGCCATTTAGGTTATTCCCGCTAAAAGAAAGGATATTACTGCCATTGGTAGTTGTCATAGCCTCTGCATTTACTTCTTCCAAGCTACCTGATAACCAATGGAAATTATTCTTTAAATCAGAGACTGCATTCGTACCGACTCCCCATTCCCAGTTTCCATTTCCAGTTTCTTTGAAAGAACTAGAGCTCCCCATCGAACCTTCATCATTACTTCCTTCTGACGCTTCTGAATGCTCCTCTCCTTCAGCATGGCTATGTTCTTCTGCAGCTTCACCAGATTCATCATGATCTGTTTCGTGATCGTGCTGTACCGGGTTATCCAAATCAACGGCTTTTACACCTACGCCATATTGATAAACCATTTGAGCTCCTCTATCTCCTGTTTGAAATAGCAAAAAAGCACCTACAAACGAGAGTAAGGTTAATCCAATTCTAATTAATTTTGTATTAGCTTTATCCCAAAAATATACCCCAATTCTTAAAAGAGCGTATAATCCCATAAACCAAACTGTGTATTCAGCCCAATCTGCATGAGCCGTTAATAAATTTTGAGTTTCGGCTTCAATAAAAACACTATCAGCAGCTTCCTTACCTGAGAAATAAGTACCGACTGCAGCAACTCCAGATAAACCGTATAATATTAAGTTCTTTTTTTCATCCCACCAATCTTCAGGAAGAACATATCCAACTACGTCCATAATTATAGCTAGTATGAATAATGCAATGGGGAAATGGACGATCATGGGATGTATATTTGGAGCCCATTCAGGTATAAATTCCATATTATTTATAATTTAATTTAGATTAATTGATTTTCGTTTATTCCAAGGGAAGTATGCAACATCCAACCTTAAAGAAGTAGTAAATGGTTTATATTTTAATGCAAAATCAGTATATGAATAAGAACCTTAATAAAACCTTAAATTAAAGCTCTATAATTTATTATAATAATCCAAAAACCTGAATTTAACATTCCAACTCTTCTTTAGGGCTTAACCTTCATTTCTACCAAAGTATTCTCGGGAGACCTTGGTAAACAGATTTTCAGTTTCAAAAAAAGCCTTCGATTTTTTAAAACGTAGTTTAAATTTACTACCTAAACTTGAGCCTATAAATGTAGCCCTGACCGTTCTTCAAATTCTGCGATTAGATCTTGGTTAATATAGATGAAGGTAACGTCTTTTAGCTAGTGAAAACTATAGTAAATCTAAACCTACTTACCTCCTCAAATAGAAAAGATTGGATCTTAAATGCCCTTTGCTGATAAGTTATCACTACTAATGCAATGATTGAATACTCTCTTTTTTCATTATGATTTCACTTGATAATCGGAATAAAAAAAGTATCTCGTCCAATTGTTTCTAAAAAACTACAGTTAGTTTAATAAACTGGTATTTTGAAATACCTACTAATTACTTTGTTGAAGGAAAGTAACAATTTTTTTTGTTTCATCCGCTGTTAAACCTGCACATATACGCATGTGCTGTCCAATTGCTTCCCACTGTTGGTCACTAAACGCTGTTGGATCTGGAGCGTTATGACACCGGCTGCAGGTCTCTCCCCATAACACGGCACCCGATTTTTCCATAGTAAAAGATGAAAAATCTCCAAGATCATCGTTTTCCGGTGATGCTAGTTTACCACTTGTACTACAGCCATATCCAATAAGAGTTAAACTGGTTACTATTAGAATTAAGGCAATTTTTGCAAAATTATTATACTTCATTTTCTCAAATTTACTGGTTAAAATCCTAGTGCATAGTGTAAGTAGAACCCGGAAATGGATTCTTTGTCATTATCTGTAACTTGATATGATAATTTGATGGCCGAGCGCCAACTAATCCAGTAGTTTAACCCAGCCGCCCATTGAGTTCTATCACCTTCCTGGTGGTGCCCCTCCTCTTCTTCCTCGGAAGTATCTAGATCGTCTTCAGCAGGTTCGGTAAGGTTTATTCCTGAATAGCGTCCAATAAATTCTAGATTGCTTAAAAATGTACTCTTTGATAAAGACGGGCGATAGGCTAATTGGGCATAGTAAGCACTGTTTTCTTGATTGATAATGAGTTCATCCCCGTCAGGTAAAACAATTCCAAACTCGTCAATATCTACTTGGTTCCACTGTGCTTTAAGATCAATACTTCCTTTAATCGCCGAGATACTATTTTTTACGTATGATACATCGACTGCATAGTTAAGAGAAGCTATACCATCATATTCAGAATCTCGATCACTTATATCAGAGGTGTACTGTGCTGAAAGCCCAACTTCTAGTGCGGAATTATTAAGTGGTAGAAACCCGAGCCTTCCTCCAATAGCTTTTTCATTATTATTATCTTCAAAATTAAGGCCATTAATACTGGTTGATGGGGTTTCTAATGTATCTTCATCATGTACCTCTAAAATTGCTCCGTTTGAAAGGTATAGGGAATTGGTAAATCTCACCACAACTCAATTTTTAGTTCTTAAGGATCGACTAAATACACTAAAATGTTTATGTTTAAAGAGAAGTAATTTCGAAAATAACTTGAAAGACGAAATTAATAAAAATGTTGAGTACTACAAATGACGGAACTTAAAATCACTCAGTTTATACTCCCGGTTATTGTTTTGTTCATAGTTATATGGAGCTATAACTACTATGCAAAACAAGTCTTGAAAAGGCGTGTATTTAGAAAACTGATTTTAACGATATGTAGCCTGGCTTTTTTACTTAATCTTGTCTGGGAAATTGCACAAGGACCACTTTATTTGGGCTATGTCTATGATATAAACCATATTTCCTTTTGTACCTTGGCTTCGGTAGCCGATATGCTGATGGTACTACTACTTTATTTTGCATTTTCTTTTTTCTATAAAAAACCTTATTGGTTGAAGCAAATGACTGTTCCCAAAATATCTTCCTTGGTGATTATTGGAGGAATTGGAGCAATTTTGGGTGAACTTAGACATCTTGCTGCCGGGAGCTGGAGTTATACTGATACGATGCCCACCCTGCCTTTTATTGATGTCGGGCTATCACCTGTATTGCAATTTATGATCCTGCCTACTTTGATCTTTATGTTAGCCGTTTATCTCTTGAAAAAGTCCACTAGGGTTGATCTTTCCTAAAAGTAAATGGCCTTTCATTTGCCAATCTATACGATTTCCTTTTGAGTGAATCTATAATTAAGAGAAGATTCCTTGTATACTAATTGTTCTTAATTTGTGAAGGATAAGCCAGATTCAGTTGATCCATTCTTTCAACCACCTTCTGAATAACAGTAAAATTCCGGTACCATTTTTGATCAGCGGGCACTACGTGCCAATCGGCTGCCTCGCAGCATTGTTCAAAAACTTCCTGGTAGGTTTGCATGTAGCTGTCCCAATGGCTGTGGGCAATAAAATCACCGGGATCGTATTTCCAACGTTTTCGCGGATCTTCAAGCCGTTCATTGAGTCGCTTTATTTGCTCCTCTTTCGATATATGAAGGTAGAATTTTAGAACAATCGTATTGTTCTCTTCTTTCAGCAGCCGCTCGAATGCGTTGATATAATCATAACGCTTTTGAAGTTGTTCTGACGGCACCAGGTTTTTAACTCGCGGTACAATAATATCTTCGTAGTGCGAACGGTTAAAAATATGAATCATTCCTTTGGGCGGCACATGTTTGTGAATGCGCCAGAGAAAATCATACTGCCGTTCTTCCTCCGAAGGAACCTTCCACGATTTAACATGGCACCCAGCGGGGTTAACTCCCGAAAAAACCTTCCTTACCGTTCCGTCTTTGCCGGAAGCATCCACCCCTTGGAAAATTATCAGCAGGGCATGTTGCCCATTTGCATAAAACACATTTTGCAGCTCGGACAGTTTCTTTTTGAGTTCTCGCGTTTGCCGCTTTATTTCAGGTTTTATAGCAGAATCCGGTGCTTGTGTTGAGAGATTGTCAAGTAGTTCAGTTTCCATAATTAATGTGTTCCGGATGCTTTTTTACCATAATAGGCTCGGTCAACATGTTGTCTCCAGCGGGATAAATCGAGTACTTCACGGACTTTTGAAAAGGGCGGCTTTTCGTAATAGGTGCCGTTGATCTCAAGTATCGGTAAAATCAGTGGATTGCCAAGACTCGATATTAACGTTTTAGCTGTTGGTTTATCAAATCGTAAATCAATAAAAGTAAGTGCATAGTCTTTTTCCTGAAGCAACTCTACGAGTCTTCGCAGGTAGTCACACCATCCTTTGCAGTAGATATTTATGACGGGATTTTTTTCTATGCGTCTGTCATCTGAGTATTTCATTTGTTCATTAATTATCGTTGAGATTACAAATATTTTGAGCCTCCCTGAATACCTGGTTCATCTTGTGACTGTCCAGCTCTATCCTTTGCAGGATCTGTTTATCTTCACATATCTGCATACAGAAGACAACATTCTGTTCAAGCAACTGCTGTTTGTCCTTCTTGGTTAGTGTTGAAAGACAGGTAATGGGATGAAGGTTTACCCGCCCGATCAGGTCTTTGAGACCTTCATTTTTAGGGTAATCCCAGCTCAGTAGCTTCAATCCGCCACAGATACCATATTGAAGGGCATCTTCGGTAAAACGGGTATTGGTGACGACCCATCCATGGTGGTGTTTATACCGATGACCGGGCCGACTGCTCCAATTTTTTTCCACGTCTTTGAATCGTGATTGAATATATAAGGGAACCTTGACGTTGCATTTGTGTCCTTTGCGATTGTGAAATTTACACTCAACCATAAAATGCTCGTCATCCTTTCCAGCAATCACGTCGATTTCATGTGAAACGCAGTCGCCCTCCACAATAACACCCACCTCGGTTGTGTAACCCATCCTGTTGAGCAGTTCTCCCACAAACCTTTCAAAGGGATAGCCGGTGGGTCCCAACTCAAGGATCGCTTCCTTCAGTTTATAACGGCCCGCAGAGCGATTGGAATGCTGTCGAAGCAGACGAAATGCCTCCTTATATATTTCTTGTGTGGGGATACCATCATAGAGCATACCTCGAATGGATTTTGCTATGTGTTCAATGATCTGATTGTCGGCCCCAGAACTGGCCAGAGAGTGACGTAGCTTGGACTCATCATACAATTCTTGCTCCCCGGAGGCTTTATTTACGTTGACGGTTAACATAATTTTGACCATTATCTATAGTTGAAAAGTATTGCTATGAATTACTTGATGGACTAATGAATTGTTTCCATTTGCCCTTCACCGGAAGGAACGCCGGGACTTGTCGCTTATATTCGAGGTATTCCTCTCCAAACTCTTCGATTACTTTCTTTTCTTCCCTTTTGGCAAGCAAGACATAGGCTACAACGATAACCGGAAACAGCCCTACCGAGAACAGGGTGGGCCAGTGAATGACCCCTTCGCCAAAAAGCCCGATAAATAAGCCCGTGTATTGCGGG
>Ga0136557_1000638_pt1 | contig 25849 bp, 19 predicted proteins | sample AntRauTorckE6832_FD_104796 | JGI IMG/M metagenome (GOLD analysis project Ga0136557, IMG submission 104796) | Saline lake microbial communities from Rauer Islands, Antarctica - Metagenome Torckler E6 #832 | ecosystem: Environmental > Aquatic > Non-marine Saline and Alkaline > Saline | place...
CATTAGAGACTTTGATACTGTTACTCGGCATTTCTAAATAATTGCCTTGTAGGTAGCGTGCGCCGACACTCCATGCAACAGACATGGTTGCAGCATCTTCAATATAAGGCATCAATACATCAACATTAATCTCATTGATACGTACGATAATTGATTTGACCGTTTCTAAATTGTCAGAGGCATCAATCCCTTCGACATAATTATGGGCTAAACGCACCATATTAGGATGAACAAAATTGGCAAGCTCCACAGATTTTACGGATGAGCCAAAATTATTGATGCTAAGCTGGCAGTTTACCTGACTGAGTGCGGTAAATTGAGATTTCGCTACTGTTAAGTAATCTGAGATGTCTTTTTCATTGAACTGCAGTGTCAACGCCCCAGCTTTACCACCGATGGCATTGATAAGCTGGCTTGCAACACTAGGCAGTTTTTTATCGATTAAGGACGCACTGGTTAGCTGTACCAGTAACCGCGCCTCTGGATGAGTTTTACGCACTTCATTGACTCTCTTACAGGCATTAATTAATACCCAGCGGTCTATTTTTTCTAATAATTGATGAGATTTTGCAACCGCCATAAACTGTTCTGGAGTCAATACGGTATTCTCAGCATCTGCTAGCGGCAGCCGCAGGAATACTTCAAAGAAGTCACTCCGATCATGATTAATATCATATATGGGCTGGAACAATAACTCAAAGCGATTATTGGTAATGGCATCAACCAGAGATTCTGCTAGCGCATGATCGTCACTATTGGCGTGTTCACTTGCATCATATAAATGATAGCGGCCGCCATGATTGGAGGTCTCTATCATGATTTGATTGATGGCATCCATGGCGCGCTCAAGCAGCACTCTAGGCTCAGGCGTATTTTTTTCAATTTTAACAATAGCAGTACTTGCTGTCGTATTGGTTGTGCGCTTATCCACTTCAATAAGCATCTTACTGATACTCATACCAATCTGTTCAGCCAGCTTTTCAAGCGCAGCTGTCGTCTGATTTTCGACCAAAATAGTGAATGCTGTATCACTAAAGCGGCTGACATGACCATCGACTACCAGCTCATCTAAGGTATTAGCGACTTGTTTCACCGTGCTATCAATACCTTGCAGACCTAAACTGCTTCTAATTTTTCCGACATTATCGAGTTGCACATACAAAAGTGCCGCCGTCAAAGCCCCTTTTCTTGCCTGCTCATATGCTGCCGCCAGCTGCTCTTCAAAGCTGTGGCGATTATCAATGCCCGTTAAGCTGTCTTTACGCTCAGCTTCAGCCAAACGTTTGGCGACCTCAATGCTATTGCTATTATTTTGTTGAATAATAATCTGGGTGACCGGCTCACCATCTAGTGTCGCTATTGCCAACTGTAGCTTTGCTTCAAACGTACTGCCATCCTTACGTCTACTCTCAAAATTAAACTCAACGTCTTTACGGTTCCCTTTGTCGAACTGACGTAAAAACTGTTTAACAGCTTTAACATTATCACCGCCTGCGATCAAATCAATCACAGGTATACCGATAATATCGTTCATCGCCTCAAAACCAAATAACTGCAGATACGGATCATTGGCAAAGATATGAATCCCTTGATCAATGTATGCGACTGCGCTTTTTGAGTTTTTAATCAATACGTTTGCGCGCTGTTCTGCCTCAGAGAGCACAGACTGCAATGTCTTCAGCTGTTGGCGACTGTGCAAGTTTTCGTGCAATAAGCGAATAGCCATGATGACTGCCATTTCTTGCTCTACATAGAGTGCCTTAACCATCGTACCATTCATAATAGACGGTAAGCCTTCGTCATTGTGAGCGTTGGCTACCGTGTTTTTACTTATCAAACAAACCGATGGTAAGTCAATATCTTGCTCTTGAATGATAGCAACCACGTCGGTAAAATTCATATCATACGCTTGACCAAAAACCAACACATCCCATGATTGACGCAATGATTTTAGCAACTCATCTTTATCGTCCAAAAAACCTAAATTCACACTGTCATAGTATGAACCGAGCAAGTCTACAAGGCGCTCAGCATAAAGCTGATCAGCATCGATAACCAATAAGTTCAAGAGAGACTGAGTACGCATAGAAAGCCTTTTTAATCTTAAAAAATAATATGAATCGCCGCTGAGCTGTCGTCAAATATATAAAAGATAGCAGAATATTAAGAAACAGCGTCGTAGTTATTGTTGTCATTATAAACAATAATTTAGCCGACTGTTGCTTAACTTATCATGGTAATTGTTAAATAATTCGACACAGCAATTTTATATGACACGAGTAACTAGGTCTTTAGAGGTCCGGCTTTTATGTAGATTAACATCATTAACCCTGCACCCCTTCATATTGGCTAAATTCATCAGTCACTATTAGACTACGACCCAAGCGCAAAGATTTCTGTTGGTCATTAATACGCATGATAACCTTATCATCTGTTTGAAAATGAGAGGTTGGTAACAATAGACTATAAGACGTTTGTAGGTGTTCATCAGCTCCGATGACAAACGCTGGCACAAAATGCTGACTGCGATTCTGTCTATCTTGTAGACAAATTCCACAGGCGATTATCTTATGACCAAGGATTTGCCACTCAAGCTCGGGTTTTGCGCTATCCAAATTAAGCCAACGCACCACTCCCATAGACCATTTAGGCGCGGTAGCCTTATCTTTGCGACACAATAAAAAAAGGCTCATTATTTGTAAAGGTGGTACGATGGAAGTGAGATCATCAATTTTATCAATTGGCTCAGATGAATCTAGAAATAAGCGTAGGGTACGAAAGTGTGACAACTGATTATTACCCTCAGATGTATCCGCCCTTAATTCTTTATGGGTAGCAAAATTTTTTGGTAAGGTATCATAACGTGGCTGCTGATACTCGGGCAGATTTTTAGATGCTATTAAACTTCTAAAAGCTTCACCGTTACTGATACGGTAATGTATTTCATTAAAACCTGATATTATCGTCGCTGTTTGCTTTGTATTGTGATCGATAGGAGGCATGCGCTTTGGTTGAATATAACGATATCTTATCGCCATTGAAACGGTATTAATCAGAAAATATTCAACCCCTCTTCGATCAGTATCGATTAAGGTTTTTATACGCGATTGTAAATAAGTCACTAAAGGTTCAAGCTCTATAAATAAGCAGGTGTGATGAGCATCATATGGGTTGATAGTAGATAATGCAGTTAAGTAAGTAGGCGGCTCTTTACTCTGTAAATTGACGAACACTCGCGTTGCTGTGCGCGGATCTATGGTAGCAACTATATGTGCACTCCACGCTGGCAGCAGACGCTGTAGCAGTAAGATATGAGGTCGACGCAGTGCTCGTACATTTAGCAACTCATGCAAGCATATTTGGCAATATAAATGATGGATAGTATCACCTTGCTGCGCTGGAATGTAAGCACTCAGTACAATATGTGAGACTCGCTGCTGGCATGCGTTAAGATATAAGTTATTTACATTGGCCCATATATAGGCTGGCGACTTTTGATAACAAAAGCCATCTTCAAATAGCAGTTTTTGATACATCAGTAGCGTTTGGTAAGTGGCAATCGCCAAGGTAACAGGAGATGATTTTTCACTGGTAAAATAGCGCTGCAACAGATTACTTGAAGGTGCTTGCTGCTTATCCTTTAAAAGGGTAATTTCGCGGCGTATCACGCCGTCATAGGTCATAATCAATGAATAGTACAGCGACTTCACCTGAGCAACATAGCCAAGCTGAGCCTCATTGAGCGCCCCTGTCTCATAAATGTACTGTTGGCGTAGCGCCGCAATTAGCTGACTGGCGGCATTAGTGACAATCTTAATCAATCTTAAACGCTGCCTATCATCAGTAGGAATCAGGCGCAATTCTGTTAATACTTTTTCTATTTGTTCGACTTGCTGGGCCTCTGTTTGCGCTGGCAATAGTGCCGCCCATTTATGCAAGTGCGGCTCATTGCTACTCTTAAACTTATTGCAAGCTTCTAAAAAAGGGGGTTCAGCCGCTAAATACGCTTGAAACGTCGATAAATTTACCATTACCATCCTTAGTAATTGCGTAAGTTATCCATGAGTGTAGAAGGATATATTCTTAAAAAAGAATATTGCTATCATACCTAACCATTCTTCTATATATGTTGCTTATTTATAATTTTCTCAAATCTATTTCTTGTTATGTATTTGCCAAAATAAAAACCCTATCATAGTGCACAATTTACCTATTATTGTAAACATTAATTGGCACCTTGAAAGGTTCGTTTGGCAATTCTCTGACCAGTTTGGGTACTAGGTAGCCCGGTAATTTAGCCAATAGCGACCAATAAAGCTCAATGGCAAATTTCTCATCACTGTCAAAATGAGCCGCGCCCGCCACTTTATCTAGTACATGTAGATAATAGGGCAACACGCCCGCTGCAAATAAACGCTGACTCAATGCCGTTTGCGCACTAACGCTGTCATTGATACCTTTTAAAAGTACCGCTTGATTTAATAAAGTAATTCCTGCGGCACGAGCGCGCTGCAAATACTCTGCGGTCAACGCATCAATCTCATTGGCATGATTACCATGAATGACCATAACGATTTGACAACGGCTTTGTGCCAAACGCTCTAATAACGCATCATCAAGCCTTGCTGGAATCACGAGCGGTAGACGGGTATGTATACGAATGGTTGTCAGTTGCCCAATCGCCTCTAAAGTATCTAGCCAAGCAAATAGACGTCTATTGGTCACATTTAATGGATCACCGCCACTTAAGATAACTTCATTAATCTCAGGATGGGCGCTGATATAATCGATAATATCCTGTTTTGCGCTGGCAGTTGGCATATTGGCACTATAGTCAAAATGCTGACGAAAGCAGTAACGACAATGAATCGCGCAAGCACCAGTAATGGTTAATAGCAGTCTTGATTGATATTTATGCAGTACGCCTTTGACAGGATTATGCGCATTTTCGGCTAGTGGGTCAGCCACATAGCCCGCTACTGCCATTTGCTCTTTATGATTGGGTAACACCTGCCTTAATAAAGGATCATCATGATCACCAACGGTCATTTTTGCCACAAAGGCACGCGGTACTCGCAGCTCAAAATGCTTAGGCACGTAGACTTCTGAGCGCAGAGATTGTAGCTCTAATATCTCAAGCAGCTCATCAATAGAGGTAATGGCTTCGGATAATTGCGTTTGCCAGTTTTTTTGTGTGATTAAATGGTTTATCATGACAACCTAATACCTGTGCCCAAAAGCCGATATTATACGCTGTTAGGGCGTCGCCTATCAAAGCAAACGTCCTATCGTTTATGTAGCAGAATGGCTCATATCTTTTAGCACGGTAAATCTGGCACTCCATTTTCACTAAAAATATTTACCATCCTTTTTCTAAACCCTTTTTTTAAACCCTTAGGAGTCTTCCGTGGCAAGTTTTTCTACCAATGAATTTAAATCTGGTCTCAAAGTCATGCTCGATGGCAACCCTTGTGCCATTCTTGAAAACGAGTTTGTCAAACCAGGTAAAGGACAGGCCTTTAACCGTGTTAAATTGCGCAATCTTCGTAGTGGTAAAGTATTAGAACAAACCTTTAAGTCAGGCGATAGCTTAGAAGCTGCTGATGTCATGGACACTGAAATGAACTATCTCTATAACGATGGTGAATTTTGGCATTTCATGCATCCTGAGAGTTTTGAGCAGATTCAAGCGGACAAAACAGCGATGAGCGATTCAATAAAGTGGTTAAAAGAAAACAGCAATGCACTATGTACCATCACTTTATTCAACGGTGCTCCTCTTTCAGTAACACCGCCAAACTTCGTTGAATTGCAAATCACTGAAACCGATCCGGGTGTACGTGGTGATACCTCAGGCGGCGGCGGCAAGCCTGCAACGTTAGAGACTGGCGCTGTGGTACGTGTACCATTATTTGTGCAGCAAGGTGAAGTAGTACGTGTAGATACTCGTACTGGCGATTATCAAACGCGCGTTAGCTAAAGCTATTAATAGATAGCTCTAGTCTGTCTGTAAAAACAAAAAAGCTTAACCGCTCAGAGAGAGGTTAAGCTTTTTAATGGCTAGCAAATAAGTCATGAATAATAAAGGGTGGAATTAAACTGCCAGTTATTGTTCTAATGATTGCTTATGCATCAACCAATATTGCACCAACGCATTCAGCTGCTCTTGTTTGAAAGGCTTTGTACAATAATCCTGCATACCCACATCAAGGTATTTTTTACGCTCGCCATCCATTGCATTGGCAGTCAACGCAATAATAGGCGGCAAGTCTTGAGGAGCATAGAGCTCGTGAAGTTTGATGGTTGCCTGTACCCCATCCATAATCGGCATGTGATGATCCATCAAAATCACATCATAGCGCTCAGGATATAAGGCAAATATCTCGATAGCTTGTTGCCCGTCATTGACGTGAGTGACCGTATGACCACCATTATTAAGGGCTTTTTTGGCAATCATCGCGTTCACACTATCATCTTCAACCAACAAGATATGACCGACCAGCTCATCACTCGGCAACGTTATTGTAAAGTCATTGTCCGCTTGCCATATCTCATAATCTTCTGTAGCAATACACGGTAGCGGCAATAATACTCTAAAGGTCGTGCCAATACCGACTACGCTATCTACTTCAATATAGCCACCCATTAGCTCCACTAGAGACTTACAAACAGACAATCCAAGTCCGGTACCACCATAAAGCCTATGGGTATATTTATTTGCTTGATCATAAGCATCGAATATTGCCTCTAATGATTCAGACTTAATACCGACGCCCGTATCCGTAACCTCAATACATAAAGTCATTTCTTGATGAATCGTTGTGTCATTTTTATCATCAATGGCAAAATCTAAACGACTATCATTACTGCCTTTAGTCTGATCGCAATCCTTATTATCTAGACAAGGATTGTCTTGCATATGTTTAACATCAATCGTTACACGCCCGCCTTCACGGGTAAATTTAATCGCATTATTGACCAAATTTACCATGACCTGCTTAAGACGTACGGGATCCCCTTTAACATAAGGCGATAGTGACTCGGTATAGTGATAGTCTAAAACCAAGCCACGTTGGCGAGCTTTGATAGCAAATAAGCTAACGACCTCATTACAGAGACTAGATAGATTCATCGGGATAGAATCGATAGTCATTTTACCGGCTTCGACTTTTGATAAGTCTAAAATACCATTGATAATCGCGAGCAAATGCTCATTTGATACTTTTATATTCTCGATATACTCTCTTTGTTCAACGCTCAGCATGGTGTCACTGAGCATCTCAACCATACCGATGATACCGTTCATCGGTGTGCGTATCTCATGACTCATATTGGCCAAAAACGCTGACTTCATCTCATTGGCATATTTAGCATTACGCTGCTGCTCTTGTAGCTTTAAAGCGTCGGCTGCCATCGTCGCAAATTGGGATAAGACATCGGCTTTTTCATCACTAAAATCATGATGAGGCTCTATATCCATCAGACATAAAGAGCCAAAACGGTACTGTTTGCCATCTTCATGCATAATGATAGGAGCGCCAGCATAAAAGCGTAGGTTAGGCCATTGGGCGACAAATGGATTTGTATTGAAGCGCTCATCGTTTGCCAAATCAGCTACCACAAAAATGCTATCAGACAATATAGTATAATTACAAATAGCCACATTACGTGTCGTGGTACATACCTCGTCAAGACCAATACCAGATTTTAGGTACTGAGTTTCTTCATCTATAAAAGTAATCGCCACCATCGGCACATTAAAAAACAGTTTCGCAAGCTCAGTCAAACGTGCAAAAGAAGACTCTTGATTGGTATTAAATACCTGATATTTTTTGAGCCTATTGATACGCTCCGCATCATCTTCTGCGATAGGGTAATCAAAGTCTGGTACGTTGGATATAGACAAGGTGGACTCCATAAATTCATATCAGAGGCTTGGTTTAACAGCCGCCTGCTTAAGCAATAATTGTAATGCCTCACTCACCATAAGCATGGCAACCACTGAGGTGACGACGACCGCCGAACCATAACCACCACAGTGCAAACCACCTGTTTGACAGCTCTTGTCTACGCGCGGTGGTTCTGTAGAATAAACACACTTGATACCGAATTTCTCTTTTAGGGCACTATTGATGCCCTTTTCATGGCGCAATTTATTACGTAATTTGGCCAATAATGGATCTTGATAGGTGTCTCGTAAATCGCCGACTCTAATCTGACTGGGGTCTATTTTACCACCTGCCCCGCCAGCACAGACCAATTTTAGTTTATTAAAGCGGCAATGCAAAGCAATGGCAAGCTTGGCATCCATATCATCGATACAGTCTAAAATCACAATCGGAGCGGTTTGTGCCGCCGTTTTTGCTTCTTCACGACTGGGCAGCAATGTTGCGACATTTTCAGTGGTCAAAAAATCATCAACCAAATGCAACGTAGCTTTTGGATTGATTTCACGAATACGTGCTGCCATCGCCTCAATTTTACTTTGCCCAAAGGTACTATCTAAAGCGGGCAGCTGCCGATTGACATTGGATGCTACCAATATATCTAAATCAATTAATGTAATAGTACCAACAGCCGTACGCGCCAAAGCCTCTGCTGCCCAGGAACCGACACCGCCTACCCCAATAACATAAACATGCGCAGCAGAAAATGTATCTACCGCAGCATTACCATACAGTGTCTGAGTACCTTTAAAACGGCGCTCATACTGCTCGGCATCTCTATCAGGTGTCTCTAATATTTCAGATACAAACATTTGCTCTTCGATAGGCTCTGGCTGGATAATATCTGACTGCATCTGTGTGTCTTCATTCATAACGATGTAGAAACTCTTTTAAAAATTTTATTGTTAAACCATCTATATATTAATTAGTATGCGCTAAAAACTTCAAAGCGTATAAGACCACTTAGTTTGCAAAGCATTACAACTGTTGAGCCACAATTGCTGAGCGAGAATAGCCGCAGAAACATTTAGTAATTCGCTCAAGCTATGTAATACGTAAAGCAAATTAGCAGGAACATTCCTACTATGCATAGATGTATCACCCCGTTCGCTATTTTTATCTCGTCCAAGCACAGACGCGTTATTAGATGACGCACCTTCTAAATTATTATCTAGCGTCTGGCCTAGGATAGGCATCATATCGGGGCAATCTGTCTCGATAACCAAACAGTCAATACCATAACTCTCAACCGCAGCTTGAATGGCAAGGCGCAGTTTTTTCGCATTGGGATTGGTTATTTGCCCAGTCACGCCAAGCTTAAACCCTAATTTCGCAAAGGCTTTGGCTTCTTGTACACCGCCACTAAAACTATGGGCAATGCCGCCAAGCTTATGCGCGTCATAATTATGCGCTTTTAGTAAAGCCAGTGCTTCGGCATGTGCTTTACGAATATGCAGCATAACAGGTAGCTGATGTGCCACTGCCATATCTAACTGCGCAATAAAAAACCGCTGTTGTTTGGCAAACGTTTCAGGCTGCTTCATGGCATCGGTAAAAGTATCTAAACCTATTTCACCAATGGCCAATGGACGTTGTTCATTTAGCATTTGCGCCATTTCTTCCAAATGGGCTTCTGTATGCTGCTCAATATAAAAAGGATGTAAACCTAGTGCAATATGTACTTTAGGAAAACGTTTTTTTTGGTTCAAACAATTTTTTTTATCCAATTGACAAAGATTATTTATCTGCTGCTGATTCTCATAAAGCCGTGAAAAATATCGGTGCAAGTAGCCAACCAAAACTAAATGGCGCACACCTTTATCATAGGCAAATTGCGCCTGCTCACCTCTATCCTCATCAAACACAGGAGCATCAAAATGCGTATGAGTATCAATTAAAGGAAAAATCTTCGTTCTTACTTTATTATTGATAGCTGATGTATCAATCTCTGTCATCAAGAAACTCCAAAATTCATCATTGCTATGATAAGTCAGCTTTCCCATTAACTACTTTCTAAAGAATCATTTTACTCACTATCTGTACTTTTAGCTTTTTTTATAGGGTCATAATTTTCAGGCACTGGTTTGTGCGCCTTTTGACTACTGCGTCTTGGTATCAGTACCAATGCAATACCCACTACGCTTAATGCCAGCCACTTTTTTTTATTATTAGTGCTTGCCATTATAGTTACCTTTTAAAATTAACTGACGAATAGTACTTAGCTGATATCTGATGAATACGGCTTTATAGATGACCTTTATTTATCTTAACAAATATATCGTACTATCAGCAAAAGCGTGACATACCTATGTTATCTGTTTTTATTATACGCGTATAGCCAAGGCATATGTTTATCTATTATATGAATACGCAAACTAAAGTACGGTGTATGTAATACACCGTACTTTTAAGTATAGTAAAACTTTGAGAGAGATATGAAAGCAGAGTTTGGTAAGCGCTAAAATCCTAGCTAGATTATTAGCAGACTTATTAGCAAACAGCCATAAAAGCGCTTAACGATTTAAGGGATAAGTTGTGATACCTGTGCTTGGACTATCAACACGAGTAAAACCTTTGGAAGTTGTTTTTGGCTTTTGATCCCGTTTAGGAATCAAAGGATTGAGTGGCATGAGCTCGTAATCGGCACTAATATCACCATTCCAACCTTCGGTACCGCTTAATGGCAGCTGTTTAATCGTACCGTTTTTATCAATAACCAGCTGAAGAACGCGCATCTGATTGTATTTACGCTCTGTCACGCTTGCTACTGCGCCGCCATCACGGAGGATAGTCGGCTGTAAAAATATGATTAAATTGCTTTTTTGGCTATTGTCATTATCCGAGCGGAACAGTCGACCGATAAGGGGTACATTACCCAAACCTGGCACTTTTTGTTGGCGCGTAGTGGAGTTGTCGCGCATCAAGCCACCTAAAGCAATGGTCTGCTGATCATCTGCCAAAATCGTGGTATTAATCAGGCTTTTATTGGTGATAAGACCGCTGGCATTCCCAGCACTACCCGGTACGACTGAAGAAACTTCCTGTGATACCTCTAAACGTACGGTGCCGTTTGCACCAATATGCGGGATGACGTTTAGATTGATACCAATATCTTGGCGATCGATGGTTTGAAAGGGGTTCGTCGAAGAGTCACTACCCGTGGTGTAGGAGCCTGTCACAAACGGCACGTTTTGACCCACTAAGATACTGGCTTTTTCATTGTCCAAGGTCAAAATCGATGGCATAGATAGCAGATTGGCGCTGGTAGAAGAATCAAGCGCTTGCAAGATAGCACCATAGAATTGCGCATTGCCTTTGCTGTCTTTACTACTACTGCCAATACCTAACAAAGCACCAGCAATGGAGCCTGCTGCCGCGCTTATCCCTGTACCACCTGACAAAGCAGCAGCGGCAAGTGAAACCGCACTTGCGCCCACGTTATTAAAGTTCACCACGCCATAACCGCTATTGGCATTACCCAGCGCCCACTGAACCCCAAGCTGCGTTGCATCATCGCCTGATACTTCAACAATAGCTGCTTGAATCAATACTTGCGAGCGGCGGCTGTCTAACTGATTGACAGCATCTTCAATCTCAAACATCAGCTCAGGTGCTGCATTAACAATGACGGCGTTTTGAGTTTCATCAGCGATAATACTAAAAGGTCGACCACCGATACCGATACTTGTACCCGCGGAACTATTATTCGGTAAAGGCGTAGCAGCAGTACCACCGATACTATTGCTACCTACCTTACTATTAGCGCCACCAGTTAGCGACGACCCTGTAGCAGCGGCATCATTCAATGATGCTGACTCTAATGTTGAAGAACCACCAGAGCTATTGATGGATTGGCTGGCAAGGAGACCGCGCAGCATCTCAGCAATATGACCGGCACTGGCATATTTTAGGCGGAAAACACGCAGACCACTTAAGCGCCTTGATGGCGTTGTGTCCAATTGATTGACCATCTCTTGAACTTTGGCAATCATCTCAGGACTGCCTTTAACCAACAGTCTATCGCTCGCCGTGTCGGCGATAACCTTTAGCTGATTGTTGCCACCTTGCGCTTGCCCGCTACCAGCACTCGCCACCAGTGCGCTAATCAACTCCATCATACGTTCGGCATCGACATGACGTAGTGGTATGACTTGTAAGCTGTCATTCACATTACTGTCTAAATCACGGATAAGCGCTGTCAGCTGATTTAGGCTATCAGCACGATCGGACAGCACTAAGGCATTGACTCCAGACACAGCAGCGGCATGTGCAGACGGTGGCATGAGCGGACGGATAACGCCCAAGACTTCTGCTGCTTGGGTATTGGTCAGATAAATCACCCGCGTTGCCAAGGTTTCACCGACGCTCTCACCACGTAAATCAACAGCAACACCGGTTTGTTTGGCAACGTTATCTGGCACCAGTTTAATCGTTGTTCCTGAATCAATAGCAGCGATACCGTTGACTTGCATCACACTCAAAAATAGCTGATAAATCTCATCACGCGATAAAGGCTTGTTGGAGATCACAGTCACATTACCGTTGATGCGCGGATCAAGGACGAAGTTTTGATTGGTAATCGTCGCCACTTCATTGATAAAGGCTTTGATATCAGCATCTTGCAAATTGACCTTCCAGCTTTCAGCACTCACCAGCCCAGTACTAGCCGCCCATAGTGGTATGGCCAAGCAGAGAGGACGGCACAATCGCATCAAACGCTGCAAAATATGATGCAAAGGTGTGACTGAAAAATTATAAGAACTGACCATATTGATGATTACCTACAGTGATGGCGCTTGGTATGTACTGAATTCAATGACTATTGAATTTAATGGTTACTGGATTTGATAAGTCCTGATTCTTTAATTCTTTTGATAAGTCATAATTTTAATTGATACTAAGTTATGTTGGCCATCATATCGCCAATCATATCAACCAACAAATATTTATTTTGAAGAATCCTTTTTGTCACTTATATATGCTAAAACTGCTGCCGAATCGTAATAACTTGATCGCCACGTTGTACTTCTATCTGTGCTTCCCCTGATTGCTTCACTTGTTGTAATACGCGAGCATCCTGAGCAGGATTACTACCGACGCTTTGCCCGTTGACTTTCAGCACTCGATCACCAGATTCAAGTCCCAAGCGATTGCGTATATTAGCAGGCATCGCTGCTGTGACTTGATAGTTATCGCCTCCCGCCATTACACCCATTCTACTTAAATAACTGGCAGGGTTTTCTTGTAATTCAGTCACTGCTTCGTCAATTGCAGATTTGGGCGCGCTGTCGCTAGGTGCTTCGGCAGCCGGTTGATTACCAGTATTGCTTAGGTCAGGCACAGGCGCATTAGGTAGCATATTGCCATCTTGCAAGCGCTGATTACTGACCCCGCCTGCGATCATCGCACTTTGATCAAGTGGCATGGCTTCTGGCATACGAATCACCGTTTCCTTGTCAATAGTATCAGCTATAATAATCTCGTTCCAAGCAACCGCAACCAACGTGTAATCGCTGTCTTTTAAGGTGTCACCAATTCGGTAGTTTTTGACTTCACCGTTGACCTCTAAAAGTGCCGAAGACAAACTCTCTGGAATGGCCAGCAATACACCCTTTAGCACAATATTAGGCGGCGGCTGCACTACAGCAGCGATAGGATCAGGGTCAGCAAAAATAGCAAATAGACTACTATAATCTGGAGCGGATAAGGCGTTATCCTGTAAAGGTACCAGTGGTAATGCCGGCGCTAACGGTGGCGCAAGCAGCAGCCATAGGAGTCGCGCTGCCGTCCAGCTTAACCAAGTGATTGCCAATAATAGCAGCCAAACGGCAAAGCGGTTAAAAGTATTTAGCACAGGTTTTAAACTTGTAGGGAGCGTCATCATCTAGCGTGCCCCTAGCCCATTTAACAGTGGTTGACGCACACTAACCACAGGCGTATCTTGCGGCGCTTTCCCCTTGTATTCAGGCATACTCTCGAGCAGACGCTGGGTCAAGCTGACATCCAACATATTATCGCCATCAAGATACAAGTCGCCTAAACGCTTGTCTTGATTGTTGACAAGATTGATATGCAGCAGATTTTTGTTATTTTTTTGCTCGGTGCTCAGCTCAGCACGCAGCGCAGGTATGGTGAGATAAAATATTTTGCCGCCGCTAGGATAGCCAAGCTCGCCGCCAATCCATGTCAGCTGACCTGACGCTTGACGAAAGCCCGACGTGTTTCTATTAGAGTCACTGTTTGAGTCACCATCGTTTGAACCAGACTGACGTTTGAGCGAGATATTATTGACCTGAATTGGCGTATTTGGTAATTGCCAATCGACAACCCGAGTCAGAGTCTCAGGCGCAATTTTACCGCTCATGTCTTTTACTTCCCAAGAATTTGCGCCTATTTTTACCTGACCATTGAGGCGAGTTTGCTCTGATAAAATATCAATCTTCGCACCAAACTTACCCAATAATAAATGCCACGGCTGCCATGACCATTCAGCCGCCCCGATCAATGGCGTCGCTGACAGAGGTATCTGCCAAATTGCAGCGCCCTGCCATACATTACCGGACACGTGCTGTATATAAGGCGTCTCTGGTGCATATTTTTCAAGTAGCCATGCTGCGGGCATTTGCAAAACAGCAAATAGCGCGAACAAGACAAGCCCAATCAACCACCACAGCTTACGGGGATGCTTATGAGACGAGGCAGATACTTGGGGCACGATGGCATAACTCTTATATCAGGTAAAAACGTCATTATCATAGCAAACAATAGCATACAGATGACAGCAAAAAAGCCAGTATCTTTTTACCACTATTTTGGTAAAAAGATACTGGCTTTTATCTGCCTATAAAGGTTCGATCTACTTGTTAATCAAACAGAACTTTACAGACAGAGCGTTCGTTGCTAAATATAACAGCGACTATCCATTAGAAAATTAAATAGCAAAATCTTCAAGACGACGACCTCCAGCTAAGGCCTCTACTAACCATGTTGGTTTACGTCCGCGACCAGTCCATGTTTCTTCGTCATTGTCGGTATTACGGTATTTAATGCTACGCTTCTTTTCTAGTTTTTCGCCCGCTTGTAAAATCTCCTCGATACTGGCGTTGCTTTCTTCAGCGATTTTTTCAAACTGCGTATAAGCATCATACAAGCGCTGGTGTTGCTTTTGAGCAATAAGCTGCTGTGCATTTTCAGTAATAGCACGTAGCTCATCAACATTTAAGCTGTTTAAATCAATAACATTACTTTTGTTCATAGTATTTTCCACATTAAAATAAAGGGTATAAATAAATAGCATTTATACTAAAAATAGATTTATCAAGAACTACTAAATACAGTAATTATTAAATAATAAATCTTTCGCATATTGATAAAAATTTGATTGTCTATTGATAAATATGGTGTGAATGCTTAAAATTATAAGCAACGCTAATATAAACAAAAATACTGACAATAACAATGACTTATCATTATTTTCTACTAAAATCAGTAAATGACAGTTAATTCGATGACAATCAATGATATTAAATAAATAGCTTTATTTATTAATCTTTCTTTAAATATAAAAAAAGGGTCTATTTATATAGACCCCATCTGATTTAATCAACAGTTACTAGTTATGTATTCCTCAGAACGGAATGTCATCGTCTACAGGGCCATCTGGCATCGCTGTAGGCTTCGACTGCGCTGGTGCTTGAGTCGGTTTATTAAATTGATTCTGCTGAGCGGGCGCATTCTGATTGTTAAAGCTATTTTGATGACCACCCTGTGACGCACTGCCGCCTTGATTATAACCGCCTTGTTGAGCGGGCTGATTACCTCCTTGCTGACCATAGTCATTCTGGCCACCTTGGTTACTAAACCCGCCGCCCTGATTACCATAGCTACCTTGGTTGCTTTGACCACCTTGGTTATTGCTACCAAAGCCACCACCAGCATCATTACTACCACCTGTCGAGCCATCTAGCATTTGCATTTGTTCAGCACGAATTTCAGTGATATAACGGTCTTGTCCGTTAGGATCTTGATATTTACGGGTACGTAAGCTGCCTTCGATATATACCTTACTGCCTTTACGAAGATACTGCGCAGCGATTTCGCCCAAGCGATTGAATAGTGAGATACGATGCCATTCCGTTGCTTCTCTTTTTTCACCGCTTTGCTTGTCTGTCCACTGCTCTGACGTCGCAACCGAAATATTGGTCACGCTACCGCCGTTATTGAATTGACGTGCCTCAGGGTCTGCACCGAGGTTACCGATGATGATAACTTTATTAACACCGCGCATGATATCGTCCTTTTACTTATGAATAATTTTATTACCAGCTTTAATCGAGTCTTTAATATAAAGCCTCAATCTTAGCAGTAATATACTTTTACTTTAACCATTTTTCTGTTAAATATCTAGAGTGCTTTGTGCCAAATGCGACAGCTCCTGTCGCGAAGTATCTGTGAGCTGCGTCTTGTCCAATTTTAAATAAGCGACCTGTTCTTTTGCCATGACCACCAGCTCATCAACACCATCTACTGCCAGCATTTGCCGTGACCAGTCCTGAATATCGATATTCTTTGGTATCGTCACAGTCGTACTTGACAAATATGGTGGATCAGCAATAGGAATAATCAGCAATAAAGAGGCGGCCATTATAATTGCCAATATGCCCCATGCCAACAAATTAGGCTGACTTAATAACAACCCGCCCATTGCGCCACCAACAAAAGCACCAAAGAACTGACTGGATGAATTTAACCCCATCGCAGTGGCTTTATTGGCGACTGGTGCGCGCTTGGATATCCATGAAGGAATCGTTGCTTCAAGTAGATTAAAGCCCATAAAGTAGAGCAATAAACCTAATATAATACCGACGCCAACCTGACCACCGAGCGCCAATAATGCTAAGGCAACCGTCATCAGTGCAATCGCGGCTAAAAATACTTGGCGCATTTTGCGTTTCTTTTCGGCGATGATAATAAAAGGTATCGCGACGGCAAAGCCAATAAATAATAACGGCAAATAGACCAAGCCTTGCTGACGTACCGACAATCCTAGTACGTCATTAAGCTGATGCGGTAGAATAACAAAGATAGCGGTCATGGTCAGATGCAGAGCAAATATGCCAATGTGCAAGCGATTTAGATCACCAATTTTTAGAACTGTTGCCAACTGCTGACCAATCGATTTATTGTCTAAATTGTGCTTAAGTACCCGTAGCGGTGTCGGGACGAACAGTAACAATAACATCGCCAAAACTGCAAAGCCTGCAGTCAACCAAAACAATCCTGAGATGCCAAGCGAGCCTACTAATAGAGGCCCAAAGGCAAAAGCAAGCATGATAGAGGTCGCAATCGTCAAACCCATCGTCGCCATCGCTTTGGTGCGCATCTCCTCACGAGTTACATCGGCAAGTAACGCCATCAATACCGCAGAGACCGCGCCACTACCTGCCAGCGCCCGACCAATAATGACCTCATAAATATCCGTGGCATTGGCAGCAATAATACCGCCGATGGCAAACAAGACAAGACCTAAAAATATAATTGGCTTACGCGGGAACTTATCCGCGGCAAGGCTCATTGGAATCTGAAATATCGCTTGTCCTAGCCCATAAATACCGACTGCCAAACCAATCAGAAACGGCGTCGCATGCGCGTAATTATCACCATATACAGAAAATACTGGCACAATCATAAACAAACCAATCATCCGCAAGGCAAAGATACCACCGACCCCGAGGATTGCCCGTTTTTCTACGCTATTCATACTTGCCTCACTGGTTCATCATTGCTGGTTTATCACGGCAGCTCTGCTTGTATTATTACGACTGTATCAAGGCTTTAGCCTACAAATTAAGCTCACTAGTATAAGACATTCGCCGTTTGCTTGCCGAGACTTTTGCCCTCCTACTTCAGCATCATAGCGGACACCGACTTAAGCCATTCATTTTACGCGTTAATTTTGTTACCAAGTGCATCTGATGGGTCATTGCACCTTGAATAATGCAGCTATCATGACAATAAAGTAAGACGTTGAGAACGTTGTTGTCTGAAAAAACTTATGATAAATCTTTTTACAAAACGACGTTATTCTGCCAAATCTATAACAAACCACTCATATTAGTTAATCTTTATTTAGATTACCTTTATCCATTTCAAGTATTAAAAGCATATTCTAATATAGACAGCCATTACTATCGCTTTGTGAAAACTGCATATTTTTATAAAGCCGTATTAATTTGAATAGCATTTTTAAACTCATCTATGCTTTCAATGAATCACTTAACTCATATTGATTGCTCCTTTTAATTTTTTTGAAAATATCATTTAGCAAATAGGAAACCTATCACCGATGGCACACGAGTATATTAAGGTTCGCGGCGCACGCACTCACAATCTAAAAAATATCGACTTAGACATTCCACGAGATAAATTTGTGGTCATTACGGGTTTATCAGGCTCTGGTAAATCTTCATTGGCATTCGATACGCTGTATGCTGAAGGGCAACGTCGTTATGTCGAGAGCTTGTCAGCGTATGCACGTCAGTTCCTCTCGCAAATGGAAAAGCCAGACGTTGATAGTATCGAAGGCTTGTCACCGGCGATTGCTATCGAGCAAAAATCGACTAACCATAATCCGCGCTCAACCGTCGGTACGATTACCGAGATTTATGACTATCTGCGTCTGCTTTATGCGCGTATTGGTACGCCGTTTTGCCCTGAGCATGGTGAGCCAATGGTGGCGCAGTCGGTCACCGAAATGGTCGATCAAGTTATGGCATTGCCAGATGACACCAAAATCATGATTTTGGCACCTGTCATTCGTGAGCGTAAAGGTGAGCATACGGTCTTACTTGAGCAATTAATTGGTCAAGGATTTGTACGTGTGCGCGTCGATGGCGATGTCTACGATACTGATGAGCTACCAACACTCGATAAAAAGAAAAAACATACCATTGAAGTCGTCGTTGACCGCTTTAAAGTTCGTGATGACTTAGGTAACCGCGTCGCTGAAAGTTTGGAGACTGCTCTACGTCTAGGCCAAGGTTTAGTGACGCTACACTTTATGGATGGCAATCCAAAAGAAGGCGGCGATGACAACCAAGTGATGTCAGCCAAGCACTCCTGCCCTGTCTGTGATCGCGCGGTCTCTGAGCTTGAGCCGCGTATGTTCAGTTTTAACAATCCGTACGGTGCTTGCCCAAGCTGTGACGGTCTTGGTAAACGTCAGTATTTCTCTGCCGAAAAACTGATTACCCATCATGAAAAATCGCTCAATCAAGGCGCGATTAATGGTTGGGATAAACGTCACGCCTATTACTTTGGTTTGCTATCAACTGTTTGCAATCATTTCAAAATTGACATGGATGCACCGTGGCAAGATTTACCAAAAGAACAGCAAGACCTTATTATGCAAGGCTCTGGTAAAGAGAAGCTGACGTTTAACTTTACTGATGAGCGCGGTCGTAAAACCAACAAGACCGTACCATTTGAAGGTGTGCTGCCTTATCTAGAACGCCGTTATGCCAAAACCCAAAGCAACCTAGTCCGTGACGAGTTGGCCAAATACTTGGCTGATACCACTTGTAATGTCTGCGATGGTGCGCGTCTCAATGAAATTTCACGCAACGTCCGCGTTGACGATCAAACCATCGCTCAAATCGTGAAGCTGTCTATCGGTGATGCGGCTGAATATTACAAGACCATTAAAATTGGCGGTCATAAAGGTGAAGTTGCGGAAAAAATCTTTAAAGAGATTAATGAGCGCCTCAACTTCCTCGTCAGTGTCGGGCTTGATTACCTATCACTTGCACGCTCTGCTGAAACGCTATCGGGCGGTGAAGCACAGCGTATTCGTTTGGCTAGCCAAATCGGCGCAGGTCTGATGGGTGTGATGTATGTACTCGATGAACCATCGATTGGTTTGCATCAACGTGATAATGATCGCTTGCTCAAGACCTTAACGCGCTTGCGTGATTTGGGTAATACGGTATTGGTCGTTGAGCATGATGAAGATGCGATTCGTCAAGCGGATCACGTTATCGATATCGGAGTGGGCGCTGGCATACATGGTGGTCATATCATCGCTCAAGGTACGGTCGATGACATCATGGCAAACAAAGAATCGCTGACTGGACAATATATGTCTGGTAAGAAAAGAATCGAGATTCCAAGCATACGCCATAAAGCCAAAACGATCGATATGGAAGTCAAAGGGAAAGCCAAGCCTAAACAAGTCCCGATGACGATTGAGCTGAAAGGCGCGTCAGGCAACAACTTACACGACGTGGATTTGACGATACCTATTGGCATCATGACTTGTATCACTGGCGTGTCTGGCTCTGGTAAATCGACGCTGATTAACCGTACTTTGATGCCACTTGCCGCAACACAGCTAAATAATGCCTCAACGCTCATTGCGGATAAGCATGACAGCATTAGTGGTCTTGAGCATTTGGATAAAATGGTCGATATCGATCAAAGCCCGATTGGTCGTACGCCGCGCTCAAACCCAGCGACGTATACCGGCGTGTTTACACCAGTTCGTGAAATGTTTGCACAAACGCAAGAAGCGCGCGCCCGTGGTTATAAAGCCGGTCGCTTTAGCTTTAACGTCAAAGGCGGACGCTGTGAGATGTGTCAAGGTGATGGTCTCATTAAAGTTGAGATGCATTTCTTACCTGATATGTATGTGCCGTGTGATACCTGTGAAGGCAAGCGCTATAACCGCGAGACTTTAGAGATTCACTATAAAGGTAAAAACATCGCCGACGTGCTCGATATGACCGTTGAAGATGCCACTGAGTTCTTCTCAGCTATTCCAGCGATTTACCGTCGTTTGCAAGCATTAATGGATGTTGGTCTTAGCTATATCCGCTTGGGTCAGTCTGCACCGACGTTATCAGGTGGTGAAGCGCAGCGGGTTAAATTAGCACGTGAGCTTGCCAAACGTGATACCGGACAGACGCTCTATATCTTGGATGAGCCCACCACTGGTTTGCATTTCCATGATATCGATAAGCTGCTCAATATCTTGCATACCCTACGCGATAAAGGTAATACCATCGTGGTCATCGAGCACAATCTTGACGTTATCAAAACGGCGGATTGGGTGATTGACCTTGGCCCTGAAGGCGGTAAAGGTGGCGGACTTATTATCGCGGAAGGTACACCTGAAGAAGTGGCGGAAGTGAAAGGCTCGTATACTGGTGAGTTCTTAAAGCCAATGCTTAAGCAGGCTATGAAAGAAATAAGTTAGTAGAAATTAGTTAATTATTAATAAAAGGCTACTCTTTACGGAGTGGCCTTTTTTGTTGTCTGAAACTTGGTTGTCGTACTTAATCTACTCTATACTGCTAATTATCCATCTTCACAATGCCTACTTACTACGACATTGACACTTATTATGCTTGGGTCTTCAAAAATAGCTAAATCTTGAGTAAGCTTCATAGTTGTCGTACAAAAAATAGCAAAGTCATCCTCTACAGCCTCGGTTACTTCACATGTTTGTTCTAAGCTAGGGGGTCTACTAGCACTCATTACACAGATTATATCTTTGATGTCAGTCAGATTAATTCCAGCTTTATTTAACCCTTCTAAATAATTACTCTTGAAATTAGCTTTGTTATCTTCGCTTGCATAAATTGTTGGAAGTATATTTAGTAGTCTATTGCCGCTGAATACATGTTTCCAATCATTAAAGTCATAGCCAATCATAGAGTCATCCTGCCTATAAACGCTACAAACTGTAGTTACAATTGAATCTATAAAGGAATAATAAAAGTTATAACTCTCAATGCTCATATCGTTTACAAAATCATTTTTTGCTTGTGATGTGATGAAAGGTATAGCAAAAGTAGGAATAGATGACAGTGTGCTCACCTTATCTGTTAAAGCATTTTCGGGTTTGGTCTTGAAACTACTTATTTCATCTATGGTTGAAGGAAAGACTGCAAAAGTCAGTGCTGATATAGTAGCTATTTCTTCTTGAAAGACACGTAAACCATCAAAGCCAGCCTCCTTTTCAACTAAAAAAACTATGACTTTCTGACTTTTGAGTTGCTGATCTCTATCGACTTCGGTCATATTCTTTAAATCATCTAAACTAACTATTTTAAAATCTGAATCATGGATACCGAGTTTTAAATATCTATTAGAGGCTTTATTGAACCTATCTTTACCAATATTTTGCGCTACCTTCTTAGTTATTTGACCTGTTGTGACGAGCATAAATCCTTCAGGTTCTTTGTAAGTAGGAATATCACTCATTGTATATTTAGAAGTACTGCTCATAGTAACGAACTCTTTTCATGTTTTGGAAAGTATGGATATATGTGTTAGTTTGATAAACTTAATTTGAGAATTTAAATTAAAATCACTAGGAAAATGGTTATGCTCAACAATAATTTTAAACAAAATTTTTCAAATTTACAGAATAAGGAACAAGCCTCTCTAAAGAATCACAATGATACAAAACAAGATTTTAATATATTTACAATCTTGCGTAAGACAGGCGAAGAAGTTGGTTTGCACTCTCGTTTCCTTGCCGAATTACTCAATAGAAATGCTAGTCATAAAATAGCAGACTTTCAACAATTATTCATTGAAACCGTATTAAATAATGCCATAGCAACACAAGAATGGAATCGAGAAAAATTAAGCCCTAAAGATGACTACAGTTGTGAAATTGAATATAGTTTTCGTAATTCAGATCATGGTAGAGCGGATATCATTCTCAAAAACAAAAACAACGTTATTGTTATCGAAAACAAGATTTATGCTTTTGATCAAAAAGGTCAACTGGCTAAATATTATAAAGCTTGCCAAGAATTGGGCTATGACTATAAAAATATTTACATAGTATATTTAAATCGTTTTGGGGATGATGTGTCGCCCTATGGACAGGGAGATATTAGTAATGAAGACTATGGCGTGATTAGCTATAAAGAAGATGTTTTTAACTTTTTAAAACTCTGTAAGGCAAAGGTAGTAGATTATCCGCATATAGAACAGACTATTGAGCAGTACATCAATACCGTTGCTAGAATTACAGGTCAAACAAGGAATGCAAAAATGAAACAAGAGTATGTAGACTTTCTGGCAAATGACAATAACTTTAAAACAGCTCACAACCTTAGCCAGAACTTTGAAACGTTTCAACAGCATATTCAGAATGAGATCTGGAATAGTTTATTGGCTTATTTTAGCGAGAAAAATATAGAGTTTACTTTTTGTGATAATCAGCTTTTACCTTATAGCCAAGAAAAAGCAGTAAAGCAGTACTTCTCAGGTGGTGGTACGAAAGGCAAAGCTAAGACGTACGGACTTTGCTATAGAATAACCGAAAAAGATAACGTAGGAGTTTATTGTTATATTGAGTTAAATCACCGTTTATATTACAGCATTACGCTAACAAATGAAGAGGATGCACGTCTGCCAAAGTGTCCGATCAGTATGAAAAACTTTAAAATAAGGGTTGAAGCATTGCGTGGGAACTGGAAATATCCTGATAAAACGAAAAATTTAGGTGGGCAACTTTACCCGCAACGCCCAGTCAATTTCAAAAACCCCAACGATAATTTTTTCGATATTATCAATGAGAAGAGTCGCGAAGAGTGGGTGGCCGAAACAGCTGATGATATTATTCAGCTAATCAATGATGTGAAGAATATCGATGTCCAGTAAGTGTGACGCTGTCTTGTTAAACATTATCGTGTTTAATTATAAATAGTCGCCTTGAGGCGCTGTTTAGCCCCGATTGTAGCGGTTATCCTTGGTTGACCACTAGATAGCGGTGACTTAGCTAGGAGTGGTATCGAGGCAACAGGCACGCTACTGGCTATTAGTCACTGCTCTAGTGGGCAACCAAGATATGAGCGGAAAGCGGGATTGGCTCCCAGTAATAAAAGAGCTCTAACTAAACAAACTCCCTCTCAACATTCATCACTCTTGCATCTACTGTCCGCTCTAGCTTCTCCTCAATTTGACTGCATTGCGACTCAACCTCACGTTTAGACAGCCCGACTATCACAAACGTCCACTCGCTGGCATCATGCCGATCACGCTCGCCGCTCTCACATACCGCGACGCTTGGCGTACTGCCAAAGCGCGCATGCAATCCGCCCATGCGTTGGCGTTTTTCTTTTAACGAGCTACAGCCGGGTAGCGCAAAAGTCAGGGTTAAGATAGCGATATGCATTTTATTCTCCTTGCGACAGTGGTTTACGCTTTATAATAGTAGCAAATAAGCACGGCAAGTTATGCTATCGTTACCTTGCCGTATCGATAGCCTATAACCGCTCACACTATTTATAGTTATAGCATTCATAAAAATCATAATAGCCAATATGCGTATCTAATCAATGACCTCTATCAGCTACGTACAGCAACAGCACATTACTCGACTATGCGTGCGCTGCGGACTACTCCTTATGCAATATGGTGCTGAGTCTGCCGTGGTGGTGGACTTATCCAAACGCTTAGGGCTTGCCTTGGGCATGAACAGTGTAGAATGTTCGCTGAATTTTAATGCCATTACCTTGACCACTATCTGCGATGAGCGCTGTATCACCACCACCAGAGATACAATCAATCAGAGCATTAATGTCAATTTATTGGTACAAATCCAGCAAATTGTCAATAAAACCGAAGCCGCCACAGATAATGATAATGACAAACTGAAGCCTGCGCTGACTGAACGCGCCACCCTTGCCTTTGATGAATTAGATAAGACCGTTTACCCGACGTGGCTAGTGGCTGTGTTTGTTGGCGCATCTTGTGCTGCATTTGCTTATCTAAACGGCGGCAGTTGGTCAATTACCGCCGTAACCTTTATCGCGGGTATGGTGGCGATGCTCACTCGTATCTACCTGTCCAAGCACCATTTTAATCCCTTTATAGCGGTCATCGTGACCGCTTTTATTGCCTCTTTAATTGGGTCGACTACCTATTACTTTGATATTGGTAATAATGCCGATATTGCCGTTGCCTCAAGCGTGCTCTTACTGGTGCCAAGCTTCCCGTTAATCAATTCTTTCTCAGATATCCTAAAAGGCTATGTCAATATTGGGATTGGACGTGCCGTTTTTACCTATATGCTGACTTTGTCCGCGTGCGTTGGTATCGTAATGGCGCTGGGCTTACTTCGCATACAGCACTGGGGGTTTTGACATGTGGTTCATTGAAACCGTGGTGCTGTCGTGTATCATCACCCTTGGTTGGACGCTGATGTTTAGCGTTCCCAAACGTTATATTTTGCCTTGTTTGCTGATGACCGCGTTTGGATTCGGGCTAAAGACGGCTCTCGTTTATGAACATGTACATATCGTGGTTGCCAGCTTTTTTGGGGCGATGCTTGCCAGCTTTTTGGGGGTGTATTTTTCTAAAAAGTACACCCTACCGCCCAAAGCATTAATTTCGCCAAGTGTCATCTGTATGATGCCAGGTATCGCTGCTTATAAAGCAATGGTCAGTATGGTACAGATTGGCTATTTTGGCTTTTCCGACGAGTTATTTAGCCAAATGATGGTGTATTTGTTTGAAGCGTTATTTGTAACTTCAGGATTGGTGCTGGGCTTGTCCATTCCTGGACTATTATTCTATAGACGTCGTCCCATCGTATAGATGGTGGACTGTTTTTAGCTAGGCACTGTTTTCAATTAACGTGCCAAATTACATTAATAACCCCTTAATAAAGAGACTCAATATGACCAAACACTATGACTATATCGCCATTGGTGGCGGTAGCGGCGGTATTGCCTCAATCAACCGCGCAGCAAGCTATGGTAAAAAATGCGCCATTATCGAAGCCAACCAATTGGGCGGCACCTGCGTGAACTTGGGCTGCGTACCCAAAAAAGTGATGTGGTATGGCGCACAAGTTGCTGGAGCCATTCATAAGTATGCGCCAG
>Ga0136557_1000639_pt1 | contig 25808 bp, 22 predicted proteins | sample AntRauTorckE6832_FD_104796 | JGI IMG/M metagenome (GOLD analysis project Ga0136557, IMG submission 104796) | Saline lake microbial communities from Rauer Islands, Antarctica - Metagenome Torckler E6 #832 | ecosystem: Environmental > Aquatic > Non-marine Saline and Alkaline > Saline | place...
GCCGCCCCTTACCCGGACACCTCAGAGGTAGACATGCACGTCTACGCCGAAACCGACCCAGCCACCCTGCGCGTCGGTGGATGAAGGAGATCAAGCTATGAGAGAAATCACTCTGTCCCAGGCCGTTAATGAGGCGATTGCCGAAGAGATGCGCCGTGACCCCACCACCTTCATCCTCGGCGAGGACGTGGCGGAAGCCGGTACGCCTTTCAAGGTCCTTTCTGGCCTGGTGGAAGAATTCGGCACCGAGCGCGTAATCGACACGCCTATCTCCGAGCCCGGATTCCTTGGTATTGCCGTGGGTGCGGCCATGACGGGTGCCCGGCCCATCGTCGACCTGATGTTCGGTGATTTCCTTTATCTGGTTATGGATCAGTTGTGTAATCAGGCGGCCAAACAGCAGTATATGTCCGGCGGTAAACTCAGCGTGCCCATGGTGGTTCGCACCAACCTGGGCGCCACACGTCGCTCGGGGGCACAGCACAGCCAATCCCTGCACGCACTGGTGGCGCATATCCCGGGGCTGAAAATTGCCATGCCGTCTTCCGCTTATGAAGCCAAAGGGCTGATGAAAACCGCTATCCGCGATAACAACCCGGTGGTCATCTTTGAAGACAAGTTGATGTATCAGGACAAGGCCCCGGTGCCGGAAGAGGAATACCTGATTCCCTTCGGCGAAGCGAACATCAAACGCGAAGGCACTGACATCACGCTGATTGGCACATCGTCCATGGTGCAGGTGGCCGAAGCCGCCGCAAAAATTCTGGAATCGGAAGGCATCAGCGCCGAGGTGATCGACCCGCGCACCATCGTGCCACTGGACGAAGAAACACTGCTGAAAAGCGTTCGCAAAACCAGCCGCGCCATTGTGATCGACGAAGGCCACCAGAATTACGGTATCACCGGCGAAATCGCCAGCCGCCTTAACGAAAAGGCCTTCTACCATCTGGATGCACCGGTACTGCGAATGGGTGCCATGGATGTACCGATTCCTTTCAGCCCTGTGCTGGAAGACCTAACCGTGCCAACGCCGGAAGGCGTGGCCGAGAATGCTCGCAGGCTCTGCGCCGGGGAGATGATCCATGCCGCTTGACGTCATCATGCCCGCGCTCGGGATGGCGCAGGATACCGGTGTCCTGCTCGCCTGGCACAAATCCCCCGGGGACCCGGTTTCAGAAGGGGATGCCCTGTTCGAAGTGGAAACCGATAAAGCCGCCATGGAAGTAGAAGCCCAGGGCTCCGGTTACCTGACTGACGTGACGGCAGCCGCCGGGGACGAAGTTCCGGTTGGCAAAGTGCTCGCACGTATCTCTGAAACACCCGAAGGGGCCGGAGACACTCCCGACCATTCTGCCGACGAGCAACCCAAAGACAGCACAGAACACGACGATGACGCCGATTCTGCTGTTCCGGAAGGCGAAACCGTCATTATGCCGGCCCTGGGCATGGCACAGGATGCCGGCCTTATCGTAGCCTGGCTGAAGGCGCCGGGTGATGCCGTCGCCGCCGACGACATTCTGTTTGAGGTGGAAACCGACAAATCCATCGTAGAGGTGCAGGCCGGTCACGACGGATTCGTCGCGGCCCTCCTTGCAGAGAAGGGCGAAGAGGCCCCTGTTGGCGATGTCATCGCCATTATTTCCGCGGAAAAGCCAGAAGCACCGATCAGCCGAAGCCTGAAAGCGCGCAAAACTCCGGCTGCAGCCGCCCCCGAACCAACAAAGGCGAAAGAGCCCCGTCCGGCACCCCGAAAAGAATCACCGACTCCCAAGCCGGCCCTTTCCGACAATGGCCGTATTCTGGCATCGCCCAAAGCACGGCGCCTGGCTCTCGAGCGGGGTCTGGACCTGTCAAAGCTCGTCGAACATGGGCACCCACAGCCTTATCACGTCAAGGATCTGGAGGTTCTTGAAAAGCTTCCGAAGATGCCAGCGTCCCAGGGTTCAGCCCCGGCAGCCAGTCGTTATCTCTCTGCGGAAGTGAGTTCGGATGGCTTTGAAGCGTTTGCCGTCTGGGCTGCCAAAGAGGCAGGTCTGACCGACGCCAGCGCCCTGCTGGCCGGATTCGCCGGCATAAGCCTTGGCCGCAAAGCCGTCAAGGTGGCATTGGAAGCATTCGGGAAGACGTATCTTTACAGCGTTCGAGGACGCCGATTGGCCCAGCTTGCCGAAGCCGACGATGACGCGGCACCTGATTTACGGCTACGCGATCTCCGGTTCGGGCCACTGACGTCCATCCAGACAGGCCCGGAAGACATCCCGGTCATCAGCGTACTGGCATCAGGCACTGGCCTGAAGCTGACACTTGAATGCGCTGCCGATCAGATGGATGCGTCCACAGCAATCAATCTTCTCTCGGATTTTGCAGGTCGGATAGAGCAACCGCTCCGTCACCTTCTCTGAGCTAAAAAGTGGAAGCAAATCATGACCGATATTAGTGCACCCCCCTCAGTTCGGGCCCTGGCCCGGGAAAAGGGTATCAACCTCGAGAAACTGGCCACCGACCTGGGCCGCCGGAATATTGTCCGGGAAGATCTGGACGGTGAAAAACCGGTCACCAAGGCCGTTTCAGCCGGAGATACATCCTACTGGGACGTCGATCACTCGCTTTACGGCCCTGTCAGTGAAGAGCCACTCAGCCGTTTCGCAAAGGTAGCCTCCGCTAACCTGGCGGCGGCCCAGGCACTGATTCCAGCCGTCACCCATCATGAGCGTGCCAGCATCGGCACCGTCGAAGCCTGGCGCAAAGAGCTCAAGCCAGAGGCACAGGCCCGCGGGGTAAAACTCACGGCGCTGGCGTTCAACGTTGCCGCCCTCGCCCGCTGCCTGGAAGAATTTCCGCGTTTCAACGCATCGCTTTCAGCCGATGGCCAGACACTCGTGCTCAAAGAGTACGTCCACATAGGCATCGCTGTGGACACCCCGCACGGCCTTATGGTGCCAGTAATCCGCGACGCCGACACAAAGGGCTTATGGCAGATTGCAGCTGAAATCACCGACCTGGCCGAAAGAGCCCAGAAACGTCAGGTTAACGCTGGCGAGATGGGCGGCGCCTCAATGACTATCACCAACCTCGGTGGCATTGGTGGCGTTGGTTTCACCCCCATCGTAAACCCACCGGAAGTGGCAATTCTGGGATTAACTCGCCCGGAAACCGTTCCCGTCTGGGATGGTGAATCCTTCCATCCCGCGCTTCGGGTCTCGCTGGACCTTAGCTACGACCACCGGGTGATCAACGGTGCCGATGCCGCGCGCTTTTGCTCGCGCTATTCATCCATGTTGTCTGACCCGCGCCGGATGGTGATATAAAGAATTTATATCGCTATCGGGGCGCGGGTCAGCCTTCACTGCAACAGTCTCCTAGAACGGCTTCGCAACCGCCAGATGCACGATAGCCAAAACCTGCACCAGTGCCAAAACTGCGGCGATAGCACGCACTGGTGTGCGGCGGGTATCTTTCAGTGCCACCGTAGCAGCCGCGATGTAGCCGAACAGCAAAAACAGCTTGGCCGTTACCCAACCGTGAACAAATACCATCCAGGGCGAGACAAACAGCAAGCCAATGGCGGTTACGATCAGCAGGGTGTAATTAGCATGGGGAATCCAGCGCAGCGCCGTTGAACGCCAGTTGGGTTTGCCGAACAAATCCAGCACCAGACACAGCACTAAAAGCAAGATCGTCAGGTACGCCGATATCATGTGAATACTTTTCAGGGCCAAATAACCACTCATAAATCAACCTGCTTGAGGAAACGAAAAACAGCATTGTACGCAAAAAAACGCGCGTCGCGACTAGAAATCCTGCAGTCTCAGGGGCAGACTGCAACCAATGGTCAATAGCCTTCTGTGCAATTAACGCTACAGTGAATGAAATAACTTCGTAACAGGGACAACCGTAATATGACCCCGGATCACTTTGATAAGGCCGACCTTGAGGCCTGTGGTCAAGGCACTCTCTTCCCCGGAAAGATGCGCCTGCCCGTCCATGAAATGCTGATGATGGATCGAGTCACACACTTCAGTGAAACCGACGGTCTGTACGGCAAAGGCAGCATTGTGGCAGAGCTGGATATTCATCCGGACCTGTGGTTTTTTAAAGTGCATTTTGTGGATGATCCGGTAATGCCAGGGTGTCTGGGGCTGGATGCCATGTGGCAGCTGGTCGGGTTTTTCCTGGCGGCCACCGGAGGCGAGGGCAAAGGCCGGGCGCTAGGCTGCGGGGAAGTGAAATTTTCCGGCCAGGTTCTGCCCACCGCCAAACTGGTGCGCTACCATCTGGATATCAAGCGGGTTATCCGGCGCAAGCTGACCATGGCTATTGCTGACGCCCGGATGGAAGTGGACGGCCGCGAGATATACACCGCCAAGGACCTGAAAGTGGGCATGTTTACTTCTACCGATGATTTTTAGGAGCGATTAGATGCGTCGTGTTGTCGTTACTGGCATGGGCATTGTGTCCAGCCTCGGAACCAATCAGAAAGAAGTCAGCCATTCGCTGAAAGAGTCGAAATCCGGCATCGGTCTGAGCCAGGAAGCCATCGATAACGGGCTTCGCAGCCATATCTGCGGCCAGATCAATCTGGACCTGCCACGCCTGATTGACCGCAAGCTGATGCGCTTTATGTGCCCGGCTTCGGCCTATTGCTATCTATCCATGCAGGAGGCCATTGAACAGTCGGGGCTGACCGATGAACAGATTCGTGCCGACTCCACTGGAGTGATTGCCGGTGCCGGCGGCGCATCCACGGTTGAGCTGATGGACGCCATCGACACCCATCGCGAGCGTGGCATCCGGCGGGTAGGCCCTTACCGGGTGCCCCGCACCATGGGCAGCGCGATCAACGCCACCCTGGCCACCGCCTACGGCATCAGAGGCGTTAACTATGGCATTACGTCCGCGTGTGCCACCAGCGCTCACTCCATTGGCCATGCGGCAGACCTGATCGCCCTGGGGCGCCAGGATGTGATGTTTGCCGGGGGTGGTGAAGATATTCACTGGACCCTGAGCCTGATGTTCGACGGCATGGGCGCCCTGTCCACCAAGTACAACGACACCCCGGAACTGGCATCGCGCACCTACGATGCCGACCGTGACGGTTTTGTGATTTCCGGCGGCGGCGGTATTGTCGTACTTGAAGCCCTGGAACACGCTGAAGCCCGTGGTGCCAACATCCTGGCGGAGCTGGTCGGTTTCGGCGCTACCTCTGACGGGGCTGACATGGTAGCCCCGAGTGGCGAAGGCGCCGTCCGCTGCATGCAGCAGGCGATGAAAGGCCTGGACGAAGACATCAGCTATATCAACACCCACGGCACCAGCACACCGGCCGGTGACATCACAGAGCTGAAAGCGCTGAAAGAAACGTTTGGCGACCGGATTCCGCCCGTGAGCTCCACCAAACCGCTGTGCGGCCACGCCCTGGGCGCGGCAGGCGTACATGAGGCAATCTACAGCATCATCATGCAGCGCGGTGACTTCATCGCGCCATCGGCCAATATCCAGAACCTGGACAAAGGCGCCGAAGGCTACCCGATTGTCCGGGAGCGCCGGGACAACGTGAAACTGCCTTTGGTGATGAGCAACAGTTTTGGTTTTGGTGGCACCAACGGTTCGCTGGTGTTCCGCAAGACCTGATTGCCTGCCCCACGCTGAAACCGCTGTCAGTGGCCACTTACTCCGGCTGCTGACAGCGCATCCTCAACCCCTTCCTTGGCGGCCCAGGCCGGCGATACGGTATACTGTCGCTTCATCCGATTTAATACCTGACTATTTTACTCTGGTATTGTATAATCACTCACCAGAAGAAGCGGAGTTCGCACATTACCCTCAAGTTTTTAGCGGTCTGCGAGCAAATCCGTCATCCAAAAGGCGATTGCCGGGCGTACCTTTGCCTGCAACTGCAGAAACACAAGGGCTCTGCGAGCCCTCGATGAGAGATACGGAGCGACGATCATGGCGACCACCGATAAAGAGGTCAGCGAGCTGGTCAAACGGGAATACGAACACGGCTTTGTCACCGACATTGAATCCGACACGTTTGAACCCGGACTGAACGAAGAGATAATCGCCCGCCTTTCCGGCATAAAGAACGAGCCGGAATGGATGCTGGAGTGGCGCCTGAAAGCTTATCGTCGCTGGCTGGAGATGGATGAGCCGGACTGGGCGCACGTGGGTTACCCTAAAATCGACTACAACTCGATTTCCTACTATTCCGCGCCCAAACGGCCGGAAGACATGCCCCAGAGCCTGGACGAAGTCGACCCGGAACTGCTACGCACCTACGAAAAGCTGGGCATTCCCCTGCACGAGCGCGAAAAGCTGGCAGGCGTGGCCGTTGACGCAGTGTTCGACTCGGTTTCCGTGGCGACAACCTTCAAAGAGCCGCTGGCCAAAGCCGGCGTGATCTTCTGCTCCATGTCAGAAGCGATTCAGGATTATCCGGAGCTGGTCAAAAAGTACCTGGGCACCGTGGTTCCCGCGGGTGACAACTTCTTCGCCGGCCTGAACTCAGCGGTCTTCTCCGACGGCACCTTTGTGTATATACCCAAGGGCGTACGCTGCCCCATGGAGCTGTCCACTTATTTCCGCATCAACGCGGCCAACACCGGCCAGTTCGAGCGCACTCTGATCATTGCTGAAGACAGCAGTTATGTCAGCTATCTGGAAGGCTGCACCGCCCCGATGCGGGACGAAAACCAGCTGCACGCGGCTGTGGTTGAACTGGTAGCGCTGGACGACGCCCAGATCAAATACTCCACGGTACAGAACTGGTACCCGGGCGACGAAAACGGCAAGGGCGGCATCTTCAACTTTGTCACCAAGCGCGGCGCCGCCATCGGCAAGAACTCCAAGATTTCCTGGACCCAGGTAGAGACCGGCTCGGCGGTAACCTGGAAGTATCCAAGCTGCGTATTGCGGGGCGATAACAGCGTCGGGGAATTCTATTCCGTGGCGTTGACCAACAATTACCAGCAGGCCGATACCGGCACCAAGATGATCCATCTGGGCAAGAACACATCCAGCACCATCATCTCCAAAGGCATTTCCGCCGGTCATAGCTCCAACGCCTATCGTGGCCTGGTGAAATTCGGCCCCGGCTCAGAAGGTGCGCGCAACTACACCCAGTGCGATTCGCTGCTGATCGGCAACCGCTCTGCTGCTCACACCTTCCCGTACATCGAAAGCAAGAACAAATCGGCCATCGTCGAGCACGAAGCCACCACCTCCAAGGTCAGCGACGAGCAGATGTTCCTTTGCCGTCAGCGCGGCATCGATCCGGAGCAGGCAGTTTCCATGATTGTGAACGGCTTCTGTAAAGAAGTGTTCAAGGAACTGCCCATGGAGTTCGCGGTTGAAGCTGGCAAATTGCTTGAGGTGAGCCTGGAAGGCTCGGTCGGTTAAATACAGAATTCAGACGAGAGAGAAACCATTACATGCTGAGCATTAAAAACCTGCACGCGTCCGTTGGGGGCGAAGAAATCCTCAAGGGCATCAACCTGGAAATCAAGGCCGGGGAAGTCCATGCCATCATGGGGCCCAACGGTTCTGGCAAGAGCACGCTCTCACAGGTATTGGCGGGCAGCGAAACCTTCGAAGTGACCGAAGGCGAAATCACCCTGAACGGCGAAAACCTGCTGGAACTGGCAACCGAAGAGCGCGCTCGTGAAGGCGTGTTTCTGGCGTTCCAGTACCCGGTAGAAATCCCCGGCGTCAGCAACATGCAATTCCTGCGTACCGCCGTTAACGCCATGCGCCTGCACCGTGGCGAGCCGGAGATGAACGCAGCAGAATTCATGAAGCATGCGAAGGAAGTGTCCAAACAGGTCGACCTGGACCCGGCCTTCCTCAAGCGCGGCGTAAACGAAGGTTTTTCCGGTGGCGAGAAAAAGCGCAATGAAATCCTGCAGGCGCTGCTGCTTCAACCCAAGCTGGCGATTCTGGACGAGACCGACTCCGGCCTGGACATCGACGCCCTGCACGTAGTGTCTGACGGGGTAAACGCCCTGCGCGCTGAAGACCGGGCCATTCTGATGGTGACTCACTATCAGCGCCTGCTGAACCACATTGTGCCGGATTACGTTCACGTACTGGCCGGTGGCAGGATTGTGAAATCCGGTGGTCGCGAGCTGGCCCACGAGCTGGAAGAGCGCGGTTACGGCTGGCTCGGCGTGAAAGACGAAGAAGCCACAGCCAGCTCAGCCAGCTAACGGAGGCCGCCGAATGAAGTCAGCACCAACGCTTTCCAGCGCCTTTCTCGAGCCGGCTGGCAGCTACCTGCCAGGGCCTTTGCTCGAACTGCGCAAACAACGGGGCACAGCACTGGTCGATATGCCATTGCCGACCCGGAAAACCGAGAACTGGAAGTATTCCAGCCGCCATCTGAAGCTGTCGGATGAGCTTGCGGTCACCCTGCCCTCGTCTGGCAAGGAAGGCACCAGTCTGTCCCTGCCCGGCTACCGCGTGGTGTTCCGCAACGGCGTTATGGTCCCGGAAGCCAGCGACTTCCCGGACCTGAACGGCATTCGCATTCAGCGTTTTTCAGACCTGAGCGACGAAGACGCGTCTGCCCTGGCAGAGCGCCTGGATAACACCCTGGACAGCAACGCCGTGCAGATGGCCCGGGTGAACTCGGCCCGCTTTGAAGACGGCCTGTTTATCCAACTGAATAAAGAAGCCGTGCTGGACCAGCCGCTGTTCATTATTAACGAAGTAACCGCTTCATCGGTCGGCTCTGCCTATCCGCGCATCTACGTCGACGCGGCCCGGCACAGCCAGATGACTCTGGTCGAAGAGTATATCTCCAGTGGCGACGAGCCGGTGATGGTTAACGCGGTCACTGAATTCGTTCTGGCCGAGGGTGCACAGATAACCGGTGTGCGGCTGACCCTGGAAGGCGAGAGCGTTCAGCATATCGGTGCAACCGGTGTTCGCCAGTCCGCCACCTCACGGTTTGAACACCACACCGTTGGCTTCGGTGGCCCGCTTCGCCGGCACGACCTGCAGGTTCGGCTTGAAGGCGAAGGTGCCGAGTGCAAACTGAATGGCGTGGTGGTTACCCAGGGTAAACAGCACTACGACAACCACACCTCGATTGAGCATGTGGCGGCCCACTGCGAGAGCGAAGAAACCTATCGCAACATCGCAGCAGACCAGTCACACGCGGTTTTCAACGGGCGCATCCACATTCATCAGGATGCCCAGAAATCCAACGCCAATATGAACAACAAGAACCTGTTGCTCTCCACCGGCGCGGAAATCGACACCAAACCCGAACTGGAAATTTACGCCGATGACGTTAAATGCGCCCACGGCGCCACCATCGGCCAGCTGGATAAAACCTCGCTGTTCTACCTGGTGTCCCGTGGCATCGGCCGCCGCGAAGCCAACACATTGCTGACCATGGCGTTTATCAATGAGCTGGTTGAGCAGATTCCGGTGGAAGCGGTTCGCGAGGCTGTGCAGCTCCGGCTGAACGACTTCTTCAATCAGACGTTTCAGGAGGTCTGAACGGTTATGAACGATCTCTCCATGGCAAAGACCTTACCCCAGGCCCGTTTCGACGTTGACGTTGTGCGCCGGGATTTCCCGATCCTGAACCAGCAGATCAACGGCAAACCGCTGATGTACCTGGATAACGGTGCCTCGGCCCAGAAGCCTGTGGCCGTGCTGGATGCCATGGACCGTTATTACCGGACAATCCACTCGAACGTCCACCGTGGCGCCCACACCCTGGGCGACCGGGCGACCAGCGCCTTTGAAGGCGCGCGGGAAACCGTCCGGGCATTTCTGAACGCCAAAAGCACCGAGGAAATCATCTGGACCCGGGGCACCACCGAAGCGATCAACCTGATCGCCAACGGGCTTGCCGCGCGCCTGAAGCCAGGAGACGAGATTCTGGTCAGCCAGATGGAGCATCATGCCAACATCGTGCCCTGGCAAATGATTGCCGAACGCACCGGTGCGTCAGTCGTCCCTGTTCAGGTCACTCCGGCGGGGGAACTTGACCTGGACTCGTTCAACGACCTGTTGGGTGAAAAGACCAAAGTTCTCGCACTGACCCATGTGTCTAACGTGCTTGGCACCATCAACCCGGTTGCCGCGCTGGTGGAACAGGCCAAAGCCCGGGGCGTGATCACCGTCATCGACGGTGCTCAGGCGGTACCCCATTTCCAGCCGGATGTTCAGGCACTGGGCTGCGACTTCTACATGTTCTCGGCCCACAAGCTTTTCGGCCCAACGGGGATTGGCGCACTCTACGGCAGGAAACAACTGCTGGAAGAAATGCCCCCCTACCAGGGCGGCGGCGAAATGATCGAGCGGGTATCGTTCGAGCGCACTACCTGGAACACCCTGCCCTACAAGTTTGAGGCGGGCACGCCCGCTGTCGCTGAAGCCATAGGCCTGGGCGCTGCCATTGACTATCTGGGCGGCCTTGACCGGAAGGGAATGGAGGCATCGGAAGAGTCATTGCTGATCAGGGCCAACGAACTGGTCGAAACTGTGCCCGGCATGCAGATTATTGGTACCGCGAAACAAAAAGTACCGGTGATGTCCTTTAAAATCGAAGGCCTGCACCCCAGTGATATAGGCACGCTGCTGGACCAGCAGGGCATCGCTATCCGCACCGGCCACCACTGCGCCATGCCACTGATGGATTTTTACGGGGTTCCCGGTACAGCCCGGGCGTCTTTTGCGTTTTATAATACTCTGGAAGAGGTAGAACACCTCTTCACCGCGCTGCAAAAAGTCCAGCGCCTGTTTGCCTGATGGAGGTGGAAGCATGACAGCCGAAGTCTATACACCAACCGTTGCCGTCACCATGACGCCCAGCGCGGTGAAACACGTACGCAAACAACTTGATAAAAAGCCGGAGGCCAAGGGCATTCGCCTGGCCATCAGAAAGAGCGGCTGCTCTGGCTTCAAGTATGAAACCCAGTGGGTGGAAGACGTTGGCGCAGACGACAAGGTTTTCAGCATTGACGGTGTCGATCTGTTTGTTAAGGAAGAACACCTGCCACTGGTGAACGGTATTGAGATTGATTTTGTGAAGGAAGGCGTCAATTCGGTATTTCAGTTCCGGAATCCGAATGCCACGGCCGAGTGCGGCTGTGGTGAAAGTTTCACGGTTGCCTGAGAAAAATGTCGGATTACGGCTTTGCCTAATCCGACCTACGTTGGGCTCCGGAGTTACCGGTGACTCCTGCAATATAATTTGTAGGTCGGATTAGGCGAAGCCGTAATCCGACAAAAGATACAGACAACGAGGCCCATCAAGGCATGAAAGAACGGGAAGTGGTTCTGACAAAACGGGAAGTTGAGGCACGACTAGTGCCCGCTGGCACGGAAATCATGATTCCGTCGGATACCTTTGTGACCATCACTCAGTCCCTGGGCGGCAGCTTCACCGTTGCCGTAAACGGTAACCTCGCCCGCATCGAAGGCCATAACGCCGAAGCCCTGGGCAAAAAGCCCCTGGAAAGCAGCTTCGACACCCCCGAAGACGGCACCGTGAATGAAAATCAGGTATGGGAAGCCATGCAGAACTGCTACGACCCGGAAATACCGGTGAACGTGGTGGACCTGGGCCTGATTTACGATTGCAAGATCGAGAATGACGCCGAAAACGGCAACCATATCTACGTACTGATGACCCTGACTGCCGCCGGCTGTGGCATGGGCCCGGTGATCACCGAAGACGTCAAAACCAAGCTCGAGCATGTGCCCAACGTGGACAGAGTCACCGTCGACCTGACCTTCGATCCGCCCTGGAGCAACGAAATGCTCACCGACGAAGCCAAGCTTGAACTTGGGATGCTTTAAGAGGGCTTTGCCACGAAATCCACGAAAGAACACGAAAGTAAAAGACAACGACTCTTTATCTTCTGAATTTTTCGTGTTCTTTCGTGGATTTAGTGGCTAAAAAAGTATTTTGTAATCCAGCAAGCAAGTAAACAATATGACCGCCAGCAAAGAACAGTTTATTAATAACCCCCTCGGCCAGAAAACCACCCTGGACGACGTGCTCGAAGGCTTTGAGTTTCTGGACGATTGGGAAGACCGCTACGCCTTCATTATCGACCTGGGCAAACAGCTTCCTGAGTTCCCGGAAGACGAGCGCCGGGAAGAAAATTACGTCCATGGCTGCCAGAGCCAGGTCTGGCTGATTCACCACTATGACGAAACCACAGGCAAGCTTTATCTGCTGATTGATTCAGACGCGATCATCGTGCGCGGCCTTGCCGCTATCATCCTGGTCGCCCTGAATGGCAAGGCACCACGGGAGCTTCTGGCAACCGATATTGACGAGCTGTTCGAGCAGTTAGACCTGTTCCGCCACATCTCTCCGACCAGAGGCAACGGTCTGCGAGCCATGGTCGGCAAGATTCGGGATATTGCGGCGACTGAGGCGGCCTGAGGCGGCCACCACCGCCTTAATAGATAACCGCGTAATCACCTTCCCGAACGTTAATGCTTGCGCCTTCCGAAGGCATCCAGGCGCGGCTGGTGTCCAGGCTCAACTGGTGCAGGTGGAGATCAACGCCGGTATCCCAGAGCTTGGGTGGCGCGTTCGGTCGCTGCAGGGACGATTCAGCCCTTACGACACGCATCTTATCCCCCGGCAACAAGCCTGACTTGGTTCCGATATCCAGAAGCAGGTCCTTACCGGTTACCTCAAGAATAGGCACAAGCAAGGCCTGGCAGTCGATAGAACTCATCACATCGTCGGTTATGGTATCCATTACCTCGGCTACTGCAACGCCGTAGCCTGATTCCTGAAATTCGGGCGAACCAAAGGGAGCCTGGCCAGTTCTGGGGATATCCCAGCGACCTGAGGCAGTATATCGGTTTTCGGACACAACCTGTCCGGTGTAGCCATCATGCAGCACTACATCTACCACAAACTGCCGGGTTGTATCAGAGCTGAATAAAGATCGTTTGATGGATGACGCGTAAGACGAGTCCCAGGATTCGGCTTTGTTGATATCGACACTTCGAATGATGCCGGACAAGACGAATTGCGCACCCATCTGCCGACTGACTGCCGAGTACTTATCCAGGCGATTCCCTCGTCCAGCTCGGGTGGCCCCCCCGTCTAAACTGGCAAACATCTGCCTCCCCGGTGCGGCGAACGGCAACACTTCGCCTGCCTTATGGAGGTTCTGGTAGAGTGCGTCGTTAACTGCATGACCGACCTCTCCCAAGCCTCCAAAAACAGCTTGGTCCGGATCCCGGAGATTAAACCCGGCGACCACAACCTTCTTCCGGAACCTTGACGCCTCCTGATTCAGGCATTGCTGATTGACCTCAAACGGGCTGCTGTCTCGTTCCTGGCGGATAATGGCAGCGAGGCGGTCAAGCTCGGCCTGGCGGCCGCCTACGTCTTTGCTGATGATTAGATTAGCCCTTGGGTGCTTTTGGGCCGCAGCCGCAGTTTTTTCACTGGCTACTAATTGTGATGGAGCATCTTTAGAGACATCCTGGTCATCAAAGTAAACAGTCTGTCCATCGTCATCTGAAGAGCCAGAACCGCTCATATTGAGCGCCACAGTCTCCGGGGCGACCTCCGAATCCGACGTTGGTGCAAAGCTCTTGCGGGCATAGAAGCTGGACGCTGAATCATCCTTGTCACTAAAGTCAGTACTTTTTCCCACAAGGTACCCCACAATAGAACCGGTAATCGGAGCGAACGGGTGCGCGTAGGCCGCACTGGCGAGAATCCCCCCGACCACTGCACCAACCCGGCTTCTGTCAGAAAGAAAGCCCTCCGTATGCTTTTGAAGGAGGGATTCTTCAGCCACGATGGACCTTGAAGTAATTGCAAGCGCAAGGAGCACAACTAATCGAATCAACTTGTATTTAACTTTTGGGCTCATTGGCAGTAACCTTGATTCGCACATGTTTGGTAGTTACCGAAACCGCGCAGGTGGCAAACTTGTCTTTAACCTGACTACATGAAAATTTCATGCCAAACTTCGAAACAGCTCAAAAAGACCCCCATCTATGCAGAAATCCCTAGAAGAGCGCCAGCCCGACAATGCCCCTTTGAACCTGAGTTCTGCATATTTTGTAGCTTTTATGGCAATGGCCCTTTTGTCGGCGCTCTTTTACGGCAAAGTTAATGCAGAGTACCTGGCGCTCTCGGGCTTAAGCCTGATTGCCGCTTTTGGAGTTGCGCTTTTTTCAGGCCGAAGCCGTGGTTTTGACAAAAATACACTGCCGCTGCTCCTGATGTTTCTGTTCTGGGGGTGGATTGGCGTTGCGACAATTTATAGCCCCTCCACTTTTATCAGTCTGGGAACATTCTGGTCAGTCGCATTTTTGCCATGCGCTGCGCTTTCAACTCTGCTGATGCTGAATAAGTACAGAATAGAAGTGGCACTAAAGATCGTGCTTTTTCTGATAATTACGGCATTTGCTATATATGCCTGTGTCATGTTTTTTGTATTTGACATGACCCCCCGTGCGACGTTCGCTAACAAGAACAACTTTGCCGCTTTGCAAATGCCTGTGGCTTTTTTCGCAGCAACGGCCTCAGTCACCCAAACAAGGATTCGCTACAGACTCCTCTTTCTCGCCCTGACCGGATTATTCGTTTTCAGCATAGGAATCAATGGCAGTCGAGCTGTCATTATTTGTCTTACAATCGGCTTCGTGTTGATATTGACGTTTCTGCTCATAAACCAATGGCCCAGAAAGTGGGTAACAACCCTCGCAGTGACAATCCTTCTTTCGCTAGCGTCGGCTAACATGATCGGCCCGTCCGCAATTACAGAAACATCCCAGGTTTTCACGTCACCCTCATCGGCTGACAATGGAAGATTTGCGATCTGGAAAGGTGCCATTGAAATGGCAAAAGATACGCCGTGGTACGGAACGGGCCCCGGCTTATTCTTCCAGAACTATTCGAAATACAGGCTGGATCAAGACAAAAGTGCAGGCTTCTACGTTCATAATGACTATCTGCAATTTTTTATTGAAGCTGGATGGCCAGCACCTCTTATTCTTCTGGCAAGTCTGACGCTTCTTACCGTACTGAGTGCCCGTAAAATCCTCATCAAGGATACATCCCGCGACAAACGAGTCGCTCTTTTAACGGTCCTGATGGGGCTGGGGGCGATCGCAGGGCACAGCTTATTAAGTTTTAATTTTTTCCTGCCGCCTTTACTTCTTTTGATGGGAATACTGCTTGGTTTGACTATTCATCACCTCCAGAATCTGGACAGGCCGCAGACGCACACTGCGACGGCGAACCGTTTATCCCGTCCAACCGGCATTATTTTTCTTCTTTTAGCCTTTGTTCCGGCATCTTTTTATTTCGAACTGGGCCGTAGTGGTCTTTTTCAGAAGCAATCGGAGGCTTATCGGTCTGACGGCCAATTGGCCGACGCAATAGAAAGCCTTGAAAAGGCGTCATCGGCGTCACCAGAATCAGACTTCTACCATTACTCATTAGCCGGCCTCTGGTTTCTGAAGACTCAGAAAACCGACTCACCACCCACTTCAACAGAGTTAAAAAGTGCGCTAGAAAGACTTCAGACAGCCGAAAATCTCAACCCATTGAGGCCTCATCCAAATGTAATTCGGGGAAGAATATTGGAAACATTCAAACTTTCCAGGTTACCGGCCGGCAGCGGCGACCATAAGCGATTAGCCGAGCTTATTGAATCTGAATATGAAACGGCACTGAGCAAAAACCCGTTTTACCTGGATGCAAGATTTTATCTCGCGCGCTTTCTTTTAAAACAAAATCGGATAGGGGAAGGGCTGGAAATATTAGAAAAAGGCCTGACCAAGTCCTACCCCTATGAGCCCCTAACTGTTAACTATTATCGACTCACGGCAGAAATCAGGCGCATTGCAGGGGACGAAGCCGGTTATGAGCGCTTGATGGATCGTTTAAAGACAGCTGTCGATAAAAGACGCAAGAAAAGGAGCCAATAACTTGAGTTGGGAGCTATTCTATCATTCCAGCTCCCTAACCAGACAATCACCGAGGCCATCCGACTTGATCCTTGCACAAAGCGCTCTGGCGTCTTCTTCTGGCAAACCACGGCCGGTTAAAAGCCGAACCAAACTTCCCGAATCCTGGTAGCGCGGTTCTTGGCCGTCAGGGAAAACTCCTGCATCCTGTAGTTGCTCCCAGCGACGATCGGCATTTTCACGAACGCTGAATGCGCCTAGCTGCACGAACCAGTTGCCGCCTGATGTTGACGAAATCTCGGCTGGTTCTGGTTCTGGTTCTGGTTCTGGTTCTGGTTCTGGTTCTGGTTCTTCAACAGCTTGATCAGGTTCTGCTAATGGTTCTTCCAGTATTTCAGGCTCCAGGGCGGAGGAGGAAATTCCAGCCGGTATCGTTGGCGCGACAGCGCCTGCCGGCGCAAAGCTCGGTCTTGGCTCATCATCCGCCCGATCTTCAGACAACTCTCTTCCAAGGCTCCGAATACTGTCATCACCCCATGCCTTCAGAACGAAATCGAGACCGGTGATGACACCGCCGGTGGAAGTTACTTGAATGCTTTCCGGCTTGCGGATGACCGTACCGTTAATTGATGGACCCAATCTCACTTGATATCTACCCGGAAAGACTGAAGAGAACAGGTAAAAACCGTCAAACGCCGCACGCTGTCTCGACACCACATTGCCATCCTCATCAACCAGCTCAACCGGAGCGCGAGAGCTGGCGATCAGCTCAGCGTCACGAGCGGGCTCGATATAAACATGACCCTCAAGCTCTGAGGTTCTGACCATCGGGAAGTCAACGACACTCCAACTGCCTCGCCTGGGCTGAACCGAAACCCCGGGAGCCGAGGATTGAAGTTCAAAATCATCTAAAGTAGCGGTATCAACAGCAATATCTGTCCTTCTGCTTGGCGACAGACGAGTCAAATAGGCATGTCCATCGGCACTGGTTGTTGCTTGTCGCCAGGATTGCAAAGCCTCTACACGCACATCATTCAAAGGAATGTCGCCCGGGTTCCATACGCCATTGCCATTATCATCAATAAAAACACGACTCTTAACGGCACCGTAACCAGCTTGGGACAGGCCGGTAATTTGTGGATTGAACTCACCTGGAGGATTGCTCAGGCTGGTGGATATACTTAAAAGCCCGATCCAGTTGTCATTATTGTCATAAGCTACTTGGGGACTGATAGTCAGGTGCTTCAGACTCCAGTTAAGGCCAGTTTGGTACCGTGTAGAATCGGCAACCAGGCTACTTCTGATATCCAGGTTAAAAGACATATCTCGAGCGACTCTAAGAAATGCAGAACTAAACAAAGTGTTCAGCTCGCGGTCCGGGTATATTTTATAGTCGGCTCCCATTCTCAGACTCCACGGCCTCAGGCGCGTAGAGAAGCTTGACCCGCCAGTTACAGTTTCCTTAACACCGTCAGCCAGGGTCTTATCGTCGGTTCTGCTATAGCTAAGCGACGAAGATACCCGAGATAGACCAAGAATCCGGAAAGAGGTGCCCAGATCGGCACTTGAGCCTGTTGAGAGCAAACGCTGTTGATGTTGGGCTGAGATAGAATATGGAATTGACAACACCTCCGATGAAACAGATGCATCGGCGCGCCACAAGTTCGGGTTGTCAGGTAATGACTCGTTTCTTGTATCTTCCGCGAAGAACTCAGTATAGGACAGCTGAGAGGTTGTTGATTCACCCAGACGAGCCCGTAACTTAGCCGTCGCCGAGTCCTGGCCGAGGGCCGACCAGTTATATCCCAGGTTGGTCTGTACACGTGCAAAGTTGGCTGTCAGCCCCGCCCTATAATTTTCATAACGCACGCTGTTATCTTCAAAACTGGTTAAACCCAGGTTAAGCGACATCCCGGCAAACAAGCCTGCATTAATACTGGCAGAGTAGCGCGCAGCGCCGTCATCCTCTCCTGAATTAACATCCTCGATACCAAGAACGGAACGACCATCCTGGGTAGCCGATAATTGGTAACTGACTTCTCCAAAGTCAAGGTCGTCTCTGCCTACGAAGTAGATCTCTCTTTCCGTTCTTTCCTCACCAAATGGACCGTAGAAAACGAATTCAAAAACGTTCTCACCAAACTCCAGAGGTACATCCAGAAACTCATACTGCGCATCATTGCCTACAACCTGGGAGCCAACCAGTAAGCCATTACGGTATAGCTCAACTTCCCAATCAGCCGGAATGTCGCCACGCAAGTCTACCTGGTCGTCCGCAAAAATCCCCTGATTCAGACCTTCGCGTGCACCACCGCCTCGCACAAGAATACCTCGCGAACGCCCACTCTGGACGTCACCCAACTCGACATAGTCAAGACCTAATGGTCCGCTCAGAATATCTCGCTCAAGCTTGAACCGACCACTCGAGACTTCATCCTGGTCGTCGCCGGCGAGTGCAAGCGTTGAGGTCATCCAGAACAACTCGCCCCTGAAAAGGGCTGAATAATTACCGCTTAAACTGGTGGATGAATCACGGTCATTTCTGGATGAAGCGGTATTCAACCTCAAATCTGCAGTATAAGGTCCCACCATTTGGTAAGGATCCACCTGCAGAGGAAATTTTGCATCGCGGCGGTCTACAGCAGATACACCCGTTTGGAGGCTCATCCGCGCAAGCCTGTCCTGAAGAGGGATTCGCTCTCTCGGGTCCACATTCAATGTCAAACGTCTGATATCAGGATCAAAACGCAAGGGAAACCATCGAGTCAGCGCGTCGAGCGTGACAAAAATATCTCCACCGAAGGTAATAGCATCAGAATCGTCGACGATAAAGGATTGATCAGCAATGACGACCTCACCAATCGTCAAATCCAGGAAAAATTCTCTCTCTTCCTCAATAAACCAGCCTCCAGCTAGACGCTGCGCTGCATCGACATTAATGGGAAACCTCAAGGCATCCGTAAGCTCTGAGAGAGCCAGAAAAATCTGGTTGTTTCGTTGATAAGCAAGAATGGTTGAACCAACAGGCTGGTTCTCTACACGCAAGTCGAGCAAAAGCTCACTGTTAAGCGATAAAGAATAGTCTTTCTGACCCCCACTTACTGATTCTTGAGCAATTGCTTTAGGAAACCACAGCAAAACTTGCAGAAGACTGAACATGAAAAAGAATACAGCCATGGACTGGAAGTGGCTTCTTCTGTTTTTTCCCTTCATATTCCACGGACCCTTTACCTACTGTGACAGAAAACCGACAGTCATAGAGGTAAAGGCAATTTCCGGGCCAGTTTGGCGCCAAAAACCTATTTACAATTATTTGCTCTGGAACACACGCTCATCCCAAAGAATGCCGCGGTACTCCGCCTTCCCATCATAGGCCACACGAATCCAGGAACCCGGTGGGATCTGCTGGTCGCGCAGCCGCACGCGAACTCGCTTTTCGCTCGTCTCCGGGAAAACATAAAGATCATCATATTTCCCGATCAGCTCGACCTTGCTATTTGCATTCCTTTGCATTTCTACGGTCAGATCACCGAAGCTGCTGGCCTCACCTTTTCGGCTGACGGTTACTGCAAGGCGCATTCCTTGATCACCTTCCGCCGGTAACACTTCAACTGAGGAAATATCAACCTCTGGTGGCTCAAGACCAACCCTCGCAATAACGGGGAGAGAAAAAGACATCTGCATGAACAATCGCATACTGATGCCGTCATTTTCTGGATGTTCCATTTCAAATGTGGACGTCGGCTCAGATGACTCGGATACCACCTGAAGCCTGAGGTGCGATCGGTATTCCCCCGGCTCTAAATCGGCTGGCGGTCTGAAACTGAGACGAACAGTCTGATTCTCCTGAGGCCCAACAGTAATCTGGCGAGGAGAAAAACGTATCATCGATGAAGCAGATGGCCAGGAATCATCACCCTCTGCTGACTCATAAGCCCCCATTGAGTTAATGCGTTTCTCTTCCCAGGAAAGCCGGTAAGTTCGTGCGCCATCACTCGTGTTGCGGAGCACGATAGAAGTTGAACGCTGATCCGGCGTCAGAATTGCACGGGTGGGGCTAATCAGCATCTCCGATGATGAAGAAACGGACACCAGTAAAAGTAATATTGATAAAATAATGCGTTGCATCACTCAGTCTTCCTCACAAGCCCACAGTTTTTGCGTCAGGGATCAACACGAATGCTTTCCGGGTTAATACGAAATTTCAATAAAATAAGTACCTTCATAACTCCCATCCGGATAGACGATGGCCGTCTCTGTTTTCTCAGTGGTCAGCGTTCCACCTACGCTTATCTCCATACTGCCATCACTGTCTGTCCTGCCCTCATTTGAGAGGAGTGTCGTAATGTTACTGAGCACGAAGTGCGGGGCAGAGGGTTCGGCCTCATTCTCAAGAAAAACGTCTGTAGCGTCTGCGATGACAGAGAGCTCCCTGTTAGGAGCGGCACCAACAACCGCGATCAGACCCGGCTCAGGATCCGACAACGAGACTATACGAGAATTCCCGGGATTACTTATCCCCAGATCCCCGGCGGGGGATATCGTCATACTTGCCTGGTCTTGTTTGGTAGTTCTGGCAAATATTGTCCCGAAGTTAAGCGACTGGACACTTTCTATATTTAGCCCGGTGCTTAATGTAGCACCAAAGCTGATCTGGTCACTAACCACCGAGTAATCGCCTATGCCAGGATTCCAGTAGGTAAAACGGAATTGCGCTGTATCACTATAAGTCCCGTCTTCATAAGCTTGACCGTTGCCTGAGGTCTCCACGGTTCCACCGAAAACAATATCGACTGAACCGTCACCGTCTGTCCGGACATCAGCAAAATCATAGCCTGTAACAGCCAGACGCTCCGAGATGGTTGCTCCTTCAATTGCCAGTTCGGCAAAATCAGCATCAATTTCCACCCCGACATTAGCAGGAAAACCAGTCAATCTGAGGCTGCCTGCTACCCCCGAGGATACAAGTATCAGAGACCCTTCAATCTCGACTCGTTCCGAACGCGAGAAAGTCAGAGAAGAAACGGAAGAATTATCGGGCACGGCGATGGCACCAAAGTTAAGCGGTGTCAGTTGTTCCACTTCAGGGGCAGCATTCAGCATTGAAGGGGAAAAAGCTGAAATAAGCAATAAGCACAAAAAAGCGCGCCCGTTGATGGGCACGCTTTTTTGGAACACTTTCACAGCTTTCGCTGTCATATCAGTATCTCAGGATCAGAACTCAGCAGTTACGGTAAAGGTACCAGAGTAGGTACCATCTTCATACTCTACTCTTGCGCCACCATCACCTGCACCATCATCTGTGTAAATCTCCGCCCCCATATTAAAAGTGACTTCTGTGGCAGAGAACTCAGGGTTCAGTGTGTAGCTTCGAATGGCACCAGTACTTTGGCTGCCCGCCGCGGTCGGCGTCACAACTGTGGTGGATTCCTCAACTGCACCAACAAGTTGACCGACTGTAAAATTCGCAACCAAAAGCTTTGCAACTGCAGGATCGCCTCCGGCAATCGTCAATTCCGTCACTCCGGCCGTATTGTTAATCGGATCGTTCGGCGTATCTACGTGAGGAGGAAGTACGAGAGTAAAATTATTGGTAGTCGCTACAGTACCTTGCGCTGGCTGAACCGCACCACCGAGTGAAAGAAGCTTGATGTTGGTGCCTACAACTGGTCCCTGTGTAAACCCTCCGTCCGGAGCCATGGTTAATGAGTCGCCGGCAGCGCTCGACGCTGTGGACGCAAACAAGTCACCAAAATTCATATCATTGACAATGGTAATCGCCAGCGCAGACGACACGTTTGCACTCGCGCCGAATTCCTCTGCCATTGCCGAAGAAGCACCCAAAGCCAGCACACCAGCCAGACCCAGGCCACCAATCTTGTTAATCATTTTTACGTTCTTCATATAAGAAACCCCTTTCGTTTCGTTTCAACCGACCCGGAGTGCCGGATGGTAAGTCGTCTTTTATGTTTCGACTTTGTGATTTGCAGTCGATGTGGCTGCCCAATTGGTGCGGACAAGAACCGGCCGACTGCGACTGCCTTCAGAGTGCTTAACGGACCGGATAACTAAAACTTAATACCTTCCCAGGAAAAAATCCTGACTATTTTGTAATTAGCTGTAACCAAACCCCTAAAAAGCGGCAATTTTTTGCCGCTTTAGCGCTTTCGTCGTCTTTTGTTAAATGATGTGTACCCTACGAGCACTGTAGCCGCATCACCTGCTAGTATTTACAAAAGTTAATGTCCGGCACATATTTACGAGGTCTTTTAATGAAACAAAACACCCACCCTTTCGCTTATCTGGTAAGAACACCACTGGCCCTTGGACTTTGCCTTGCATCGGCTTCGGCACTGGCCAGCCCCCAGGCTTTCATGTCTTCACGCTCTTTCGCCATGGGCGGCACTGGCGTGGCTATTGCGCACCCAGCTGCAGCTGGCGCATCAAACCCTGCAATGATGGCTTCAAAGCATCATGAATGGTCCGATGACTTCGGATTAATCCTGCCTTCCGTAAATGTCCGGGCTGCCGACGAAGAGGAAACTGTTGATCAGGTTGATGAGATACAGGATCTGATCGATGACTTTGAGAACGTTCAGGGATTTGACCAGCCAGAAGCTGAGCGGATCGCCGGCGAGCTGCGCGAGCGCCTTAACGCCTTTGACCGGGACACCGTTCGCGTGGACGCGGGCGTGGGCATCGCACTGGCGGTTCCCACCGACTCATATTCGGTCGGCTTTTTTACCACCGGCAACCTGCAGGCAACCGTTCGTGGGGAATTAGATGACGCCGACGATGCTTTTCTTCAAGCCATTGCGGATGGTGCCCCTGCAGCGGGCGTGAACCTGGAGGACACTCTTCAGTCTCGTGGTCGAGTTCTTGCCTCTGCTGTAGCCGAAGTCGGCATTTCTGTTGCCAGTACCTTTGATCTGCCCGATGGCCAACAGCTGCAGGTAGGCATATCACCAAAATACGTTGAACTTCGCACCTTCCAATACACTGAAACTGTTGCCGGCTTTGAGGATGACAATGCCGACAGTGACGAAAACCAGACTGAAAAAAGCGGCTTTAATCTGGACGTGGGTGCCGCCTACGCTTTCGGTGAAGATAAACAGTGGAACGCCGGCGTGGTGATCAAAAACCTGATTCCCATGGAGCTGGATTCCAGCGTCAGTACTGACCCACTCAAGCAGGAGCAACAGTACACACTGGAATTGAAGCCGATGCTGACCGCAGGCGTTGCCCACATTGGGGAGTACCATGTATTGACGGCGGAACTGGACCTGACCAAGAAAAAAGGTTTCGGCTATGCTGACAACACCCAATGGCTGGCCGTTGGCGCAGAGTTCGATGCGTTCCGTTACGCCCAGCTGCGTCTTGGTGCCCGCCAGAATCTGGCCAGCAATGACGACAACGATGGCATCGCGGAAGAAACCCAGTTCACTGCAGGTATCGGCCTGAACCTGTTCGGCGCACGCCTGGATCTCGGCGCGGTGGTCAGCGATGCGGACCTGGGCGCCGCGCTGGAACTGGGAGCTGCATTCTAGTAAATGGAAATTTATCTGGTAGGTGGCGCTGTTCGTGACGAATTACTGGGTTTGCCGGTCAAAGACCGGGACTGGGTCGTCACCGGCGCCACACCTGACGAGATGCTGAAGCAGGGTTACAAGCAGGTGGGTGCGGATTTTCCGGTGTTTCTTCACCCCAGCACCCACGAGGAATACGCCCTGGCCCGCACGGAGCGGAAAAACGGCCAGGGCTACCACGGCTTCACCGTTTACAGCACGCCGGACGTTACCCTGGAAGACGACCTTAAGCGCCGGGACCTGACCATCAATGCCATGGCAAAGGCCACCGACGGCACCCTTGTTGATCCCTTCCGGGGGCAACAGGACATTGAGTCCCGCACGCTGCGGCATGTTTCCGACGCCTTCAGCGAAGACCCCCTGAGAATTCTGCGCACCGCCCGTTTCGCCGCGAGGCTTCAGCCCGAGGGTTTCCGGGTGAGTGAACAAACCATGGCGCTGATGACGGCTATGGCGGAGGCCGGCGAAGTTGATCATCTGGTGCCGGAGCGGGTCTGGCAGGAAATCCAGCGCGCCCTGAATGAAAACGACCCGGGTACATTTTTCACGGTACTGCGGGATTGTGGAGCGCTCAGATCCCTGATTCCCGAGCTCACGCCTGACAGTGCCTTTGAGCCAGCAATGGCTGCGCTGCGTTGCGCTCATTCCCACAACATGGAAACAGAGGCACGGTTTGCGGCACTGCTTTCGCCTCTGGCCCATTCAGATGAGGACACCGCAGGCAATCTGCCGGAAAAACGGGCGAAAAAACTCAAGGCTCCGAACGACTGCATTGCCATGGCGCGGCTGATAGCCGTGATTGGTCCGGCCCTGAACTCTGGCCAGCCGATCTCGCCAGACGATGCACTTGCCCTGCTGAACGCCGCTGACGCCTGGCGGCGCCCTGAAAGATTTGCCACCCTGCTGGCCACACTTGACTGCGTTCTTCCGGCAGAGTCCGCAGGCAAAGCAGATGAACTGAAACAGGCGCTTGACGCAGCCAATGCCGTCAGCCCACAGTCCCTGATGGCGGAAGGCTTTTCCGGAAAAGCTCTGGGCGAAGCAATCCACCGTGAGCGCCTGCGACTGATTCAGGGCGCTCTTCCCGGCAAGTAAGGAGATCCATGAGTTCGCCTACCCCCGTTGCGCTGATCACCGGCGCTGCACACCGGCTTGGCGCCCACACAGCGCAGCATCTTCACGGTCGCGGCTGGAATATCGTGATTCACTATCGTTCCCGGCGGGATCAGGCCGAAGCCCTGGCCAAGGAATTGAACGCCAGGCGGACCCATTCTGCTGTCCCGTTGCAGGCCGACCTGTCCCGACCGGACCAGATTTCGCCTCTGGCCGAGAAAGCGATCGCCGCCTGGGGAAGGCTGGACGGGCTGGTCAACAATGCCTCGGTGTTCTACCCCAACCCCACCGAACAAGCTCGGAATGAAGACTGGGATGCGGTGCTGGGCACTAATCTGCGCGCGCCTTTTTTCCTGGGTCAGGCCTGCCTGCCGGCGCTTCGCGAATCCGGCGGCGCCATCGTCAACCTGATCGACATCTACAGCGAACGCCCGCTGGCCGATCATCCGCTTTACTGCGCCAGCAAAGCCGGGCTTGCCTCACTCACCCGGTCATGGGCAAAAGACCTGGGGCCAGCTGTGCGGGTGAACGGTGTGTCACCTGGGGCCATCCTGTGGCCGGAAGGTGATGCGGGTATGGATCCCGAACAACAGCAAGGCATTCTGAACAGGACCCCCCTGCAAAAAATCGGAGAACCGGCGGACATTGCCGGCGCCATTGCCTTTCTGCTGTGCGACGCCCCCTTCGTCACCGGCCAGATTCTGTCGGTAGACGGTGGCCGTAGCCTGAACATGTAGAGAGCTTTCCGCTACAATGCGGTTTCCCTGAACCGAACCCGATCCCATTTTCAAGATACTCGGAGACATGCCATGCGTGATGTTGTCATCGCCGCCGCCAAACGTACCGCCGTGGGCGCATTCGGAGGCGGCCTGTCCAGCCTTCGTGCCGACCAGCTCGGCAGTGCCGTTATCAAGGCCCTGCTGGAAGAAACCGGCGTATCCCCGGACCAGATCGACGAAGTAATTCTGGGGCAGGTGCTCACCGCTGGCTGCGGCCAGAACCCGGCCCGACAGGCCTCTATTAATGCTGGCGTGCCCGCAATGGTACCCGCCATGACTATCAACAAGGTTTGTGGTTCCGGCCTCAAGGCCGTTCATATGGCGGTGCAGGCCATTCAATGCGGTGATTCGGAATTGCTGGTCGCAGGCGGCCAGGAAAGCATGAGCCAGTCGCCCCACGTACTACCCAACA
>Ga0136557_1000640_pt1 | contig 25764 bp, 23 predicted proteins | sample AntRauTorckE6832_FD_104796 | JGI IMG/M metagenome (GOLD analysis project Ga0136557, IMG submission 104796) | Saline lake microbial communities from Rauer Islands, Antarctica - Metagenome Torckler E6 #832 | ecosystem: Environmental > Aquatic > Non-marine Saline and Alkaline > Saline | place...
AACCGCGCCCATACCGGGCAATGATCAGACGGGCGCTCCATTCCACGGATCTCATAGGACACTCCGGCTTCTTTCGCCCTGGGCAGCAGATTGTCGTTGGCCATGATCAGATCAATGCGCAGGCCCCGCTTCGGATCCCGTTCAAAACCCCGGCTGCGGTAATCAAACCAGCTAAAGGTGTTGGCTTCTTCCGGGTAAAGGTGGCGGAAAACATCGGTAAAGCCACGCTGTTCGACCTGCGACAACCATTCGCGCTCTTCTGGCAGGAAGCTGCACTTGCCGGTGCGTAGCCAGCGTTTGGCGTTATCCGCGCCGATGCCGATGTCTTTGTCGGTGGGGGAGATGTTCATGTCGCCCATCACCACAATTTCACCGGGTTCTTTGTTGAACTCGTCCAGCCAGGCCATCAGATCGGCATAGAATTTTTCTTTGGCGGGGAATTTCACCGGGTGGTCCCGGCTTTCGCCTTGGGGAAAGTAACCGTTAATAACCGTCAACGGCTTGCCATCAACGGTGAACTGGCCGGTAATCAGCCGGCGCTGGGAGTCTTCGCCGTCCCAGGGGTAGCCTTTCACCACACGATCCGGTTCCATTCTGGACAGCAGGGCTACACCGTAATGGGTTTTCTGGCCATGAAAATGCACGTGATAGCCAAGATCACGAATGGCTTCTTCAGGGAACTGTTCATCGCTGACCTTGGTTTCCTGAAGCCCGATAAAGTCCGGGTTCAGCTGCTCGATAACCGATTCGAGCTGGTGCAGGCGGGTACGAATACTGTTGACGTTAAAAGACACGAACATCATGGGTCTGGAGTCCTCCGGGTCGGTTTGTCGCGGAGTTTACCATACCCGCCAGTGGTGTCCTTCCGGTATCAGGGTACCAGCGGGCAATCCGGGTAGCGGGTTACCTGGTAGTGAATATGAGCGGTGTGGTTGGTGTCTTCATCTTTGCGAATATTGGTCATGCCCTGGTAGTCCGTGAGGGCGCCACGGCTGTTGTACCCCAGGACAATCGGGTCAACCAGCATGCTCAGGAAAATGCCGGTAGGTCGCAGTTTTACAACCAGGTCGGCGGTAATGTCTGTGTTGGTCACTGCCTCGGCAACGAAGCCGTAGTGTTCGCCGCGGGTAGGCCCCAGAAAACGGAACTTTATCTTCTGGCCGTCCCTGAGGTTGTCCCATTCGGCCCGGATAAGGTGATCGAAACCTGAATCAACCACCAGTCTCTGGTCAAACGTCACGGAGTAGTCTTTCTGGCTACCCGAGAGATCACGCCATTTGATCGCGGCTCGATTCTTACCGGGATATTCGATGGTCAGTTTTTCATCGAAATCCGGCTGGGTGAAGGTGACAGCCGGGCGGAGCACCGAATCCGAAAACATCAGGCGTTTGCTTGCAAATTCGTCATCACTGTCCGGCTTGCGGTAGTCCACCTGATGTTCGCCGGGCCGGAACAGGCCCCCGGTGCATTCTCCGGTCGATTGATGATGTTCGGTATAGAGTTCCTGACCGTTTTCGCCAATGGCTTTGCCCTGAAATTCCAGGGTGGTGGCGAACACCGGAGCAGAGGCAACCAGAGTGGCGAAAAGACCAACCTGTAATAGGTTCATGCTTCCAGCTCCGAATAAAGTACCTTGCGGATAGACAGCAACAAGGGGAACAGAACCAGCCAGCCAACCGCGAGTGCCGGCACAGACAGGGCGGGATCGGGCAAGGTGACAGCGCCCAACTCGCTGGCAGCCCAGTAGGCAAAAGGCCCGGCGATGGGGGCCAGCACGAATGGCAGCCAGCGGGTACGGCCCACCCAGTACAGCGAATGGCACAGGGTGGTCATGAAGATGGCCCAGATGGCGACCAGCCAGGGAGGGGCGGCCAGAATCTCTTCAGTATCACCAAGGCCGAGCACGCCGGTGCGGAACCATAAGGTATCCAGCAGAGTGCCCAACACGATGCCGACGCCAATGAACTGGAGCTCCGCGAACCGCTTACGGCTGACCAGCAAAAAGTGGGCCAGCAGCAACCCTGCGATTACTGCCACCGACAGCTGGTTGGGGTAAATCACACAGATAAACCAGCCGGCCTGAAAAATTATGAAATTCAGAACATTACGGTGCATTTCTGAAGTAATCATACGCTGATAATGTTATCGCGTTTGTTGGCCGGCTTGGCCAGCAACAGGTGGGCAACGCCTATCGCCCGTTCGCTGAAACCGGCTTCACAGTAGGCAAAGTAGAAATGCCACAGGCGCTGGAAGGCCGAGTCGTAACCCAGTTCTTCCAATTCGTTGCGGTTCGACATAAAGCGCACGCACCAGTCGTTCAGAGTTCGGGCGTAGTGAAAGCCAAAATCCTCGGCCTGACTGAGCACCAGGTCAGAGCCGGTTCGCATGGCGTCAAGAATGGCGCCGAACGATGGAATGAAACTGCCCGGAAAAATGAAACGCTGAATGAAATCGACGTTTTTCAGGGCGCGCGCATAACGCTGTTCCGGCATATTAATGGCCTGAATCAATGCCAGGCCATCGGGTTTGAGCAGCGCGCCGATTTGCTGCAGGTAGCTTTCAAGAAATTCCGGCCCGACCGCCTCGATCATTTCGATGGAGACCAGTTTGTCGAACTGGCCTTGCAGATCGCGGTAATCGTCAAACAGGAGGGTGATTCTGTCTTCAAGACCTTCGGCTTCCACCCGTTCCCGCGCCATTTCCAGCTGTTCCCGGGAAATGGTTGTGGTGGTCACGTGGCAGCCATAGTGCTTCGCGGCGTGGATGGCAAAACCGCCCCAGCCAGTGCCGATTTCCACCACGTGATCGCCCGGTTGCAGGTCCAGTTTCCTGCAGATGACATCCAGCTTGTGGACCGCTGCCTGGTCCAGGCTGGTCTCTTCGGTTGGATAAATGGCCGACGAGTACATCATGGTCGGGTCCAGAAACAGGCTGAACAGGTCGTTGCCCAGATCGTAATGGGCGCTGATGTTTTTGCGGGAGCCCTCGGGGGTGTTGCGGTTCAGCCAATGCAGCCCTTTCAGCGCGGGCTTGCTGACCCAACTGAACTTGTCTTCAAAAGCGTTCATGGTGTCCAGATTGCGGCTGAAGAACCGGAGCAGGGCGGTCAGGTCTGGTGAGCTCCAGTCGCCGGCTACAAACGCTTCGGCAGCGCCAATGCTGCCGCCGGTTACCAGATCCCGCCAGGTGCCGTGGTTGTGCACCACAAGTTCTGCCACAGGGTAACGGCCATCCCCGTCGCCAAAGACCTGCTCGCCAACCCCCGGCTCTCGTACCACCAGCTTGCCCTTGGAGAGACCGGCGAGCTGTCTGAAAACCAGCTGGCGGGCGATACGGCTGACCAGCGGGAGTCGTTTCGTGGCACTCTGGCTTTCTATCGAAGTGTTCAGGTTCTCCATGAGCTTACCTTCGCTGCTGACTTGTTGTTCGACAGGTTGTCTTTGTCTGGCGATTCGGTGACATCGAGCCCTTTATCTTCCGCGCCTCTCCGGTACTCTTCGGCACTGGCCTCGAGTTTATTCGGGTGGGTATGGAAAGGTACGCCCTTGAGTTTCAGTTTCAGGGCGTTCCAGTAAATGCCCGCTGTCCCCTTGATGGTTTCCAGCGGAAACCGGGCCAGACTTCTATGGAAGGTATTACGATCAAATGGACGGCGGTGGACCACCAGAGTGGCATCAAAATGTTTGCGGTCGTCTTCATTGACGTCCATGTGCACACGTAATTCAGGGCCACGGAAACTGAACAGCCACTGGTAGTGCTGCTTCATGCCGTTGAAGGGTGAAACGTGAAATCGCTTGGAGAAGGCAAAGCGCTCGGTTTGCCATTCGGATTCACTGCCGGGCCCTGGTTGGCGGCATTCCAGACAGTAAACGTGCCGATGCTTCCAGGGTGTGTTGGTAATCTGCGCGAGTATCACTCTCGGTACATCACCGCGCTCCGGGCGCTGCCCGGCTTGGTAGCACAGGTAAAAGCTGACCGGATTGAAAACATAACCAAGATAACGCGGGTGGGTGATCAGTTGAATGGGGCCATCGGGCACCCACCCGGTGGCGTTTTTTACCCGGACAGCAACGGCCTGGCGCAGGCTGGGAACTTCCGGGTCGAGGTAGTCTTCCCGGTACAGGCTCACCCAGTTGAAGCGGCCGGAAGACAGAAACGGGCTGAAGCGGGCAATGCTGGTCCAGTCGTCCAGGTCCAGGCCGAACATGCTGATGTCGTATTGAAAATCGTGTTTGGCCGGTATCTTACGACGATGTCTTATAGTGCCTTCTAGCCATTCAGTGGCCATTTTAAAGCTCCACACCAAAGGCCCGGGTTACCCGCAGGGCGCTTTGTACGCCGTCTTCGTGAAAACCGTTGAACCAGTAGGCGCCGCAAAAATGCGTGCGATTACGGTTGCCGATTTCGTCATAGCGCTCCTGTGCCGAGACGGCATCCAGGGTAAACACCGGGTGGTCGTATTCAAAACGCTTGATAACCGTGTCTTCGGCGATATCGTGGCTGCGGTTCAGGGTTACGCAGAAGGTCTCCGGTGCCTCGTCAAAATTCTGCAGGATATTCATATTGTAGGTCACTGAGACCGGCTCGCTGTTGGTGGCCGGAATTCGATAGTTCCAGGCCGCCCAGGCACGACGATTGGAGGGCAGAACACTGGCATCGGTATGCAGCACCACATCGTTCTTCTGGTAGCCGATGGCGCCAAGAATGTCCTGCTCCTGCGCTGTGGCATCTTTCAGCATGGCCAACGCCTGGTCACTGTGGCAGGCCAGGATGACCTGATCAAACCGGTGGCGGTTCCCATTGGTGACAACGGTAACGCCTTCTTCATCACGCTCGACAGCAGATATTGGGCTGTTCAGGTGCGTGCATTCGCCCAGGCGCTCCATCATGCGGTTCACATAGGTGGCGGAGCCGCCGGAAATCACGCGCCAGGTTGGCCTGTCGTCCACTGACAACATGCCGTGGTTGTTGAAGAACTGCAGGAAAAAGCGAATCGGGAACTGTTCCAGCACAATTTCCGGGGCTGACCAGATGGCCGCACCCATGGGCACGATGTAGTTATTGCGGAAGTACTGGCTGTAGCGGTTGCGGTCCAGATACTGGCCCAGGGTTTCTCCGTCCGGAATGGTATCGGCGGCAAGGTCTGCACGGCTTTCCTGGTTGAACCTCAGAATTTCCCGGATCATTTTCAGGAAAGCTGGCTTGAACAGGTTCCGGCGCTGGGCGAACAGGGTGTTCAGGCTCGTTCCGTTGTATTGCAGGCCGGAGCTGTGGCTGTCGACACTGAAGCTCATGTCGCTCACTTCTGACGCCACGCCCAGCCGATCCATCAGCCGGATAAAGCCGGGATAGGTCCAGTCATTGAACACAATGAAACCGGTGTTAACGGGCCAGGTGCGCCCGCCCGCTTCCACCTGTTCGGTGTTGGTGTGGCCACCGGCGTAGTCGCCGGCTTCAAACAGCTCAACGTCGTGTTTTTCACTGAGCAGCCAGGCTGCGGTCAGGCCGGAGACACCGGCACCGATGACAGCAATACGCTGACGATCCTGATTCATCTGTTCATTTTTCCTTGGGCTGATAGGGTTCAAGAATCGGTATTCCGGGCCATTCTGGCGGCAAGGCGGTCGGTCAGGCTCTGTGGTAACGCACTGAACACCTTCATCAGCCAGATAAACGGCCGTGGGAAGGCAATCTCTGTTTTGCCGCGCTCAAGTCCGCTGCGTATACGCTGTGCTGCGTCTTCCGCATCGATGATGAAGGGCATGGCGAAATCATTGCGGTCGGTCAGAGGTGTTCTTACGAAACCGGGTGACACAACAACTACGTCAATGCCTTCCGCGGCCAGGTCAGCGCGAAGCGCGTGCGCAAAGTAGCTGAGCGCGGCTTTTGATGCACCGTAGCCCTCGGCACGGGCGAACGGGAACCACCAGGCGGAGGAGCTGACAATCACCAGCGTGGCAGGCTTGCCTTTCGCCCGGGTTGCCCGCAGAGCCGGCAGAGCAATGTCCAGGCTTCGGGCCGTGCCCAGCACGTTGGTGGTGATGTTGGCTTCAATCACCCGGCTGTCGTAATCGGCAATCTCCAGGTATTGGCAGGTGCCGGCGTTGAGAATGGCCATGTCCAGATCGCCGAAATGATTCAGGTCATCGCTGATTCCGGCCAGGTCGTCCACGTTGGTGGTGTCAGCAGCAGCCGTGGCGATGCGTTCCGGGTAGTGGTCGGCCAGCGAATCCAGGGCCTGCTGGCGCCGGCCGGTCACAATCAGGTTGTGGCCGCAGCCGGCGAGTTCATGCACCAGTGCTTCACCAATGCCCGATGATGCGCCTGTCAGCCAGATATTGGTTGGAATGCTCAAACGTTTGCTCATCCTGCATGCTCCCGAATCCGGCGAATGAGGCCGCCCAGCAATGGCAGGTTTTCATACAGCAACTGGCCGGCGTCGAAATAATCCCGGTGGTAACATACCCGCCCATCCCGAATTTCCAGATGGCTGATGCCGTCTACAGCCACAAGCTGGCCGCCCCGGAGCCGTTTGTGCCGTAGCTCCATCACCCAGGGCACAGCGCACCTGCCGTGCCGAATAACCGGTTCGCCAAAGCGAAACTGGCAGCTGATGACATTGCGATAGGCTCCCGCGAAATATTCCGTCAGCGAATCCAGCCCTGTCACCTGGCTGAAGGGATCCTGAAACCGGATATCTTCGCTGTAGACCTCCTGCAATTTGCGCAGATTGCCGCTGTCCAGTTCGTTGAATAACTGGCAGAACCGGTCCAGAACCACGGGTACCGCGGCATCCCGTGAGCCGACTTCAAGAGGTGAGACGGGAGAAGTCATGGGCAATTCCTTTTATTCCTGTCGAGTTGCCGGGTTTCTTCCCGGATGTGTTCGGGAATGGGGTTGAGATCCCAGACAATGCCAAGTTTTGACAGTAGCCAGAGGCCGTACCAGGTAATGTCGATTTCATACCAGCGAAAGCCCTGGCGTACTGATCGCGGCCAACGGTGATGGTTGTTGTGCCAGCCTTCTCCCAGGGTGATCAGAGCCAGCCAGAAGTTGTTACGGCTGTCATCGTCGGTTTCGAACCGGCGTTTGCCCCAGACGTGGAGCAGCGAGTTGATTGACACCGTGGCGTGAAACAGCACAACGGTGGAGATGAAGAAACCCCAGACCAGTAACTGAAGGCCATTGGTGTTCAGTCCGGGGGCCCAGAGCGCAAGCGCCTCGCCGAGCAGGTAAATCAACGCTGCAAAAATAGCCGGCACCAGCGAGTCGAAGCGGTTAATGAAGCGCAGCTCGGGGAATTTGAGCCAGTCCCGAACGCGCTTTTCGTTCATCATGAAGCCCGCATCGCAGGTGAACCAGCCGGCATGGGACCACCAGAATCCTCCCTGGTGCGGGGAGTGGAGGTCTTCCGGGCGATCAGAATATTGATGATGGTGGCGATGATGCGCCGCCCACCACAGCGGACCACGCTGGGCGGCACTGGCACCGAGTACCGCAAACACGAATTGTGCGGTCCGGCTGGTTTTGAAGGTTTTATGGGAGAAGTAACGGTGGTAAAACCCGGTAATGGCAAACATGCGGAGAATAAAAAACGCGATGGCAAAAACCACCGCGAAAGTGCTGACTCCGGTCACAAGAGCCAGCAAACAAGCCAGATGCAACCCGATAAAGGGCAGCACTCTCAAAAGATTAAACGATCTGGAACTGGTGTCCAGGTGATCTGATCCAGCTTCGGAATCGAACCACCTCAGAATGTTTGTCAGCCAGCTACTCACTCGGATCATAATTCATCATGCCAAATAGTCATTCAGATAGCTCAATGATACGCAGCGTTGCCGTCATCGGTTCAGGGTTGGCAGGACTTGTTTCCGCCATTTCGCTCTCGCAGCAGGGCCATCAGGTGCGGGTGTTCGAGAAAAGCCGTGGTCCGGGCGGGCGGCTGTCGTCCAAGCGCGCGGGCAATGGCGATTCTGCGGATATCGGGGCGCAGTATTTCACTATCCGCAATCCTGAATTCCATCAATTCCTTCAACAATGGGCAGGAGGGGGCACGTTCGGGCTCTGGCCCGGGCGTTTTGGTTTTCAGCATCCGGAGGAGGGATGGCAGCCGTTTCCGGAGGAGGCCCGCTATGTTGGGGTACCACGAATGACGGCGATTTCCCGGGCCTTGTCTGAACACGTGGACGTGGAACCATCGGTACGTATTGCCCGCCTGGTTCGCGAGCGGAACAAGTGGCGTCTGATGTGCACGGAGGGCAAGGATCACGGTCTTTTTGATCAGGTTGTCATTACTGCGCCGCCCGCCCAGGCCCGGGAAATTCTTGAACTCAGTGGTCTGACGTCCATTGCTGACGAAATTGCGAACTCTGCCGGCCAGATGCTGCCGTGCTGGACCGTGGCAGCCAGGCTGGAAGGCTCTGTGCCTCTGGGGTACGAAGCTATGCGCCCGAACAGTGATGCGCTCTACTGGGTCGCCAACAATGCGTCCAAGCCCGGCCGGGAGCAGGGTGGTCCGTGGTGGATATTGCACGCCACACCAGAGTGGACAAATCATCATCTCGAGACCGCGCCGGACCTTATTGCAGAGCGGCTGCTCGGCGCTTTCCGGGATCTGACAGGATACGGTGGCGATGTAGCCGAGAGCTTCGCCCACCGTTGGCTTTACGCACGTTCAACCGACGGCGCCTGCCCGGGCTACATTCTGGATGCCGAACAGGGCGTGGGACTGGCTGGTGACTGGCTCGCCGGTGGGCGCGTGGAAGGGGCCTGGGAAAGCGCTGACCGCCTGGTGGCAGCGATCAAGCGCGGCTGACTCTCGCTCGCACGGGCCCGGGGTGCTCTTTATTACTCCTTTTATTTCCCTTTTTATTACTCCGTGAGATCCGGAGGTGTGCCGTTGGCCACTTCCGGGCGCTGGTAGAAGTGCGTGATGGTGCCGTCGCCAAATTTGGAGAAGAAGGCGCTGACATCCGTTATTTTCTTCAGCGACCGCTCACGGGTTATCGGGTTTCTCAGCAGCACTTTGATGCCGTCAAAATTATCCTGAATGTTGGAGAACCGGGCACGCATGGAGCAGGTGACCACCTCGGCCGAATCGAGACTCAGCTGGCCAGCCAGCCAGTTACTGTGTGCCTGCATGCCAGAGCCATCGAGATTCTCCCGGGTATCCAGATGCCGCAGTTTCACTCGGTTGACGATGCAGAACGAGTAACTTTTCGGCTGGCGGCGTGCCACTTTCCGGAAGGCCTCCCAGAAAAAGTTGTCGGTCAGTTCGGCAAAATACTGCATGTCGCTGAGGCAGGTGTCGATCCACTCAAAGTTTTCCGGATCTTCCAGCACTTCGTTAATGGCCTCACGTAACAGCCAGTCAAAACCCAGGGCGGTTTTGTGGGCATAAACCTTCCGGTACATCTGATAGCGGCTGTAAACAAAGTCTTCGAGCGCGCCCAGACCTTTCTCGGTAATGGCCAGACCCATCCAGGGCTCGGACACTTCCCAGCCAAAGCGCAGGTTGCTCAACAGGTGGTCCAGGTTGAAACCGCCGATGGTTACCGAGCTGTGGAAGCCGTCCCGCAGCATGTAATCGGCCCGGTCGGCATCAATCTCGCCCGAGACAATAGATGCCAGCAAGTCCATAACCAGTCGCGGAACATCCTGAGAGGCAATGCTGCCGGCAATGGCGTCATCACCGGCGATAAATTTCCAGAAGGTTTCCGCATGGCGGCAAAAGGCGTCGCTGGGCTGAACTTCGGTGGTTTCCATAATGCCGATGACATCAACAGCATTAAGCCCGGCGCTTTCCAGATCCACTGCTGCCAGTACGTCGTGGGCAACCCGCACAGAATAGTGTTCATGTTCCAGTTCCGCGGGTTCTTCGCGGAAATAGTCATGATAATCCACGCCTTCCCAGAGATCACGAAAGCGCTCAGGCCGGGACATCAGGTTCCGGATACGCCGGGCCTGGGTGAACTGGTGGGAGAAACTGGAATGGCCGCTGTCGTGCAGCAGGCAGGCCAGGCGAATGGTCTTGGCCAGGTAATCGATGGCGTCCAGCTGGCTCAGCCCGAGATCCGTTCGTTCGCTCAACTGTCGTTCCCGCAGGTAGGCGTCGATCATGGAGCGGAACATGCGCGTGCCTACATGCATAACGCCGATGCTGTGAAGAAACCGGGAGTGGGTGGCGCCCGGGAATACCAAGCTTAAAATGTCGTTCTGGCAGATGTTACGCAGACGCTGAAACAGCGGGTGGTCAATCACCTGAATTTCGTGGCGGTACAATGGAATGCCGCCGTGCACCGGGTCCATAATCAGCTTGTCGTAGGCTCCGAGCAGGTCGTTAACGGCACGTCGCATGGTTTCAATACTCCCGAATTGATCTCATCGGCCTTGTTATATCACAGAGGCATGCCAGAATAGGCGATACGCAGGCAAATTCTCTTTTACCGCTGGCAGGTTAGGGCAATCAACATGACATCGCGCACCGAGCGCATACTGATTATCGATGCTGACGAGCAGGCCCGTGCAGACCTTTCCCGGTACCTCGAGCTCAAAGGCTTCTATGTAACCGTCCACTCCAAGCTGGCGGATGTCAGTGTGGCATCAGACGGTAACATTCCGGATGTCATCTTTGCAGACCTTTCGCCGGAGGCTATTCAACAGTTATCCAGAAAACTGGAGAACGCGGGGCACTACGTTCCCCTGGTGGCTTGTACCAAAAGCACGCTCAGTGCTGATGTTGTCAACGCCCTTCGCGCGGGGGCCACGGACGTGGTGCTCAAACCGTGCCATGAAGACAAGATTGCCCTGGATGACGTTATTGAAAAGCTGTTCGACCGGGTGAGAATCAACCGGCTGAACCGGCTTTACCGCAAGGAGCTGGAAGACACCAATCGGGAACTGCGCGGCGGTATCGCGGAGCTCAGGGCGGATCAGAATGCAGGCCGCAAAGTACAGCTGAAGATGCTCCCGGATAAAGATCTTCGCCTTGCGGGCCTTCAGGTTGATCACCTGATCAAGCCCTCTTTATACCTGAGTGGCGATTTTCTCGACTACTTCAAGCTGAGCGACGACAAGGTTCTGGTCTATATCGCTGATGTTTCCGGCCACGGTGCCAGCTCGGCTTTTGTGACCGTGCTGCTGAAAAACCTGACAAACCGCCTGCAGCGCAATCTCAGGCGCCAGTCCAGTTCTGAAATCCTCTGCCCGAATCTCTTTCTTGAGCGTATCAATGCGGAACTTCTGGACACCGGTCTGGGTAAGCATGTCACGGTTTTCGTGGGCATTATCACCATTTCCGAGCGGTCACTGGACTACGCTGTAGGCGCTCATTTCCCGATGCCCATTATTTCGTTTGCCGATGGCGAAACCCGGTTTCTGGAAGGTAACGGGCTTCCTGTCGGTATTTTCGAAGACCCGGAATGGGAAGTGTACCGTATATCACTGGACAGACCTTTCCGCTTAATCCTGTTCTCTGACGGGATTCTCGAGGTGCTTGCCGCGAAATCCCTGGATGAAAAGGAGAAGACACTACTTGAACTCGTTTCAGGAGGTAGTCACACTATCGCATCGTTGAGCGACGCTCTGGGTCTTGATCAGATCTCGGAGCTGCCGGACGACATCGCGTTAGTATCGGTAACCGATACCATAGAAGGTTCGGATAACACGTCCTCTACCTAGTGGCAGTGTGAAAATGGCTGGTTATAAAATCCTGCAAGCAGACAAGCAGGGAATTTACGTCTTAAAGTTTATTGGCGAAATCCGGTTGAACCTGTGTTCAACGCTGGATGATCTGGCCGAGTCGATTACTCGTGACCCCGAATTCAAAACGGTCGTGATCGACCTGACAGAAACCGATATCATCGACAGCACCACCCTGGGGCTGTTGGCCAAAATCGCTTTGGCCGCAAAAAAGCAAAGCCAGTTCCTGCCAACCCTGATCTCGACCAACCCTGATATTACCCGCATTGTTACCTCGATGGGCTTCGACAAGATCTTCATCATTGTCAGTGAGCCTGCGTCACGCATTGAGGAACTGGAAGAAATTCCGGTACTCAAAGCCAGTGAGCAACAGGTCCGAGACAAGGTGCTGGATGCCCACAGGATACTGATGGGCATGAACAGCAAAAACCGGGAGGAGTTCAAGAACCTGGTGCGCGCTCTCGAATGCGAGGAAGCCGGCTGATACCCCGGTTCCCGGCACCCCAAAAACCGCCCGACAGCGAAAAGCGGAAATTTTATGCCTGAAAATGCAGCGTCCCACGACAAAGGGGCGACTTCTCATGATGTGGCCGTGCTTGGCGGTGGCAGCTTCGGAACCGCGATGGCCAAGGTTCTTGGTGAAAATGGCCACCGCGTGCACTTCTGGATGCGCGACCCGGCCCAGGCCGAACAAATCCGGACAACAGGCATCAACAAGCGCTACATGCCGGATGTCCGCCTGGAAGGCGACATTCAGCCGACGACTGATCTCGCCGCCACATTGCAAAAATCCGATGTGGTCTTTGTTGCCATGCCGTCCAAGGCGTTCCGTCCTCTTATCCGCGAACACAGTGACGAATTCCACGATGGTCAGGTGGTGGTCAGTCTGACCAAAGGCATCGAGGAACAAGGCTTTAAGTTGATGAGCGAGATTCTCCTTGAAGAGATTCCGCGTTGCCGCTCGGGCGTGCTTAGTGGCCCGAACCTCGCTGGCGAAATCGTCAACCGGGAACTGACGGCTACTGTTATTGCCGCCAAAGACCCGGATGTTCGGCACATCGTTCAGGAGCTGCTGGGCTGCGAATATTTCCGGGTTTATGCCAATGTTGACGTTTATGGCGTTGAACTGGCCGGCGCGCTGAAAAATATCTACGCCATTGTTGCCGGGCTGGGTTCTGCTCTGAATATGGGAGAAAACGCCCGGGCCATGCTGATTACCCGCGGGCTGGCGGAAATGAGCCGGTTCGCAGTCAGTCTGGGTGCCAATCCCATGACGTTCATGGGGCTGGCCGGGGTTGGTGACCTGATCGCCACCTGCACCTCCAACAAAAGCCGTAACTACCGGGTTGGCTATGCCATCGGAAAGGGCCGGCAACTGGATGAGATTGTTGAAGAACTTGGCCAGGTGGCTGAGGGCATCTACACATTGAAGCTGGTTCGGGAAAAATCCGAAGCTATCGGTATCTATATGCCCCTGGTTCGCGGTCTGTACGAGATTGTTTACGAAGGCGCTTCCATCAGCGCTGTCATCAACAGCCTGATGATGGCCGTGCAGAATTCTGATGTGGAGTTTATTCTTCCACGCACCATTCAGGAATAATCGCTTAATGGTGCCCGGGCAGGGGGGAGCGTGATGAACCTTGTCATCATGCGCCACGGCGAAGCCGGCTGGCACAGCATCGATCAACAACGTGAACTGACGGAAATGGGGCGCCGCGATGTTGCCTCCGTTGCCGCCGGGATTGCCGAATCACCCTTTCGCCCGGAACTGATCTGGTGCAGCCCTTACATCCGTGCCCGGCAGACCGCCGCCATTATCGCCGAAGTGCTGAACTGTCCAGTCGAGGAAAAGCTCTTCATCACCCCCGATGACGACCCCGGGCGCTGTCTTGACGCGCTGCTGGAAAACCACGTCTCGCCTTTAATGATTGTCTCGCACATGCCTTTTGTTGGTTCTCTGTCAACTCTGCTGGTAGATGGCCATCGCCGGGGGATACCGTTTATGCCATCCCAGGCGGTTGCATTGGACATGCCCGTGGTTGGTCCGGGCTGCGCCGACTTGAAATCCCAGTTTCTACCCTGAGTTCATTATTATGAAACCGGATCATATTGAAAAAAGCGTTGAGCACAACGTTACCGACAAGGCACCACCGCCCCTTGAGAAGTGGCACCCAGCACTGACTGGCGATATGGACCTGATCGTCACCCGGGATGGCCAGTGGCTTTACGAAGGGCACCCGATTGGCCGCGAATCTGCTGTCAGGCTGTTTTCAACGATCCTGAGAAAAGAAGACGACGGCGAGTATTATCTGATTACGCCGGTAGAGAAGTGGCGCATCCAGGTCGAAGATACTCCGCTGCTGGCACACTCTCTGGCCGTGCGCGGTGAAGGGCAGGATCAGGTGCTGTCAGTCACCACGAATATGGGCGAAACCCTCGACATCGGTGATGAACACCCTCTGGTTGTTGACCACTACCCGGGCAGCGATGAACCACGGCCATTAGTGTTTGTGCGTCATGGTGCTGAAGCCCGCCTGCTCAGTTCTGCCTTCTACGAACTCGCGGAGCTGGTGGAAGAGCGTGAAGTTGATGGCGAATGCTGGCACGGAGTATTCAGCCAGGGAAATTTCTGGAAAATCTCGAAGAGCGGTTGAAAAGCGCGATTGTGCCTCTATAAATAAGGTAGAAAACGCAGTCTTTCACTTGTTAGACTGTACTTTCGTGCTTGTTACGAGCCTGGCTCTATAACGAGGCAGGTGGTCGTTAGTTCCTCTGTGCAGTCCGGCTGTTCACGATCACTTTCGATCGCCCATTTATCCAAATACACAGTCATTGCGACAGGCAAGGAGATCACATGGCCCAACCTCGTGTTGTCACCATCCATTACACGCTCACCAACGACCAGGGAGAAGAACTGGATTCCTCCCGTGTAGAAGGCCGCGAGCCGCTGTCTTATCTGGAAGGTGCACAAAACATTATCGGTGGACTGGAAAGTGCGCTTAACGAAAAGGACGCCGGCGATCAGGTTAAAGTATCTGTAGAGCCTGCTGAAGGCTACGGCGAAGTCAACGAAGAGTTGGTTCAGCCGGTTCCGCTTTCTGCGTTCGAAGGCGTAGATACCATCGAGCCGGGCATGCAGTTCCAGGCCCAGACTCCGGGCGGCCCCCAGATCGTGCGTGTGGTAGAAGTTGGCGACGAAACCGTCACCATCGATGCCAACCACCCGCTGGCTGGTGAAACTCTGCACTTCGACGTAGAAGTTGTAGAAGCCCGCGAAGCAACCGACGAAGAGCAAGAGCACGGTCACGCTCACTGATCGCTTCGTAAAGTTGTACGAAAAACGGCTCCCGAGGGAGCCGTTTTTTTATGTTTAACCGATAAAGATCAAATATTTTTTGCCACGAAACCCACTAAAGAACACTAAAAAATAAAGGCTTTTTGCTGTTTTTTATTTTCGTGTTCTTTCGTGGATTTAGTGGCTAAATGTCTTTACATATTCGGATAATTCGGACCGCCGCCGCCTTCGGGCGTTACCCAGGTAATGTTCTGAGTCGGGTCTTTGATGTCGCAGGTTTTGCAGTGCACACAGTTCTGGGCGTTGATCTGGAACTGCTTGCCGCTGCCGTCATCCGCTTCCACCACTTCGTATACACCGGCCGGGCAGTAGCGCTGCGCGGGCTCGTCGTATTTTGGCAGGTTCTCCTTGATCGGAATGTCCGGATCAGTCAGCTTCAGGTGCACCGGCTGATCTTCCTCATGGTTGGTATTGGAGATGAATACTGAGGACAGTCGATCGAAGGTCAGGGTGTTATCCGGCTTCGGGTAACTGATCTTCTTGCAGTCAGCTGCCGGTTTCAGAGTGGCGTGGTCCGGTGTGGTGTCCCGGAATGTCATCGGCAGGCTGCCACGCAGAATGTTCTGCTCGAAGAAGGCGATTGCGCCACCCACGATATTGCCGAACTTGTGCATGGCCGGGCCGAAGTTACGCTCGGCGTAAAGCTCCTTGAACAACCAGCTGTCTTCAAAGCGTTGCTGGAAGCTGGTGATTTCCTCGCCGTTTTTGCCTTCCTTCAGCGCCTCGAATACGGCTTCGGCGCCCAGCATGCCGGACTTCATGGCAGTGTGTGAGCCCTTGATCTTGGAACTGTTCAGCGTGCCGGCATCGCAGCCCAGCAGCAAACCACCCGGGAAACTCATCTTCGGCAGGGCGTTATAGCCACCCTTGGCAATGGCACGGGCACCATAGGCCACGCGCTTGCCGCCTTCCAGGTATTTCCTGATTTCCGGATGGTGCTTCAGGCGCTGGAACTCCTCAAATGGGCTCATGTGAGGATTGCTGTAGGAAAGGTCAGAAATCAGACCCACATACACCTGACCACCTTCCAGATGGTAGAGGAAAGAGCCACCGGTAGAGCCGGATTCACTCAGCGGCCAACCGGTGGTATGCACCACCAGCCCGGGCTCGTGCTTGGCAGGGTCGATGTCCCACAGTTCCTTGATGCCCAGGCCGTAGTGCTGGGGGTCTTTGCCTTCGTCCAGCTTGAAATCGTTAATCAGACGCTTGCCGAGATGCCCCCGGCAACCTTCGGTAAAGAGGGTGTACTTGGCGCGCAATTCCATGCCCGCCATAAAGCCGTCTTTTTCGCTGCCATCGCGGGCTACGCCCATGTCGCCGGTAATAATGCCTTTTACCTGGCCATCTTCAACGATGGTTTCGGCGGCAGAGAAACCAGGATAGACCTCTACGCCCAGTTCTTCAGCCTGCTCGGCCAGCCAGCGGCACAGGTTGCCCAGGCTGATAATGTAGTTGCCGTGGTTGTGCATGTTCTTCGGCACGAGACCATTGGGAAGCTTGGTGGCATTTTCCTGGCTTTTGAACAGGAAAATGTCATCGCGGGTTACCGGGGTGTTCAAGGGGGCGCCTTTTTCTTTCCAGTCCGGAAAGAGTTCGTTCAGGGCCGTAGGCTCGAACACGGTACCGGCGAGGATATGCGCACCGATTTCGGAACCTTTCTCTACTACGCACACAGTCAGTTCTTCGCCGGTTTCCTGTGCCTGTTGCATCACGCGGCAGGCTGCAGACAGCCCTGCCGGGCCACCGCCGACGATCAGAACATCAAATTCCATCGATTCGCGTTCCACGTTGGTCTCCTCAAACTACTTTTAATGGGTCTTGTTTATCACAAAAGGATAACGCATTTCAGAAATCAAACAAACGTTTGTTTGAAATTCGCGATTACCTTTGGCATTGTACGAATAACACTGAAACATGGTGTGTTTTGAGTCGATTTTTAGTATCGTCTCATTGCAAGGTCGGGTCAACCTGGCTTATCTATTAAACCCATCGTAGAAGAACGAGGAATCTATGAAGGTTCTGGTCGCTGTAAAACGAGTTATCGACTACAACGTGAAGGTGCGCGTCAAGCCGGACAACACCGGTGTAGACCTCGCCAACGTCAAGATGGCAATGAACCCGTTCTGCGAAATCGCAGTTGAAGAAGCGGTTCGCCTGAAAGAAAAGGGCGTTGCCAGTGAAATCGTGGTGGTTTCTATTGGTCCCAAAGCTGCACAGGAGCAGATTCGTACCGCTCTGGCACTGGGCGCTGACCGCGGTATCCACGTAGAAACCGATGAAGAAGTGCAGTCCCTCGAGGCGGCCAAACTTCTGAAGGCAGTGGTTGAGAAAGAAGAGCCCAAAATGGTGATTCTGGGCAAACAGTCCATCGATTCTGACAACAACCAGACCGGCCAGATGCTGGCTGCGCTGACCGGCATGGGCCAGGGCACGTTCGCTTCGGAAGTGGTTGTTGAAGGCGACAAAGTTAACGTAACCCGCGAAGTAGACGGCGGTTTGGTCACTGTTGGCCTGAATCTGCCGGCGGTTGTTACCACAGACCTGCGTTTGAACGAGCCACGCTACGCTTCTCTACCGAACATCATGAAGGCCAAGAAGAAGCCGCTGGAAGCCACAAGCCCCGCCGATCTGGGTGTAGAGCTTGCCCCGCGTCTGTCTACCCTGAAGGTTGAAGCCCCGGCAGCGCGCCAGGGTGGTATCAAGGTAGCTGATGTAGCCGAGCTGGTGGACAAACTGAAGAACGAAGCGAAGGTGATCTGAATGAGCATCCTGGTAATTGCTGAACACGACAACAGTAGCCTGAAGCAGGCTACCCTGAATGTTGTAGCGGCTGCCAAAGCCATCGGCGGAGACGTTGATGTACTGGTTGCTGGTGAAAATGTAGGCGCCGTCGCTGAAGCTGCTGCCAAGGCCGAGGGCGTGAACAAGGTGCTGGTGGCCGACAACGCCGCCTATGGCCATTTCCTGGCGGAAAACCTGGGCGAGCTGGTTGCTGAAGTGGGCAAGGCCTACAGCCACATTCTGGCTGCCGCCGGTACCACGGGCAAAGACTTCATGCCGCGCGTTGCAGCGCTGCTGGACGTAGCTCAGGTGTCCGACATCATGCGCGTGGAATCGGCCGACACGTTTGTGCGTCCGATCTATGCCGGTAACGCCATTGCTACTGTTCAATCCAGCGATAGCATCAAAGTTGTGACAGTTCGTCCGACGGCGTTTGACCCCGTTGCGGCTGAAGGCGGCTCTGCCGCTGTCGAGCAACTGGACATCGTCAAAGATGCCGGGCTGTCTGTCTTCGTGAGCGAGCAGAAAGCCGAATCTGACCGTCCTGATCTAGCTTCTGCCGGTGTGGTTATCTCCGGTGGTCGTGGCATGCAGAACGGTGAGAACTTCAAAATGCTGGAAGGCATTGCTGATCAACTGGGGGCTGCTGTTGGCGCTTCCCGTGCCGCCGTTGATGCCGGCTTCGTGCCTAACGATATGCAGGTCGGCCAGACCGGCAAAATCGTTGCGCCACAGCTGTACATGGCGATTGGCATCTCCGGTGCCATCCAGCACCTGGCTGGCATGTCTGACTCCAAGGTGATCGTTGCGATCAACAAAGACGAAGACGCCCCGATCTTCCAGGTGGCCGATTACGGCCTGGTCGCGGATCTGTTTGAAGCTATTCCGCAGCTGGAAGAAGAACTGAAGAAGGTCGTTTGATCTTCGGCATGTTCTGAAAAAAGGCACCTGCGGGTGCCTTTTTTGTTGGAAACGGGAAGTGTCAGCGACAATACTTGATAACAACAACAGGGCACATTGCTATGAGCAACCAAACCGAAGCTCCATACGATCTCGTGGTGTTCGGCGCCACCAGTTTCGTCGGCAAAATCCTCAGCCGTTATCTTTTTGAGACCTGCGGCACCGGGCAATCCGTGAACTGGGCCATTGCCGGGCGCTCCAGTGCAAAACTGGATGCGCTGAAAGCTGAGCTGGGCAGTGGCGCGGAGAATCTTCCGGTCATCGTGGCTGACGCCGCCGATGAAGACGCGATGCGTTCGCTGTGCGAGCAGACCCGCGTGGTGATTTCTACCGTAGGGCCGTATGCACTCTATGGCGAGCCACTGGTCAAAGCCTGTGCCACCACTGGCACTGATTACTGCGACCTGACCGGGGAGGTGCACTGGATTCGCCGGATGATCAGCAAGTACGAGGAACAGGCGCAAGAGTCCGGCGCCCGGATTGTGCATTGCTGCGGTTTCGACTCCATTCCTTCCGATATGGGTGTCTGGTTCCTGCAGAAAAACGCGGAAGAAGTATTCGGTGAGCCCTGCCAGAGCGTTCGCATGCGGGTGAAAGTGGCGAAGGGCGGCCTTTCCGGCGGTACTTTTGCCTCCATGATCAACGTGGCGAAAGAAGCCGCGGCAGATCCGAAGCTGCGCAAAGAGCTGGCCAACCCGTTTTCTCTGTGCCCGCCGGAGCACCGTTCGCAAACCCGGCAGCCGGCACTGAAGTCAGCCGAATTCGACCGGGACTTCAATGCCTGGTTGGCGCCCTTCGTCATGAGCACCATCAATACCCGGGTGGTACACCGTTCGAACGCGCTGCAAAGCGCGAGGTATGGCAAGGAATTCACTTACGATGAGGCGATGATGACGGGCCGTGGCTCCAAAGGGCGACTGACGGCTTACGGTGTAACCGCCGCCCTGGGCACTTTTGTGATGGCGTCAGCCATCAAACCTTCGCGCTGGCTGGTGGAGAAACTGGTACCGGAGCCGGGGCAGGGGCCCAGTCAAGAAGACCAGGACAAAGGTTTTTACGATCTCCGCTTTATCGGGCGCACGGCGGATGACAAGGCGATCATCACCAAAGTCACTGGCGACCGGGATCCGGGTTATGGCTCTACGGGCAAGATGCTGGGCCAGGCCGGGCTTTGCCTGGCCTTTGATATCAAGGATGACGTGGCCGGCGGTTTCTGGACACCGGCCTCAGCAATGAATGGCAAGTTGATTGAGCGTTTGACCAGCCATGCCGGTCTGACCTTCGAGGTGCTCGAGACCCGCTGAGCGGTTCAGCTCAGGTAGAGCATGCGGTCGGAGGTTAGCAAGGCCTCCGGCCCGTGCCCCAGACACACTACGGTGCGGCCATCGAGCCAGTGTTTGATCTGCGGTGCAATACGCGCCCGGGTTTTGGCATCCACGCCGGTGAAGGGTTCGTCGAGAATCACCAGCCGTGCGGCACTCAGCAGCACCCGTGCCAGCACAAGCCGTCGGGCTTCACCACCTGATAACCGATTGCCACCACTCCCCAGCCAGGTTTCCAGGCCGTCCGGCTCCGGGGCGAAGCGGTCCGCAAGTTCCACCATTTCCAGTACCCGCCAGAATTCAGCGTCGGTGGCGGCAGGGTTGCCGAGCATCAGGTTCGCCTTCACGGTGTCTTCGAAAACCGTGGTGGTTTGTGTCAGGTAGGCACAGGGAAGGGCGGCCACGCTGCCATTTAGGGGCGCGATAACGCCTGCCAGTGTATCGGCAAGTGAAGACTTTCCGCTGCCGGAAGCGCCCACGATGCCCAGGGTTTCACCACATTCGAGCTGCAATGAAAAGTGATTCAGCAATGGCTCATAACCTGGATAGCCGATGCTGGTCTCATCCATTTTCACCGCCACGCCTTCTGGTAATTCATTGTGTTTTGAACGGGGCGTTGTCATTGCCGGCGACACGTCGCGATTCAGCCGGCGTGCGGCCGCTTCAGTAGCCCCGAATTTGCCGAAAGCTTCCGGCAGCATGCCATAGATTTCACCTAGCCCGAGCAGGGCAATGGGCAACAGCACCAATACCGGCCCGGAAACCTCACCGCTTTCAAACAGCGCAAAGCCGAGCCAGAGCGCAAGCACGGCAGATATATTCACCAACAAGGTGGTCAGCGCGTTGTGCCAGCCCACGCGAGTATCGACCGTCGCCTGAGCGCCGGACAGTTGCTGCGCCCTGGCCATCAGCCCGGAGGCGTGCTTGTCGATTCTTCCGGCTGCTGAAAGCTCTGCATAGCCTTCCAAGTGATCGATGACTTCGCCTCTCAAGGCTTCCTGCTGATCGTTCAGGCGCGCCGATAATCGCCGGGTGCCAATGAAGACCGCCGCTGTCGCGAGCAATAACGCGACAGAGAGAATCACCAGAATAACCAGTGCAACCTGACTACTGAACAACAGCCATGCCAGCCCGGACAGCAACGCAGTGACAACACCCGCCAGTGCTGTGGGCGCAATAAGCCGTAAATACAGGGTGTCGAGTGCATCAACATCGGCCGTCAGGCGTGACAACCACTGGGCACCGCTTTTGTCGCCTCTTTGCTGGTGCCCGGAGGCTGAGAGTCGATCAAACAGGGCAACCCGAATATCCGTTAACAGTTGCAGCACCAGGTTGTGGTTATACACCCGCTCCAGATACCGGAAAACCGTTCGGGAAACCGCGAAAAAACGAATGGCACCGCCGGGAACGTACAGATTGATATAGGCCTGTGTGCCCGCTGCCAGCAGCAGGCCCACCACGGCGGTTTCGGTCAGAAACCAGCCAGACACCGCCAACAGTGCAATGCCGGACAGCAGTGTTGCCAGAATAAGAGCTCCGCCTAGAACCAGGCGGCCACGATGGCGGAAGATCAGCCCAAGCCAGGGGTACAATTCACGCATCCCGGACCTCCCCACGACTAACGATAAGCACCCGGTCAGCCAGTGAGAGCAGGGCGCTATGATGAGTGGAAAAGACCAGGGTTCTACCCTGTTCACAAAGCTTTCGTAGTGCTTCAATAATGTGTTGCTCGGAGTCTTCATCCAGCCCGGCGGTGGGTTCGTCCAGCAGAATGAGGTCATAATCGGCGAGAAAAATCCGCGCCAGGCTGAGCCTGCGGGCCTGTCCCCCGGACAACCCAATGCCGCCTTCGCTCACCGTGCTGTAAATGCCTTGCTCCCGGCTGGCGACCAGACTGCCCAGCCCCACCTCCTGCAGCGCGCGCTCAATGGCGGTATCCGACGCATCTGGCGTGGTCAGCCGCAGATTGTCGGCCCAGGAGCCCTGTATCCAGAAACCCTTCTGGCCCAGCCAGCCGAACGGCGTGACCCCGGTCGGGTCACCGAATACCGCAACGGATCCTGATTCCGGTTTTATAAAGCCAGCCATCAAGTGCAACAGAGACGACTTGCCGCTGCCGGTGGCGCCGGTAAGTGCCACGATATCACCGCTCTGGATGGTGAGATCAAGGTTTTCAATAACCGTCGGGCCGTCGCCGTGGCGAATCGTGACGCCTTGCAAACTTATGACATCCCGTTCTGCGGAATCAGGGCTCTCAGTTGACGGTTGCCGGCATTCTGCCGGTTGTTGTAAACGCTCCAGAATTTCTGCTGCCGCGCCCATCGCGGATGCCCGGTCGTGGTAATACTGGGAAAGCGTGCGCAAGGGCTGAAAGAATTCCGGTGCCAGCAGCAGAATCAGCAGGCCGGAAAACAGGGTGAGATCCGGGCTTGGCCCGTATTCGATGTAGCCCAGCAAGCCGAAGCCGATGTAAATCGCGATAACGGCGATGGCCACGGAAGAGAAAAACTCCAACACCGCCGATGACAGAAAGGCCACCTTCAGCGTTTTCATGGTGATTTTGCGGTACTGATCGGAACGCCGGCGCAAGGTGTCGCTGGCACTGGCTGTCTGGCCGAACAGTTGCAGCGTGGTCAGCCCACGAATCTTGTCCAGAAACTGGCCGGACAACCGGCTGACAATTTCGAAATGCTGCTGATTCACCTTTTCCGCGCCCATTCCCACCAGGGCCATGAATAACGGAATCAGCGGTGCGGATAACAGCAACAAGATGCCGGCGAGCCAGTCAAGCCAGAACACCAGCACCAGAATTAATAGTGGAATGACCACAGACAGAGCCATCTGTGGCCGGAAGCGGGCAAAATAACCATGCAGGGCTTCTACATGGTCAAGCCATTCCCGGGTCAGAGAGGCGGCAGAGGCATCGGCCAGAGCCACAGGCCCGCTGGCCTGCCACTGCCGGTTCAGTTGTTGCCGTGCCTGCTCGCGTACCTGTTCGCTGGTGCGCGCGGCAAAGCGGGTCTGTAAACCCTGAGCCAGCGCACGTACCAGCAAGGCGGCCAGCAGGCCAATAAACCAGGGCGTAAAGGAAGCAACCGGTTGGTTTTCAATCACACCCTGATGAACAATCCAGGCCAGCAGTACCATCTGTACGATGGTCGCCAGGCCGGCCACTGTGCCGGCCATCACGGTTGCCCGGGTCCAGCGCTGACTGTCGCGGGCAAGCCCGGACAGCCATTGCCGAACGTCTGCCTGCTGGCTGCTCACTCAGTGGTAGCCTTCGCCAGCACGAACCTTGCCGCGGAAGACCCAGTAGGTCCAGGCGGTGTAGGCCAGCACAATCGGAATCACAAACAGCAGTCCCAGCAACAGGAACAACTGGGATTCATACGCCGAAGCGGCATCCCACAGAGTGTATTCAGGTGGAACCACATAGGGCCAGCGGCTGACTATCAGACCAAGATATGTGGTGATGAACAGCCCCATGGTTGCTACAAATGGCATTCCTTCAGAGCGGTTACGCACTGAGCGCCAGATCTGCAAGGCGCAAAGAAGCGTCAGAACCGGTAGAATCCAGATCACGCTGAGGTTCGAGAACCAACGCTCGCTGACCATCTCGTCCACAAACGGTGTCCAGGCGCTGATTATTGCAAACACCACCAATACCGCAATCAACAGCGGCGTGGTGATCCGGTACGCCCATTCCTGGAGTCGCCCTTCGGTCTTTAGTATCAACCAGGTAGAGCCCAGCAGAGCGTAGCCGGCAAGCAGGCCAAGGCCGGTCAGCACCGTGAAAGGTGTTAACCAATCCAGAGCGCCACCGACATAAACCCCGTTAGCAGTCTCGAAGCCCTGAATATAGGCACCAACCACCACACCCTGGGCGAAAGCCGCCACGGTGGAGCCGCCGGCAAACGCCCAGTTCCAGAGGTATCGGGACGTATTTGCCTTGAATCGGAATTCAAACGCTACGCCCCGGAAAATAAGCCCGGCCAGTAACAGGAATACACCGATATACAACGCCGGCAGGAAAATGCTGTATACCATCGGAAACGCTGCCAAAAGGCCTGCGCCACCCAGTACCAGCCAGGTTTCGTTGCCATCCCATACCGGGGCAACAGAGTTCATCATCACATCTCTGTCGTCTTCCGATGGTGCGAAGGGAAACAGGATGCCCACGCCCAGGTCGAACCCATCCATCAGCACGTACATGATGATGCCGAAACCGATAATGAATGCCCAAATGAGAGCCAGATCAAAGAGTTCCATAATCACTGCCCTCCGTTATCAGCCGGTTCGATACGGCCATGGTTATCGTATTCAAACGGTACATGCGCTGCGGAGATCGGCCGGGCAGGGCGCTCGGCTGAATCCGTTTCATCTTCATCGTCGTTTTCAAGACCGACGTACAGAACCCGCATCAGGTAGTAGACACCCGACGCAAACACCAACGCATACACAACCACGTATCCGATCAGTGTAAACAGTGCCATGCCACCGGTGAGCGACGGTGTAACCGACTCTGAGTGTCTCATGATGCCGTACACCAGCCAGGGCGCACGGCCCACTTCAGTGACAAACCAGCCAGTCAACACCGCAATAAACGGGGAAATGCTCATAAACCGCATGCCCTGCAGGAACCAGCGGGTTTCATACAGCTTGCCTTTCGGCCGCAGGAACAACCCGGTCAGGGCAAACAGAATCATCAGTATTCCCATACCGACCATGATCCGGAAGGACCAGAACACAATGCCGACCGGCGGCTGATCTTCAATCGCTACTTCGTTCAGACCCGGTACGATGCCATCCCACTCGTGAGTCAGAATCATACTGGCCATACTGGGAATACCGAGTTCCCAGTGGTTGGTCTGATTTTCCTGGTCCGGAATGGCAAACAGCAACAGCGGCACGTTGCTGGAGGTTTCCCAGTTGCCTTCCATCGCAGCGACCTTGGCGGGCTGGTGCTCCATGGTATTGAGGCCGTGGAAGTCACCAATAACCAGCTGTGCCGGAGCAATGAAGAGCAGCAACCACAAACACATTGAAAGCGCCTTACGGTTGGCTTCAACCTCACGACCTTTGAGCAGGTACCAGGCACTGACACCGGCAACCACAAAACCGCCGGTCAGGAACGACGCCATGGCCATGTGCAGGAAGCGGTAGGGGAAAGAGGGGTTGAAGATTGCCTCGCTCCAGGACGTTACATGGAAAATGCCATCCCGAAGCTCGGTACCCGCCGGGGTTTGCATCCAGCTGTTGGCCGAGAGAATCCAGAACGAGGAGATAAACGTGCCTGCCGCCACCATGATGGCTGCAAACAGGTGAACCCCTGGCGGAACCTTGTTACGGCCGAACAGCAGAACGCCAAGGAATGCGGCTTCCAGGAAGAAGGCCGTGATCACTTCATAACTGAGGATTGGCCCAAGGAAGTTGGCGGACGCCTGTGAGAAGTTGCTCCAGTTGGTGCCGAACTGGAACGACATCACAATGCCGGATACGACCCCCATGCCGAATACAACGGCGAAGACCTTGGTCCAGAAGGCAGATAGCGTAATCCACACGGGATTCCGGGTTTTGAACGCCAGGCCCTCAAGCACGGCAATGTACGAGGCAAGCCCGATGGTAAACACCGGGAAAATCGCGTGG
>Ga0136557_1000641_pt1 | contig 25739 bp, 20 predicted proteins | sample AntRauTorckE6832_FD_104796 | JGI IMG/M metagenome (GOLD analysis project Ga0136557, IMG submission 104796) | Saline lake microbial communities from Rauer Islands, Antarctica - Metagenome Torckler E6 #832 | ecosystem: Environmental > Aquatic > Non-marine Saline and Alkaline > Saline | place...
CCACCATATGTGACTTTCAATTCCTCTAAGGTTCGATTAAAACCGATACTCTTCGCCGTCGTGTTTGATTGCAACATTCTTTCAATTCCTCTAAGGTTCGATTAAAACCACTCAGGTTGCAGAACTTTGCGGCCGATGGTTTACTTTCAATTCCTCTAAGGTTCGATTAAAACACGATGATTATGTTTCCCGCATGGTGTTGGACCCGTCTTTCAATTCCTCTAAGGTTCGATTAAAACGACAGGGAGTAAAACAAAAGGCCCTGCATGGAGTGCTTTCAATTCCTCTAAGGTTCGATTAAAACTTTGATGTAAAAGATATGATAGAGTATGATACCACGCTTTCAATTCCTCTAAGGTTCGATTAAAACACGTTGTAAAAGTCATGCATATAGCCTTTAAATGCAATTTTTTATCACAAAAAGTGAATAAAATATCGTCGGGTTGCATTTCCGTAAAAAGGGAGGGGGTTTGACGAGCACAATAATTGTCGCTTAAAGCAACTATGAGATAGGTATTGGATTTGTCTTAATTATTATCAACACAAGAATGGATTAATACTATAAGGGCGACGAGTAGTTTATACAAAATTATCTATTTCATTTTTCTCAATACCTAACACTTCTCGATTGCTCCAGCGTTTACTTCCCACGCAATAGATGATGATGGAATCTTCTTTCTCGTTCATCAATTCTTCGATCTTGTATTTCAGTTCTTCTAACTGTGCGTTGGTGAGTTCTCCTTCAAATACAGAATTTTGTACATGATTGAGGTATTCGCGAACCAGCTTGAGCATTTTAGCTACACGCTTAACATTGATATCATAAACCAAAATGTAGTACATAATTTTAGTGCTTACTATTTAATGCTGCATTGTTAGTTGAATTTCAACTTCCACTTTCTCCTAAGCATTGCCATATGGACCTACTTTTACTACAGAAAAGTTATGGGTGCAGCTTGATCTAATAATTTATACCCAAAGGGTAAAACGAATAATGTTTTTAGAAACGCAATTCTGTTCATAATATTAAACTAAGAAATTACCACCAAGCTTTAAAAGGTTTATAAGGTTCGGCATCTGTAATATGCTTAACCAGTTTGTAGCATTCCAGCCGGATCAGCCGGCGATAAGAAACTTTTCGGTTCAACTTTCTATGCATAATCGTTGTATTGAGTTTGTCCTCAAAGGCTTTCACAAAGGTCTTTCTTCCCTTTTTGTTCAAGTGACAAAAATTAAGGTCTTTCTCAAAATCGGTGTGTTTTATCCGGCCTTGATTTAAACAGGTGAAAATTACCCTGTCTGCCAGTAATGGTTTAAATATCTCAGCGAGGTCAAGTGCTAAAGAATACCGCCTATCTCCCGGTTCATGCAAAAAAGAAATAAGAGGAGAGAGCTGAGTTCGGTAAATTTCAGTAAGGCAAGCTGAATAAACCATTGCATTGCCAAAAGATATAAGTGCGTTTACTGCATTATCGGGAGGATGTTTAATCCGTTTTTCAAAGTCATATTTTTCTCCCAAAATAATTGGAAACGCCGAATAATACGCTTGCCGTATATTACCTTCTAATCCCATTAATTGGTGAATATCCTCAGCAAGTGGAACTTCATCCATATGGCTCTCTATTCGTATGATAAATTTTGTGAGATCACCAGCACGGTCATTATAATATTTAAGGTTACGAAGCATATTATACCCCGAACCCATCACAAACTGAAGAGCCAACCGCATTCGTTTTTTCGAGTTTTTATAGTGATCTACCTGATTCACCAACAAAAAACCACTTAGTAAATATTCACGCGGATAATAGCTTCCGTTATAAAAACCATAATAGTTAAATAGATGTGCCGGAATATTATTCTTGGAAAGAAATTGGAGCATTCGGGCATTAAAGTTGATCTCCCCAAAAATCATGAGAGAATCAACATCATCAATGGGAATTACTCGTTTATTTAGAGAATCGAATTCTTTTTTGAATTTCCCTGCTTCGGTGATGAGTTGCCAATCAAGTTCATCGCTTTCATTTTGATCTGTTTGCTCCAGCAATTCTTCTTCTTCTTTATAAGGTAAAAAGAAGAGCGTGTTTTGCTTGCGCATCAGTTTTCCGGATGAGAAGATGTAATAAGGTCTTTTCATGGCACATATTTGTATTCAAAACCTATCAGGTTTTAAAATCTGACAGGCCTGTTTATTAATCTTCTATCAATTTCTAACTATAGCAAAGCTCGTTATAAGAGCAACTTTTGCAGATTTTCCACTCAACAGTTCGTGGAGGTTTTTTTCGGTTTTTTATTTTTCGAATATTGGGGATTATCTTTTCTTCAATTTCTTTTCGATCGCTTCGGGTTAAGATAATTTGCTCTGTTTGCCTCAGCTTTGGGTAATTAAGTTCGCCTATGTACCCCCGTTTTCCGGGCTGATTTTGAAAATCTACCGTAGATTTTTCATCAGCAATATGCATTCCTTTTTGCTCCAGGTACCACATATAGTATTTAAGCTGCCAGGTGTGGGCCTTATCCATACTGGCCGATTTTTTTACTTCGTGGATGACTTTTTCTTCATGATCCATCCAGTCAATTACAATTACTCCGTCGACCGAAACTTCTTTCTGCTTCCTCTTATAGCTGGTTTCGTGGATATGTTTACCCATTCGCACAGCGTCACTTTCTTGCTCGCATTGAATATTATGAGCAAAGAACCACAGCTTTCGCGCGCATACAAAATAGTAGGCTACTTCGGTTCCTGTGATGGTTTTATTTTTGTTCATCCTGTTTAAACCTCCAAGGTTTTTGCCCTTAGAAAGTGTTTCAACTTGCTGGGACGGTGGATTGGTTTTCGTAGTCGAAGGATTGCATTCGGTCGATCAACCATTGTCTTGCTTTTTCAATGGAATCCGCAGAACCATATTCTCCTTTGATATATCCACTGGCAGGCAGGGTTACAAAAACATCCGCGCCGGCTTCTTTATCTAATCGGGGAACAGCTTGATCCTTTTCAACATCTTCTCGCAATTCAGCCCGAATAGCTCCAGCTACAGCGTACGCTTTATCCGCTAGGGCAAATGCCAGTGGTTCCATCAAGCTAAATGTACGGGCTTGGTTACTGGTAATTTGCCAATCCAACAACCCTTCAGCTAAAGCTGATATAATTTTATCTCTTTGTTCTTTAGGGCATACCAGACAAGGACCAAAGAAATTTTCACTTTCTACCCAGCCTTCTTCTATCATTTTATCTTTTACACTTTGATAAACTTCAGGCTCTCCTTTTTGAAGGGGAATGGTAGAAACAGAAAAAAGCCTTCTCAAATCAATAGCTACATCGTAAACAAATAGTCCATAAGCACGTGTCTGTTTATCTAAAAATGTACGTTTTGGAAGTTGTTTATCTATTTTTTCAAGATAATCTTGCATTTCCTCTGGACTCATAGGATTGCCATTCTGATCCAAAAGTGTCACTTTACTATTTGGGTTATTCGTTCGGTCAAATGTTCCTTTTTCCGAATCTGTACCACCTAATAACGGATGAAGAGGACGCATTGCTGAGATAGATAACGGGCTGCGTCTTTTTACAACAAAACTCTCCTCGTCCTTGGTCTTTGTGGCTTTTGAGGATGCTTTCATATATCCTCCTAAAAGTTGATCAGGATAAGTTGGATCACAAGGCTGAACAGGGATATCCTGTTTAGGTGCGCCGCCCTTTTTATCGAGTTTCCATAAAAAATCAACTGGTGCCAAATCTTGATGAAGTTGATTTACTACTCGCTCTAAAATAGAACGCTTGACTTGCTGTCCGCTCGAAAAAGGTTGGCTTCTTCTGAATTGTGGTTCGTAATACGTTTTTTGTCCGTCTTCCACACAAAAAACAGTGTGTTCAACATGCTTTAATCCTCTAAGGTATAAGTAAGGTGAATTCATAATTTACTCCGGTTTGTAGTTGAAAATATTATTTTTAGTTGGACTGATAGTAGTTGTATTTAAACTTGATAAGTGTCAGAAATAGCTTAAACATGTCTTGAGGAATCGAAGTCATTAACTTCTCTACTGCTTTATTCAATAGCTCCGCAGTATTTTTATCTTCTTCAATTATCGAGGAAAGACCTTCAATAAACTGTTGCCGGTTTCTTGTTTCCCACAAACTTTCAACTTGTTTAATACGTGTGCGTAATCTGTTCTCTTCGCCTTCGAACTTTAATAAGGCTTCCGCTACTTCTTCCGATAGTTGTAAGGTGTCTTCATTATTTAGCATAGCTTGTATCCATGTTATGTAAGTGATAAAAGTGATTCTTTTTTCTTCTTTGTCTAGCTTATACATTTTCTTTGATCTTTTACGAACATCTCCGCCTGTATATTTGTAAAGATCTTTAGGTTTTAAAGCTCTCACTCCAATTCCTCCTAAACTGCAAGCTTTCTCAATAGAAAATTGAGTCTTATAAACCTCTTCAAGTTTTGTGGCTTGTCTCCGACTTATTTTGGAATCCTGTTTAATGAGTTGTTCAAATATTTGGGGCATCCACCTGACTTTCCCCAAATCTATATACATAAAACCCAGAGTACTATTCATTTGGCTCAATTTATATCCATAAACCAATTCGCGAACATGTTCGGTATCTAAAAACTTTGCAAGTGAGAAAACTTGGTCTGACCAAGCAGGGCGATTTAGTTTAATTTTCCCTTTATCCTTACCTGAATTACCTGTAATCAAATCGAGAGTATTTTTGTAGGCTTTATCTAAATTATCTTTAAATTCAAGTCCATGAGTAATCCAGAGTCCATTCCAGGTTGCAATTTGTCTGCCTTTTGCTTTGGGAGTTTCATCTAAATATTTTCTATAAAACTTCCATCCTTCAAACAGAAACCAAAGCAGCTCTTCATTGTTGAACAGAAAGTCATATCCACCCCCAAAACCTACACCCAAGGCACCACCAAACCAAGAGTAAAGGATATTTTCTTCCGATAAGTCAAAGTCGATAGAACTAATTTGCCCGGAGGTACTCTTGTCAATATCACCGGCCATAAAACCTACAGCAACGGCTCCGCTAATAGTTTTCTCTCCATTACTCACTTCTTTTACATCGTTCAGAAAACGTTCTTTTTTTATTACAGAATCCCGAACATCCTCCCTTTGATCATCTTTAGATATCTTTTGAAAAAATTTTGAATTTGTTACCTGAAGCAAATGTAAATGATCTTCTGCATCAAAAAGCACAGGGAAAAATTCCTCTTCGAAAAACTCCGAAGCAGAAAAGTTTTTACCTGTTTTCTTATTGTAGAACTCTAAAAATTTTCGACCTGTTTGTTGGGTGTACATGATACTTCGGCTTAAATAAAATTTGACGGTTCTTTCAGTTCCAATCCTATATTCTCATAGTTGTATTGCTCGGTCATTACATAAGGCTCACTCCCAATGCCTTCCACAATTTGCAATCTTTCCCGAATTCTATACATGCTTTTTTCATTTACCGGAATTTCCAGCCATTGCCGTTCTTCCCAATGGGCTTCTTTATAGGTTTCCAAATCTTGTTCAAGAATAGCTGAAGCAGAATCAATTTCCAGGTACTTCATCAGCACCGGCTCTGTAATGTGCCGTAGCTTTTTCATCTGAAATTGATTGTTATTCCATTTCAGATACCCACTAATTTCCTGTATATCCACTTCGGGATAAACCTGGTCAATCAATGATTGAATTTCATTCGTTCTTAGCGTATCTCCATCAGGCAGCAAATCGAAACTTTTCTGAACAATCTCTTTCTTGTAAGGCAAGGTGTGTTCTTGGGGCTGAAGAACATGAATGGATCGCAGAATTCGTTCTTCCGGTTCTTTGCGCCTTCGATTGATGCGCCCGAAACGTTGAATCAACGCATCCAAAGGAGCTGCCTGAGTAATCATTCGGTCAAAACTGATATCCAGGCTGACTTCAACAACTTGTGTGGATACCACAAAACAAGGGCCATCTTTTTCATCAAAATTCTTCTTTAATTGTTCTTCTCTTTCCCTGCGATCCTTTCTTCGAAAACGGCTGTGAATGAGCATGGATGGAATGTCAGGAAACATGCTTTTTAGCATTCGGTAAGTCTCTTGAGAATCGGCTACGATATTACAAACAATCAATACTTTTTCATTTACCGCAAAAGCCGTCCTTATGGTCTCAAATAATTCATCAACAGTTTCATTTTTATGTATGATGTGCCGGTCGTATGTAGCCAATTCATTTTCGGTTAAGGCAACCTCATAGGTTGTTTCGGCACCACCCAATATTTCAAGCAGTTTATCATAAAGTGCCGTGGGCATTGTAGCCGTACCAATATGAATTCGACAGTTTTGCTGAATCAGCACTTTTACAATTTCCATCACCATTGCCTGTGATTCGGCTTGGTAGGTGTGGATTTCGTCTAAAATTACATCACATCCCTTCAAATCCATGAGTGTTGCTTCAAAACCCATCGTTCCAAAAATGACACTGCTGGTTTGGTGGGGAGTAAGTACTTTCACACTTGAACCAACAAAAGGCTGCAACTGAACTTCCTGTTTACTGTTGTTTTCGTCTTTTAACACAAGTCGGGATGCTGCATGCAAAAGCCGAACATCTGTTTCAGGAGGCACAAGATCTTTAATCCGCTTAAACATGGCATTTATGGATGCCTGAAATGGAAGCATATAAAATGTTCTTCCCTTGCAGCGGTTCAATAAAAATTCGGTTTTGCCCGCCCCGGTTGGAGCTACAACCAGTGTATGTAGCCTTTCATCACCCGTTGGTTTCATTGAAAGAGGAAATAGCTCATGAGGTGGATACATATCCACATATTCCGGGGTTTTGAAGAACCGCTTTAGGTAAGGCTTTAGTTCTTGTCCTAATGCCGATGCCATATGATCGGAGGCCATTAAAAGTCCTTTCCATTCCGACCAGCCATCGTCTAATTCCTCGCAATGTTCATACACCCATTCTAATGCTTCCTCAGCTTCCTGTCCAGAAATTGGTCGCGTTTGTATTCCCAATTCTTCAAGAAGGCCTGAAGCCCGTTGCGACCATATTTCCCAATCTTCCAAGTGAGATTCGAACAAGCCAGCAGGCCCTTGCTGATTCAGAATGTCGATAATTCCTCTTTTTCTATGATCTCCTTCTATAGACTTGTGATGGGCTATGATCATTTCAGTTATCGGCCCCCATTCATTCTTCGAAAACAACGGCAGAAAAGCCAAGGAAGAAATTTCATGCCGGTTCGGAAGCGTTTGATTAAATCCAAAGCCCTCTTTATAGCCATGTACAAAGGCCTGATAAACTGGGTGAGCTTTACCGATATCATGCAATAAAGCACCCTTTCTGCTTAGTTCAATATCTTTCCCAAAATGTTTTGCTAAGGGTACAATAGCATCAGCAACATCCATCAGGTGCTGCTTTAAGGTAACTGGGCCATAGGCTTCACTTTTAGCCAATAATTCCAGCTCTTGATATATCTCAATCGACCAACGCTTCATAATGATTCATCCCGAATTGCTCCACCCGTGATTTCCAGCATACCGTACATAGGCTCGAAATCATTAAAACGGTTGTATCCAACCATAAAACCATCATCGTCTGTAAATTTGAGTTCAAATCCCTCTATCTCATCAAACTCATCATCACTTACTTTTTTAATCCCTGAACTTTTATCCGGCAATAAAATGTCTTCATTCCTACATAAACAAAGGTGTTGCTCAAACGCAATTTCTGAATCTTCTACTGAAGAAAAACCTAAAACCAGTATTGGATTAATAAGCACTCCACGTGTAAGAATACTGAAATTATGCCCCGGTTTTTTAATCAGCTTCGGTCGTGTTTGCTCTTGTTGTTTATCAAATTTAGAAAAACTCAGTTTATGCCGGACAATACTTTTAACCTGTAATTTTTGCCGCATTCCTTCGATGATTGAAGGAGTTAAAAATTGCTGACTGAATGTTAATTCATCTCTGACGGCTGTCCATGGTTTTATAAAACCAAAGGGCCCTATATATGTAACAGTATAAATAGTCATAATTTGCAATGATGATTAAAAGACCTGACAGGTTTTCAAAACCTGTCAGGTCTGGTGGTAAATTTCAGCTTAATGCTCCAAATCCACTTCCTGTTAATTCCCCGATGCCTACTGTCCAGGCAAATTCAATAGCTTTAGGATCTCCTTTCAGAATTACCGGGCAAAAATTTGCACGAAGTTTTGTGCCTTTTAAATCCACTAATTTTGTCTTTGGGTTCGGATATCCTTTGTCGAATATGGCTTCCAATGAGTCAAAGTTTTTATCAAGGCCGGCTTCATGAAGTTTTTTATTAAGCGTGCGGGCCAAATATTGATTGGCATCTTCATCCTTAAATGTTAAGTGCTTCCGGCTTTCCGCATCTTCGTTTTTTCGAATTAAAACCGGGCTGGCTACTTTAAAGCGTTGCTCTTTAGTGAATGATGGAGTTTTAGCCACTTTTACCTCATCAACTTTCATCCCATACATCACATCCGGATTATCCACAATCCCCTGAATTAAATCTGAACCATACTTAGATTCCCAAAAACTAATAAACCACATTGCGCCATTGGCAAAATTCAATCCACCATCAACCCGTTCTGCATTCCCCCTCAACCAAGAAAAAGAATACAACGATATCTTATCATGTAGTTCATTTTGCCCTAGCCATTTGTGAAGAGCTCCCGTTAATTGGTGCTGGTAGTTGAAAGGAACAGGCTTGCTGTTTGGTGTAAGTGTTAGATGTAATCTCATCGTAATCTTCTGTTAAAAGTAATTATGAAACCAACGTAAGCATTAGGCATGTCAACTCCTGTCACCCCAAAACCAAAAACTTTAAAAGTGTTGTTATTAAAACGCATGGAACATTGTATGGTTAAAAGTGGACATTCATATTTCGATTCATAAAATTATCTTATCGACTTGGATAACCACAAATCGAAAATCATAAATTGTAAATCACTTGTCCTTCCATGCTGCAATCTGCAGATAAGCTAACTATACTTCGAAAACCATTGCCCGTTTGAAATAACTTTATTTTGTCCTGAGATGCAAATGTAAACTTCTGGATTTATTCGATATTCAATGTTCTTCCGAGTTTGTCCTCACTTCTGATTTTGTTAACTTCGCAAAGTTAGTAAACAAGCATAAACAAGTTTTGGCATTATGATCCCGCAAGAATTACAGGAAATTATTGATGAAACCGAGCTTCATATGGATGAAGCCACCGGATTTTATAAAAAAGAACTTTCACATATCCGAGCCGGAAAAGCCAGCCCTTCGCTGATCGAAAGCGTGAAGGTAGATTACTTTGGTTCCCAAACACCATTGCAGCAGCTCGCCAACATCAGTGCACCTGAAGCTCGATTACTGGTAGTTTCTCCCTACGATAGATCTGTAATGCAAGATATTGAAAAAGCGATCATGTCGGCCGGATTGGGATTAAACCCCAGTAATGACGGAGATCGCATCCTGATTCCACTTCCTGTACTTACTGAAGAGCGCCGTAAAGAACTTGTTAAACATGCCAAAGACATTGCAGAGCAAGCTCGCATAAGTATCAGAAATTCACGCCGAAATGCTAACGACACCGTCAAGTCAACGGCTGAAAGTGAATCCCTCTCTGAAGACTCCCGTTACGAAGCCGAAGATGAGATCCAGAAGCTGACCGACAAATACACCGATAAGGTAGAAGACCTCCTCAATAAAAAAGAAGAAGAAATAATGACAGTGTAAGATTTCGGGTTGCGAGTTGCTTGTTACTGGTTATAGGTTTTATTGCCAAAGTATAAAAGCTTGACCAAGTTGGATTATGAAAAGTTACAAAGACTTAGAGATTTATCAGATGGCTTATGACTTGGCACTTGAAGTTCACAACTTAACAATGACTCTTCCAAAATATGAAATGTATGAACAGGGAAGTCAAATTCGACGATCATCAAAAAGCATAAAAGATAATATAGCAGAAGGTTTTGGAAGAAGGCGGTATAAAGATGAATTTGTACGATTCCTGATTTTTGCTCATTCTTCCTGTGACGAAACCGTTTCACAACTCAATATGATCAGTGATATTCATTTTAAAAACGAACCAATTACAGATTTACTAAACAGATATGACACTTTAGGGCGAAAGATCAACAGTTTTATAAGCTATGTTGAAACAAGCTGGAAAGTATAATTGAACTTCAGATGACCGATATCACACTAAACTCGCAACTGAAAACCCGTAACCCGCAACCCTGCTAAATGTATATATCCGAACTTGAATTACAAGGGTTTAAGAGCTTTGCCAATAAGACCAAGGTAAAGTTTGACAGCGGGATCACCTCCATTGTTGGACCAAATGGGTGCGGGAAGTCAAATATTGTTGATGCCCTGCGCTGGGTTCTGGGTGAGCAACGGCCTTCTTTACTTCGTTCTTCAGCCATGGCCAATGTGATCTTCAACGGAACCGCCAAGAAAAAAGCCCTTGGTATGGCAGAAGTTTCCCTGACTTTTGTAAATGATAAAGGCATTCTACCTATCGAATACAGTGAGGTTACAATCACGCGACGATTGTATCGGTCCGGCGACAGCGAATATCTCATCAATAACACTTCCTGCCGGCTCAAAGACATTATGGAATTGTTCATGGATACCGGAATGGGTTCGGATGCCTATTCTGTGATCGAACTTAAGATGGTAGAAGAAATTCTTAACGATAAGAATAATGACAGGCGTCGTTTATTTGAAGAAGCCGCCGGAGTAACCAAGTATAAAGATCAGCGAAAGAAAACTATTCGTAAGCTGGAATCTACCCGCAAAGATCTTCAGCGTGTAGATGACTTATTGGTAGAATTAAGAAAGAAAGCCCGATCTCTGGAAATTCAGGCGGAAAAAGCAGAGAAGGCTAAAGTCTATAAAGATGAGTTGGAACTCCTTGACAAGGCCCTCACGCTTCACGATTTCAATAAAATAAAAGCCGAGCTTGAGCCACTGAAGGAGCGCATCACCAATGCCGACAAAGAAAAGAAGGAAATTACCAAGGCCATTGAACAGCTCGAGGAAAATGATGAAAAGGCCCGGGCAGAACTTCTCGAAAAAGAACGACAACAGGCAGAGGCTCAGCGACGGGTAAGTCAGCTCCATAATGCTATTCGTGAGGCCGACACCAATCTTCGCATCACCCGAGAGAAGATCGAGAATGAGAAGAAGGTGATCGCAGAATATGCCAAAGATATTGAAACAGGTCAGAAAGACCTTAAGGAGCTGAATGAGTTGCTGGATTCAAGCCGAAAAAAGCTGGAAAGTTTTGATGATGAATTAGAAAAATCAGCCAAAGCCCTTGAAGACTCAAAGAAAAAATACGGACAAATTCAGCAGCAGTATAACCGTGAGCGGAGTGAATTGTATGAAATTGAAGTCCAGTTAAGTGCCACCAATAATGAATTAAATCAGCTCCAGACCAAGCGCATCAAAATTGAGAGCCGGCTTGAAAATACCGAAGGTGATCTTGAACGCATCAACAATGAGATCGTTGACCTGAACGATGAGATCGAAAACCTGAATGGTGAGCAGGGTTTGATCGAACAGAAACTTGACAATTTAGTAGTTGAGCGGGATGAGCTGGAAGAAGAACTTGAAACCGCCCGAGACAAACGAGAGCAATTCGCTGACAAGCAGAACGAAATTAAAGACGAGCTTAGAACGCTTCAAAGTAAAAAGGAATCGCTGGAATCTGAGATCCGGCTGATGAATGATCTGGCCAGTTCCAATGAAGCATTTCCGGGCAGTGTTAAATATTTGATCGAAAACCATCGGTTTGATTTCAAAGATATGACCACCGTTTCCGATATCTTTGACACGGATCAAAAACATGCGGTGGCGTTGGAAGCTGTTCTTGGCGACGTACTGAATTTTGTAGTTGTTAAAACACTCGATGAAGCGCAACGGGCTGCCAAGATCCTTAAAGAGAATAAAAAAGGGCGCGCCACATTTATCCCCCTCGATCAGCTTGCTGCCACCTACCCGGTTAAAGACGGGGACCTCTTTGATGAGGTTAAATCGAAGAGAGAATATTCGGCATTAAAGCAATTACTGCTTGGCAATGTGATGGTGTTCGACTCTGTGGAAGGTGCTTATGCAGGAACCAAGAAGAAAGACGACATCGTTGGCGTGACCTTTGATGGAGAGGTGGTCACTAATACCAAATTCTTCCAGAGTGGCAGTAAGAGTAAAAATGCCGGTGTTCGGGTTGGGCTCAAAGACAAAATTGAAAAGCTTGAAAAAGAAGAAGCTCAAACCACCAAGGAGATCACAAAGCTGGAAAATTATCTCCAGCAAATTGTTGAGAAATATGAGAAACTGGACATCAGTAAACTCAGCCAGATCCTGAAAGAAAAAGAACAAGAAGTCCGTCGACTTGAGCAACAACAACACAGCTTGAGTTCAAAGGTTCAGGTCTATCAAAAGAATATCGGAGAACTGGTAAACCGAAAAGACAATCTGAAAAGCAGTGAGGGCTCCGCTCAGGAAGAATTGGACTCTATACAGCCCAAACAAAAAGAATTACAGCAGAAAATGCTGGAGCTGGATGAAAAACAACAAGAAAAAAAAGACCTGCTGGAAACACTTGAAGATGAACGCTCTATTGCTCAAAGCCGATATAATGACAGTCAGCTGAAGCATCAGGATCTGCGTAATAAAGTAGATAACCTGGATCGTGATGTGCAACGCGCAGAGACTGGAATCGAAAATGTTACGAAACGTATCGAAAATCGTACTACGCTGACCGGTGAAAGCAAGGAACGCATCGAAACGCTGACCGGTCGAACCAAAGAGCTGCAGGAAAACATCACCCAGAACAGTGAAGCTAAAAAAGATGCCGACGAAGCGCTTGAAAAGGCGGAAGAAGCGGCAGCCCGGCAGCGCGGTAAGATCAACGAGATCGAGAAAGAGTTGAAGGAGATCCGCCGCCGGAAAGAGGTCAACATGGAACTTGTCCATCACCTTGACATGGCCCGCGAAAAAATGGATATGCAAAGCCAGGCGCTATCCGATCATGTTTGGGAAACTTACGGAATCCTGATGAAGCAGGTAACCGGAGAACTTCCTGAAGATAAATCTCCTGAACAAGCGAAGGAACGCATCAGCTGGCTCAAGCAAAAGGTGAACAGCATCGGGGAAGTGAACCCGCTGGCGATTGAAGAATACCGGGAAGAAAAAGAACGTCTTGATTTCTACGAAGAACAAATTCAGGATCTGACCGAAGCCGAAGAACAGCTCCTTGAAACCATTGATGAGATAAACGAAACGGCTACCAAACGATTTAATGAAACTTTTGAGAGGATCCGCGTCAATTTCCAGAAAGTATTTAAAACGCTGTTTGAGGCGGATGACTACTGTGATCTGATCATAGAACAAGATGTAGAAGATCCGCTGGAAGCACGGATCGAGATCAAAGCGCAACCCAGGGGTAAACGGCCATCCGGAATTTCACAGCTATCCGGGGGAGAAAAAACCTTGACGGCTATCGCCCTGCTTTTTGCCATCTACCTTGTAAAACCTTCACCATTCTGTGTATTGGATGAGGTGGATGCTCCGCTTGATGATGCCAATATTGAGCGCTTTGCCAAAATGATCAAAGACTTTAGTGAGGAAACTCAGTTCATCATCATCACCCATAACAAAAAAACGATGAGCAAGGCGGAGATGATGTATGGGGTTACCATGCCTGCCACCGGGATATCTCAGCTCGTTGGGGTGAAGCTGGATGAAGTGGAAGATGTGCTGTAGAATATTGAAGTGGGCGCTACAACACGGAGCGAGTGTTCTTCCTTTTTTCGCATCAATTATCCTAATCTAATTACTTAACCTAGATCCTACGCTCTGCATTGGAACCTGATTACGATCAACTTTCTCTAATGTGAAATTTATCCCATTTTCTCAGTTAAAAAACTCCATGGAGTTCTCACTATGTTTGATATATTCACGTCTATATGAATTCAACCGAAATCTGATTCTATGAAACGATTATCTACTTTTCTAACGCTTATCCTTATTTTTACAGCTGCCTGCCAGCAGCAGGAAGAACCCACCAGATTTGAAAACCTCCCCAATTCTGCACAAACCATTTCACTGCTGGGAGATACCCTCAAAACTGAAATTGATTCACTTCCACCTGCTCTTGCCAGCCGTATCGATTCTCTGAGTGCACTGTCATTGGAAGGTGATCAACTTGTAGACAGTTATGTCTGGGAGGCTAGAAAAACGGCCTATACCGGAGATTATCGTACAGCACTAACACAGCTTTCTTCAGCTATTATTGAGTTCCCCAATGAACCACAGTTATATCGCCATCGTGGGCACCGCTACATCACCTTGCGTGAATTTGATCTTGCCATTCGGGATTTTCAAATAGCTGCACGGCTTTTTGAAGGGAAGGAGGATATCACAGAAATGGATGGATTACCGAATGCTCAAAATATCCCTCTCAGTTCTCTTCAAACCAATACCTGGTATCATTTAGGTCTGGCGCATTACCTGAAAGCAGAATATGACTTGGCAAATCAAGCTTATTTAAAAGGACTCGAAGTTGCTGATAATAATGATATGAGAGTGGCTTTCTGGTATTGGCAATATATGGCTATGCGAAAAGCAGGACATGATATGGAAGCCGGAAAAATGCTTGAGCAAGTTTCTCCTGGAATGGAGATGATAGAAAACACCAGTTATCACGAGTTGCTAATGGTATTTAAAGGGGTATTCACGCCTGATGAATTATTAGGAGCTGAGAATTCCGAACTGGATAATTCTACGCTCGGCTACGGACTCGGATTTTGGCATCATATAAATGGACGCACTGAAAGAGCTGAGCAGATTTGGCAGGATGTTTACGATTCCGGGAACTGGGCTGCTTTCGGGTTTATTGCAAGTGAGGCTGAATTGGCAGAATAATGTTACAGTGTTTACATGTTACGGTGTATATCAAATATTAATATTACACCGTAACACATTAACACGTTCGCACAGTAACACTTTTAACTAATTCCCCACAAAGAAAACTGCATTTCCGAATAACAGTTTCCCATTATGCCAGAAACCACGGAACAGCGGATTATCGATCATATAAACCACTTGCCCGCGTCCCATATTCTGGACTCCAAAGGTCAGCGAATTATTTAAAGGTTCAAGAGCTTTATTCCCTACAAAACCACTTCGGTGAGCATCCTCTTTGGCAGCACCCACATTCCACCCATTCTCCAGATACTCATAACCAGTTGAGCCGAGTTTAAGTGACATGTATTGCTCATCATATCCAAAAGCTAAAGGATGAGAGGTATCCATAGTGATCTCATAAATACTGCCGGGATTAGAATACTGTATACGCTCTCTATCTGAATCACCATAAGCCCTGAGCTTATCATTTGGATCTTCATCTTCATCCATTTCCCGTTCTTTACGCTTCAGGGCGAAACCATCTTTCCCTGCTAAAAATCCATTTGCTCCATCCACAGCAATAAGGGTCCCGCCTTCACTTACCCAATCTTTTATGCCATTCAGTTCACTGTCTCCAGCAGCACTTCCATAAATACTTGGCATAATCAGCACATGATAATCACTCCAGTCTACCGATCCAATGTCATCCAAATTGATCAGAGTTACCGGATAATTGATCTGTTGGTCAAAGTAATTCCATATATGACCTACCATATTCGAGCTTGTTCCCTCTCCAGATAAAAGAGCCACTTTGGGAGTATCGATCAATCGAACAGATGAAGAGCCAAAGTCCTTACCTGAATCTACAAAACCAGTTGCTACAGGGGTTAACACCCGATTCAGCATACCGGCCTCATCTTTCACAATGGTGTCAAATCGGTCACCCAATAATTCATTTCCATTTCTGGTTATAATGAGCGTACCGGGAGCATATTGATCTCCATTCAAAGTAAATGCTTCTTCCGCATAACGAACCTGTACTCCTTCATCCAGCAAACGCGCAAGATATTTCAGGTCTTCCATTGAATTCCATTTAGCCAAATATGCATAAGGCTTATTGATATTAGGCGTCAATTGACCCTCAGACGTTTCAGATACCGAACGAGTATTTATCGTGCCCGTTATCGCATATCCCTCTAATCCATAAGCATAGTGAGTTTCCCATGCCGTGATATCATAGGTTAAAGAATCTGCCAATTCAGGCTTTGGCTCAAACAATACTCTTACCAATGTGCCTTTTGGCTGATAGGTGCTGATCACATAATCTCCCTCTTCAATAGAAACCCGGCCTGTTTGTCCTGTGGAAAAATCATATCCGTTAGAATTGGATGAACCTGAGGCTACTCCAAATTCAATGTTTTGCTCCATTAAATACTGCAGTAATTTCGTGGTTTTATCAGGATTACTGCTCTTTTTAACAACAAAAGTCTTGTACTGCCCTGAACCATTTTCCTGTGTCTCCTGAAAATAGGAAGCAAACTCTTCCACCACCCGTTCATGATTCTGTGCCGTGATCTCCACAGTTGAGATCCCTGAAGTATGATGATGAAGGAGACGGTCTTTCAAAGTTAATGTATCGCCTTCAGGTTTATAAACTCCCAAGCCTGCAAAACCACCACCTGCCTGCTCATATGTCATTCCTATAGCACCATTAAAGGTAGGCCATGTATCACCATAGCTTGGATAGAACAGGTCAAAAACTTCACGGGTAAAGTACAGCCAGTTTTCTTCGTCAAAATACTTGGTATGATTTTTACCGATCATGGTCTGAAAGTCACGCTGCCATGCCGTTATCGCTTTGTGAAATGGTTTAGCTGCAGGAGCAAAATAATAAGGTGAACTATAGCTTTGTTCATGAAAGTCTACATGTACATGAGGCATCCACTCCTGATACACTTTGATACGCTGCTTGCTCTCAACCTGTGTTTGCCAGGCCCAATCCCGGTTTAGGTCAAAGTAGTAGTGATTGGTTCTTCCACCCGGCCATGGCTCACTGTGCTCCCTTGCGTCGTGATTTGGATTAAACTTTTCGCCAACCACAGTTTTGTACCAATTCACATACCGATCCCGTCCATCCGGGTTGACCATTGGATCCATGATCACAACCGTGTTTTCGAGCCACTCGCTTCGCTCTGTTACAAGTTCATAAACTGACTTCAAAGCTGCTTCACTTGATGAGGTCTCATTACCGTGCACATTATAACTCAACCAGACAATAGCTTTTTTGTTATCCGTAGGCTGCCCTGATTCAAGCCCTGTTAATTTCAAATTATTGAGCCGGATCTCATCGAGGTTTGCATGATTTCCCGTTGAGGTAACTACTGCATAAACCAGTTCCCGACCCTCGTTGGTGGCACCGTATTGGGTGAGCGTAACCAGCTCAGACTCATCAGCTACATGCTGAAAATAGTTCAGCACTTTATAATGCGGAGTCCATTGGTCACCAAGTTCGTACCCAAGAAACTCTGCGGGCGATTGTAACTGAGCTTGGATATGTGTTGACAAAAATGTCGCGAAAAGCAGGAGTAAAGTTATTTTTTTAATCATTGTTAGGCTGATTTAAAAGTTCTTCTTCAATTTGTTTTACCACATCATCTACAATAGAATTCGGGATAGGAATAGTAAGGTTGTAATGCGCAATTTTCCACCCATTTTCATTTTTTACCAAAACCCCGCTTCCCCGGCTCGGACCCAGGTTAGGCGTATCGAGCTCTTCGTCAAACCAGGCCGTTTTTCCATTGTCTGTAAAATATACTTTTCGAAACGTTGGGGTGAAAGTCCACGCAACACCGTCATCTTCGAAATAGGGTTTGGACCACGGTTTGAATACGGCAATCGTCCACCGCTCGGTAGCATCCGTTCCCATAAAGATGGAAGAGTCGCTTTCAAAGTGATTGAAATAGCGTTCAAAATCACCTTCGGCAGCGGCATTATGCCAGTCGTCGAGTACGGTATTTACTCCATCAGGTGAAGGTTTTGAGATTTTCTGTTCATTTTGGCAGGCGGTAAAAAATAATGACAACAAAACCGGCAAAATCATATAGCGCATGAGTAATCACACTTAGTTGAAAGTTGATGAATAGTAGATAATCTCGGAGCATCCAACAAGTTGGATTTTAAGTGACCTCAAAAACCAGGCTATCTTAATTTTTTACTAAATTTTAGCGCTGTAAAAACTTCCTATTTTTGATTATGCTTCAGTTACATTCCAATCAACCCATTATCAGCTTTGATCATCAGCAGTAACAGCGCCAACCAGATCACGCCCATCAAACGCATTGCCGCTATTGACATCGGAACCAACTCCTTTCATGCCATTTTTGTAGATGTTTATTCGGATGGAAGTTTTCGCACCCTCGACAAACTCAAGGAAATGGTGGAAATGGCCAAAGGAGGAATGGGAAAACGGCTTTCGGAAGGTGCTTTTAAGCGCGGGCTTTCGGCCCTCAAGAATATTAAACGGCTAGCCGACAGTTACGAGTGCGATAAGATCCTTGCTTACGCCACCAGTGCCATTCGTGAAGCGGAAAATGGGGGGGAATTCATTCAGAGAAGTATTGACGAGGTTGGGATCAAAATGCTGGCTATCCCAGGCAGAGTTGAAGCTGAGTTAATTGGACTGGCGGTTCGTCACGGGGTAAAATTGACCGAAAAACCGGTTTTAGTAGCTGACATCGGAGGTGGAAGCGTAGAATTTATTTTGGGGAATGAGGAAGAATTCTTCTATACCGCCAGTAAAAAGATCGGGGTTTCACGCATGACCGAGATCTTTAAACCGGCAGACCCCATTACTTCGGAAGACATTGAAAAACTGGAAGCACATTATGAGGAACAGCTTCGGGATATAGCACAGGCATTTGCACAGCACCGAACGGATACCATCATCGGCTCATCCGGCACCATGGAAAATATCGCGCAAATGATCGCCGCCCGTAAACATAAGTCCATGGATGTCACTTTAAATGAAATGGAGTTTTCGGCTCAGGATTTCAAAGAGTTTTATGATTGGTTCATTAAGCTTTCCAAAAAAGAGCGCAAAAAAGTCAGCGGTCTTGAAACCAAGCGGGTAGGCTTTATCAACACCGGTGTAGTTCTGGTTGATTTTCTGATCAGGAAATTTGGGATCAAGAAGGTTAAGATCTCGTCTCAGGCATTGCGTGAAGGAATTGTGATTCGTTATCTGAAAAAAGAGATGATCGGCCTGCCATGGACCGGGGCTTTTGCTGATCCTCGCCGTAGAAGCGTTTTTGAACTGCTCCGCAAAACCGACTGGCACGAGAATCACTCCCGTCACGTAGCCAATATGGCTCTTACTATCTTTGATGCACTGGAAGATGAAATGGAATTACCTGAAGGGGACAGGGAGCTCCTCGAATATGCCGCCTACCTCCATGATATCGGTTATTACATCTCTCACTCCAAACATCATAAACACGCTCTTTACATTATCCGCCATTCCGACCTGAAAGGATTTAAAGAAAATGAAATTGAGATCATTGCCAATGTTGCCCGCTATCACCGGAGATCGAGCCCAAAAAAACGACACGGTGAATATTGGAAAATGCCAGCTGAGATACGAAAACGGATCAAGAAGTTATCCGGGATTCTTCGCGTAGCAGACGGGCTGGATCGCAGCCATTACCAAAATGTGAAAGGCCTTCAGGTTTATTCGGGAGAGAAAGAGATCAAAATTAATATCCGCACGGAAGGTGAACCCTATCTGGAGATCTGGGGAGCAGAAAGGAAATCACAATTATTAAAGGAAGTAACGGGTAAAAAGATCAAGATCGAGCGCGTGTTGGAGACGGCGTATTAGTTTTATTCTTTGGTGAGTTGGTTTTTGAACTAAAAATATTAGCCACTGGCACTTCTGACCACCCCTCAATCCCCGCCCAAGCGGGGTGGCTCTTTGGGTAGTTTTTATACTGAATTATAGTTTATAGCTACTGGCTACAATCTTTGACCTATATCTAATTTCACCACATCGTCTTCCTCTCCCGGGAGAGGAACCAAAGGTGAGGGTAAAAGTGGACAAGGCTCAGTATTTCTAAACTAAATCCATTCTTCAAAAAAACGCTCCGACGCGGGGCATCGGAGCGAGTAAGAAGTGCATTTAAACTATTCCGATATTCAATATTCTTTAGTCGCCAAAGCTGCCTGCCGGGCCGGGGAATACCACCGGGCTTTCAAAACCGTCTTTGGAGACACTTGCCACGCCGAAGTAGTAGTTATCGATCACTACATTTTCAAGGGTATGTTCGGTTACATCAGCGGGTACAAATACGCTTTTCTCCCATTGGTTGGAATCGGTAAGTCGCCAGTAGATCTTATATCCTGCAAGTTGTGAGTTTTGATCCGGATCCAGAGCTTTCCAGCTTAAGGTGGCACTTGGGCGAACAGCGCCGGAAACTTCTACTTCAGCAGGCGGTCGGGGTGCCCACGACATTCCAGCCATAACCACTGCATTTAATCCGGTCAGTTTGGCTGCATAATCAAATTCTACTTCGCTTAATACATCGCCATATTCTACTCCTTCTTCGGTCCTCAGATCCTGATGCTGCCGGTTATAGTCTTCGTTGGTTTCCATGATTCTAACTCCGGGGAATCCGGCATCATTGAAAGGACGATGGTGACCGCCTCGGCCAAACCGATCCAGACGATAGATCATCATCACATCCAGATTTCGGATGTATAGATCTGCCATTTTATCTACATAGCGGGCAAGATTTCGTGAAGGTGAATCTACTTCACCGCCTGTAAACCGGCGAATTCGGGCTTCGCGCTCTGTTTCAACCGCACGGGTTCCTTCCGAAAACACACGGGCTGTAGTGTTGTCTATCACACCGTTGATTCCCTGAATATTTCCGATCATGTCGTTATTTAAAACTCCTTTGATATCCCAGCCTTGTTCTTTGGCGTATGCTGCTAAGATCTGTCCACCAAACAATCCTTGTTCTTCACCGGAAAGTTGTGCGTACATAATGGATCCCTCAAATTCATACTGAGAAAGCACACGTGCTGATTCCAGGACTCCCGCTACACCTGAGGCATTGTCATTGGCTCCCGGCGAAACCGACTCTCCATCCATAACACTACTTACCCGGGAATCAATATCTCCGCTCATCATCACAAAACGATTTGGATCGGCCGTACCTCGCTGAATGGCAATCACATTTACAATTTCCACCGGTTCAGGAATTCGATTTTCTCCGCCAACATAATCGCGTACATAAAATACCTCAAGGCATCCGCCGCAGGCTTCTGAGATGTTTTCGAATTCCTCTTTCAGCCATCTCCGTGCAGCACCAATTCCTTCCGTATCTGAAGTGGTATCTGATAAGGTGTGTCGGGTTTCAAAACCAACTAACTTTGCGATATCTGCTTCAATTCGATCGGCTGAAGGAGCTTCTCCAATCTCACGCAATACCTCGGTTTGAAGTGTTTGAGCCATCGCGACTCCTGCCAGTAGGGTGGCAAATATTAAAGAAAGAATCGTAGCTTTTATTGATTTCATAGTGTCCTGTTTATTGAAATGATCTTGTTAATCTTTATCCTGATCCAAATAGTCCTGCAGGTTTTGCTGGAATTTGACCTGAGCTTTTAACCCTGCCCGGTGGCCGAGTAATCCGCCCAAACCGCAAGCAAGTATAATGGTGAACGTATAGGTGAGCTTGAAATCTCCCAGCCCTGCGTCGTAAAGCTGAACCCAGACAAGCGGAGGAATGGCTACCAGTAACCCGAAAATGTAGGGTACGGGATTGGCGCCCTGCAGTCTCCTCATAAACCGCCGGCCTGTCACAAAAGTAATATTCAGATAAATAAGTCCAAACCCCAGTAAGAAGAGGGTGCCTAAGTAGGTTGGGTTGCTCACCATTGTTAAAAACTCGGAGGAGAAAAGCGTAAATGCTGCCGATGCAATAAATACGCCGGACGCATAAAAAATTAATCGGGGAAGATTATCCAAGGTAAAATGATCTATTTAGTTTGTGGATTTCATGTGTGCTGAAATTCCTAAAAACAAAGCCCAAATTCCAATACAAACATATCTTTTAACCTGCACGAAAAGTTTGCGATTAGGTGATGACAGTAAAATTTATCTGCCGGTAAGCCAGATTTCAGGATTAACAAACTGATTCCCATCCCGGACAGCAAAGAAAACAACTTCGCCCAATTCTGACTGAGGAGTACCTGAAAGGCCTACAACGTTTCCTTTATTTAATTCTTCTCCAACTACAACGTTAATTCGACTCAGGTTTCCATACACTGAATAATAGGAACCATGCTTAACCAAAACCACGTCTCCATACCCTGGGAATGGCAGAATATTTAGCACATAGCCCCCTGATACAGCTCGAACTTCAGAACCTGCTTCACTGACGATATTTATTCCCTCATGCTCTGTTACAGTTCCATATAGAGGATTTCTTGACTGTCCAAATTTCTTAGCTATTGTTTTACTTTCCACCGGCCACGGTAGCTGCCCTTTCGCCTGGGCAAATGAATTTTCAAATACTGAGAGTTCTTCATCACTGACAAAATTTCGGCGGTTGCCGGAGGGACTGGAATATCTCTCAACTTCTTGGGCTCGACGACCGGCATCGGCTATATTCCGGGCTTGCTCAAGTCTTCGCAGGCGTTCATTCTCCTCTTCACGAAGTTCTTCTTCAGCGGCAATGAGCTCAGTAAAGGTATTTTCCATATTCTCTTTTGCCTCCCGGGTCTCACGAAGTTCCGCGACCCAAGTACTTCGCTCTTGTTTGATCTTCTCCACGATCTGCTCTTGCTGCTGTCGCTGACTGTCTAACTCTTCTTTCTCAATACGGATCTCTTCCAGTACTTCACGGTTTCGGCTGTAGCTATCTTCCAGATCTGCTTTAACTTCATCCAGCTCGCTTTTAGCCTGTTTTATCACATCAGCCTGTTTTGTCTTTTGTTCATCAAAACGACGCAAGTAATTAGAACGCACCAACATTTGATTTATGGATTCTGAAGTAAGTAACATTTCCAGGTTTCCGGACCGACCATTTTTATAGGCATATAGTATGATCTTCTTATAGTTTTCGATCAGTTGTTCCAGCTCCAGTTCCCGTAATTCGATCTCCTGTTCGGTTAGGTTGATCTCAGCTTCAATTTGTTTTTGTTCTTCCTGAAGGCTTTGGATCTTATCATCCTGCAAAGCTTTGAGGTTATTCAAAGACTGAAATTGCTCATACGATCTGTCAAAGCGCACCTCGGCCTGATTCACCCTTTCCTGATAATTTTTTATACGGGCATTTAACACATTGATCTCAGCACGAGTATTTTCCTGACGCCTTAATAATTCTTCTCTTTTCTCTTCAAACGTTTGAGCAAAAAGATCGCCACTGAGCAGTATTCCAATACAGACGGTGACTAAGATTTTAATGTAGCTGCTACTTCTCATAAACGTCGAACGGTGATGTTATCGGGGATATCGATCTTCAAATTCAGATCATCAGGATTTACATTCAGGCTTCGTACCAAAAATACAACTCTGGATGATTCATCTGAACTGAATATCGTTATTTTTCGGGGCAATTCGAACCCATCAAGTTCACCATAGCTTTCGTAAATGATTCGGGAATAGGGAGCCGGACTGCCTCTTTCCTGATCTACCTGCTCTACCCATCCGTTTTCTTTATTCACAAAAACCTGTGAGCCATTTTTTAAACGCAGCTGATAAGAATTATTGCTCTCAAAAACAGATCGCACCTCATTTTCATTAACGGTAAAATTCACCAGGTCAAGGATATTGATGGACGAAAGCTCATTCAAGCTTGTCGCACGGCTGTCATAGATCGATATCTTTTGGGCTTCTTTATCAAGGCGATTATAAATGAGGATGGAATCTTGGTCCACCAGCATTTGTCCGCCTTCGATCCCAATTCGATTTTGAATGGTGAGTAAGCTTAATTCCCGGTTTGCCTGAAAGTCGATCGTAACTCTGTCACTGTTTCCGGGCTCGCTTACTAAGGCCCTGCCCCGTCCGGAAATAGCACTCAGATCTGTTGAATAATCAGGAATAGCATTAACAACGGTTTTTTTATCTACTGAACTTCGGGAAAAATCTCCCTCAGTTACAGAACGGGAAGTACTGCAGGCAGATAAAATGAACGCTACAAAGATCAGCGTTAAAAAGTAAAAATGAGAATTCAATTTCACGCTAATTAATTTTTTCTTGAAGATGGGTGCGGCTTGAATCTTTTTCGAGGGCTTTTCCCCACCATTCCTGAGCCTCATCAAGTTTACCCAGCTTTTCATACACATCACCCAAATGCTCCAGCACTTCTGCACTGGCTTCGCCGGTATCGATGGAGGCTTTAATAAAACGTTCGGCGCGATCATAATCTTCTAACTTAAAATATACCCAGCCTACGGTGTCCAGATAAGCTGCATTTTCCGAATTTACTTCAATGGCTTTTAGTGCTAATTCCTTCGCACGTTCCAGATTTTCTCCCCGCACCGACAAATTGTATGCATAATTGTTCATGGCATTGTCGTTTTCAGAATCGTAACGAAGGGCAAGTTCATAAGCTTCATCCGACTGCTCGTGCTTTCCGAGGTTTGCGCGAACATCACCTAGAGTGCTATATACCACAGATTTGAACGGCCTGCGCGCCGGTGCCCGTATGGCATTCGAAAGCCAGTCCTCCGCCTGCTCATTTTGGTCCATCAACATATACGCACTTCCTACAAAGAATTGAATAAACGCGTCCTCCGGAACCGACTCATGAGCTTTTTTACCTGCTTCTACCGTTTCCTTATATTTCTGCTGACTGAGTAACAATTGAAGACGCTGTCTCCATGCGATATCATCTTCAGGTAATAATTCATTCGCTTTTTCAAGCTTTTCCAGGGCTTTTTCGGGTTGATCCGTCTGCACATAAAACTGACCGGCCAGCGTAAAAGCCGGTCCATGATCGGATTCACTTTCAGCTAAGCTATCCAATACGCGCTCGGTTTCTATCCGCAGCTGAATATTTTGCGGATCATTTTGAACTCTTGAATACAAGAAACGGACGATATTCATTTTTTCCTCGGCTTCAATAAGCGGGTCAGAAGTAAAATCAGAAAGCAGGGTACCTGCACTGTCCCATTTTTGCTCATCCAGGTAAATACCGGCTAAGTTGATCAGCGACTGTGGATCACGGGCATTTCTCATCAAGGCATCACCCAGCGTCTCTTTTGCCCTGCTTTGGTCGCCCGTTTTAGCATAATATTGACCTAAGAGATTTAGCATTTCCAAATTATCAGGATCAATTTCACGGATCATCTCAAGCTGGGCAATTGCAGAGTCCGGAATAACCAGTGCCTCAAAATTTCTGAACTTCAGCAGCAGAACCGAAATATCGGGTCCGGTTAACTTTAGAATATCATCCAGTGTCTGATTTGATTTAATGAATTCCCCGTAATCTTTATACGTATCAGCCAACATATACATGGTTTCAAAATCATTGGGGTGATAATCAAGAAGTGTATTCAACTCCCTGAGCGTGGCATTGTTTTGCCCGGCACTTCGGTAGATCTGCGCCAATTTTAAACGGTACCATTTGCTATTCGGCTCTGCTTCAACCGCTTCTTTTCCATACAAAGCTGCATTTGGCAAATCATTTAATTGCAGATAGGTGTCAGCCAAGGCATAATCCACACCGCTTGCAAAATCTAAATTACGCTTGGCCTCTAGTAATAATTGACGGGCATTTTCATACTCTTCATTCTCAAAAGCTTCCATCCCTTGTATATATGCAGACCGTCCGGAG